>Ga0209491_10004299_pt1 | contig 22115 bp, 18 predicted proteins | sample BON02_FD_187213 | JGI IMG/M metagenome (GOLD analysis project Ga0209491, IMG submission 187213) | Freshwater microbial communities from Lake Bonney liftoff mats and glacier meltwater in Antarctica - BON-02 (SPAdes) (version 2) | ecosystem: Environmental > Aquatic > Freshwater > Ice > Glacier... | reverse complement strand
TTTTTCCTCTGAATCAAGTTCAGCTAAAATTTTATTGCACTTCATCTTTTGATACTTCATTTCAAGCCTCCTCATTTAGAGGCTATCATATAATCTTGTTGCTACATACACTTTCCGGATAGGCATGTAATTTACTCAATCAGCTCATGTAGCTATCGGGTTGTTTTTGATCCCAAGCTTCAATAACGCTTTCAGCTTTTTCGTGATCAAGAAAAGAGGCCATTTTAAAAATAGGTAGTCCTTCATGAATCAACGGTGTTGTATTAATACCGACAACGATGGCTTCTTGAAGCGCCTCGACTGGCTCTAATATTTCAGCACCGAATGGATCACTAATGGTACCAAGCAACTCACCTTTTTGAACAATTTGGCCAAGCGATACTTCAGGACGTAAGATTCCGCCTTTGTGAGCGACAATCCATGCTTCATCACGTGAAAAAATAGGATTAATTTCTTTAGTTGCTGATTTATCAAGCATATCTATGGAACGCATGACGTTTTTTACCCCATCAACACCTAAAACAATCGCGTTTTCATCAAATCGCATGGCTTCACCACCTTGATAGACCAAGAGTGGTATTTGAAGTTCTTCGGTAATTTGGCGTAAGCTATTACCTTCTATCTCAACATTTGTGACGACAGGAGCCTGAAAAGCCTTAGCTAGATTACGCGCAACCTTGTTTTCAAAATTACAGTAAACTTGAGGCAGGATATTATGATTAAGGCCACCTGTTTGTAACTCAATACAATAATCGGCTTTGGTAAGAATTTCTTGCGTTAAGATATGAGCAATACGCTCACCAAAGGTTCCATGTTCATCGCCAGGAAAACAATCGGCAATATCATGCCCCACGGGCAACATTGCTGGATAATGCGTTAGCCCATAAATATTTACAACAGGAATCGCAATGATCGTGCCTCGAATTTTATCAGGCGTAATCAATTTAGTGATGCGATTGACAATATCTAAGCCGTTTAATTCAGTACCTTTCAAGACTGAAAATAATAACAGACACGGGCCTTTTATTTTACTGTGAATGACTTTGATTGGCATATACAGAGGTGAACATGAATATTGTTCAGGCAAAGGCAAAGCAAGATTTGCCACCTCTCCAGGATGAATCGTTGTATCACATATTTTAATTTTAGAATTTTTCATAAGCAATAGTATGCCATATTTTCATAAATTTTACACTATTTAACTTCAAATATACTCAAAAATTTCTTATGCTTATTATAATCTTATGCTTATATTATAAATATAACTTCATAATACTCTAGGGCCTGTCGTCAAATAACGCGCTGAGGTATTATGCTGGCATATTTTATCGACAAGGAAGTTAAAGATGCGTCGACATGCTTTAAATGATTATCAATTTCAAAAAATAGAGCACTTTTTACCAGGAAGTAAAAAACATGTAGGGGTTACTGCAAAAGATAACCGAATGTTTATCGATGGTGTTTTATGGATATTCAAAACAGGAGCACCATGGCGAGATTTACCTGAAAGATATGGCCATTGGAAGAACGTACATCGTCGCTTTTCCCGTTGGTCTAAAGCAGGTGTTTTTGACGAAATATTTCGAATATTATCTGAGGATGCAGATATGGAATTTTTATTAATGGATGGCACCATAGTAAAAGCACATCAGCATGCATCAGGCGCAAAAAAAAAGAAGATCCAAAGTACGATAACGAAGCTATCGGGCGCTCCAGGGGTGGATTAACAAGTAAACTTCATTGCGTTGTCGATGGTCTAGGAAATCCTGTTGATTTTATTTTAACAGGAGGCGAAGTTCATGATAGTGTCTGCGCCATTGCTCTATTGGAGGGTAAAGAAGCAGAGTTTGTTCTTGCGGATAAAGCCTATGATAGCAATAATATTCTTGATAAAATTGAAGAAATGGGAGCTACTGCAGTCATTCCGCCCAAATCAAATCGAGTAGTACAGCGTGAATATGATAAAGAGCATTACAAAGATCGAAATTTAGTTGAGCGATTTTTTTGCCGATTAAAGCAGTTTAGAGGTATTGCCACACGTTATTGTAAACGTGCAGAATATTTTCTTGAGGCAGTAAAATTGGCATCTTGTATAATTTTAATGAGTTAGCCTGTTAATTGACGACAGGCCCTACTATTGAATTACTGATCTAGTCAACCTAAACCGCACACATTTATTTTAGAATTTTCAAATTCAATCGATAACTTTCTTTTAAAAAACTCAGTGTTTTTATATGCGTGGGCGTTGCCGGCTCTTTTTTACTTTGCTTTTTATTTTGATTTTAATTATTCCACCACAAAAACGTTTCTCTAACGTGGTTATATGACACTGCGTCATCTCTTCTTTCGGTAATGCTTGTAAATATTGAACCAATTCTACAGAGCTATTTCTAAATACCGTATCTTGCTGCAGAATATCAGGATGCACGGTCAAGGCCATTTGATTTAAATTCATGAGCTTCAGACCGCTCAAACTACGTACCCGTGATAAAGCAACATAGCCCATACCGGGTTCAAATGCATCGCCCAAATCAATTTCTGCCGCGTCTAACGTCATGCCTTGGCTTTTATGAATGGTGATAGCCCACGCCAGGCGAAGCGGCACTTGTGTCAACGTGGCACGTATCACGCCATTATCTTCATAGTGCCAATCTTCAGGGGCCACCACGATGGTTTTATTTTGATACGTTTTAACAATCGGCCAGCCTTCTTCACTGCTTTCAAATCCGACCACAACACAACGCGTACCGTTGACATAACGCCCCAAAGGGTCGTTTTTAATAAACATGACCTCGGCACCTACTTTTAATATCAACGCTTCTGGAGCAAGGCAATGTTTTTTGAGTCCTTCCACCAACAGATCAAAACCTTCGGTCTGCATCTGAAAAACTTCTTCCTGACCATCAATCTTGCGTAGCTCACGCTCATTAATCACATCAACATTGATGTTACGTGAATATAATTTGGTTGCTTTAATATCACCTTCAGGCTCTTTTTTGTAACGGGTGCGTAACGGAACGCGGGTATGCTCACCTGCTGTACCGCTACGTATATCGTTGAGCACTGTCAGTAAATCATCTTCGCTTTGCCGATGCTGTTCTTCTAAATAGCACACATGGATATTGCCATTGGTCCAAGCTTCTGCCTCAAACGCAAACTGCTTTTTATCGCCTGCCGGAGCGCTTGATACCGGTGGCAACTGAAAAAAATCACCGCATAACACCAGTTGAATCCCGCCAAACGGTTCTTCGCAATTACGCATATACCGAGCAATCGTGTCGACCATATCCAACTGATACGTATGCAGCATAGAAACTTCATCAATAATTAGCACATGTGCTTTTTTATAATTGCTTCTTATACGTGGTATTTTGAGTAATTTTTCCAGATCATGTTGCGTCACATGATCCCGCACACCGATACCTGACCAGGCGTGAATGGTCGTGCCCTGAATGTGGGTTGCAGCAATGCCCGTTGAAGCCGTCACCGCAACTTTTACACCATTATTTTTTAAATAACGAATGTATTTATTTAATATATAGGTTTTACCCGCGCCAGCCGCTCCAGTGAGAAAAATATTTTTTCCCATTTTTAATAATTTTAAGGCTTCAGCTTGTTGCATAATATAAGTTAGCAATCATATAAACGTAAATCCAATGTATAAGGAAATTCTGCATGCGCTTTCTCGGCAGCGTGTATATGCTTGCCGGGCGAATGCCCCATGGCCGGTTGAAACCGTGATAATCGACGACCTTCTGCTTCATTTTCGTTAATCGGTACTTTTTCATAATTACGCCCACCAGGATGCATCACATGATACGTACAACCACCGAGAGAACGCTCTAAATAACGATCCATCACATCAAACACAAGGGTCGACGTTGACGATAAGGTGGGATGCAAGCTTGAATGCGCAGCCCATGCCTTAAACCGTACTGCCGCCACCGTCACCCCGTTCTCAGCCGTTAGTTTTAAAGGCAAGGCATGGCCATTACACGTGATCATATAGCGGTCTAACTGCGCACCCGTCACTTTAAGCTGCACACGTTCAACCGATGAATCCACCGAGCGACTTACGCTGCCTCCATATAATTCTTCTCCCATCACAGGCCAAGGCTCCAACGCCATGCTCAGTGAGAGATTAATCGAGCCGATTTGAACCGAACCGTACTCAGGAAAACGAAAATCAAAAAAAGGCTGAAACCACGCAAGCTTAAAATCATACCCTTGTTGGCGTAGATAATATAACACATCTTCTAAATCTTCTTTCACAAAATGGCCCATCATAAACCGATCATGTAAATCCGTCCCCCACCGTATGAGTTTATGATGGAACGGCGTTTTCCAAAAAGAAGCAACACACGCTCGTACAAGCAAAGCTTGTAATAAATTCATCTGAGGATGCGGTGTCATTTCAAAACCACGCATTTCAAGTAAACCCAGCCGCCCTGTATCGCTGTCAGGACTGTATAATTTATCAATACAAAATTCTGCGCGATGTGTATTGCCACTGAGGTCCACTAATAAATTGCGTAATTGCCTGTCCACCAACCATGGCGGCACTTCGCCTTTGACCGACATGTTTTCAAACGCAAGCTCTAGCTCATATAATGAGTCATGACGGGCTTCATCAATGCGTGGTGCTTGACTGGTGGGGCCGATATACATCGATGAAAAAAGATAAGATAACGCCGGATGATGCTGCCAAAACGTCACCATGCTTCGCAAAACATCGGGTCGTCGTAAAAACGGGCTTTCTTCGGGTGTGCTCGCCCCCATCACCAGATGATTACCACCGCCCGTGCCAACTCGCCTACCATCTAAAAGAAATTTATCGGTCGTAAGACGACTCAAACGCGCTTCTTGATACACGGTTGAAATAATATTTTTAAGCTCGTCCCACGTTTGCGCTGGCTGTATATTCACTTCCAAAACACCTGGATCGGGCGTCACACTAAACGAAGCCAATCGTAAATCTTTGGGTGGCGCATAACCCGTGAAAATAATCGGTTGATGATGTTGTTCGACCACGCCCTCGATGGCCGCGATAAGCTCAAGAAAATGCTCGATACGCGTAACCGGAGGCAAGAATACATGCAATTCACCCTGATGAATTTCAACAGCGAGTGCTTGTTGCGTCAGTCCTGTTGGATCGTCTTTGAAATGCCTATCCGACACCGTTCGTTGTTGACAGGCTTTTTTTAAGGCTAGATAAGATGGCAGCGCCGATTTTTGATCAAACGGACTGCGTACTGGATAACACTCATCGCTTGATGCTTCAACCACCGGAAGCTGGCTTAACGGCAAACGCAAGCCAAGAGGAGAATCTCCCGCGGTTAAATACAAATATTTATGTTTAAATTGCCAACGATTACTCACCCAGCTCTCACGTGTTGCAGAATAGGCGAGTGGTAAAACAAAGCCGACAGGCTCATGCTCTTCGCTCGCTTTATCTTCATACGCTGGAATAATATACGTTTTAGGCACGCCTAACGCTTCCGCTACATGCTGAATAAATACGTGCGCTTCTGCTCGTGTGCTTCCGTGCTTTTTATCACCTTCGAGTACGCTTGGCTTCACTTGCCATAAAGCCTCACCATCTTGGCGCCAATGACAATGCATGGCCCACCGAGGCAGGACTTCACCGGGATACCATTTTCCTTGAGAAACTTGCATGAGCCCATGCTCTGCAAATGCATGCTGTAACCTTTGGTGTAATTGTTGACCTAATACATATTTTTCGTGACTCAGCGCGGTAAAATTCCACGCATCACCCGAGGGATTGTCGAGCGAGACAAACGTCGGCTCCCCGCCCATCGTTAATTTTACGGCTTGCTTTTCTAAGCTTGCATCCACGTTGTGACCTAAAGCATCGATAGCCGCCCACTCACTCGCAGTATAAGGCTTGGTGACACGCCGATCTTCGTGCACGCGTACCACGGACATCTCATGGTGCATGGTACTTTCACATAAGCCAATTTCACCGCTAATCGGAGCAGCACTCGCAGGATTCGGTGTGCACGACAAAGGAATATGACCTTCGCCTGCAAATAAACCTGACGTTGGGTCAAGTCCTACCCAACCCGCACCCGGTAAATAAACTTCGGTCCAGGCATGCAAATCCGTAAAGTCCTCTTCCGTACCGGATGGACCATCAAGCGATTTAACATCTGCTTTTAACTGCACTAAATACCCAGAAACAAACCGTGTCGCAAAAGAAAAGTGCCGCAGTATTTGACACAGTAACCACGCCATATCACGGCATGAGCCGGTTTTTAATCTTAACGTTTCTTCACATGATTGGATGCCATGCTCCATACGAATATTATATGACAGATGTTGATGCACGAGCGTATTTAGCGCGACTAAGAAATCCAGTGTATTTTGGGGTTTGGTATCAACCGTTGCAATAAAATCACCTAAATAATCCCCCTGCTCTTTGATTTCTAAATAAGGCAAAAGTGATTGTTTAAGATCGGCATCATAAGAAAATGGAAACTTTTCAGCCTGTGTTTCAACAAAAAAATCAAACGGATTAAAAATTTTAATCTCAAACACTAAATCTACGTCCACCAAAAAATCAGTACATGGATCCGGTATCACAACACGCGCTTGATAATTACTAAACGAATCCTGTTGCCAATTGATAAAATGCTTTTTGGGCTGAACACGCAAGGAGTAAGATTGAATTCGCGCTTGTGTGTGCGGTGCCGGACGTAGACGTATCAATTGTGGCTCGATTTGAATGGGCCTATCATAGTGATAGTGCGTCCTGTGGGTAAGTGCTATTATTTTGCTCACATAGAATCCTTGTGTATTAAACCTTTCTCCAGCTAAGATAGTAGCATAGATAAGCCAAAAGAAACTCTGCCGGGAGGGCGTGTTCAATGGGTGATGTATTCGTTTTAAACTTTGATGTCGTCAGCTCACCATCGTTAACACTCAAGCTTCAAGAAGCATCACCCCATGACAGCAGCATGAGTTGGGGATTAGCCTGGTACCCCATGGATGGCCCCAGTGCGATTGTTACCAAAGACCCGGTCTCACGTGAACCAAGCATCAAATGCCATGAACTTGACCAAGCCGGAGATTTTCGTTCAACCCTGTTTTTTACCAAAATTAAAGCAGGTATCAACGGCAACGATCATCATACAACCGAACCTTTTTCAAGAAGCTATGCGGCTAAAAATTGGCTGTTTACGCTGGTTGGGCAACTCAATAAAAACCAACTGTCATTATTGCGCCATACGAATGCACACAGCATCGAGCCGATAGGCACCAGTGGTTCTGAATTAATCTTTTGCTATTTGCTGAATCAAATAAAAAACGCCCATGCCCGAAAATTATCAGAGATCAACCCCAATGAATTATTAACCTGGTGCCATGCGATTGATGCCTGTAATCCCGTCAGCTTTATGATGACCGACGGTCTCACTGTTTTCTGTTATCAAGGCTCAGATACCTCGAAACCGTTCAAGTACACACGAATTCCTCCGCCAGTCACCGAAACAGCTTATCACGGCACCAGTATTGATGTGGCGCTAGATGATCCTCGCGATCAATATCATACAGCCTTTATCTTAAGTAACGTGAACTTCGTAAACGACGAGCATTGGCAACCCTTGCTAGCCCGACAACTCATCATGACGCGCCGAGCCGCCATGGTTTGGAACAGTCAAAACCCACACCAAAACAATAAACAACTAGACACAAACCAACCTGATAGCCCTTATGAGAAACCCAAGATGCAACCTATCATCATGAATCCTCGAGCAATCATACGTACCGTCGATGGCCAACCATTAACTTACCGCATCATGGATGTAACGCATCGTACGGCGTATAAGTACAGCAATCCGGTTGAGCATAGCACCCACACGTTTCGCTTACAGCCCACGGAAGATGCTCTGCAAGAAGTACTCAGTTCAACACTTAATATTTCGGTCGATGGCGAATCGATTCTCTATGAAGATGTGTTTGGCAATAGCGTTACGCATTACACCATTGATAAATCGTACGATCAATTAATCATTGAAAATATAAGCCGCATTAAAATTTATGCAGCACTCCCCGACGATCATAGTTTGTCTCTTCGTCAATCGTCCATACCTTTACGTTGGATGCCTTGGCAACAACAAATGATGATGGCTTATTTATTACCGGCAGAATTACCAGAAACACAACTGGTTGTACTCACGGATTATGCCATGAGTTTTGTTGAACGTAATGACTACCATTTATTAAATACACTCGAAGACATGAACACCAGCATTTATCACGATTATACGTACGTTCAAGGCAGCACATCCTTGCGAAGCACAGCGTTTGATTGTTTCACCAGCCGAGAAGGCGTGTGCCAGGATTTTGCTAATTTGTTTATTTGTCTAGCACGATTGCTCGGCATTCCAGCCCGCTATCGCATGGGCTATATCCATACCGGCAATCAGTATGAAAATAAGCTGCAGTCAGATGCATCTCACGCATGGGTTGAGCTTTATCTACCCTATTTAGGCTGGCGTGGATTTGATCCCACCAACGGATGTCTGGTAAAACAAGATCATATTCGCGTGGCGTGTGGGCGAAATTACAGGGATGCAACCCCTACATCGGGAACGATTTTTAAAGGTGGTGGTGACGAGTCACTGAGTGTGGATGTCAAACTCATCGAAGTCCCATCCACCGATACGACAAGCGGAGAAATAACATGAATTTTGATAACTATCAAACCAACAATTTTTATGATGAATTTTTTAAGTCTGACGGCCTTCCTCGTCAACAGATCTCGGCATTGATTAATCAGATCAACAGTTTTCCTAAACATGAGCTCAAACGCCGCCAAAAATCTGCTGAGTTAGCGTTGTATCAACAAGGCATTACGTTTAATGTATACAACGATAAAAAAGCAACCGAAAAAATATTTCCTTTTGATCTGATTCCCCGCATTATTTCGGGTACAGAATGGCGTGGTTTAGAACGTGGTTTAAAACAACGCGTTGAAGCACTTAATTTATTTATCCATGATATTTATAATGATCAAAAAATTATAAAAGATAAAATTATTCCTCAAAAATTAATTTTTGAATCAGAAGGCTATTCAAAACAATGCATTGGATTGCGCCCCCCGAAAGACATCTGGATTCATATTTCAGGACTGGATTTAATCCGTGACCATGATGGTCAATTTTATGTCTTAGAAGATAACCTTCGTTGCCCATCGGGAGCATCCTACCTCTTAGAAAATCGGATGATCTTAAAACGTACATTCCCCCGTTTGTTCGAAACGCTGGATGTTCAACCGGTGTCTGATTATAGCGACCGTTTATATGACGCCTTATGTTATTTAGCAAAAAATCAAGACACAACACCCAATGTCATTGTTCTCACACCGGGCATTTACAATGCTGCTTATTATGAGCACGCGTATCTTGCACGACAAATGGGCGTACCCTTGGCACAAGGCTCAGACTTAGTCGTGATTGATGATTACGTGATGCTTAAAACAACCCAAGGCTTTGAGAAAGTTGACGTGATTTATCGCCGTATTGATGATGACTATCTTGATCCGCTGGAGTTTCGTAAAGATTCTATGTTGGGTGTTCCTGGCATCATGAATTGCCTAAGAAAAGGACATGTAGCTTTGGCCAATGCCCCTGGAACCGGTGTTGCTGATGATAAAGCGGTGTATGCTTACCTCCCTCAGATTATAAAATATTATCTTGATCAAGATCCTATTTTGCCGAATGTTCCCACGTTTCTTTGTGATGATGAACAGCAACGCAAGCACGTACTGGCTAATTTAGATTCACTGGTTGTTAAGGCCGTTAATTTATCAGGGGGATACGGCATGTTAATCGGCCCGCATGCAACCGATGCGGAACGTAAAATATTTGCTGAAAAAATTAAAGCATCCCCTCGTAATTATATTGCACAACCGACCCTCGCCTTATCACGAAGCCCCACCATGGTCGGAGAATCCATTGAAGGACGACATGTGGATATGCGCCCCTATTCTTTATACGGAAAAACCATCGACGTCATCCCTGGAGGACTCACGCGTGTTGCATTACAAAAAGGTTCATTAGTGGTCAATTCATCTCAAGGTGGTGGAAGCAAAGATACCTGGGTTTTAGAAGAAAAAAGCCCCGAACTTTCGATATAAATCATAATTATTAGGACAATAGGACAATCTTATGCTAAGTCGAGTTGGAAATTCTTTATACTGGATGAGCCGATATCTGGAACGTGCCAATAATGTAGCGCGCTTTATTGATGTTAATTTACGGCTTATTCTTGATATGCGCGTGGAACGCCAACAGGCTCAATGGGAACCGTTGATCCGAACAACCGGTAATGATGCTGAATTTTTAAAGCACTATGCTGTGTTTAACGAAGAAAACGTGGTTAAATTTCTAACGTTTGACACAAAAAACCCAAACTCTATCATCTCATGTGTATCCAGCGCACGTGAAAATGCGCGGACTGTGCGAGAAATGATATCGTCGGATCTTTGGAAATCTATCAACGAGTTTTATCATCTCGTAAGTAAAAACAGTAAAAAACGACAAATTCATGATTTACAATCGTTTTATGCTGAAGTAAACACATTTAATAACTTAATAGTTGGCATTCAGCAAGACTCCATTTCACACAATGAAGCTTGGCATTTTATGCATCTCGGGCAAATGCTGGAACGCGCGGACAAGACAGCGCGCCTGCTGGATGTAAAATATTTTTTACTTTCGCCTCATCCCGAGGAAATCAATTCACTGCACGATATTATTGAATGGGGCGCTGTTTTACAGTCTGCAAGTGGTTTGGAAATGTATCAAAAACAATTTCATCGTATCACGTATCAAAATGTGGCTAATTTTTTGATTTTTGACCCAAATTTTCCACGCGCCATGAAGTATTGCATGGACTCCGCTGCCTTATCGTTACAAAAAATCACACGCATCATTAACGTCCAAGTGCCCGCAGAAGACGAAATGGATAAATTACAAAATTTATTATTATCAACCGATATCCACCAGATATTGGCCAATGGGTTACATGAATTTATCGATCTATTTCAATTTAATTTAAACGTGCTGGATCAGTCTATCTACCAATCCTTTTTTGCGACAAAAGTGCACCGCCCTATCGTCAATACCGATAGGACGCTGGCTTATAAGGACCCTCTACAGCAAGATTCAAATACTCAGCCTGCTCTGAGGTAAGTGTCGTTAAGTTTGCACCAATGCGATCTAAATGCAAACGAGCGACCTTTTCATCGAGTATTTTAGGCAAGGTATAAACTTGATGCTTGTACTTATCGCTATGCTGAAACAGCTCGATCTGTGCAAGCACTTGATTCGTAAACGACGCCGACATCACAAAACTCGGATGGCCTGTTGCACAGCCTAAGTTCACCAAACGACCTTCAGCCAAGACGATGAGGCGCTTACCGTCCGGAAAAACAACGTGATCAACTTGCGGTTTAATATTATCCCAGGTGTACTGCCGTAGGCTTTTAATATCAATTTCAGAATCAAAATGCCCGATATTACACACAATAGCCTGATTTCTCATACGGCTCATGTGTTCATGTGTCACCACATGATAGTTACCGGTGGCCGTCACAAATATATCAATATTATTAACAACATCATCCAAGCGAACCACCCGGTACCCTTCCATCGCCGCCTGTAAGGCACAAATAGGATCAATTTCCGCGATACATACCGTAGCCCCTTGCCCACGTAACGCTTGAGCGCAGCCTTTACCCACATCACCGTAGCCTATAATCAATGCCATTTTACCAGCAATCATTACATCGGTTGCACGTTTGATACCATCCAAGAGCGACTCACGACAACCGTATAAATTATCAAATTTTGATTTGGTAACCGAATCGTTGACGTTGATAGCTGGAATTTTTAACGTACCGCGTTTGGCCATCTCATATAAACGCGCAACACCTGTGGTTGTTTCTTCAGAAAGACCATAAATTTCAGGCAATAATTCAGGGTAATCAACATGCACTAAAGCCGTTAAATCCCCACCATCATCCAATAATAAATTGGGCGTCCAGTTATTGGGTCCTTGTAGGGTTTGCTGAATACACCACAACGCCTCTTCTTCTGTCTCACCTTTCCATGCAAACACCGGCACACCGGAGACAGCCATGGCTGCCGCAGCTTGATCTTGTGTTGAGAAAATATTACAAGACGACCACCGAACTTGGGCACCTAAAGCTTGCAACGTTTCAATTAAAACAGCGGTTTGAATGGTCATGTGAAGGCAGCCGGCAATACGTGCGCCGGCTAAAGGTTGGGATGCAGCGAATTCAGAACGAAGCGCCATGAGACCGGGCATTTCGGTCTCAGCAATGGCAATTTCTTTTCTGCCCCATTCGGCAAGTGTTACATCCGCGACGCGATAATCAATGGGTTCCCTCATGCATGCTCTCCTTAACCTGCGACTTAGAAATAGCTGAACGTAACACCTCTACTTTATCCAAACGCTCCCAAGGAAATTCATCACGACCATAGTGACCCAAGGTTGCTGTTTGGCGATAGATAGGACGCAGCAAATCATGATGCTTAATAATGCCTGCCGGTGTTAAATCAAAATGGGCATGAATTAATTCGATAATCGCTTGCGATTCTAAACGACCGGTTCCAAACGTATCGACAAAAATAGATGTCGGCTCGGCCACACCAATCGCATACGACACCTGAATTTCGCATTTATCTGCAATACCTGCTGCGACTAAATTTTTAGCCACATACCGCGCAGCATAGGCACCCGATCGGTCAACTTTAGATGGATCCTTTCCTGAGAAACATCCTCCACCATGACGCGCCATACCGCCATACGTATCTACAATAATTTTACGACCTGTAAGCCCGCAATCACCTAAAGGACCACCAATCACAAAACGACCCGTTGGATTAATTAAGAAACGTGTATCTTTCGTTAACCATGCCTTTGGCATCACTTGATGAATGATCGCTTCTTTAACATCTGAAATAATCTTATCTTGACTGACATCCGGTGTATGTTGCGTTGAAAACACAACGGTATCAACAGCCACAGGCTTACCCTGTTCATAACGTAACGTCAGCTGGCATTTTGCATCCGGACGAAGCCAAGCTAATTCACCACTTTTTCGAAGTTCTGCTTGCTTTGCCATCAGACGATGGGAATACGCAATCGGAGCCGGCATCAGTTCGTTTGTTTCCGTGGTCGCATAACCAAACATCAAACCTTGGTCGCCAGCACCTAAAATCGCTTTATCAACCTGATCAACACCTTGTGCAATATCTGCTGACTGCTTACCAATCGCTGAAAGTACCGCGCATGATTCCCAATCAAAGCCCATCGCCGAGCTGTTATAACCTATGTCTCGAATCACGCCGCGTGTTATTTCTTCAACATCCACCCACGCTTCAGTAGTAATTTCACCACCCACCAACACCATACCTGTTTTAACAAAAGCTTCGCATGCTACGCGAGCATGTTTGTCTTGCTCTAAAATAGCATCAAGAATGGCATCTGAAATTTGATCGGCAATTTTATCGGGATGGCCTTCAGATACAGATTCGGACGTAAACATATAATTCGAATTCACAGTTTTAACTCCCTGTTACACATAAGTTCAATAAATTGATTAAAAAGACAGGCCGCATCATGTGGCCCAGGCCCAGCTTCAGGATGTCCCTGAAAGCCAAAGGCAGGTTTACTTTGATGAATCATACCTTGCAGGCTTTCATCAAACAAGGAGCGATGCGTCACACGCAAGCAATCAGGCAAGCTCGCTTCATCTAAAGCAAAGCCATGATTTTGACTCGTAATTAAAACACGTTGTTTTGCACCCGGGGCGGCTAATTCAGCTACAGGATGATTCGAACCATGATGCCCGAACTTCATTTTGACGGCTTTCGCACCACAGGCCAGTCCTAAAATTTGAAATCCAAGGCAAATGCCAAACAACGGCATACCGTGCTCTAATAATTTACGCGTGGCTTGAATAGCATAATCACAGGCAGCGGGATCGCCTGGACCATTCGACAATAAAACACCATCAGGATTCATGCTCAGGACATGCTCAGCCGAAGTTTGTGCTGGCACCAACGTAATATGACACCCTTTGTCACGTAAGCGCCGCAAAATACTGTGTTTCACACCAAAATCATACACCACGACATGAAAGCGCTCAGGCTTTGATTCACTGGCCCAAACACCTCGTCCTGAATGCCAGCGCTCAATCGTTTTACGAGAAACAACTCGAGCCAAATCAACGCCCGCAAGACCAGGGCAAGCTTTTGCGGCAGCTAATGCTTCATCAGTATCTTCAGTATCGATTGTATCCGTCACAATACAGGCAGCAATCGCGCCATGCTCACGTAAATGATGTGTTAATGCACGTGTATCCACACCTGAAATTGCAACCACATTATGTTTTTTTAACCAATCAGGCAACGTAATTTCAGCACGATAATTACTCGAAAGCGAAATATCATTTTGAAGAACCAAACCCGAGGCCCAGGCCCTGGATGACTCCATGTCGTCGTGGTTGCAGCCCGTATTCCCCACATGTGCCGTGGTTAACATGACCATTTGGTTAGCATACGATGGATCGCTCAGAATTTCTTGATACCCGGTCATGCCCGTGTTGAACACGAGCTCACCGACGGCTCGTCCTGATGCACCAACAGAGATACCCTCAAAAATTGAGCCATCCGCGAGAACAAGTCGAGCCGGTATGTTATTCATGAGTGCTTACATATCCTCAAAAAATTGCTTAACTCGACCAAACCAAGAGTCTGAACGAGGCGCATGAGCACCTGGATTTTCATCCAACGACGCCTGAAAACCGGTGAGCATCTCTTTTTGTTCGCGTGATAATTTAACCGGTGTTTCTAGCACAACACGACATAACAAATCACCCAAACCATGAGCGCGCACCGATTTCATGCCTTTACCACGCAAACGAAATGATTTACCTGTTTGTGTTTCTGGCGGTATTTTTAATGTCACACGTCCTTCTAACGTTGGTACTTCAATAGAACCACCCAACACAGCTGTTGCAAAGGCAATCGGAACTTCACAATGTAAATCTTTACCTTCACGGTCAAAAATCGCATGCTTCTTAACCGCGACTTGGACATATAAATCACCGGACGGTCCACCATGTATGCCCGCTTCACCTTCACCGCTCAAGCGAACGCGATCACCTTCATCAATACCGGCCGGTATTTTAACCGTCAGTGTTTTTGTTTCGCGCACACGACCGTTACCATGACAATCGGTACATGGATCAGAAATGGTTTGGCCTTCACCGTGACAATTAGGGCAGGTTTGTTGAATCGAGAAAAAGCCTTGCTGAATACGAACTTGTCCGACACCCGCACAGGTTTCACACGTGATAGGCTTCGTACCTTTTTTTCCACCGGATCCACTGCACCCTTTACAGGCAACATGGCGTGGCACCTTAATTTCAACGCTCTTACCCGCAGCTGCTTCTTCAAGTGTAACCTGAATATTCATTTGAAGATCTGAACCACGTTGCGGACGTGATTGCTGACTACCGCCACGACGCCCACCGCCCGTGAAAATATTTTCAAAAATATCTTCGAAACCACCAAAACCGCCACCACCGCCGCCAAAACCACCGGATCTGCCACCAGCTGATCCATCAACACCAGCATGCCCAAATTGATCGTACGCCGCACGTTTGTCTTTATCAGACAGCACCGCATAGGCTTTTTGAACTTCCTTAAATTTTTCTTCAGATGATTTATCATCCGGATTTCGATCCGGATGATGCTTCATCGCTAATTTACGATAGGATTTTTTAATATCAGCTTCAGCGGCGTCGCGTGCGACACCGAGAAGCTCATAATAATCTTTTTGCTGCATGAATTACTCTCTCGGTGCGTGACTTATTTTTTAGCGTCGTCTTCATTAACTTCTTCAAACTCTGCATCAACGACTGAATCGTCTTGTACTGCATCACCCTCGTCAGCGGCATCAGCACTATTTTCAGCTGTTTGACCTTCAGCTGATTTTTTAGCATACACACGTTCAGCCATAGAAGCCGATGCTTTATTGAGCACCTCAAGTTTAGCTTCAATTTCAGCTTTATCATTGCCTTTCACCGCTTCTTTTAGTTCAGCAACGGCTTCTTCAATGCCTTGTTTCTCATCATCAGCCATGTCATCTGCTAAATCTTTAATTGACGTTTCACTGCTATGAATCAGGTTATCTGCTTGATTCCGTAATTCAACCAATTCTTTAAATTTTTTATCGTCATCCGCATGCGCTTCAGCGTCTTTTACCATCGCTTCGACTTCTTCATCGCTCAAGCCACTTGAGGCTTTAATCACGATCGATTGCGCTTTACCTGTCGCTTTATCGGCTGCGGATACGTTCAAAATACCGTTGGCATCAATGTCGAACGTCACTTCAATTTGTGGCACACCACGAGGAGCCGACGGCAAATCTGCTAAGTCAAATCGACCTAATGATTTATTGGCAGACGCTTGCTCACGCTCGCCTTGTAACACATGTACGGTTACAGCTGTTTGGTTATTCTCAGCAGTTGAGAACACTTGGTTTGCTTTAGTTGGGATGGTTGTATTTTTATCGATAAGTTTTGTCATCACGCCACCCATGGTTTCAATACCAAGAGATAAAGGCGTTACATCTAACAATAAAATATCTTTCACATCGCCCGACAAAACAGCCGCTTGAATTGCAGCACCCACGGCTACAGCTTCATCAGGGTTCACATCACGTCGTGGCTCTTTACCAAAGAACTCTTCAACCGTTTTTTGAACCAAAGGCATACGTGTTTGACCACCCACCAAAATCACTTCATCAATTTTTGCAATACTCAAACCAGCATCTTTCAATGCAGTTTGACACGGTGCTATGGTACGTTTAATCAAATCACCAACCAACGATTCAAGCTTAGCTCGGGTTAATTTAATGTTTAAATGCTTCGGTCCACTTGCGTCAGCCGTAATATAAGGCAAGTTTACATCGGTTTGTTGCGCTGATGACAATTCGATTTTTGCTTTTTCAGCCGCTTCTTTCAAACGTTGAAGTGCGAGTGGATCGTTATGTAAATCAATACCAGCATCTTTTTTGAATTCAGAAGCCAAATACTCAATCAATGCCAAATCAAAATCTTCACCACCTAAGAACGTATCACCGTTGGTCGCCAACACTTCAAACTGATGCTCACCGTCAATTTCTGCAATCTCGATAATCGATACATCAAACGTACCACCACCTAAGTCATACACCGCTATGGTTGAGTCACCACGTTTTTTGTCCATACCGTAGGCAAGTGCTGCAGCCGTTGGCTCATTGATAATACGTTTCACTTCAAGCCCTGCGATACGACCAGCATCTTTGGTGGCTTGACGTTGTGAATCGTTAAAGTACGCAGGTACGGTAATCACCGCTTCCGTCACTGTTTTACCTAAATAATCTTCAGCTGTTTTTTTCATTTTCTTAAGTATTTCAGCTGAAATTTGTGGTGGCGCTTTATCTTCATCTCTCACGCGAACCCATGCATCACCGTTGTCTGCTTTGACAATTTTATACGGCACCATTTTCATGTCTTTCTGAACAATCTTATCTTTAAATGCACGACCAATTAACCGTTTAATGGCAAACACTGTATTTTCTGGGTTTGTTACGGCTTGACGTTTTGCAGCAGGTCCAACAAGTACTTCACCATCATTGGTGTATGCAACAATCGAAGGTGTGGTGCGCTGGCCTTCTGCATTTTCAATAACTCGCGGAGTCTTGCCTTCCATAACGGCAACACATGAGTTGGTGGTACCTAAATCAATTCCAATAATAACGTTTGATGCTGACATAATTTATACTCCAATTTGAGTTTATTTAAAATATCTAAACTTAATTACCCCTATGGCTTTCATATATAAGGCGTAATTTTATTATTTCAAGGGATTAATCTGTTTTTTATTTCGCCACGATCACGCGAGCAGCTCGAATTACACGATCATTGAGCTTATACCCCTTCTGAAACACCGTTAAAACGGTATTAGGTACTGCATCGGGTGATACTTGCATGGTCATCGCTTCGTGCAACTCTGGATTAAACACATCCCCAACCGGATTCATTTGTTCAACATTCGCTTTATCTAACATATCCACCAAGAGTTTCATGGTGAGCTGAATCCCTTCATGCATGGCCGCATCGCTGTGTTTATCGGCCAAAAGCTCAGCTTGCTCGAGACTATCAACCACCGGCAAGAGCATTTTAATATATTTTTCGAGCCCATAACGATGCGCGTTGGTAACATCACGCTCAGAGCGACGACGTAAATTATCCATTTCAGCCGTTACACGAACCACTTTATCCCAGTTCTCATGTGCTTGCTTTTCAGCATCCGTCAGTTTTTGCTCTAGTACGTCATACGATGGATGTTCTAATGCATCTCGATCTAAATCAGCATCCGAAGGTACATCTGAAAACGGTTCTGTGGCTACATCTAAACCTTCTTCAGTCGCTCTGTCTACCAACGCTTCTGCAGATTCCAACTCTTCTTTTATTTTTCCCCAATCTTTTTCTTGTTTACTCATAATAATTTCCTCGCATTGAACAAAACAGCTAGCCCTGAGATGGGGGCAATTACCGAAAATTCAAGGGATTTAACGTGATTATGCAATTTTTCCATAATTTTCCATTGTTTTTCATTGTTCATTGGGGCAATAACGTTGATAATTAGCCCTCTTAAACATCAGCTCGCTTTTTATATGCCAGATACCTGGACACCTACATCATGGTCACACTGCCCTTACCCGCAGGCTGCGACCTACCCTCATGCTGCGCACTTGGCGCAAGCTGTGTTACAACTAAGTCAAAAAAAACCCTTGGTCCATCTGAATAACATACTTCAATTAAAACGCTTGATTGCCAGAGCTGGTCGCGGACAGGCCTTTATACTTCAAGGCGGTGATTGCGCTGAATCGTTCAACGACTGTCGCCCTGCCATGATTCGAGCGCAGCTCAATTTAATCATAAAGATGGCGGGCATGCTGGCACCTCATATCAACGGCCCCGTTGTACCTATCGGCCGCATTGCAGGTCAATACGCAAAGCCCCGCTCATCAGCCTGTGAACAACAACAAGGCATAACGCTACCTAGTTATCGCGGCGATCTCATCAACGCCACAGAATTTGAGGAGAATGCTCGCATACCTAATCCTGACCGTTTGCTCAAAGGCCACCGTTCAGCCACGTTAACGCTGAAGTTTATCCACGAAAAAATTAAATCCACCGAGTTTTATACCTCACACGAAGCCCTCCATCTTCATTATGAATCGGCTTTAACCCGGCGTTGCACGCAAGGCCGTTGGTATGATTTTTCAACGCACCTTCCCTGGCTTGGCATACGTACATCGCAACTCGACAGCGCCCACGTTGAATTCTTACGTGGTATTGCAAACCCCATAGGCATAAAAATAGGTCCTGATGCCACGCCTGATTGGCTTATAAACTTACTTGAACGCTTAAATCCACAGCGAGAAGAAGGCCGAATTTTACTGATTACGCGCCTCGGCGTGCAGCACGTAGACCACTTATTACCTACGCTTATTCAGGCAACACAAACACACAACCACCCCGTGACGTGGGCATGCGACCCGATGCATGGCAACAACCAACAGACGCAATCCGGCATTAAAACACGTCATTTAGATACGATTTGGCAAGAGCTACAACGCACATTTACCATTCATCAAACACACCAAAGCCACCTCGGCGGCCTGCATCTCGAAATGACGCCCGCATCCGTCACCGAATGCTTGGGCGGTCAAACAAACCTATCTGAATCTGACTTAGAAACAGCATATCACAGCCTTCTCGACCCACGCTTAAACCAACAACAAGCACTCGAGCTTATCGAAAGGTTTACAGGCTTACTTACGGCCTGACGACCTGACGACACGCTAACTTTTGAAAATAAAATAAGCCGAACCAATCATGCATAAACTCGCATAAAAGAAATTAGCCCCCAAAGATTTACCCATATAAAAATAAGCAAAACCCGCGAAAACACACATTGTAATGATTTCTTGTATTATCTTCAGTTGACCTAAAGTAAATACCTGATAACCCATTCGATTTGCAGGAACCTGGAGCAGGTATTCAAAAAAGGCAATGCCCCAGCTGACTAAAATAACAATAATTAAAGGTTGATTATTCAGTGTTTTCAAATGACCATACCACGCGAAGGTCATGAATATATTAGAACCAATTAACAATAATATAGTATACATCTGTGTCCTAATATCTAAATCGTTCGTTTTACACATCGTATCATACCCCCTAAAGATAGCCGACGCTCTATGCCCTATCGCTCTAGTGTTTCCGCAAAAGAAGGGTTCCTTTTTTACGCACCACACTGTATAATATAAAAACACTTTATCTTCGTCGATTACTTATGCCTTTACTACTCAATGAACTTCGAAATATTTTACATGCAGGTCTTCTAGAAAAAGAAGCATGGTTTCCAGTCGTACGTAATTCTGATCCAAAACAATCAAGTCCATCGCCCTCTGCAATCTATGCTTTAGATAATTTTAGTCAGCTCGTAGAAAAATTAAAAAAACTAGATAACGACAGAAGTGAACACAAATATACCATCCGCTATTTAATGCCTGATGAAAACACCTTGCTTTTAGCACGAGAAGGCAAACGATCCGTTGACGTTCCAGGCCATAAAAATATGTGTAATAGCTGTATTGCCGCCGGTAATTTGTATTTGAGCCACGATTTTGAAACCGTGATGGGTATAAGTCATGACAGCGGTGATTTTTTGCCAAGCATGGGAAGTTTAGTTTTTCCATTACGCCGATTAATGGAAACAAACTTACTTGATTCAACAGCTGATCTATACCCAATCAGATTCAAATCACAGGTTTTAGGGTCTGAAAATTATCATTAATTCTTGTTCTAAAACCATCCGCAACCGTGTTCCATGTTGGCTCTCTTGCGCATCTGTAGGTAGTGGAACGCAGGCTACATCGGGGTTATAATGCAACCCCTAAAACAAAGATGTCGCGTAAATCATGAGCCAAATCACCCTTCCTTTAGATATAAAATCGCTAGAAGTAATATCCCAACGTATTGATACGAAAGGAAATATTGTCTTTAAAGTGAAGAGTAAAAATGACCGCAGCACCTGTCATAAGTGCGGAAAACCCGCGACAAAAATGAATGGCCACGCGCCAGAAAGAAAAATTAGGCACTTACCTATATTCGATCAACCGGTCTATTTAGAAATAATTCCTGTTCGTTATATTTGTGAAAGCTGTGATGATCGTCCGACAACAACAGAGCAATATGATTGGGTTGATCGCAATGCCAACGTCACCAAAGGGCTGGAAGAATATATCATGCGCAGCTTGATTCACAGCACAATTCAAGATGTTTCGATTAAAGAAAAGCTGGGTTACAAAATCATTCAATCTACGTTAGACAGGCTTATTGCATCAGAAGTGGATTGGAATGATTTTAAATCATTGGACACGCTCGGTATTGATGAAATAGCTTTGAAAAAATGACATGGTGAATACATGACCATCATCAGTGCGAGATTAAATGATGGGAAAATACGTGTTCTTGCCGTGATTGAAGGGCGTTGCAAGGCTGATATAAAATCCTTTTTTGAAAGCATCCCGCCACGATTGCAACAAACAGTTAAAAGTGTTTGTACGGATATGCATGATGCTTTTGTATACGCAGCCATTGAAGTCTTTGGTCCTCAAGTTGTTGTAATCGATAGGTATCACGTTGCTAAAACCTATAGAAAACCTCTTGATAAACTTAGAATCAAAGAAATGAAACGCCTTAAATCAGAGCTTGAACATGAGGAATATTCAAAATTAGAAGGCATGATGTGGATTTTACGTAAGCAACATGAATGTTTGTCCGATGCGGATAAATCGAAATTAGATCTGCTCTACAGCCACTCCCCAAAACTTAAGAAAGCTCATCGTTTAGCTTTAAAACTAACCTGCATTTTCAACACGCATTGCAAAAGAAAATCCGGTATGGCAAAAATTAACCGATGGATTAAAGCTGTTGA
>Ga0209491_10004298_pt1 | contig 22119 bp, 20 predicted proteins | sample BON02_FD_187213 | JGI IMG/M metagenome (GOLD analysis project Ga0209491, IMG submission 187213) | Freshwater microbial communities from Lake Bonney liftoff mats and glacier meltwater in Antarctica - BON-02 (SPAdes) (version 2) | ecosystem: Environmental > Aquatic > Freshwater > Ice > Glacier... | reverse complement strand
TGAAGCGCATCGCTCCGGGGCTTTGGTTATTGAACCCATGGGTAGTCTTTCCATTCTTTTACAGGAATTTAAAGGACACCCACATAAATCCCTCAAAATGCGGTGCATCCGCCTCGAAGTGTATTTTCCATATCTTGATCGGTTCGCGACGCGGGTATGATGGATCCGTAGTTTGTCATTATTCGATCTGATCTCTGGTCAAAATAAAATTGCTGGCCAAAATGGTTTGATCAATTAGGGTTGAATCAACCTTTTATAAAAAATGCCAAATCAACTTGCACAGACTAAGAAACGTAAAACGGTAGCGGAACATGCTGCGGTCTTGGCTCTTTTGGATCGTATAGCAGAAGCCGAGAGCACGACTTCTACAGAACTCTTGCGTTCTGCTGCGCGCGATGTGGTGCGTCGTCATGTTGGCAAGAAAACAGTTTCGACAGAATTGCAGGACATTTTTCGCGCCTATGCGCCGGAATTGCCCCGGGCAGTCAGTTCGGCTAAGGAGGTCTCCCACTATAAGCGAGAAGCCCGCGAATATGACGACCTTGCTTTGGACTTGGGATTCAACCAGGCCGCAGAGGTTCAAGCGCGTAACTCAATTCACCGCGCATCGTCGGCACCAGTTCTGGTCGGAAGTTTGTAAGTGATGACGCCATTCGATTCAGAACTCCGTCCGCCCGAGGACTTTTCGTACTATTTGGCAACTAAGGAGCCACTTCTTATCGTCGGTGGACAAGCGGTTAACCTGTGGGAATTTAAAAGACACCCACATAAATTCCTCAAAACGCTTGACCGAGGGCTGCATGGTGAACAAAAAGGCACCTAAGGATACCAATTGCTCGAAAAACAGTCTTGGATGTGGACCATTACTTGTCTCTTGTGGAGTGGACAGGGCAGAATATCCGTGAAGATAAGCTCGGCTACGTGCCTTTGGGGCTGAAACCGGTATTGGAGCGATTTAACCTGGATACGGAAAACTGGGTCCGCAACGTGGAGAGCTATGGCGGTCTTTTTTACCGGGTCGCCGGTCCGCTGGAGTTGATTCTGGCCCGGGCCCGGGAAAAGGGCCAGAGCTGGTTGAAAGGGCAAAGTGGTAGCAGACAGAGCTCTACCACGGCTCAAAACAAGCCGCATAGGGCGGTGTTGCTTCGCGGGAGCACCAAAGGAGGACCCAATCGGTAGTGATTGGCACCGAACACTATCCGTTGCTGAGGTAAGTCCTCGAACCGGAGCTTTATTTGCCGAGGGGAGGCAAGTTTTGGGGCTATGCTTCGAAGTTAACAGCAGTTTAGATTGGTCCGTTGTGGTGACTTAAATATGTGGGTGTCCTTTAAATTCTTGCAGTTTAGATTGGTCCGTTGTGGTGACTTAAATATGTGGGTGTCCTTTAAATTCTTTTCTGTTCTAAAAAAGGTGCCCCGAGTTCTCGGGGCACCTTGTGGTAAACGGTTGTTGCGCAGGCTTAGAGCTTCTTGCCTTTGGCATCGGTGCCGCAGAGGAAGACCTCCATTCCCATCTTTTTGGCGAGCTCGGCCTTGGCATACATGCAGTTGTCGGCAGACTTGGCGCTGTCGGCGTAGGCGACGTTGATGTGGTTGGCCTTGTGGCGTGCCATCATTTGGTCGCGGCTCACGCCATATGTCACGGCGTGCATGATCGGCCACTGTGGGGTGGTCTCGTCGAGGCGGCGTTGAGTTTCTTCTTTCGGCAGCGTGATGACCTTGGCGCGGCCAAGATCCATCTTGAGCTTGCCGTCTTCGATGAAGATACGGCTCCAGACGATTTCGCCGGGCTTGGCGATGCCTTGCAAGGTGCTGCCACCCTTCGGGAAATACATGGCAGGTTGGCGGTAGCCGTTGCTGCCTTTCCATCCGCCGATGTGGTGCTCCACGGGAGCGGAACCAGAGATGAGGAACACCCATACGTATTCGTCGGTAGTGCCGGATTTGTCCCAGTCGCCCCAACGTAGGTCGTGGAGGGTGGTTTCAGGAGCCTGCTTAAGTGCGTTGTGTACGCGCTTGGTCATGAGGGAGTCGAGGCCGCAGCACTCGTCCACTTCATTGAAGTGGGGGTAGGTCTCGCCCTTGAGAATGACTTCGCCCTTGGCGTTCTTGACCGGAGGTCGGTCGGTGCTGTTGAGCATGCCTTCGACTAGGTCGGAAGCGGGACAAAGATCTTTCAGGCCTTGCTGGTATTGAATACCGAGGGCATCGCAACCGTAGGTGTCGCCGATGCGGCAGGCGGCGATATACATCTTACACTGCTCGATGACTTGCTTTTTGGTCAGATCGTTTTTGTTGCTCTTTCCAAAGTGGAAGTTGAACCCCTTCTTTTCGATGAATTGGAAGACTTCTTCGGCCTCGGCTTTGGGGATGGTTAGCATCTCGGCGTAGAGAGCACTCTGGCTGAGTTGCTCTTTGTAGACGCCCGTTTGGAATAGTAGCTCGTCGGGGATGGCTGCGTTATACATACCCATGCAGAACTCGTCGAACACGCCCATGATCGCCTTGTTGCGGTCGAGGTCGTCGGCTATCTTTTCGGCGACTTTTTTGAGCTTCGCAGGAGTCGCCTTGCTCTTGTATTTGTTGACGTGTGCGGTGGGGTGGTTGACCGTGCCGGTTTCGAGCCATTTATTTAGCTTCTTTTGGAAGCGTTTGTCGGTGCTGAAATCTTCGCTCCAAAGAGTGGAGTATTTTACGCCGGCTTTGGTCAATGAGCCATTGAGGTTAAGCATGCCGACGAGGCCGGGCCATGTGCCGCTCCAGTTGGCTACGGTGAGGATGGGGCCTTCGTGAGAGATGAGGCCGTGCAGCAAGTGGTGTGAGTATTGCCAAACTGCTTCGGCGATGATGAGGGGTGCCTTGCGATCAATCTTCGCGAAGACGTCCATGCCTTGGCGTTGGCTGGAAATGAAACCGTGCTTTAGCTCGGGATCATATTGGTGCGCGCGCTTTAGATTGCCGCCCAAGCTTTTGAGCACGGTTGTGAGCTCTTGTTCCATTTCATCCTGCTTAGCCCAGCAGTTTTGATTGGCTGTGATACGTAGGTCACCGTTGGCGACGAGGAGTACTGTTTTGTTTTTTAGCATAATGTTTTGGGATTAAGATTAAGATTAAGATTAAGAATACGATTAAGATTAAGAATACGATTAAGATTAAGAATACGATTAAGATTAAGAATACGATTATGATTAAGATTAAGAATACGATTAAGAGTGGGTGGGGTTAGATATTCGCTAGACCCTTCTTTAGGATCAAATTGCCGTATTTGGCCATCTCGCCAGTCATGACGACGGCGTAGTTGGTTTTGGCGCGGTCGTAGAAGGCGAAGCGCTCGACGCGTTCGATTCGCACCTTGGCGTCGGCTCCGGCGTTGCCGATGGCTGCGAGGTAGGCTTTCTCTACTTCGGGGTCGAGGGAGTCGCCGGGCACGGCCGCCATCATGGCGAGCGGTGCGTCAACATAGGGGTCGAGCGGCAAGAGAGGGAGGATCGCTTCGAGCAGCGCGGGGATACCGAGGCCGTCGGCGCGGATGACGCGTTGGCCGAAGGTGTCGCCGGGGAAGTGCGCGTCGGCGAGTAGAATTTCGTCGCCGTGTCCCATACGATAGAGAGCGTCGAGTAGTTCTGGGCTGAGAAGGGGGGAGATTCCGTTGAGCATAATTAACAAAATATAAAAGAGATATTACCAGATTTTGCAATGTTTGTCGTGCACCTCTGTGCAGTGGTAAATTTTACACTTTTAACTGGAAGCTATGGTGGGTGTTTTGCAGTCTAGGTGAATGGACGAAATTATAAGTTGCGGGCATTTGAAAATCGGCGATCTCGGGCTACACAAAAATCGTGGTATGGAGCTGACCTACATTACGCGCGGGCGGATGGAGTGGGTGGTCGATGGACGGATCGAAGTGGTGCAGCAGGGCGATGTCTTTTTTACGCTTCCGTGGCAGTTGCATGGCAGTCCGGTGCTGGAGCAGCCGGTCAATGAGGCCTGGCATTTACTCTTTGGAATTCAGGGCGATTATACGAAGCCGCGCAGTGCGATTACCTTCCCGAAATCGCTTGGGTTGACACGCACGGAGACTTCGCGGATTAGCCGGGCGTTTTGCCGCGCTAAACGGAATGCGTGGCCAGCCAGTCCACAGATTAAAAAACTCTTTCCGTGGATGGTGGTAGAGTTGGAGAGTCCTCGGGCGCTCAGCCGTGCCAATGGTCTGAGTCTTTTGCGAGTCATTTTGGTGGAGTTCAGCCGCTTAATTGAGCGTGAGCCGGATGCAGCGCTGTATGCTCTGGACAGTGAGCGGCGGGTGCATGAGTTTCTCGATATGCTACGTGGGCGCTGCGACGAGGAATGGACTCTGGAGCAAATGAGTGAAGCCTGTGATGTGCAGCGCACGCGCTTGAGCGATTTGATCCGCAAGCTAACGGCCTACAGCCCGATGGCGTATTTGACGCGTTTACGCATCGCACGAGCACGTGACTTGCTGCGCCGTAGTGAGGCTTCGATTACTGAGATCGCGATCGGCTGTGGTTTTAGTTCGAGCCAGTATTTTGCCAACGTGTTTCGTCGCTGTGTAGGGCAGACGCCGTCTGCCTACCGTGAGGGCTACGAAGATATTTATCAACTGGAAGTGGATCCGAAGAGCATTCCGTGGCGCACGCTCAAGCAAGAGCGTGAGCGGGTGGCGGAGTTTCGGGTTGGGTGATTCTTTATCCGATAAAACGCTTGATCCGCGCGACGACGCGGTCGCGGCCCATCACTTCGAGCATGGGCAGTAGGTCGGGGCCGCCGCCTTGGCCGCTGCTTGCGTAACGCAGAGCGGGGAAGTAGGCGAAGACCTTTTGATCTTTAGATTCAGCGTGTGCTTCGAGTGCACTCTTCAGGCTCTCGGCATTAAAGCTCTCGATACTTTCTAGGATGGGGAGCACTTCGGCTAGTAGCTCCTTGGGGTCGGCCTTCTTGGAGATTTTGGCTCCGGTCTTTTCATCCATGACATAATCATCGACGAAGAAGTAACCGCAGAGTTCGGAGAGTGTGTCGAGCGAGCGCGCCTTGGGTTGGCAAAGGCTGAGCACGGCTTGCAGATAATCCTCCTCGACTTCTTCGCTGACCACGCCAGCTGCATTGAGGAGCGGACGGGCGAGGAAGGTGAAGCTCTCAATATTGAGCTCGCGCAGGTATTCAGCGTTGAGCGCCGAGAGCTTCTTTTCGTCGAAACGAGAGTTGCCCTTGTTGATGCCGGGGAAGTCGAAGAGCTCGATGATTTCACCGATGTCCATCTTCTCGCGCTCATCCTTCGGGTTCCAGCCTAGCAGGGAAATGTAGTTGCGCACCGCAGCGGCGAGGAAGCCGCGTGATTCGTATTCTTCGATCAGTGCGCCCTTGTCGCGCTTGCTCATTTTACCCGAGCCTTCTTCTTTCAGAATGAGTGGGATGTGGGCAAACTTCGGTGGCTCGACGCCGAAGGCTTTGAAGAGTTCAACGTGTTTGCTGGTGTTGGAAAGGTGGTCTTCGCCACGGATCACGTGCGTGATGCCCATCGCGATGTCGTCCACCACGTTGACGAAGTGAAACACGGGGTTGCCATCTTTGCGTACTAGCACGAAGTCCTTTTCCTCGGCTCGCTCGACACGGCCGCGCACTTCATCTTCGATGATGACGGGTGCCGCTTTGACCTTTTCGATCTCGGCTTTCAAATATTCGTCGTATGCGGTGTAGCGTTCGCCTTCGAGTTTGAACCAGATGGCACCGTCCTTTTCGTAGGTGCGACCGGCGTCTTCGAGTTTCTTTAGATACTCGTCGTAGATCGGCTGACGTTGGCTTTGGAAGTAGGGCCCGAAGGGGCCACCGACATCGGGGCCTTCATCCCAGTCCATGCCCATCCATTTCATGCCGTCGAGTAGCACCTGGAGTGCTTCGTCGGTGTTGCGCTCTTTGTCCGTGTCCTCAATACGGAGCACGAATGTGCCGCCTGTATGACGTGCATAAAGCCAGTTAAAGAGGGCGGTGCGGGCACTGCCGATGTGGAAGAAGCCAGTAGGACTGGGAGCGAAACGAACGCGGACGTTGGACATAAGTGGAAAGGATGAAAAATTTAAACATTTAGCCCGAATTCCAACACTTCAACATCTTTCGGATAATTGAGGGGATTATGGGGGAGGTTTCGATCAGTCTCGCTAACTTCGCGCAGCCAGTACCTCGGCGAAGGGCACTTCGGCGCCGCGAGCGAAGAGTGCATTGCCGCGCAGTCCACGCACCGCCGAGACGGCGGGCGAGTTAAGGCCGCAGAGGAAGCGGGCTTGTTGACGCGGACGCCCTAAGGCGGATGGGTGCGCTTCGGCCAAGGCGTCGAAGCCTGTCAAATCGCAAGCTTCCATGCCGAGGCTTTTCCTTGCCGGTAGTTCGCCGGGGGGGGCGCCTTGGCAGATGCTGCAATGGCCGCAGTCCTCGATCGTCTCACCAAAGTAGTCGAGCAGATTGCCCGTCAGGCAACGTTTGCCTTGCGCGTAGTCGAGCATGCGGTGGATGCGCTCGATCTCCATTTGCTCGTGGGTCTGAAAACTGGCTGCCATTTCTTCGGTCAACGCATCGACGTCGAGGGCGTTTTGCAGCAGTTCAAAGCGTTGCCGGTAGCCTGCCAATTGCAGCTCGGCTAGCCCTTTGTGCTCCATGCTCTCCAGCGCGCGGAGGATCACACTGCGGTCTTGCCCCGTGGTGGCCATGGCGCCGTCCATGTCCAAAGTCACCCATTTCTTGGCTTTGCTACAGCAGGTGAAAACCTTCTTCAAAAAGGCCGCTTGATTGTCGGGGTATTGACTGAGTAAGTGTTTGCTATCGCTTTTTGGCGCGAAACGTATGCTGCCGTAATAGTGGCCAACCGAGCGGATCACGCCGGCTAATTCTAATCGGGTGAGTAGCGTGCTGACCACCAGTTGGCGCATGTCGAAGCGTCGAGAGAGATCGTAAAGGGCGATATCGATGTCCTCGCCGCCGGTCAGTAACTCGTCGAGCAGACCGCGCAGACTAATGGCGTCGGGGGTGTCGCCATAAACGAAGTTCTCCAGAGTGGTGGCGTCGTCGGAGCAGGCAAACAGCTCGCAGACCGAAGGTTGTCCATCGCGCCCTGCGCGTCCGATCTCTTGCATGTAGCTCTCGTAGCCTTTCGCCATGTGATAGTGGTAGATGTAGCGGATGTCGGACTTATCGATCCCCATGCCGAAGGCGATGGTCGCGCAAATGATCGGGGTGCGGCCTTCCATAAAAGCCTCTTGGGTGGCGACACGCTTTTCCGAGGCCATGCCTGCGTGGTAGGCCGCCGCGTTGAAGCCCGCTTGCTGTAAATGCTGCGCGACTTCCTCGGCGTGTCGTTGCAGGCTCACATAAACAATGGTGGCACCCGCTGGGCGTTCTTTTAATCGTTCTACCAGCAGGGCGGGGCGCTCGCTATCGCGGCAGGCGGTCACGCGCAGTTCGAGGTTGGCTCGGTAAAAGCCAGTGTTGGTGATGTCGTCTGGCGCGATGTCGAAAGCTGTCGCCATGTCGGCAGAGACTTGCGGCGTGGCGGTGGCGGTGAGTGCCAGCACGCGTTCGACCTTGAGCGAGCGAGCGGCGTCGGCCAGCTTTAGATAGTCGGGGCGAAAATTGTGTCCCCATGCGGAAATACAGTGCGCTTCATCGACCGCCAGCAGGCTTATGCTCTGTCCGCGAATTAGATTGAGGAAACGCTCATTACTCAAACGCTCAGGCGCGACAAAGAGCAGTTTCACTTTGCCCGCGCGAATGTCGTCAGTCACGCGCCGGTAGTCCTCTTCTTCGAGGCTGGAGTCGAGTCGCTCTGCTTGGATGCCCTTGGCGCGCAGACTGTCGATCTGGTCTTTCATCAACGCTAACAGCGGCGAAATTACCAGCGTCAGCCCCGGTAGAAGGAGCGAGGGCAATTGGTAACAAAGGCTCTTACCTGAGCCGGTTGGAAAGATCGCACCTGCGCTGCGCCCGTCGAGTAAGCAGTCGATCACGGCCTCCTGTCCGGGGCGGAAAGCATCGAAACCAAAGCGTTCTTTGAGCAGGGCGAGTGGGGCGGAGGAATCAGGCATGGGTTTTCGATTAGTTCTACGAACAGGCTTATTTTACAAGCACTGTTTTTAGGTTAACTAATTGTTCCCGATACTATCTTCGCCGAGTCCACCTTTGAGCTTGTGATCTAGTTTGAGGCGTTCGATCTGCGCACGCAGCGCGCGCGCGAACTTTTCAAAACGCGCGAGGATGCCGCGTGTTTCAAGTAGTTCCTGTTTGAAGCACCCGACAGGGCAGAGCGTATAAATTGCTAAATCTAGCACGTTCTCCGGCTCTTGAATATTCGATAGAAACTGTAAGACCTCCGGTGGGATGTCCGCACCGAGACGCATCTGCGTTTGCATTAGAGCCAGCAAAGTGGGCTGGATCGCAGCGAGGGTTTGCGCACTGCCGTCGGACTCACTCATTACTTGGCGGATGCGTGCGCGGCGGTAGGGTTCTTCGCAGACAAAGCTCTCGAACTCCACCCGTGCGAGCCCTTGCAAGATCAAATTAGAAGTGCCGTCGGGGTTCTGCTTGCAGGCGCGAACGACGCCGACGCCGGCGATCGAGTAGGGCGTCTCTAGAAATTCGGCATCTTCATCCCGCTCATCGAGTGCGGCGACTGCGAAGATACGGTCTTCTTCCAACACGCGGCTGAGCATCTCGCGATAGCGGGGCTCAAAGATAAAGAGAGGCATCATTGCCTGCGGGAACAGTACACACTGGCTTAAAACCATGACTGGCACTTCGCGTGGTATTTCTATTTCTTGGGAGATCATTACACCTTTAGTCGGTGAGTAAGCTGACTAGTTCCATTCATCTGGATGAAGCTTTGATACTTCAGGCGACTCACTCTCTGCAAAATACACCGCCATGCGAAAATAGCGAATTCGGTCGTCAGGAATATCGGAGTTTTTCTTGCGCGCTTCTTCCAGTAAAATCTCCGGAGCACGCCCTTGTAGGTCGTAGATCTCACGCACGCCAATATCGATCAGGCTTCGGGCGGCGGCCACATCCATGCGCGGGATACGCATCAACGCAGAGTTGAGCGCCTCGTAGTCGACTTTCTTTTTCTTTTTTTGCGGAAACATTATATTTGGAAATTGCTGGCAGGTTTGGGTTTGAACGCAAACTTGCTCGCTTACGATCACGAGTCAATACGGCGCTTACACGTAGAACAAGCGCCCCGCCTGTCATCAGTTGGGGCAAACGGACAGACAAGAGTGTCTGTCTCACGGTTGCGGCTTATTTATTTCTTCGAGACTGGCGCCTAGTGCAGAAGATGCATTCCTCCCAAATTTGCGCTTCAATGTCGGGGGAGCATCGTGGCGAATACGTCGCTAACATTGCGGCGCTCTGCAGCTCAAAACTCGGGTAATCCTTCTCCGGCATAGTCTGTCATCGCGACGGCCTCGATCTCGACGAGCCATGTGGGGCGACAGACCGGTGCCCAGGTGAGGAGGGTCGGCGTGCTGGGAAAACGCTGGTCGAGGACGCGCCGGACGTTGTCCGCATCGTCTGGATCACGCAGGTAAACGATGAAGTGTGCGACGGACTCGAGCGAAGCGTCGGCATCATGCAAGAGTGCTTCGATATTTTCTAAGGCACGGTCGAGCTGTGCCAGGACATTGCCGATGTGCAAAACCTTTCCCAGTGGATCGATACTGGCGGTGCCTGAGATGTAAATATGCTGACGGTCGCGGAAGGCGATGGTGGTCGCTCGCTCGAAGCTGACGCCATACAGATGAGTGGGTCCAATCTGGCTCGGTGCTTGCAAATACTTTACTTGCTCGGGCATCAGCCCGCCGATGGCATACGCGTCCATCGATACTTTGACCGGTGCTTCGGCGGCGCGGCCTTCGATTCCCGTGCTGGCGATGTAGTGGCTGTCGGCGGTTAGACCGTGCTCGCTGAAGAGGGTGCGGCGTGCCTCGACCAAGCCTTGGTAGTTCGAGTCCACGTCACGCACGTAGAGCCAAGTGCGCACGACATGCTCGGCCAGTTGCATGTGGTGGCCGTCGAGGAAGCGGGTGTAATTCTCGAATATATCACGAGTTTGTTGGCCTGAGTCGGGCGCGGTGCTGTCGGTCAATTGTGTCGTCCAGTAGTGGCTGAGCTCACCTTGGGTATATTCGATAGTATTGCCTGTTCTTTTTGTTGCGAGGACTTTTCCGGGGGTATGTAGATGGTAAGCGCAGAGGGCGATCTTTCCGCTGGAGAGCGGTGCCTGTCCGACGATGGAAACGACGCAAGGCGTTTCGTTGTCGCCCAAAGGATGTGCTTTGAGCATCGCACTTTGGTTCGCGGGATCGCTGCAATAGAATCGCCGCAGCACGGCGGTGTCCGGGTCTAAGCCCAACACGCCCAGGGCATCGGCGTAGGCGCGCTCGATCGCTGCGAGTTGCTTTTCAAAGAGTCCAGCAACCGTATCTGGTTGCAGGGTGATGTGGTATTCTTCCAAGCCGTCCGGCGTGGCGAATCGCGCGTAGCGTACCTCAAAGCAGTCGTTGATCCCCGCTATGCGTGCTTTGCGAAGAGCGGCGTTTGGAATGTATGTGTTCATTGCGCGTGTGTCTCGTAGGCGATGGCGGGTAAGACTCCCAGCGACGTGTTATAGGTTTGATTGTTCTTCTTGTTCGTATCTTTACGTATGACTTCGACGATCAGGTTGCCGCGGTCGGGCTGTGCCGCCAGTGTATCGTCATAGCGGAATTCCATCTGGATCGTCTTCCCTTCGATTTTGGCTTGAGTCAGTGTCACGCCGGCAGGCGCTTCTTTTATGCGGAATTGGAAACGCTGTGGGTTCTTGGGTGCCCACTTTAGCGGGAGCCTATAGCTGGCGTCTTGCCCCGAGCGCAGTGTGACGGGATCGGAGGCAGCCTCTGTCGAATAGGCGAAATTTTGGTAATTGGTGAGTGGGGCGACGTTCAGTTCTTGAGCGGGCAGAAGGTGCCTCCAGAGAAAGGCTTGCATACTGTCGTCGCAAGGAATCGCTGGATGTGTGATCTCGCTGCCGTTTGCCTGCGCGACGGCTTCGATCTGCACGACCTCGATGCGGTCGTCTTCTCTTTTGGGCCATTCGAGCGTCGTCCATACTTCGCTTCGACCGGCGGGGATGACCGCATTGTGGAGCCGCGCTCCTTCGGGGGCATTGACTAGTCGCAACGCGACGGGACCTGTAAAGCCGTCCGCGCGGTGGAGGTAGAGTCTTAGCTCAGCGCAGCCCGAAGCGCCGATGTTTAAGCTGGAGGGCAAGAGCCGTAGCTCGAAATCGGGTATGGGCTGCGAGAGGCGTAGTCGGTATTTGTAGTCAACACCGCCGTGGCGTTGCACATCTTCGACCGAGACGGTGTAAGTGCCGGACTCGGGTAGGGTGAAGGTCAGATATGAATCAGCGTAGTGAGTGAGCAAGCCCGGGCCCATGTGGAGTTGCTGGTGCTTCTCCATGTAGTCGTCGTTGGACGCGAGGATATCTCCGTCTGCGTTGACGATACGCACTAGAGAATCTACCGGGGAGTCGAAGCAACGGGCTTCCGTTTGAGCGATAATGCTCTCTCCCTTTTTTCCTGTAAACCGGATTAAATCGATATCCCCGCTACGGCTGATGACTCCGGCGATGACTTTTGGGAGGGCGACGACTTGCGCCTCTTCCATCGTGCCGTTGGGTTCATGCTCTTTGGTGTAGGGCAGATCGGTCGTCATGTAGTCAACATCGAGATTCCGCACGGGGTTTTGCTCCAATGGTAAGTTGTCTAGGTGGAGTCGGTAAACGAAGTTTTCGCAGCCACGGTAGATCGCGTCGCGAATCTCTACCATAAAGCTGCCAGGCTTCGGAAAGGTGAATTGAACAAACGGATCGGGGTCGCCGTAAGTGTCGTCGATATAGAGGAGCCGCGTGCCTTCGGCGTCGTAGATGGCGAGTGTGGATTGAAACCAACCAGGCACCGCATCTGCCACGTAGGGGATGAGTCGCCGCGCCAGTAAATCGAATATCACCGTTTGTCCTTGTCGGGCTTCGATTCGGAAACGATCCACATCGCCTGGTGCGATCTGGCCATTAATCACGCAAGGAAACTCTTCGACTGGCACTCCGATCGAGTAGGTTGAGAGGGCGTCATTGGGTTCTAGCTCGGAGTGTTCGGGCAGCTGACTTATTTGAAAACGAATCGGGTTGCTGAGCCCCGCGCGGGAAAGCACGCGTAATTCACGCATGCCGGGCTTTGCTTTTGAATCGATGGTGATTTCGATTTTTAGCTGTTCGCCTAATTGATCGTTCGCCTGCCGGCTGTTGTATTCGGCGAGCACGCTCTTCAGGTGTTTGAGCTCGGGGAGTGTCTTTGTTTCGATGTCGTCGAAGAGGGGATGCTCGGGCATTTTCTCTTTTTCGATCTCCGTCAACTTGTCGTAAGACTTCTGCACCCATTTCGGAATGGCCTCGCCGCCCAGTTCCAGTTCTCGCTGTGCCATCCGCAATCTCAAAACAGCTCTTTGCGTGCCGTTGATCGTCCGCACCATGCGGTAGTGTTTTACAATTTTGGCTTGGACGCCCTGTCCGTTGACGATGGCCGCTTTGGGGTCTCTCAAATAGCGCCCGCCCACGATCACTTCGAAGCGGGTGCCGATTTGCCCTCCAGCGGGATAGGCATAGCCGAGGTAGGTGCGGGTGTCTGCGTTTTGCGCCCCGCCTGTCAAGCAGAGGGCGCAGAGTGTGAAGACGGTGAGGATTCGAGTTCTCATCGCTTAGGCACTGGTCATGATCTCTTTGAGCAAGCCGCCCCGTTTGACGGACGCATCGTTGTGGTCCGGCAGCACTTGGGCAGTTAAGCCGTGCGGGTTGGGCAATGTGCTCAGGGGATTAATCCCCATCAGCTCGTAAATGCTGCCCAATAAATCGACGGGGTAAACCGGACGTTCACGCACTTCCTCGCCGCGGTCGCCAGAGTCACCGATCACCTGCCCACCACTAAACCCGCCGCCCGCCACTAATGCCGAAAAACAGTTTCCAAAGTGTCCGCGCCCTCCGCTCCAGGGAGGCTCCCAGCTGATCTTTGGGGACCGTCCGAATTCGCCGCCCACCCAAACGATCGTGTTATCAAGCAAACCACGCGCCGAGAGATCTTGAAGTAGATTAGCCACCCCTCGATCTAATTCTGGCAGCATACGTCTCATTGAATTGAAATGCCCCTTGTGGGTATCCCAGCCTCGGTAGTTGATGGTGACGTAGGGCACGCCGCTTTCGACCAGACGGCGCGCCATGATGCAGGACTGTCCGAATTCGTTGCGCCCGTAGCGCTCGCGCAGTTCGCCGGTCTCCAACCCGAGATTGAAGAGATCGCGCGAGTCGCCGAGGATTAAATTATAAGCTTCATCTTGGCACTGGTCGTACTGCTGAAACTCGGGGCACTCGCCGATGCCTTGCCCGAGCACGTCTAATTCTCCTAGCAAGGCGCGGCGGTCTTTTTGCCGTTGATCGGTGATGCCTTCGGCCACGATGCCTTCGACTGCAAACACAGGCTTGCTTGGGTCGCCGCCAGTGGCGAAGGGCTTGTATTTTGCTCCGAGAAATCCTGCTTCTGAGAAACGCCCCTGCGGACGCGTCAAGACGACGTAGGGGGGCACTAGCCCTTTGTAGCCCGCACGTTCGCCTTTAAAATAATTGACCACTGAGCCGATGGTTGGGTGCACGTAGCGGCTTGGCATGTGCCCCGTCTGTGTGAGGTAGGCTGCGGTCTCGTGCGCATTGATCCCGTGCGTCATGCTACGGATTAGGCTATACTTGTCGGCTTGTCCGGCGAGTTGCGGCAGTAGCTCGTTGATGCGTATGCCCGATACATTGGTTTTGATCGGGCTGGTGTAGGGGCCACAGTAGTCGCTACCCGCTTCGGGCTTCGGATCGAAGGTATCCAGATGCGAGGGCCCCCCCCAAAGCCAAATCTGGATCACGGCTTTAGCACGCGCGGGGATCGGGGCAGTTGCCGAGGTGCCGGCAGTCATCGCGTGTAGGGGCAGTTTGCTGAGCCCCGTGCCAGCAGCGAAAAGTAGTCCTCGCTGGATCGCTTCTCTGCGAGTCAATTTGGTATAATTATACATGCTGAGGTCTGTCCGGTTAAGTGGTTAATGATTGTATAAAAACTCCTTCGAGTTGACCAATACCCATACGATGTCTTGGGCATTGTCCCAACGCTTACGAAAATTATCAGTATCGTATTCCTGCGCCGCACTGACTTCGGCCTCAGTCGGCTCGCGAGAATAAAAAGCCATATAAACGGGGCGCATCCGCTCCTGCGTGAAAGGCCCCGAGGCCAAGCTGCGTATCCATTTAGATTGTTGGATCTTGTTTAAGATGTGACTGGAGTTGAGTAGGTGCAGGGTTTGCTTCTCATTAGGGCGCGAGTCGCGCTCGGTGAAGTAGCCAGTGTCGCGCTCAGGCCGCCCGAAAAGCTGCAAAAACGAACTGGAGATGCTCCCGTCGGGCAGCGCGATCGTTGGTGTGTTTTCCGGAATGTAGGTGAAGGGCTCTGGGATCATACTCACATATTTTTCGCTCGTCCCCGTGAGCTCGCAGAGCACATCGCTGAGCACCTCCGCTTCCATTCGGCGCACGGGATAGACCGCAAAATTCTCCGCAGCTAGGGTGCCGTCCGCGAAGGGGCGTGAGGATTGCTGGTAACAGCGCGAATTCAGGATGAGCCGGAAGATATGCTTCATGTCATAGTCCGAGTGAACCAACTCCTGCTCCAAATAGTGCAACAGCTCCGGATGTGTGGGTGGATTGTCCGGTCGAATGTCGTCGGGCTCGTGGATGATGCCGCGCCCCATCAGCCAAGCCCACTGGCGGTTCACTAGTGTGCGGGCAAACCACGGGTTGTCCGAAGTGATTAACCAGTTGGCTAAAAGCTCGCGTGGGTCTCCGTTGGCTGGCATCTGGAGCTTGCGGCCGTCGGGGGCGGTCAGTTCGAGTTTCGAGTAGTTGCTGGGGTCGACATAGACGATCTCTTCTTTCCATTCGGCGGTGGGCTTGTAGGCCACCCGGCTAAAAAATAACTCCAGATTCGCCCGAGTGACCTCTGGCCAGTTTTCCAGGCGCGTGCCTAGAAAGGTCAAGGCGGCAGCCTGTGCCAACGAGGCAGGGTCCTTGCCCTGGAGCGCTCGGTAGAAATTGACCTCTGGATGACGGAAGTTGCTCCCGCTACTCGTCAGCAGCTCGCGCACGAAGACATCGTAGGGCTTGTTCTCGAGCAGCGATTGGTAGATCCATTCGTGATAGGCTTGTGCCGCATTCGGCCAGAGGTTGATCGGGAACTCCGACTTCACTCGCAGTAGATCGCCCCATTTCATCGCCCAATACACCGCATACGCTTCGCTCGCCAAAAGTTCGTCGATCAGTTTGGCGCGCTTATCTCCATGCCTCGATTTCAAGAAAGCGGCCGCGACTTCTGGCGGAGGCAAACGCCCCGTCATATCCACATAGACGCGTCGGATGAAGACCGAATCCGAGCAGTTGGGTGCCAGTTTGATGCGCAAGGCGTCGAGCTGCGGTAGTAGCTTTCGGTCCAATTGGGTCGTCGGTGCTTCGAGCATTGACTCATACACCGTCAAGGGACGAGCGGCAATATTAGGTGCAATCCCCAGCAGAGGCACGCCGGAGAGCAAATAGAGGCAACAGCCGAAAACTAAAGTAGGCGACTTTATAAACCACATCGTAATGTGGTATTCGGCGACTGGCTCGTTTAAGTTTCAAACACGCAGCGGATTGAAACTCTGCTAATAGTGCTTAGTAGCGTTTTTCCTTCGTGCCCTCCGACTTGAAGCTTAATATCAGATAAATGATGGTGCCGATCACGATGCCGCAGTCGGCGATATTGAAGGAGGGGTAGCGCCCCGTCGGCATGATCCAAGGGATGTTGACGGGGAAGTGGAAGTCGAGAAAGTCGATCACGTGGCCGTGGATCAAGCGGTCGATCATGTTGCCCAAAATGCCCCCGATTAAAAGGCCGAACGCCGCTTGCATCGGTTTGCGGCGAAGCTCCAAACTGTGGCGCAGTTTATAGATCGCAAAGAGGGCGATCAGCGCGAAAGCGGCGAGTAGGCCACCATAGCCAGAAAGCATCCCCCAGGCCGCGCCTTCGTTGCCGATATGCACAATATAGAAAAAGCCGTCGATCACCGTGATCGCCTCGGGTGGGTAGTAGCTGTCGAGCTGCAGATGGTTAAAAATCCACGTCTTCGTCAGTTGATCGAGTATGAAGACGATCAATGCCGATACGTAGAGTAATCGGTAAGCTGCAATTTTTCTGAGTAGTGGCGGCTGCATACAAAAATAATAAACGAGCAGCTATACGTGGCGGGTGCTCACTCTGTCAAAGTTAACCCGCCTGATCATGGAAAATTAGATTTCAGGCCAGACATCGCGGACCTCCCCGCTGATTCGCATTAAACCTAGAAAGAGCAGTCAGAAGATATTTTAAATTAACGGGAATACACGTAATTAACGGTTCAACTTATCTCTTTAGGCTAAACGGAATAAGGCGGTTTTCATTCGTCGAAGAGCCTGATTTTTTGGTAGCGAGATTGAACCGTGACGCCCTCTTTGATTTCGCTGTAGCCTTGGACGAACCCTCGGTCAAATGCTTGGCAAAAAAGACGCCACTCTGCTTCGGACTTAATCGTATAGTCAGCTTCCAGCCGGTCGCGATAGAGTAACAGCCGTTTTTCTAGATTCAAAGGGAACATCCCATGAAGCTCGGGGTTCCATTTAAGCCCATATTTGTAGCCTGCCTCCCTTGCTCTATCGCCGTTGTAATACGCATCAAATTGCTCTGTATAGCCCTTAAAGAATGCCTCAGTCAGTTCCGAAATCTTGATTTCCGGGGCATCTGCAAATTCTATAGCTCGTCGTATTTCATGCTCTGAAATCTTCATCACCCAATCGACCTCATATTCAGGCATCGTCCCCGGGTGCTTGCTGAGCCCAAGCATCTGTCCTTTGACGTAGGCTAGTTCGCTTGGACTCAGTAAGACCTGTGCCGACGGCCTCGTGTCGACCGGTTCCGCTACTTCTTTGTCCGATGACGCCAAGAAAAAAGCGCCAGCCACAACTAGACAGCCAAAGAGTGTTAAATTTAACAGGAACCAGCGTCTTGCATCTTTGAGGGATGCTTTCCTGTCTCTGGGCTGACTTGTAAGCGGCCGAATTAACCACGTAAGAACAGAGGGTTATTGCTCAAATAGCGAGTCGCAATGATTTGCAGAACTACGACGTCAATTTAGGAGTGATCAAATCTGAGTTGGCGTTTATTTCCTGAATCGGTGTCAGGATCGTTTTGTAGAATCGGAGTCCGAGTTGAGTGCCCAGCAGGAGGGCGTGAAGGCACTAGTCTGCATTTTTTGCCATCGGAACGGGACTCTGAACAACCACGGAGCTTTGAGAGATCAGTGCGGTGCGCTGCGCGGGTTGCGTTTTTGGTGCTGTCCGCGCCGCAAGAGCGATCCTGGGTGCGGCAAGACGTTTTGCATCTGGCTCGGCAGCGTCATCCCCGGCTACAGCGTGGCTGCGGCAACTCTAGCGTGCTTTTTTCTAGCGTGGTCTCGATTGCAGGGCGACGTATTGGCCGCATGGCAGGAAGCGAAGACGGGGTTTTCGACCGACAGTGCCTATCGCTGGATCAAGCGTCTGCTGCGCAATCAGGGTGAAGTCCGCACCCAGCTATGCCGGGCGCGGGCTCCACCGCCGACTAGTGGAGTCGGCATCCTCGCGGATCTGTTTGAACATCTGAGTCTCGCACTGGAAAGCGACCAGTTCATTAACGCTTTCCAGATACGCTTCCAAAGGCCGTGGCCGATGGGAGTGTGGTTCGTAAATTACACAGGGTATTTAATTGCAATGAGTTCGGCGAGCAAACCAACATGGCCACCTTCCGTTCAGGCGACGCGACTAATCTTTGGACTCAGTCCACATGGCCAGCGGCTCCGCCGACAGGCGACACCACCACATGGGTCTATGATGAGGCCACAGGTCTACTGACGGCTAAGACGGACGCGACCAGTGAATCCGTCACTTACGACTACACCACGGCGGGTCGCATGTCAGACCGCTACTGGGCTCGCTTGGATACGCAAAGTAATCCACTGAAAACCAGCTATGCATATAGCTCTCTCACAGGCGAGCGCACGGCCGTCGATTACGCCGATGCCACACCCGACATTACTTATACTTTTGATCGTCTCGGTCGCCTCGACGTGGTCACAGATGCCACAGGTTCCCGTGATTTTGACTACGCAGCGGATCTTCAATTAAAGAGCGAAACCATCGCGAGCTTCTACGGAACCGACAAGCGGATCACTCGAACTTATGAATCCGGCACGCCTGGCACGAATGTCGTCGGTCGCTACACGGGTTTGGGAGTCGGTATTGCTTTGGATACAGATGGCGATTACGGAGTCACCTATGGTTTCGATTCCTATGGACGGCTAAATTACGTAGCCGATCAAAATGACACCTTCACTTACGGGTATCTGGCGAATTCTAATTTGCTTGTAACGCTGACTTCGCCCGTCCATTCTACCGCGTATGTATATGAACCGAACCGAAATGTGAAGACCATTGTGGACAATGTGGTATCCAGTGTGAGCGTCTCTAAGTATACCTACTCGTATGACGATCTTCGCCGCCGCACCAGCCGCATTCAAGAGGGCAGTGAGTTTGCGCAGAGCAGCTTTGATGCCTTCGAATACAATGACCGCTCAGAAGTGATTGACTCGAAGCGCTACTTAGGCACGGATGTCAGCGACCTGACCAGCCCTGTGGTCTCTGACGCATTCGCTTATGCATTCGACCCCATTGGCAACCGCACCCAAAGTAGTGGGGGCATCTTGCCCGCGACCACTTATACGACCAACGAACTCAATGAATACACCGCCATCAGCGGCGTTTCGGCAGCACCGGATCACGACGAAGACGGCAACTTGACCGAGCAAGGCAATTGGATTTACAAATGGAACGCGGAGAATCGCCTCATCGAAGCCTACAGCTTCGCTGAGGATAAGAAGTTGGAGTTTGTGTATGATTACCTCGGACGGCGGGTGGAAAAGAAGGTCACGCAAATATCAACCACAACAGTCACGGACGAGGAGCAATTCCTCTATGACGGTTGGAACCTGGTCGCCGTCTATGATGTATCAAACAGCAACGCATTGGTGAAGACGCACACTTGGGGACTCGATCTGTCGCAGACGCTGCAAGGAGCGGGCGGGGTTGGCGGTCTACTTGGTGTGGAGGAGCTTACGGGGACGCATCAGGGCGTTTACGCTTTTGCCTTTGATGTGAACGGAAATGTGAGCGAAGTCTTGAATGCTGCGGGATCAGTGGTAGCTCATTACGAATACAGTCCCTTCGGGGAAGTGATCTGGTCGAGCGGGAGCTATGCGGATGCCAACGTCTGGCGTTTCAGTAGCAAGTATTTTGATTCAGAAACCGAACTGTATTACTACGGCTTCAGATATTATGATCCCGTTACTGGACGTTGGATATCGAAGGATCCCATTCGGGAACGGGGTGGATTGAATCTATATGGGTTTGTTTTAAATGCTCCTACCAGATTTGTTGATCTGCTTGGTCTTGTCCCTAACATCTGTGATGCGATAGATATTGCGAATAAAGAACTTCGAGACAGAACTGCTGAAATAGATGAAGAAACTGCCACTATTATAGGAGTCAATGAAGAGGGTGATTATACTCATGGTTCAATCGTAGAAGGAGAGGAGTCGCAAAGAACCGAGGATCAAGATACGGTAGATCCTAGTCAGTCAGTTCTTCCTGAAGGCTATTCGCCCACAGGAGATACCCTTCATTCGCATAGAAATAACTATATTAACCAAGAATCGACCAGAGGATCCCATTTTTCAGATACAGATTTTGGATCGCCATTTGCCGATGGAGATAACACAATTCATGTAACGACTCCAGATAAGAGCCACGAAAGTTTTTCTTTTGGGCGAGATCCAAATGACGGATTTAGCAATGAAGACTTCAATAGTGGTTCCGAAAGCGTTACAAGAATGAGGGAACGGACCGGCAATTTCCAACGCCATCGATAATATGAAAAATAAAATAATCTCATTATTCGTAATATTTTGCTTTGCGATTATTCTTCATGCTGAAGATGATTTCAATTTCAAAGACGCACTTTTGTTTTGTGCACTAAATCAGGTCGTTGAGCATTATAATCAACAGCGCCCTGATGGTGAACCTCTAATGCATCTTTTTATAAACTCTAGCTTTGATTTTGAAAAGCGTGTCTCTATCTCTTTAACGGGCATTAGTGGTCGTAGAGCGATAGATTTAATAGCACAAAGAGGAGGAGCCCTAGTAGTAGCTAAGGAGAATTATATTTTTATTTTTGACAGAAGAGGTTTACTCTACAGTAACGATGACTTTTTACCTAATCTTAGAATTGTAACAGACGAGGGAGAATGAACCCAACAGGCCAACCAGTTAGCGTATGACGGGGGTGCGACACAAAGACATAGGTAACACTTAACACAAGGACATCGGTAACACATGAAATGGCGCTTATGCCATGAAAACAAAAAAAGGGGTCAAACATTTAGTTTAAACGTTTGACCTCTTTTTTTCTCCCAAACATTTAATTTAAATGTTTGACCCCTTTTTCCCCCGTGATAGCTATGATCTGTGGCATGAAGAATCAGGTGAATACGGTACCACTTATTTCGAGCAACGAGCGATGGAAGAAGCGAATGGCTACAGGGGATCCAACGAATTTACAAGGGTTTGGTATGATGATTTAACCAGTTACCAGAATTATTTGAATGAAATATAATTATAATATAAAAAAAGTAGTATCTCTAACACTTATTTTTGTGTGTGTTACCGTTCACGCTGCGATGCTGGATGATGTAAATGTTGATGAGCTATTGGCTCAACGGAATGTTAGGTATTCTAATTCATTCAAGTCTTCAATTCGACAGGCAAATCGTCTGCACCAAGCTCAAATTAAGCAAGCGGATGTGTTGCTGCAGTCAGAAGATGACGTGATCATTATCCAAAAATTTTTGGACTTTGGTAAGGGCTTGTATACATGGGTGATTCTTCCTGAAGATGCTGTAGATGAAGCTTTCAGTGAAGCAGATAAACATAGCTTGATTCGCTTAAACAGAGCTGAATGGGTTGTATTAGCTAAATGGATTCATCCTCCCTTTCCTGATGTTCTTTTTAACGGAGATGATAGGTCCCAGGGAGTTGATCCATTTACTTTCGTTCGTGTTCTATTCAAAGAAGACGGCTTCTCGAGTATTAATTATTATGTAAATCCGATAGGCAGTATGGATTTTATTAAAAGTTCTTCTGATGGCGATAGTGATAGCTTCAAATCAGCCCAAAATTCATTTGGACTGATTTGTAGTATTGAGAATCTGAGACGAATGACCGTTGATGATTTGTTTTCAGACCTTTTATCTTTCAGGAACTTAGGAGAGGCTTTTTTGAGCGGAGAGGACATTTTGCTTCTTCGAGCAGCAGAATCTTGTTTTGATAAGAAGTCTGATGCGATAAATCGCTTAGTTAACGATTAAAGTTAAGAAGGGGGTGCTCCGTTATGTTTGCAATCGCTAATTAACGATCGTTTGGTCGTTTTTAATTTTTGCCGCTTTTCGTATCCTCGCAGCTTATGATGAGTTCGGGATGTAATAGATTCCCCTTAAGGAACTGAAAGGGTGTCGAACTGAAAGGGTGTCAGTCCACGCATTCTAACAAAAACCGACAATCCTTATTCGCTTGCTAGTGACTGAATCTCACATCCTAAAGACTATTCTGGTGTTCGCTTTATCTAACCTTAAATTGCTCAGGGCATTCGTATTTCTCAGAGGAGTGCGCACCATTTTTACCTGTGGTTTTCTCTTATTTGGCTGTTCCTGCTTTGCAAAGGTGCGACACAAGGACATAGGTAACACTTAACACAAGGACATCGGTAACACATAAAATGGCGCTTATGCCATGGAAAACCACCGATGTAATGACTGAAAAAGAACGCTTTGTTCGTCAGCCGCCCAG
>Ga0209491_10004296_pt1 | contig 22124 bp, 17 predicted proteins | sample BON02_FD_187213 | JGI IMG/M metagenome (GOLD analysis project Ga0209491, IMG submission 187213) | Freshwater microbial communities from Lake Bonney liftoff mats and glacier meltwater in Antarctica - BON-02 (SPAdes) (version 2) | ecosystem: Environmental > Aquatic > Freshwater > Ice > Glacier... | reverse complement strand
GGTATGAATTAGAACCTGAAATTTTTAAAGAAAAACCAATCGATTTTGAAAATAAATTAATAAATTTACAAAAATAACACAAGGAATTAAACAACAACCTTGTGAAACTTAACACATACATTTACAAAAATTTGAATTATGGTATTAAGTAGATTTTGGTTAGCAATATTTATTGCATCAATTGTATTTGTAGTTGTCAGTTTGTTTTCAGGAACAACATATACTATCGATTATGTTTTGAATGGCGAAAAAGGAAATCCTATATTAATATCGGAAAAATATTTAGATCAAGTTCCTGCTTTTATTAGAGATAGTATTCAGTTGAAAGAACACAAAACAATTGTTGTTAATCGCGATTTGTCTAATATCGATACTACTTACGTATACAAAAATCAAACGGTGCAAATTTACAGCGGGGTTCAAAAATCTGATGGTTTATTGGCAACTTGTAAAAGTAGTTTAGTTGACATTATTATTCCGTTAATTGCATATTTAGCCTTCTTTTGCGGACTAATGGAGTTGTTAATTATATCTGGAGTTTCCGGAAAATTAGCCAAAGTTTTGAGTCCGGTTTTTGTAAAAGTATTTCCAAGTATCCCCAAAAATCATTCTTCAATTTCTTACATGACTTTAAATTTTGCTGCTAATTTTTTAGGATTGGATTCAGCTGCAACACCTTTTGGATTAAAAGCTATGGAAAGTTTACAAGAACTCAATCCGGATAAAGATACTGCTAGTGATGCCCAAATTATGTTTATGTGTTTGCATGCATCAGGCTTAACTTTAATTGCAACATCTATAATTGGTTATCGTGCAGCAGCTGGTTCTAGTAATCCTGCAGATGTAATGTTGCCGTGTATAATTACTTCGTTTATTGGTACAATTGCTGCTTTTTTAATTGTAGGAATTAAACAAAAAATTAATTTTAAAAGTGCCTCGTTAGTTATTGGATTAATCACATTAATTGGTGCTATTATTGGATTGTTAATGTATGTGAACCATCTGGATTTAATTGGGAAAAACTATTTTACCTCTAATCTTTCGGGATTAATATTATTGGCAATTATTGGTTTTACATTGCTGTATGCATTTAAAAAAGAAAAATTATTTGCAGCAGCAAATTCAACTGTCTTTGATTCTTTCGTAGCTGGTGCAAACAATGGTGTAAAAACTGGAGTTACTATTTTTCCTTATGTTTTAGGAATGTTAGCTGCCATTTCATTATTTAGAAACAGTGGTTTGTTTGATATTATAAGTAATAGTTTAGCGTATGTTTTTTCAAATTTTGGCGTAAACAAACAAATTGTCGATTCTTTGCCAGTTGCTTTGTTGCGCCCTTTTAGTTCTGCAGGATCAAGAGGGTTTTTAATTGATTCTATGAATACTTTTGGAGCTGATTCTTTGACGGGAAGATTGAGTAGTATTTTTCAATGTAGTGCCGAAAGTACTTTTTATGTAATTGCAGTTTACTTTGGTTCTGTGAATATAAAAAATACACGTTACGCTTTAACTACGATGCTTTTGGTTGATTTAATTTGTGTTATAACTGCAATATTTGTGTCTATTTGGTTTTTTGGATTAAAGTAAGAATAGCATTTTTTGTACAGTAGTGCTTATCCTGCAAGGCTTCCAAAACCTTGCAGGTATAAAAATTAAAGAACAAAATATTTTAAAATAAAGCAAAACCTACAAGGTCAAAAAAAGACCTTGTAGGAGAAAAAAGGTAATCTTATGAAATTATAAATTCTAGAAAAAGACAAAGTTTACCATATTTATAACGTGGAATAAATGGCGAAACCATTTTTACTTCAAATGAAAACAAACGTTATTTTTTAAACTTTTTTTTAAAATATTTAGAAGTAAATTTAGGAGTTCATGCATATTTTTTGATGCATAACCACTTTCATTTTGTAGTACAAATAATGAAAAAAAAGGTGACTCGGGCTTTATCCAATTTTTTTAATGCTTATGCTAAAGCTTTCAATAAGCAAAATATACGAACAGGAAGTTTGTTTGAAAAACACTTTAAAAGAATTCAAATTAAAACCAAGAATATTTAAGAAACGTTATTCAATATGTGCATTTAAATCCAAAGGATCCTTTAGACATAGATTACAAAAAGTATTATTATTCCTGTTATCGAACTATCCTTTCGCTTAAAGCAACACATTTATGGAGAGATGAGATAATTGAATTATTTGAAGATAAAAATAACTTTATTTGCTGTCATGATTTTAAAAATGAAGTTTTATCAGAAAAACAAAAGTTTGAATAATAAATATTGTAAGGTTTCCAAAACCTAACAGGTTAGAAAACGAAAAAACACGTAACTTTACACTTCTAAAAATAACATATAATGGATTTTATATACCAAGACCCTTATCCTCTTTCAAAAGACGATACACAATACAAAAAAATTTCTTCTGAATTTGTAAAGGTTGAAAAACTGGGCGATAGAGAAATTTTAACTATTGATCCAAAAGGATTAGAGTTATTATCTGAAGTTGCAATGAACGATGTTTCGTTTATGCTGCGTACTAAACACTTAAAAAGTTTAGCTAATATTTTAGAGGATCCAGAAGCTACAGATAACGATCGTTTTGTGGCATATAATTTATTACAAAATGCTTCGGTAGCTATTGAAGGAGAATTACCTTCTTGTCAAGACACAGGAACAGCTATTGTAATGGCAAAAAAAGGAGAAAACGTATATACAGGAGTTGAGGATGCAGAATGGCTTTCCAAAGGTATTTTCAATACTTATGAAAAGAAAAACTTAAGATATTCTCAAATTGTGCCAATTAGCATGTTTGAAGAAAAAAACTCAGGTTCAAATTTGCCTGCGCAAATAGATATTTACGCTAAAAAAGGAAATTCGTATGAATTTTTATTTTTAGCAAAAGGTGGCGGTTCGGCAAACAAAACATTCTTATATCAAAAAACAAAATCATTGTTAAATGAGAAAGGAATGGAAGAGTTTGTTCGTGAAAAAATCAAAGATTTAGGAACGTCTGCTTGCCCGCCTTACCATTTAGCTTTGGTAATTGGAGGAACATCTGCGGAAGCAAATTTAGCAACCGTAAAAAAAGCATCAGCAGGGTATTTGGATCATCTACCAACTTCCGGAAACATGTCTGGTCAAGCTTTTCGTGATTTAGAATGGGAAAAAAGAGTACAACAAATTTGCCAAGAAAGTGCTATTGGAGCGCAATTTGGCGGAAAATATTTCACGCATGATGTGCGTGTAATTCGTTTGCCACGTCATGCTGCTTCTTGCCCTGTTGGATTAGGAGTTTCATGTTCTGCCGATAGAAATATTAAAGGTAAAATTACCAAAGAAGGAATTTTCGTTGAACAATTAGAAACAAATCCTGCACAGTTTTTACCAGAAGTAGCTCCACATTTGGCTCCAGCTGTAGAAATTGATTTAAACCGACCAATGCAAGATATTTTAGCAGAATTGACAAAATATCCAATAAAAACACGTTTAAAATTAAGCGGAACTGTAATTGTGGCTCGTGATATTGCACATGCTAAGATTAAAGAATTATTAGAAGCTGGTAAACCAATGCCAGAATATTTTAAAAATCACCCAATATATTATGCTGGACCAGCAAAAACACCAGAAGGAATGGCTTCAGGAAGTTTTGGGCCTACAACTGCAGGAAGAATGGATCCTTATGTAGATGAATTTCAAGCAGCTGGCGGAAGTATGATTATGTTGGCAAAAGGAAATCGATCGCAACAAGTTACAGATGCTTGTGCAAAACATGGTGGTTTCTATCTAGGTTCTATTGGTGGACCTGCTGCTATTTTAGCAAAAGACAATATCTTAAAAGTTGAGGTAGTGGATTTTGAAGAATTAGGAATGGAAGCCGTTCGTAAAATTACAGTTAAAGATTTCCCAGCGTTTATTATTACGGATGATAAAGGAAATGATTTCTTTGCGAATTTGTAGTTTTAGAAGAAATATAAAATAATAATATATCCTGTAAAGTTGAGATGCTTTGCAGGATTTTTTTATGAGCAAGACCTATAAACTCCAATAGAGATTTTATAGAAGTTAAGTTATAATTCTCAATTGTGTTTTTTCCTGCAAGATTTCTGAAAACTCAGTCAAGATATTTTTACCAAATAAGAATACTAATTACCTGGTTTTTGGACGTATTATTTAATTCCAAATAGATTCTTTTAGTATCTCCGAATAACTATGTGAATAAATAAAATACACAACCCGAATAATATGGTAACAAAATAAAATTACTGCTATTGAATAGGCTATTTTTTTTCGGTTATTATAAGAAATATCTATAAAAGTTTTGTTTTGTTTAAACTCAATGGTGAATTTTACCAATAAAAACAGACATAAAACAACAATAAAAGGACCAAATAAATGGTGGAGCAAGCTTTTGTATATATTGCCATCATAGAAATAGACAATAGATTTGGTGATTCCGCAACCTGGACATGGAAATCCTGTAAGCATTTTAAAAGGACAAAAAGATTGTTCAGATTCTAAACTACCATTGTCTTTATAGTATATTAAAAAGGGAATAACTAACACTGCTACAGTGCTAATTATTCCTATTAGTCTATTTTTTTGAAAGGTATTAATGGTACAGTTTATTAATCTCTGCTTGCACTATCATTGCTGTGATCATTGGAAAAAAGAAACCTAAAACTAAAAGTAAGATAGAATCGTCTTTGTTTGGCTGACCTGTTAATTCATACACTTTAGGCAAGCCATCGCGACCCACTAACCAATAAAAAAACATGCTTAAACCACAACAACCCGTAATTATAGCAATAGTAGGTGAAATAACTTCCTTGTTATTAACTGCATTTAAAACTTCGGCGATTTTAATATTCCAATAAATTAGATATAATCCGCAGGTTAAAAACCCTAAGATTAAAACCACTATAGGATCTACTTTAAAATAAGGTATATTAGGTTTTTGTTGGTTCCAGTCTTCTTTTGGTCTAGTGTTTTTCAATTTTTTTTGAGTTTAATTATTTAAATATACTGTCTTTAGGTTCTCAAAGTTCGATTTTAATTTCTTCCAAATTTTAACTAAACACATCGCATTTATAAGTCTACATTTCACCTCTAATTGTTACACCTTTTTTTAATACTTTTTTAGAAATGTTTCTAAGTCTTGCATTCTAAAGTTTTGCAGGTACAATTTATAGTTTTACTTCTTCTTTTGTTTTTTTAAAAAGACACTTTCAATTTTATCTACGATAGTTTGTGCTAATTTTTCATGGCTTTCAAAAGTCCAACCCGCAACGTGTGGTGTTAATAAAACATTTTCTGCTTGGCGTAAATATTCGAAACTTTCATTTTTACTTTCTGCATCAAATAAATTTTCGAAAGACAGTTTTTCATATTCTAAAACATCTAAACCAGCGCCAACTATTTTTCCGTCTTTTAATGCTTCTACTAAATCAGCTGTAACTACGCTTTTTCCTCTGGCAGTATTCAATAACCAAAAAGGTTTTTTAAATTGATTAATAAAGGGCGAATTAATCAATTTATCTGTTTCTGGAGTCCACGGAATGTGCAAACTTAAAACATCTGCTTTGTTTTGTAATTCCTCTAAAGAAACTTGTTTTGCATTTTCATCTGCAATGTCTTCTTTAATATCATAACACAAAACATCGACATCAAAACCACGAAGTTTTTTTGCAAAAGCTTTACCCATATTACCATATCCAATAAGACCTACTGTTTTGCCGTCTAATTCTTGTCCGCGATTATCTTCGCGATTCCATTGTCCATTTTTAACTTCGTTATTTGCCTTATTTAAGTTGTTAAATAAAGACAATAACATTCCTAATGTATGTTCGCCAACGGCATTTCTATTCCCTTCTGGTGCAGCAATAAGCTTAATTCCTTTGGAAAGGGCATATTCGCAATCAATACTTTCTAAACCAGCACCAACTCTTGCAATGAATTTTAAATTTACGCCTTTATCTATAAATACTTTGTCTATTTTAAAACGACTACGAATTATAATGCCATGATAATTTTGTATTTTGTTTTCCACCTCTTCTTTTGAAGAAATAAAGTCTTCCTCATTATGAAAGCCTATATTTTTAAGTTGTTCCATCATTAACGGATGGTTACTATCAATATGAAGAATTTTGATATTGTTTAAATTCATTATTGCTTTAGTTAAATAAAGAAGGTTAAAGGTACTTATAATTTATTTTTATAAGTAAGAACCTGAAAGATTAAAAGGCAAACGATTTTATATTTAAAGTAATTTTATCTAAAACCCAAGAATTGCTTTAGCTATGGTAAAATAAATAATAATACCACAAATATCATTACTTGTTGTAATAAATGGACCTGTTGCCAGTGCAGGATCAATACCATATTTTTCTAACGTTATTGGAATAAATGTTCCAAGGAAAGAGGCAGTTATAATTACGGCTAATAATGCAGCAGTTACAGTGAATGCTAAAGATAAAGATTCTTCTAGAAAGTAATAACAGCCTAAGAACAAAATTATACCTAGTATTAGTCCGTTGAGAAGACTTAATAAAAATTCCTTGAGCAGTCTTGCCCATAAAGAACCGGTTAGTGTATCGTTAGCAAGACCTTGCACAATAATTGCAGAAGATTGCACCCCAACATTTCCTGCCATTGCAGCAATTAATGGAGTAAAAAAGAATAATTCTGGGTTAGAAGACATAGCTCCGTCAAAAAGACCCATTAATTTTACGGAAACAAAGCCACCTAATAACGCTAATACAAGCCAAGGTAAACGAGCTTTTGTAAGTTCAAAAATACTATCATCTGCTTCAACATCTTGCGATATTCCCGCTGCTAATTGATAATCTTTATCGGCTTCTTCTTTTATAACATCTACAACGTCATCTATAGTAATTCTACCTACTAATCTTCCTAATTCATCTATTACAGGAATTGCTTCTAAGTCATACTTTTGCATAATACGCGCTACTTCTACATCTTTAGTGTTTACGTTTACCGCATCAACTTTAGGAATATAAATATCTCCAATAGGCGTTTTTGTAGAAGTTGTAAGAAGATCTTTTAAAGAAAGCCGACCTTTTAGTCTTTGCTCATCATCTACAACATAAATAGAATGTACGCGAGAAACATTTTCTGCCTGCGCCCGCATTTCCTTAACACAGGTAAGCACATTCCAATTTTCGTTAACTTTTACAAGTTCTTTACCCATTAATCCGCCAGCAGTATCATCGTCATATCTAAGAAGATCAACAATATCTTTTGCGTGCTCTACATCATCTAATTCAGAAATTACTTGTTCTTTTATTTCTTGAGAAAGTTCTGAAATAATATCGGCAGCGTCATCAGTGCTCAATTCATCAAGTTCTTCGGCAATTTCTTTTGCAGTAAGGTTTTTAAGAATCTTGTTTCTTAAATCTTCATCAAGTTCTTTTAATATTTCAGCAGTTTGTTCAGAATCTAATGCATTAAAAATGTAAGCAGCTTCTTCACTATTAAGCTCTTCCATGATTTCGGCAATATCGGCAAAGTGAATCTCTTGAAACAAGTCATAAATTTCTTGTTCCTTATTATTTGCAATTAAATTTTCTAATTGTAAAATGAGTTCTTTGCTGATTTTAAACTCCATGGGCTTCTATTTTTTGTGTTAATTCGATAAAACTCTCAAAAGAAAGTTGTTCTGGTCTCAGGTCAAAGATACTGTCTTCTTTTAAAACATCAGAATGTATCATTGCTTTTAAACTATTTCGCATGGTTTTCCTTCTTTGATTAAAAGCCATTTTAACAACTGAAAAAAATAACTTTTCATTACATGGTAAAATGAAGTTTTCTTTTCGTGTTAAACGCAAAACACCAGAATCTACTTTTGGAGGTGGATTAAATACTTCTGGCGGAACAGTAAATAAATATTCTGCTTCATAAAATGCTTGTGTTAAAACAGATAAAATACCGTAAACCTTACTTCCTTTTTTCTCGCAAATACGTTGGGCAACTTCTTTTTGAAACATTCCAGCAAATTCTGGAACTTGATTTCGCATTTCTAAAGTTTTAAAAACTATTTGTGTAGATATATTATAAGGGAAATTACCAATAATTGCAAACTGTTCTTCTCCAAAAACTTCTTTTAAATTGTATTTTAAAAAATCTTTAGAGATAATTTTGCCTTCTAATTTTGGGAAATTTTCGCCTAGATATTCCACTGACTCTGTGTCAATTTCAATTACGAAGGTTTCTTTTGGCTTTTCTAACAAATACTTTGTAAGTACGCCCATTCCTGGGCCAATTTCTAATACTTTAGAATACGTTTCTAATGAAATAGAATTAGCTATCCTCTCTGCAATTGATTCGTCTGTAAGAAAGTGTTGACCGAGATGTTTTTTTGCTTTTACTGCCATTTTGTATGTTTTTTATAGTCTAATTATCAGAATGATAGTGCTCGCTTAAAACTTCTAATTCTGTTCTAAAGGCTAACATTTTATCGCCAAATAATTCTAAACCTTCTTGTTTTAATCTTGGTGCATGATTTTTTTGATACTCGTTTAGCTTATCCTTGGACAAGGCAAAGTATTGAACGGCATATGTAGTTCCGCCCATTTCTTCTTCAACTAATACTTTTACTAATTTTGCTTTGGTAAACAAACCTGTTTTTAAAACATCGTTAATATGTTTTTGTTGCATCCAAGTTAACCAACTCTCGTGAATACTATCGTCAATATTTAAAGTTACGTTATATATTATCATTCTAAAATTTTATTATTAAAGATTATTGTCTCCTCTTAAGGTTCTATATTGTTTTTGTGCTTCGGTATAATAAATACTGTCTGGATGTTCAAAAAGCACTTTTTCATACAGTTTTTTTGCTTTTTCAGGTTCATTTAGTCTTTTGTTGTAAATTTCTGCTGAAAAATATAAAGCTTCGTCAATATAAACACTTTCTTTATTATTTTCTAAAAGAACTTGGTAATTATTCAATGCTTTTAAGTATTCTTTCTTTTCTTCAAAAATTTGCCCAATTTTTAAAAGAGTTACATCGATAATACTTTCGTTTTTATGCTGAATTAAAATATTTTGAAATTCTTGTAATGCTAAATTCTTCTCTTTTTGATACAGTAACAAGTCTGCTTTTGCAAAAGCTTTTAAAGCAACTCTTGTGCTATCTTCTACAGAATTATCTGTTATTAATAAAAAAAGAGCAACTGCATCATTAGCGATTAATAAACTAGAAGATTGTTTTAAAATTTTTACTTGTTGCAATGCCCAGTCAAAATCACTTTTATAATAATTAGCTTTTGCCATTTTCATACTTGCTTCATATGAAAAGTCATCATTTTTTAGATTATCTTCAATTTGAGCATAATACAATATGGCTTGGTTAAACTTTTCATCGAAAACCATAATATCTGCTAATTCCATTTTTACTTTAGCTTCTTCCCTTAAATTTAAAGGTAAAGTTATTGTTTTAGTAAGTAGTTGAACGCCTTCTTTAGGTTGCTTTTTATAAAACGTGTTAAAATGTGCGGTTAGTATTTGTAAATCTAACGAATAAGGATTAATTCCATATTGTTTTAGTAAAAGTTGTAATTGTGTATCAATGCCGTCATAATCTACTTCATTTGCATGCTCAATTTTCATTTCTAATAAAAAATGATGTGCTTGCATTTGCAAACTTATATCTTGCGTATTTTCTAACACAAATTGCAAAATAGTTGTAGCCTCTTCCTCTTGTTTATCATTAATTGCAAGTTTTGCTAAGGTTATAATGTTATTAAAGTTACTTGGATTTCTTTTATAAACTGCTCTTTCTTGAATAAAAGCTTTTCCATATTCTTTTTGTTGCACATATAGCCAACTTAAATATTGGTTCCAATAAGTATCTGGTTTTTTTTGTGTTTTTGTTAAAAGTGCCTTTTTAAGATAAGCAGTAAATGTGCCATTTATATCTTCTGTTATATAGCGCGATAAATATGTTTGTACTAGGCTCGTATTTTCTTGTTTTTCAAATGAAAAATCTAATAATTTATCGGTCATTAATGCAACATTTCCTAATTGGCCTTGTAATAATGCTATTTGAAAGCCAAAATTTGGTATTTCTTTTTGCGCTATTTCATATGCCTTTAGCGCCCAGTCCAACAATGATTTTTTTTCGAAAGCACTCCCAATTTGGTAAACATTATTAGTTTCTTTTTCAATTTCTTTTATAGCTAATTCAAATTGTTTTGTTGCTTTTGAACTGTTTTTTTGTAAAAGAAAATTGTAGCCAAGTTCTATATATAAAACAGTATGGTTGTATTTTTTTTTTCTGCTTTCTATTAGTTTTTCTGCTTTTTCAAATTGCTGCAATTGTTGGTAACAATCAATAGTTTTTTCGAAAAAATATAAATTAGTAGGTTGTTGCATTGAAATACTTTCCAACATTGTAACCGCTTTTTCAAATTCTCCTTTTTCAAAATAATCCAATGCCAACTGCTCGTTTTGTGAAAAACCCACAAGCGAAAGGAAGCATAGAATATTTAAAAAAATAATTTTCATTTTAATTAGAAACAAATAATGTACTAAAGTAACACATTTTGCATCAATTTAGTACATTATTATTATAAGACAGGTCTTAATTTATAATGTCGAATCCAGTGTATTTACGTAAAACTTCTGGAATTACAATTCCTTCAGGTGTTTGATAATTTTCTAGTATACCCGCTAAAACTCTTGGTAAAGCTAATGCACTTCCGTTTAATGTATGCGCTAATTGGTTTTTACCATCACTATCTTTAAAACGTAATTTTAATCTATTTGCTTGAAAGGTTTCAAAATTAGAAACCGAACTAATTTCTAACCAACGTTCTTGTGCTGTGGAGTACAATTCAAAATCATACGTCAAAGAAGAAGTAAAACCCATATCGCCACCGCATAAACGTAGAATTCTAAACGGCAATTTCAATTCTCTAAGAATCTCTTTTACATGTTCTACCATTCCATCTAAGGCTTCATAAGATTTATCTGGATGTTCTACACGTACAATCTCCACTTTATCAAATTGGTGTAAACGATTTAATCCACGTACGTGTGCTCCCCAAGAACCTGCTTCTCTTCTAAAACAAGGCGTATAACCAGTATAAGCAACCGGCAATTCACTTTCTTGTAAAAGTACATCTCTAAAAATATTGGTAACTGGCACTTCTGCAGTAGGAATTAAATATAAATCATCTTTTGCATCATGATACATTTGGCCTTCTTTATCTGGCAACTGGCCTGTTCCATAAGCAGAAGCTTCATTAACTAAATAAGGAACTTGCATTTCTGTATAACCAGCATCTGTATTTTTGTCTAAAAAATAAGAAATTAATGCACGTTGTAATTTGGCTCCTTTTCCTTTATAAACTGGAAATCCTGGCGCAGTAATTTTTGTACCTAATTCAAAATCAATAATATCATATTTTTTAATTAAATCCCAATGTGGCATTGCGCCTTCATGTAATTTTGGAATTTCACCTTCTTCAAAAACATTTAAGTTTTCTTCAGGAGTTTTTCCTGCAGGCACAATTTCAGTAGGTAAATTTGGTAACTTATAAAGTTCTTCTAACAATTCTGCTGCAACTATATTTAAAGCTTCTGTTAATTCTTTCCCCTTTTCTCTTAATTGCGTTGCTTTTTCTTTAAGAATTTCGGCTTTAGATTTCTCTCCATTTTTCATTAAACCACCTATATCTTTTGCAAGCATGTTAGATTGAGAAAGAACAGCATCTAATTCTCCTTGTAAAGAACGTTTGCCTTCGTCAAGGCTAATTACAAATTCCACTATTTGCGTAGCATCAATGTTTCTTTTGCTTAGACGTTTTATAACGTCTTCTTTATTCTCTCTTATGTAAGCTATTTGTAACATGTATATTAGTGTTTAAGGTGCAAATTTAAGTAATTTGTGCAAGATTATATCTTACTTCTTAAATATTCCTTGAAATTATAATCTTTTTATAATTTTCGTTATTTTAGCATAAAATTACCTCAAAATGAAACAACTACTACTTATTTTTCTTGCGATTAATTCTTTATTTAGCTTTTCGCAAGTAGAGAATACTGATTTTGACAAAATGGTGGAGGCAGAAATGAAAGCAGCTTCCTCTTCAATTAATTTTAGAGCTAATTTAAACACACAAGATTATGATGTAACATATCATGAACTTAGGTTTACAGTTGATCCTGCTGTATATTTTATTAGTGGTGAAGTTAGCACAACATTTACTGCTTTAACGGATATGAGTATCGTTACATTTGATATGGCTAACGAACTTACCGCAAGCAGTGTTACTATTAATGCAAACCCTGTAAGTTTTGTTCAAAACGGGAACAATGAAATTAGAATAACTTTACCAACCACTCTTTCTACAAATAGCAGTCAAACTGTAAAAATCATTTATTCTGGTGCGCCACCTGTAAGTGGGTTTAGCGCTTTTGCGACACAAATGCACAATGGTATACCAGTCCTTTGGACTTTATCTGAGCCTTATGGAGCTAAAGATTGGTGGCCATGTAAACAAGATTTAAGCGATAAAATTGCAAATATTGATGTTTACATAACGGCACCTTCTGTAAATATTAGCGTTTCTAATGGACTTGAACAATCTGTAACAAACAACGGAAACGGCACTAATACTACACATTACCGCCATGGATATCCAATTCCTGCCTATTTAATAGCTATTGCGGTTACAAATTATCAAGTTTATAACCAACAAGCCGGATTAGGAACGGTTGCTAAACCTTTTTTTCCAATTGTTAATTACATTTATCCTGAAAGTGCTATTACTACACAAGCAAGTTTAGCGGTTACGCCAACAATTATGAACTTGTTTGAAAACCTAATTGGAGATTATCCTTTTAGAAATGAAAAATATGGTCATGCCCAGTTTGGCTGGGGCGGTGGAATGGAACACACTACTGTTTCTTTTATGGGTAGTTGGTCGCGCGGGTTGATAGCACATGAAATGGCGCACCATTGGTTTGGAAACCAAGTTACTTGTGGTACATGGAAAGATATTTGGTTAAACGAAGGAATAACAGAGTACATGTCGGGTTTAGTAGTTGAAAATTTAGATGGTGCTCCCTCTTTTGTAAGTTGGAAAAACAGTAAAACAAACAATATTACCGCTCAAACAGATGGTAATTTGTATTTAACCGATGCGCAAATTACAAATATTGGCAGAATTTTTAGCGGGCGATTTTCTTACGATAAAGGCGCAATGGTAACTAATATGATTCGATATAAAATGGGCGACACAAATTTCTTCCAAGCATTAAAGAACTATTTAGCAGATCCACTTTTAGTTTATAAATTTGCGGTTACATCTCAATTTCAAAGCCATTTAGAGGCCGCTTCTAGTTTAGATTTTACAGAATTTTTTAACGATTGGGTTTATAACCAAGGTTATCCAACTTACACAATTACGGCACAAAACTGGGGAGCTGGTCAAGCAAAAATTTTGGTTAATCAAACACAATCTCATTCTTCTGTTGGTTATTTTGAAATGCCTCTTGTAATTAGACTTAACGGCACTGGTGGACAAACCCAAGATTTCCTAGTTGACAATACGGTTAATAATGAAGAATTTATTGTAAATGTTCCTTTTCAAGTTGCAAGTGTAGTTTTTGATCCTAATAGAGATGTTATTTCTAGAAATAATACTGCTACGCTTTCTAACGAAAGTTTTGAGTTAGCACAAACAATTGTTTTATATCCAAATCCAACGGAAAGTGAATTGCACATAAGTTTACCAACAAATGTTTTGCTTCAAAAGATTAATTTTTATAATGCTTTAGGGCAATTGGTTTTAACCAAACAAGAGACAGATTTATCGGTTGCTTCTTTAAGTAGTGGCATTTATTATGTAAAAATATCTACCAATCAAGGAGTCTTTCATAAAAATTTCATAAAAAAATAAGGACATAAAAAAATAATAACAAAAAGTAAGGCGAAAACCCTACTTTTGTTTTTTAAATAAAAACACGAATACAAATGATTCAATTAGCACAAATTCTATTTATATTATCTGTTCTTGTTATTTTACATGAATTTGGACATTATATAACTGCAAAAATGTTTAAAGTTAGAGTTGAAAAATTCTATTTATTTATGGATGCAGGTTTTTCATTAGTAAAGAAAAAAATTGGAGATACCGAATGGGGAATTGGTTGGTTACCTCTAGGAGGTTATGTAAAACTTTCAGGAATGATTGATGAAAGTATGGATGCAGACCAAATGAATGAAGAGGCACAGCCTTGGGAATTTCGTTCAAAACCAGCTTGGCAGCGTTTAATTATCATGCTGGGTGGAATTACAGTAAATGTTTTATTGGCATGGTTAATTTATACAGTTATGTATACAACTGTAGGAAAAAAATATGTAGATACATCTGTACTTCAAGAAAACGGACTTCAGTTTGGGGAAGTTGGTCAAAATGCAGGATTTAGAAACGGAGATAAAATTGTTTCTGTTGATGGGAAAGTGCAAGACAATTTTAACAGAATGACCATGGATATTTTGTTTAGTGAAGAAGTTAAGGTAGACCGAAATGGGGAAGAAGTTGTATTGAATTTGAGTGACCTACAAATAGGGGAGATTTTAAGTAAAGAAGGAAAAAACTTCATTGGATCCAGAAATACGGGAGTAACAATAGATTCCATAACTCCTAATTCAGAAGCTAAAAAAGCTGGTTTTTTGATAAAAGATTCTATCATCTCCGTTAACGGTAAACAAATTACGTTTTTTGACGAAATGGCAACAGAATTGCAAAAAAATAAAAATAAAAATATTCCAGTTGTTGTTTATAGAAATCAAAAATTAGATACGCTTAATACTGGTGTTTCAAAAGAAGGAACTCTTGGTGTACTAATAAATTCAAAAATGAATACAGATTTTCTTATTACTAAGAAAATGAGCTTAGGAGAAGCGTTTCCAGAAGCAGTAAGAGAGTCTTGGGCATTATTGGTATATAATGTTAAAAGTTTTAAACTAATTCTTAGACCAGATACCGGAGCGTATAAACAAGTAAAAAGCCCAATAGGTATTGCTAGAGTTTTGCCAGACGTTTGGAATTGGGAATTTATATGGAACTTTACTGCTTTATTTTCAATAGGTCTAGCTTTTATGAATTTGTTACCTATACCTGGTTTAGACGGTGGTCATGCTTTATTTACTATTGTAGAAATGATTACTGGGAAAACTTTAAGTGTAAAAGCAGCAGAAAAAGTACAAACTTTTGGGATGATTATCTTACTGACCTTAATGGCTTTAACATTTGGGAAAGACCTTTTTCAACTAGTAGTAGATAAATTTTTATAATATTTTTTGGTTTTTTGTTTGTTAAAGTAAAATTTCAGTTTATATTTGCACCGCATTAAAGGTAACACACCTTCCTTCTTAGCTCAGTTGGTTAGAGCATCTGACTGTTAATCAGAGGGTCCTTGGTTCGAGCCCAAGAGAGGGAGCTTAAAAAAGCCATTCGTAAGAATGGCTTTTTATTTCTTAAATGCAAACATATTGGTTATTCCTTCTTAGCTCAGTTGGTTAGAGCATCTGACTGTTAATCAGAGGGTCCTTGGTTCGAGCCCAAGAGAGGGAGCTAATAAACAAAAAGACTTTACAGTAATGTAAGGTCTTTTTTAGTTTTACAAAGGTCCTCAAGGTTTAGAGACATTTCTAAAAAGATGGTTTGGAAGTAGATTTCCTAAACATTAAGTAATAAGTAAAGACTTCAATTGCGGAAGCCTTAGTTACGCCATACTTTTTTTAATTTTGTTTTGTACAGAATGTGAATTTTTGTTTTGGCTTGTATATGAAAGCTCGATAATTTGGAGGTAAAAAAAAAGAGCTTTACAATAACGTAAAGCTCTTTTTTATTTGGTTTTATTTCTTGCCCGATGCTTCTAAATTTCTTTCAATTTTATGATCAGGACGCGTCCATTTTGGTTTTTCGCCAAGTGATTTAAATTCAGAATTTACCGCTTCAACGGTTTGTGGTTGCACTTTTTTAGTAAAAGCTTTTTGTGGATTAAGTCCTAATAGCTCAAACATTTTCATGTCTTCATTAACATCAGGGTTTGGAGTTGTTAGCAACTTGTCTCCAGCAAAAATAGAATTAGCACCAGCAAAGAAACACATTGCTTGACCTTCTCTACTCATTTGTGTTCTTCCAGCAGATAAACGTACTTGCGTTTCTGGCATTACAATTCTTGTGGTAGCTACCATTCTTACCATTTCCCAAATTGAAACTGGTTTTTGGTCTTCTAGGGGCGTTCCTTCAACGGCTACAAGAGCATTAATGGGTGTTGATTCTGGCTGCGGATTTAAAGTAGATAGTGCAACAAGCATTCCTGCTCTGTCTTCAATACTTTCGCCCATTCCAATAATTCCACCACTACAAACGGTTACATTCGTTTTACGAACATTGTCTATTGTATCTAAACGATCTTGGTAACCTCTTGTTGAAATTACTTTTTTATAATATTCTTCTGAAGAATCTAAATTATGGTTATAAGCATATAAACCTGCTTCTGCAAGACGTTGTGCTTGGTTTTCGGTAATCATACCTAAAGTACAACATACTTCCATATCTAGTTTGTTAATGGTTCTTACCATTTCTAAAACTTCGTCAAATTCTTTACCATCTTTAACATTTCTCCATGCGGCACCCATACATACACGAGAACTACCGGCTTCTCTTGCCCGTAAAGCTTGTGCTTTTACTTGTGAAACAGACATTAAGTCATTTCCTTCCACATTAGTATGATAACGTGCAGCCTGTGGGCAATACCCACAATCTTCAGAGCAGCCACCTGTTTTAATAGATAATAAAGTGGATACTTGTACAACATTTGGGTCGTGTTGTTCTCTATGTATAGTTGCAGCATCATATAATAGTTCCATTAAAGGCCTATTGTAGATGTCTATTATTTCTTTCTTCGTCCAGTTATGTTTAGTAACACTCATAAAATCATAAATTAATACTTCAAAAGTAGTAATTTACATTTGAAGAAAAAAAAATTATGTGCTAACTTTTTAACTTTTTGAAAAAGCAGGAACATCTTTCCAATACTGCATAAGCACAAACGAGCCTATTAATGAAGATGCTATTCCTTCAAAAAACAAAACAGCACAATATTTAATTAAGTTTGTTTTTCCTCCAAAAAAGAAGGTGTCAGACAGTTTTGCTAAATAAACTTCGCCTCCTTTAATTTGAACAAAAATAATTAATCCTATTATACCTAGAACCACTCCAATAACGCCAGTTTTAAAACCAGACAATAAGTTTTCCAAGTAATCTGTTGTTCCATTTGCGTAATTGCTTTTAATTGTTTTTAAAATTCCATATAGAACTATAAAAGCATTTAAAATTCTAAGATAATTTTTGTCGGCTAAACCAAACAAATCCATTAATAGGAAGAAAAGTCCAATACCAACAAAAATTAAGATTCCATTTTTAATTTCAACTTTATTTTTCATAAACATATAATTTATTGGTTATTATAAATGTAGTAAAAAAATACTCAAGTAGTTGGTATTCAAAAACTTTAACTTTTGTTATAGACAAAGCGGTTTAATTGCACAAGTTGCATAACAAATTAGAAAAACTTTTGGAATTTGAGTATTGTGCTTTACTAATTAAATCATATATAGGATTATAGTACAATTTTTTTGGTTTATGCATAAAAAGAGGGTAATTATAATTAAGCATCCTCTTTTTATATATTTAACCTCAAAAGAAGAGGCAAAACAAAATATATTGAATTGGATAAGTAAAACAAAACTATTGCAAATCACCGTTTTCAATACCGTTGCAAACAGCTTAAACTATCATTTAGAAACAATAATAAACTTCTTTATAAAAAGAACATAAATGCAAATGTGGAATCATTTAACTCTAAAATTACACTCTTTAAGGCAAACCAAAGAGGCGAAGTAGAGGTTAAATTCTTCCTCTTCAGATTAGAAAAACTTTTCAGCTAATCCCCATAAAATTTATGTAATTCAATTAACCTTCCTTTTAACTGCGTCGTTGTTCATTTTAAAGTCAAAGACAAATAAATCAGGTCTTTACTGTTTGTCTTTAAGGTAGATTTCAGGAATGTTTCTATTGGCATCTGAAAAAATATTTTAGTAGTTGATAAACATACTTTTTTAATTTTTTTTGCACATAAAATAATTTAATTATCCCGAACGGAATAAAGATAAATACTCATGTCTAATGCTTTTTTTTGGAAATTTTACAAAATGGGACTTACTAAAGGCCATAAAATTTTCGTCTATAATAATTTTTTTTGCAAGTACTTTTCAGAATATTGTTGGTCTTTATGTAATTGTTCTTTTAAGTCTTCAAGAGAGTCAAATTTTATTTCTTCTCTAATTCTGTGGTGAAAATTAACCTGAACTTTTAAATGATAGATGTCTTTATTAAAATCAAAAAAATGCACTTCTATTTTTTGCTCTAAGCCAGAAACAGTTGGATTTGTGCCAATGTTTGCCATTCCAAAATAGGTTTTATCTTCTAAAACACAAGAAATTATATAAACGCCATTTTTTGGAATTAGCTTGTAGTTTTCTGTAATTTTAAGGTTAGCAGTTGGAAAATTAATGGTTCTACCTATTTGGTTTCCTTTTACAACCTCTCCAGTTATGAAATAAGGATAGCCAAGATATTTGTTAGAAGTTTCAACATCTCCTTCGATTAAAAGTCTTCTTATTTTAGTAGAACTTACAGAAATTTCAGAAATTTCTCGGGCAGAAATTTCTTCTACCTCAAAATTATATATTTCGCCAAAGGCAATTAAGTCTTTAATATTAGCAGACCTATTTCTGCCAAATCTGTGGTCATAACCAATTATTATTTTCTGAATATTTAACTTATCTACAAGTATTTTTTTTACAAAATCTTCAGCAGTAAGTCTAGAAAAAGCCTTGTCAAAAGGATGTGTAATTAAGTTATTAATTCCAATATTGGTAAAAAGTTTCTTTTTTTCTTTAATTGTATTTAATAGTTTGATAGCGTCTTCTCCATCTAAAACCATTCTTGGATGTGGAAAAAAAGTTAAAACAATAGATTCACAATTGTTTAATTCAGCATAGGAAATAATTTTTTTTAAAATAGATTTATGCCCAATATGTAAACCATCAAAAGAACCAATTGTAATAACTGATTTAGTTTTCCCACCTTGATAACTGTCTATATTATTATATGATTTCAATCTTTTTTTTGCAAATTTAACATTAGATTCTTAATAAAGAAGTGTTAAAGCTATTTAATTCGTTTTTTTTAACAATACATTATTATTATATTTGGTTTTATTAACTAAAAAAATTACAATGAAAAGATTATTACTAATTTTATTTTTTTCTGTTTTTTCCACTTATGCACAGAATCCAATTTGGTATGCTACTAGTGCTTCAAAATTAGGAACAGCCCCAAAAATGGATAGAGACGTTTTTCCATTAAAATACCAATTATTTCATTTAGATTTCAACGAATTTAGACAAACATTGTATCGTGCTCCAATGGAGAATTCATCTTTGTCTTCTGATTTAATTATCAAATTTCCTGATTTTGAAGGAAATTTAAAAAATTACAAAGTTTTTGAGGCTCCAATTATGGAAAAAGGATTGTCTGATAAATTTCCAACAATTAAATCCTATTCTGCTCAAGGTATTGAAGATCCTTCTGCAACATTAAGATTTAGTGTAACAGATTTTGGATTACACGTGATGTCACTCTCTGGAAAAATGGGAACTTTTTATATTGATACTTATACTAAAGATTTAAATAATTACATTGTTTATAGTAGAAAAGATATTCAAAAAGCAAGATCTTTTGGTTGTCTTGTGGAAGAAGAAGCAACCTTTTTGGATGAAGTTAGAGCAAATGATAATATAACTATGGTAAATGACGGTAATCTTAGACAATATAGATTAGTTATTTCTAATACTATTGAATATGCAGCATTTCATCTAAATGCAGCGGGAACTCCTGCGGGTGCTATTTTATCAGTGAAAAAAGGAGTGGTGCTTTCTGCAATGGTAGTAAGTATGACACGTATTAATGGTCTTTATGAACGAGATATGGCTGTAAGAATGAATTTAGTTGCAAATAATGATTTGGCAATTTTTATTGATTCTGATAATTATACTAATTCTCCTGATATGATTAATGAAATTCAACCAATAGTTAATGCATTAATTGGTTCTGCTAATTATGATATGGGACATGGATATTGCACAACTGATTCTGGTGTTGCTCAAGTATCTTCTGTTTGTAGTGCTAACAAAGCAAGGGGAATTACTGGAAATCCAAGCCCTGTAGGAGATCCATTTGATGTAGATTATGTAGCACACGAAATGGGGCATCAATTTGGCGCTAGTCATACACAAAATAATGTATGTAACAGAACCGATACCTCTGCGTTTGAGCCAGGTAGTGCAAGTACCATATTAGGATATGCAGGAATTTGTGCACCTAACGTACAAAATAATTCAGATGCTTATTTTCATGCAAGAAGTATTTTTCAAATGACTTCGTTTGTTACAACTGGTGCTACTTGCAGAGCAATAAGTACAACTGGGAATTTCGCTCCGGTTGTTAATGCGGGTTCTAATTTTACCATACCAAATGGAACAGCATTCAAATTAACGGGTACCGCTACAGATTTTAATAACGATGCTTTAACTTATTGTTGGGAGCAATATAATAACGAGGTTAGTACGCAGCCGCCATTAAGCACAGCCACTTCTGGTCCAAGTTTTCGTTCCTTAAATCCATCTTCTTCTCCAGTAAGATTTTTACCTGCATTTTCAGAGGTATTAAATGGAAATTTAACTCCAACATGGGAAGTTATTCCAACTGTTGCAAGAACTATGAATTTTGCATTAACGGTTAGAGACAATAGAGCTGGAGGAGGAATGACAAATCGTGATGACATGACGGTTACTACTGCAAATGTTGGTCCTTTCAGAGTAACTAGTCCAATATCTACTGTTTCTTGGGATTCCAATACCTCTCAAACGATAACTTGGAATGTAGCAGGAACAACTGCAAATAGTATAAATACAGCAAATGTAAATATTCTATTTTCTTCTGATAATGGTGTGACGTTTACTACTTTATTAGCAAACACCCTAAATGACGGAAATCAAACGGTAACAATGCCAAATGTTGCATCTTTAAATTGTAGAATTTTGGTAGAAGCTGTAGGAAATATTTTTTATGCTGTTTCTCCTAAATTTGCACTTGGCTATACTGTAATTGAAACATGTAATAGTTACACTATGAATACTGGTTTCGCAATACCAGATAATAATACAGCATTTACTGTAAGAACGATTAATGTGCCTATTTCAACTAATATTACGGATGTAAATTTAGCAGTTAATTTAACGCATACTTATGTTTCTGATTTACAAATCATACTTCAGGGGCCAATGAGTCCAGTAACTCAAGCCTCTATCTTTGACAGGTCGTGTACAGTTAACGATAATATAAATGCAACATTTGACGACCAAGGGGTACCAATTATTTGTGCTGCGACTATTACAGGAAACGTGATTCCAGTCTCTCCTTTAAGCACTTTTAATGGTTTAAACCCAAATGGGAATTGGTTAGTTGCAATTAGAGACTTAGAGCCTAATGATACAGGTAGTGTTGTTTCTTATACTTTAACAATTTGTTCGCAAGTAGCTACTTTAACCTCTAATTCTTTTGGTTTGCAAGATTTTATCTTATATCCAAACCCTAATAACGGAAACTTTACAATTCAGTTTAATTCTGATTCTGGTAATGAGATTAAAGTGAATGCGCACGATTTGAGAGGAAGAGAAATTTTTGCTAAATCGTATAGTAATAGTGGCTTGTTTAATGAAACATTACAATTAAATAATGTTCAAGCTGGTATTTATCTTGTAACAGTACAAGATGGAGCTAGAAAAGAAGTTAAAAAGATCATTATAGAATAATTAATTTTATTCTTATTTGTTAAGTTTCACAAGGTTGTTGTTTAATTCCTTGTGTTATTTTTGTAAATTTATTAATTTATTTTCAAAATCGATTGGTTTTTCTTTAAAAATTTCAGGTTCTAATTCATACCATTTATAAACTGC
>Ga0209491_10004295_pt1 | contig 22131 bp, 17 predicted proteins | sample BON02_FD_187213 | JGI IMG/M metagenome (GOLD analysis project Ga0209491, IMG submission 187213) | Freshwater microbial communities from Lake Bonney liftoff mats and glacier meltwater in Antarctica - BON-02 (SPAdes) (version 2) | ecosystem: Environmental > Aquatic > Freshwater > Ice > Glacier... | reverse complement strand
GCCTTACATAGCGCTTCACTAATATACGAAAAAGTTGGAATGGTGCTGTCCCCCGTTAGCTTAAGAAGTAAATGTTTCAATATATGGAGGATTGCACACAACGTAAAGAGTTTTAAACGCAATCTAGCCAAAAAAAACAACTATTTGAGGTGGAGTTCCCTAGATTGCGGTTAAAACTTAGTTGGATAGCCTGTCCCGATTTTTTCGGGAAAACCGGGGGTCTGTCTATGGGCATTTATGTTTCGTTATTTGGGAGAGTTTGGGGTGTTTGGTGCTAGGAACCCCAGTTTTGATCTCCCTAACCGCTGACTTCCGGGTGTTTTGGATACTGTAGGGGCAGTCCTTTCCCATTAACGCCCGGCTGCGTTTTGGTTTGGAGCCATGATTTCAAAGAACGTTGCTATTTGGGGCGATGTCAGGGGTCTGTGCCTTTCCCCTCAGCAAGGCCATACATCATCTTTCCGGTTTCGCATCCCAGACACCTGAACGGGTCCTGACCCAGTATTTCCTCCAAAATCTCATAGGTCGACAACCCTTCATAAAAGGAAATGAACCTTGCCGCTTTCAGCAGCCTGAAACAGTCCTCCATTTTGGTCTTGCTGTTCGCCGATGACATGATCCCATAATACCTTATCTTGTAAAATCCGCTTGGAAGGACGTGTTGCATGAACCTGCGGGTGAATTCTGCGCACGGAAGTTCCATGATTTTGGTTTTACGGTCCCGGTAATCCTTCCACCTGAACTTTACCGTGCCGTCTTCGACGGACTGTATCCGGCTGTTGCTGATGGCCACCCGGTGGGTGTACCTGCCCAGATAGCTAACCACCTGGTTGAGATAGAACAGGGGCTTGAGGAATTCCGGTATGGTGAACACGACGTGAAAATACCTAACCGGGAGCAGCCTGCACTGCAGCTTTTCCACCCATAAAAGCTGCCTGACATACTGGCACTTGGGGCAGTGGCGGTTACGGCAGCTGTTGTAACTTACCCTGCTTTTGCCACAGGTGTCGCAGGTGAGGGTATGGCTGCCCATTTTTGCGGTCCTGCAGTCCAGAATGTCATTGTATGCCTTCGCCTGGTCGGCGCATAGCCTTCCCCTGCCCAGGAAGTTTCCCTTTTGGGATCCCAGAATATCGGAAAGCTCCGCGCCGCAGTTCCTGCTGTTGGCCGTTTCCATTACAGCTCATCCAGGGGACTTTTTATCTTCGAGGGATCGAAGTTGGTCACATGCAGGTAAACCGAGGTCGTTCTCAGGGATCTATGCCCCAAAAGTTCCTGGATCACCCTGATGTTGGTGCCCTGTTCCAGAAGATGTGTGGCAAATGTATGCCGGAGTGTATGGAAAGTGGCATCCTTCTTTACCCTACTTTCCAGAAGGATCTTTTTGAAAAGGTACTGGACACTCCTTTTGCTGTATGCCTTACCTGCCGTACGACCTTCGAAAAGATAGGTTTTGGGCCGGTAGTACCTGTAATACTCCCGTAGCTTTTCCAACAGTTCCCTGGACAGGAGGGTATACCTGTCCTTGTTTCCCTTGCCTCCGCGGACTCTCAACTGCATCCTGTCGCTGTCGATATCGCCAAACTTAAGGCCGGCCACCTCGCCAAGCCTCAGTCCGGAGCCATAGGTGAGCGCAACCAGGCAATAATGTTTTCTGTTTATAATACCGTCGAGGATATGGGACATCTCCTCTTTTGAAAAGACGACCGGAAGGGGTTTGGGGCGTCTGGGCCGTTTGATCTTTACCGGGTTCCAGTCTCTGCCGAGAACATCCCTAAAAAGAATTTTGAACGCACTGATAGTCTGGTTTACGCTCGAGGCCGACAGATTTTTTGTCTCGATCTTGTGGAAAAGGTACTCTTTTAGCTCGGATATGCTGATCTGGTCGGGACTTTTTTCAAAATGGCCGGAAACTAGTGATACTTGAGAAATGTAATTCTCGATACTCCTAGGAGAGTAGTTTCTGATCTGCATCTCCTCATACATCTGTTGACGTAGGCTTTTTTTTCCATGATTAGTAAAGTTTAAAGTTAATACATAGAATAAAAATAATCTATATATCTGAAAATAAGATCATTAATGCATAAAAAGTGAAAAACTACCGACGTAGGAGGTTTTGTTCAACTCACTTATTGGCGCAGTTTATCTGCGCTTTATTCCATTATACTGTTGCCTTAACGTGGTTTTACCTCCTTTTATATTTTTATATCCATGTCCTCTATCGGACTCCGGATCTCTTTAATTTCCCGATTGCTTACGTGTGTATAAATCTCTGTGGTGCTGCTGCTTTGATGTCCAAGTAGCTCCTGTATATACCGTATATCCGTCTCACCCTCATGCAAATGGGTAGCATAAGTATGTCGAAACCAATGTGGCGTGACTGCTTTTTTTATGCCAGCCTTCTCAACCTCCTTATAAACTACTTCAGCCAAACTCTTTTCGCTGTAAGTCCCGCCATCCCGGCCCTCCAGTAAATAGGTTTTTGGATTATACGTCTTTAAATATTCGCTATACAGATCATTTAACATCTCAGGAAACCGCACAATCCTATCCCTTTTACCTTTAACGGTTTCTTTTAACTCGAAGTCATAGGGGAATTCCAGCCGTATAACAGGCAGCTTTTGAAACGTGCGGTTTTTTAAAATAATGGTCTTACGCATAAGATTGAAAAAAATTGGTCAACACAAGATACAAACTTTTCGGATTTTTCCCCTAAGCAAATCGTTGAAAGACGATTTTTTGAAACCTATTCCATGGCCGGCTTCAGCTTTTCGATCCTTCCCTGCCGACACCACCACGTCCAAAAAGCAGCCCCGGCCAGATGGCTTTAACCCGGATTCAATTATACCCACAGCGGTTGCTGCTATCAGAAATAGCCAGAGACCTTAGAAAAAAAAACAAGGCCGGGCAATAATATACTGTCCGACCTTAAAGTATTATATATAAAGTGTAATCCGGTAAACGAGGGTTCTAATTCCGTGATTTACCAGCTTCTGGCACCACCAGGTCTTCTGCCTGGATGTCCTCCTCTACCATTGTCTTCCGGAAGATCTTCCTTGGTGAACTTACCAATGATATAAGTAAAGGAGACCATCGCATATCGGGTCAGCACGTTGGAATATACATCGGAAACCGATACATCAGAAATGGTTCTTGATACACTGTTGTTTTGTTTGAGCAAGTCAAATACGTGCACCTTTAGCTCTCCCTTGTTGTTTTTAAGGAAGCGGTAGCCTGCCTCTACGTTCAACAACCATATCGACTGGTCAAAACCTTCTGCAAGCCCGCTGTAAAGCACATGACTTACATTATTGGAGATAAAGGTTTTCCCATCATTGGGTGAATAATAGAATTTCAAGTTACTGGTCTGGGTGTAATAGTTGTTTTCCAAAGCACTTTGAAGGCTACTGTTGACGATGGAATAGCTGGCCCGGGTAGATAAGGTAAAATCCACATCTTTACTGATGTTACTGGCAAAGGTTACGCCTTGGCTAAAGTCTATATTTTCATTCGTATTGGTTTGCCCATTGATAATACCCGGAGTCCTGCCATAACTTACCCCTGGGTTAAGGTTAACCTTTGTTTTCCATCTAGGAATGCTGGTACCATAGTTAATGAATAGTCGGGTACTCATTTGGCCACTGAGGTTCACCGGGCTTGTAATTTGCCCGCCTCTTCTTAACAATACATCATTGTTGATCAATGTATCCTGAGGGGCCACAAATGTGCTCGTGCCTATATAATTACTAGTAAAAGAGCCCAATAAAAACATGAAGAAGGTCTTATTGGTTTCCATGTCAAACTTCGAAACATTGGCAAAAATGCTGTTGTTAAAGCTTTGCCCCAGCGTCGGATTACCCACCGATAGGTTCAAAGGATTGTTGTTATTGATTACATTTTGCAACTGGTTGACACTAGGTTCGTCTGTTCTGGTCCTGTACCTGAACCTGAAACTGGTACCACTTTCATTCCTGTAATTCATTGTCACGGTTGGCAGTATGTTCCTAAAGTCTCTATTAAAAACTCCCTCAGTAGGAAACATCCTCACATTGTTAAGCTTTGCGTACTGGTAATCAAGGTTCATGTTGACGTTCAACCCTTTATTATTATAACGATAGCCCAAGCCTGTTTTCTGTGTGAGAAATTTGTTGTCAAATTCATTACTCAAAGCTGTATCCAAAACCATTATTCCTTGTTCGTTGGCCAACTGAAAAGTTTTCTGGTCTGCAGCACTTTTGTTATTGCCAACTTGATAAGAAACGGTCGCGACTGAGTTTTTGCTAATAGGCTCAGTATAGGTGAAATTAGCCCTGTAGTTGAATCCATCTGACAATGCATTCGTTTGCTGAACGAGGGTGTCGAATGAATTTCTAACGTAATCCTTGTTGGAGGAGATCAAGTCTGTGAGCTGATCCCTTTTGTTCCAGGAAGTGCTCAGATCAGTAGAAATCGTCCTTCCGACTTTATCAAATTTATACCTGTAGGTCAAATTATTTGAAATGCTGTAACCGTTGGTCTTGTTCTCTGTTTGGTTTCTGGTATCACTCAAGCTGTCCAGGTTTTGGTCAAGGTTCAAACCTTCCAGGTTACTAAAGCTGCTATTGTCCTGGAAATTAATACTTGGACTGATAATCAGTGCATTTTTTTCATTGATATCGTATTCTATTCTGGCATTTGCTCTGTGGTTATTATTGGTAATATTACTAATCTGGCTTTCCTGATAGACCTGACTATTATCTGCTGATATGACGGTTTGCCTGTTGGTGTTTTCCAAAACAGAATTTTCTGTCGCATTGTAAAAGTAGCTTCCGGTAAAATTAATTTTCTCGCCCCATTTGTCACTGTAGTTTAGCCCCAGGGAGTTTGTATTAACTATTCCATTGTTTTGACCTACGCCAAAGTTACCACCTCCACCTCCACCAGGACGGCCTCTTCTTCTTCCCCCACCTAAACCTCCGCTGACACCAAGCAAATCATCTGAAGAGAAATTTTGTTGGTTGACATTGTTTGACATTCCGATAATCGATATTCTCCGTGAGCCATTGAAAAAATTAATGTTTCCTCCTGCTGAGTACCTGTCATCGGTTCCATAGCCTCCATAGACCCTGCCAAAGTAGCTGTTCCGCATGTTCCCTTTAGTGATAATATTTATGGTTTTGGCATAATTCCCATCATCCAGTCCGGTCAACCTTGACTGGTCTGATTTCTGATCCAATACTTCTACGCTCGAAATCGCATCCGCGGGTATATTTCTGAGTGCAATGGAAGGATCACTCCCAAAAAATTCCCTGCCATCTACCAATATTTTTTGAACATCCTCTCCTTGGGCCTGAACTTTTCCATTTACAATGGTCACACCAGGAAGTTTACCTATAAGATCTTCTGCCATTGCATTTTCCTTTGTTTTAAAGGCATTGGCATTGAACAAAGCGGTGTCTCCTCTCATTTCTCCTACCACACTTTCGCCTTCTATGGTCACCTCACCTAGCAACTGGCTGTCTTCACTTATACTGATTTCGCCAAGATCCAATGGCATTCCGCGACGAAATTCCTTGGTCACTTTCTCGAATCCAACATAAGTAATTTCCAGTTTGAAAACGGGAAGTCGGGGATAGGCAATGGAAAAACTCCCATTTGACCCTGTGGTGGTATTGCTGATAAGCGAATCTTGTTGGTTCCTCAGCAATATATTGGCCCCGATCATGGGTTCCTTGGTGGTTTTGTCCACTATGGTTCCTCGAATCATAGGTGAACCTTGTCGGTCTTGTTGCGCCAAAAGTGGGGTAAAAGCCAGACTCAGGGCAAAAAAGGTAAAAAAAGTAAAAATCCTCATATTATATCTGTTTAAACATGAAGATTAGACCATGCCCTTGGGAAAAGGTTTAATGGGTCTCGCAAAAATGTTTAAAAGGAAATTACATTGATCAAACGGTAAATTTAAGGGATTAATAGCCAAAGGAATTTCACCAACCCAACCTAAAGTAGTTTTACAGAAGTTATTGCGAAAATCATGTTCAACCCACTTTGGGGTTGTGAGGAAAATGAATAGCCTTGGGAGCCCTGGGTTTACACACCAGGGTTATTATTATTGAAGCCATTCAGGCTTCTTCGTCTATTCACAATTTATTGAGCTTTAATTTTGCTTATTTAAGCTCAGGTTTGACAAACCAAATACAGACTCTGGCTGACGGCTTGTTCTGACCCCTTCCATTTTATAAGTACAGACTACTATCTATCAGAAACCAGACATTAATTAACTAAATACACACAGGGCTATCACCCTGTGCTAAGGTATATCGCCCTTTCAGGTGGGGTGAATTAAATCTTCCAAATTTCGTAATTAAATTCACCCCTTTATTTATGATATACAGCTTTTCTCCTAGACATAAGTGAGTTGCACAGGTTTCTTTTCTTCCATTCATTGATGTCCTTCACACTACAGGTATCTATGGCCTTATTCACTTCATAGGCAGACAGCATAGAGGTGAATGCAGGAATAATAAGTACAAGGTCAGTGATTCCACTCATCGGGTTCTTGGCCAGTTCATTTTTGTATTTCCCAAAAGTGGTCTCCACAATATCTGAGCAACACAGGATCTTTTCTGACCTTCGGCTTATCTGTTTTATGTTTTCCTCTAAATAATCCAGCATATACTGTTTAAACTGCTTTAATTTTCCCTTTTTGCACCTTTTTAAAATAGTAATGCATTGTCGTTTGGTTTTTTTACTCAGGCCATTGTGTTTTAGTAATATCGAAATTTCTTCTATTATGGACATTAGTTTATCCATTTCCAGAATAAACTGCTCCTTATCCTTTACCCATTCCAGCTGGGATCTTTCATCTTGGGTTATTTCATTGCGTCCAAGTGCATGTAAAGCCTGAATGCCCCATTTACTCACAGTGTCAATATTTAGAAAACGAGCCTTTGACCGCTGGTTCGGAGGAATTAAATGGGCATTTTTGCTACAGCAAAGCTTAAGTCTCATCTGGGCTGCCATGGTTGCATATTCCTTGAATGTAGTATCTTTCTTATAAAGCTTTTCCAAAATTATGGCTACAGCGTGTGTAATATCATATACGTGGTTTATGTTGGCCTTTCTTAGTCCACTTTTCAGGCAGGAACAGGAATCGGTGACCGCATAGATGACATTCCCAAGGATGAGTTTAACTTCTTCAAGTTCATGGGCAATATCATCCCCTGTCCACCTTTCTTTTGATTTTACCAGGATCGGAACCATGTCCTGTAGTATTAGCGGTCGTGAAAAGTCAATCCTGCTTCTTCTAATGCCCAACACTACCAATACTTTTTCCTGCCCGACCCCTATACTTTCATCAACTACGATAATCCAGTCATCGGCCTTTTCTTTAGGCAGCTGCAATTGGTAATAACCGATTTTTTTTACCCAGAGCATTGCCGTTGAAAACGAAGGTGCTGATTTCCCAAGGGATAGATGGAGATTGAACATCACAAAAACCTTACTTAGGCTCCGAAAACTGCTTGAAGTAGTGATTTTAGCAGACAATATGGAAAGTATGACAACTGTACTAAAATGGGAGCGTTTGGGCTTAACTGCCTTTAAATCCCCATTATTTCCTGGAAGTTTTTTTTTACGACGGCTATTTTTTTAACCATCTCATCCAGATTGTCCTTGCGTTGTGTTGCCTTTTCTTTCCAGCCGTTTCTACTAAGGGTCAGCTCTTTGATTTTTTTGTGTAATCTTTTATTTTCTACCCTTCGTTCCTTAGCCCGAGTTTCCCAGTCAATATTTGCCATATTCTAAGTTCGATTATTACTGAAGAAATATACAAAAAAAGAAACCCGTAAGCAATAAATGGAACGATAAAATATATCAAAATATTGACATTTAATTCACCCCACCTTTCAGGGCTACAGAATTATGCTTTACCCTTAGAAAGTCCATTGCATATTTCGGGTTTAAACCTCTAATGAAACGATCTCTTTATAGTTGATCCCCATATGGCTATTGTTATAGACCGCTTTCCCGTCCTTCACTACAATCACCTGTGGAGAAGCATGCGCTACACCAAATTCATCGGCAATGGCGCTAGACAATGCCCTGTTGGCCAAAAGATCAAGAACATAGGGAGTATATTTATCACTATCAGCAGCTGTCCAGTTTCTTTTTACCCTGTTCCATGCCATACCACTTATTGGGCAGCTCGTAGAGTGTTTAAAAATAACAACCGGTTTTTCATTGCTCTCTTCTTTGATTTTATTCAGCTGAGCAGCGTCCTCTAAATTTATCCAACTCATAATTTCTATTGACTTATATTGAAACCAATAACCCAAATGCATGGCTTTAAAGTTCAAAGGACAGCTATTTTTTTTGATTTCTGCTATTTTTCCCTTACCTCTGCATTAAAATTCAAATGCTTCGCCCCAAGTCTTTCCGTTAAGACGTTATAGTCAACATGCCAAGATATTTACCCTTTATAGTAACATTCCTATTGGCTGCTTTCACAAGTTGTAGCAGTCTTAAATTGAATGGACCAGAGGCTCAGGCCCTTCCACCAGCACTGCCCAAAGCAGAAATGTCGATACACCTTGGTCTCGAAATTCCTTTGTCTTATTTGCAAGGGAAAATAAATGAAAGTCTCGATCAAAAGTTATTCAAAGAGGAAGGTCTGGAACTGGGAAATGGCCTATTTGCTGATGTAGATTTACAAAAGAATGGCATGCTTAGCCTGGCGGCTACGGATGATGGGAAATTGCTGGTAGGCCTACCCGTATTTTTGGATGGCAAAGTAAGGCTGGAGAAAAGGATTTTTGGACAGAAAATCTCCTCAGCCATCCCTTTTCAGGAAAACCTTTCGCCACAGATAAGTTTCATCCCACAAATCAATAGGGACTACAGTTTTGGAATAGAGGAGCTTGATATCCTGTCCTGGGGCAAATCCCTACAGTACGATTTCTTGGGTTTTAACATCGACTTCGAACCTCTGGTGAAGAAGAAGATGATTGGCATAATGGAAGACCAGCTGTTATCTGGCTCTTTAAAATCGGTGGATATTAAAACCATCGCCAATAATTTCTGGTCCACTTTTGGTAAACCAAGGTACTTGGACAATGGGCTATCAGCAAGCTATTTGTATACCAATCCTGAAAAAATAACCATTCACGATGAATTCACAAAGGACCAAAAACTAATGTTGAACATTGGCCTGGAGGGAGAAATACTACGGCAAATAGACCGCCCACTGGCCACACAATTGGCTGCGCTCCCACCAGTTACCCAAGAGAAAGTTGAAGGAAATGATTTCAGCCTAACCTTACCTATCTACATTGGTTTTGAGGAGATGGCCGCCTACCTCGAGCAGCAACTAAAAGACAGTCTGATCACTGTAGACAAGCAAACAAAGCTGCTACCAAAGAAATTTAGCTTGCGCCATTTTGGAGAAAGAACGATGATAACAATGGAATTTATCGGAAAGAGAGCTGGCAAAAAGGATTTAAATGGCACTTTTTACCTGGCAGGAAAACCAGAATATGATCCACAATTACAAGCAATAGTGCTTGACAATGTTGATTTTAAGCTCGTCACAAAAAGCTTTTTGGCAAATACCACAAATTGGATGAAGCGGAGAAAAGTACTTAAGGCCATTCAGAAAAAGGCAGTATTTCCAGTGGGAGATCAATTGGAGAAAGCAAAAACTACTTTGCTCAAGGAAAGTCAGTTGAATTTGAGTTTATTTGCCCTTTCCTTACAATCCCCCGAAATCATTATTGATGGCATATTCCCCTCCACAACTGGACTGGATATATATGTTCGAACAGTGGCCAAAGTAGCGGCCAAATGGAATCCCTAATCCACGTACTAGGTCATGAGGTCGCCGAAAGTTTTTATTCCTTTCCTCTCAGCAATTTTCAGGAGTTTTAATAAGAGCTGGGAGGTAAGTAAGGCATCTCCAGCTGCCGTATGCCGGTCATCAAGTGGGATTTGGTACCGCTCACAAAGTTTGTCCAGCGAATAATCCTGATTAGCGATGGTATGCGGGTCATGGTATTTCCCGTTTTCCAGTCTGACAGCCAATTCATAGGTATCCAGGCCAGGTTGCTTGATTTTCCTCATACCTAGATTTCTCCCCAGTTTTTCCAGCATAGCGAGATCAAAGCCTAAATGATGCCCCACCAGGATCTTATTTGAAGCATCCTCAAGAAAACTCCTAATCAATTGTTCTCTGCTGATATAGGGCCTTAACTGAATCAATCCATGGACTTTTACTGCTTCTTTGCTGCGCTTTTTAGGACGCATATAAAACTCTTTCGAACCGGAGATTCTTATTCTATAATTGCTGACATGCAACGCGCCATAAGAAAGCACATAGTCTTTTCTCACATCCAAACCAGTAGTTTCTGTGTCCAAAACCAAAAAGTCCAATTCCCTGATTGGTTTTTCTTTCGACGTCTTTTTTATTAAAGTCTGTTCATAGGCCTTGATGTAGCTGGGCTTAGGCAACGGTCGAAGTCCAAAAATTGATTTCCAGTCCATATCACTTACCAAAATAATCCAGTTGAAACCTCACTCTTAAAATCTTCTGGATTTCATCAATGGGAAAAAATGCATTTTTAAGTAGCTGGCGTTGGAGTTTTCCCAAAGAGTCTGGTTGAATAAACCTACCTGAAGAGGAAGTGGACAAGCCTTCCAAAGCTCTAATTCTCATAAATATTTCATAGGCTTTACCCGCATCTTTGAAAAGCTCCGCTTGGTTGGGTTCAAGCTCAGCAAGTTTTTCATACCGTTTGAAAGTATTGTTGACACCTACCACATGATGATTGAGCATAAGGACCCTTGCCGCATCGGCCAATGGCATCATGGCCCTTAGTTTAATATCAAATTTTTCGGCATGCTCTCCTGATTTCTCAACCATAAAGTTTCTAAAAAACCCTAGTGGTGGTGGATTTAACAAGGCATTTTTGGCAAAGAAATTAAGGAAAATTCGCTCTTTACCAATTTCTTTATACACATGTTCAGTCAGCGCCTCTGCCAAGGCAACTTTCCCTGCAATGGCCCTAAAATCAAAAAAAATGGAGGCCATTAAAAGTGATTGTTGGTCAGGCTTACTGATCCAGTGGCTGAAATAGCTCTTCCACTGGGACAAGGGCTGACACCATTCAGGATTATTGGCCATCATTTCTGCAGGACAAGAATGAAATCCGCAGGCAAATAGAATATCCATAATGTCCCTTGCAATAAGGTGCATAAACCTTCTGGTATTCTCTTCCAAGGCGGCCGGCACATCTTCATAGACGATGGCATTGTCCAGGTCAGTTCTTAACAACTGCTCCCCGCGGCCTTCTGATCCTAGTCCCAGGAAGCAAAATGGTGTTTCCCACACTTCCGGAAATTGCTCCGCGTGCCTTGATTTAGCGATATGAATCGCCCGCTGGATAATGGTATCATTGATCTCCGTAATGATCCCGGCAATAAAATCAATGGCCAACTCATTTTCCAGAAAATAAATTAACATTCCCTCTGCCTGATTTCTCAATTTGGCGATCTCATGTACGTCATTACTGTCCTGCAATGCTTTGATAAGTACTGCAGGACTATTCCCTTGGGAAAGTAGAATGTCATGGTCAGAAATAATCCCTATCAACTTGGATTGATTGCTCCCATCCTCGGTAAACACGAGGTGATGCAACCTGTTCTTCACCATGTTGAGATAGATCTGCGAAAATTCAAGGTCTTTTTTCGCTGTTATGACCGGATGGCTCATGATATTCTCTACAAGGGTCTCATAAGGCAGGCCTTTAGCGATCAATCGATTTCTGAGGTCTTTGTCTGTAATGATACCCTGTGGGTGATTGTTGTCATCCACGATAATGATGGAGCCTACTTTCTCAGCACTCATTTTCGCCACCGCTTTGGAAATGTTGTCTCCGATGCGACATTGGACAACGGGCTGGGAGTAACTGATGGAGGCTTGTCCCGGAAATAGCAAAAGGCTATTTTGATGGGTATTGTTACCTAGGAGAGAACGTACTTTCTGGGTTTGAGAAAGGTCTGAACGCACCACTACCTGCCCGGAAGCGAATCCTGAAGCAAAATACAAGCTTACTTGGCTGTTTTCCTTCAGGATTTTATCAAAAATCCCAACGGGGACAGCCATAATAAGGCTGTTTTCATTGGCTTTGGCACTGAGGATATAAGGCCGTTTTCCCAACAAAGCCAACACCCCAAAGACATCTCCTTCATCACAAAATTCAATCGTCTGCTCCTCGCCATCAATGAAATCAGTCAGTTTGATTGCTCCATCTTTGACCACGAAAAAATAATTTTTAGCAGGTTCTCCTTTTTGAAACAGAAACTCATCTTTTTCAAAATAAATGAGATCTACCTCTTTCGCTACTTGATTGAGTAGTTCTGAAGACAAAAAACTGAAGGGAGGGAATTTTTTGAGGAAATCAACAACCCTATTTACGATGACATTGCTCATATGGGAATTGGGTCTGGGAAAGGTAAATGTAAGGTATGGAAAACCATACCTTACATTGTTTTATGACTCATGAGAAAGGAAAAAATCTATTCCTTTCTCCCGGCTATGATCTTTTCTACTACATCAGGATCAAGCAAAGTAGAGGTATCACCTAAATTATCCACACTGCCTTCGGCAATCTTTCTAAGGATTCTTCTCATAATTTTCCCAGAACGAGTTTTAGGAAGTCCCGGTACGATCTGAATCTTATCCGGTTTTGCAATCGGACCGATCATATTGGTAACAGATGCCTTGATCTCATTGATAAGGTTGGCTTCCGTCCGATTGGACATGTCACAGATGACATAAGCATATATACCTTGTCCTTTTACATTGTGTGGGTAACCTACTACAGCAGATTCCACCACCAAAGGATGTTCATTGATGGCATTTTCTACTTCAGCCGTTCCCATTCTATGTCCGGAAACGTTCATTACATCATCTACACGCCCTAAGATACGGTAGTATCCGTCGTGGTCTCTTTTTACTCCATCACCTGTAAAATACATGCCTTTATAGGCAACAAAATAAGTTTGTTTACATCGATCATGATCACCATAAGTGGTACGGATCATTCCAGGCCATGGAAATTTAATACAAAGGTTGCCCTCTACAGAGTTGCCTTTAAGTTCATTACCATCCGGATCCATTATGGCCAATTGCACGCCAGGCAATGGAAGTGTGGCAAATGCTGGCTTGTTAGGGGTGATTCCTGCCAAAGGAGAGATCATAATACCACCTGTTTCGGTTTGCCACCACGTATCTACTATCGGGCACCTTGTCTTGCCAATATGGGTATGGTACCAGTGCCAGGCCTCTTCATTGATGGGCTCGCCTACTGATCCCAAAACTTTAAGAGAGTCAAGCTTATAAGGTGCGATCGGCTCAGTACCATGTACCTGCAATGCACGTATAGCTGTAGGGGCTGTGTAAAATTGATTGACTTTATACTTGTCTATAATTTCCCAGAACCTTCCCGGATTAGGATAGGTGGGAACACCTTCAAACATAATGGTGGTGGCGCCCGTCAATAAGGGGCCATATACAATGTAAGAATGCCCGGTAATCCATCCTACATCAGCGGTACACCAGTATACATCTCCAGGAGTATATTGAAAGACGTTCTCGAAGGTATACTTGGAGTAAACCATATAGCCACCACAAGTATGGACCACGCCCTTAGGTTTGCCAGTGGAACCAGAGGTATAAAGAATGAACAGTTCATCCTCACTGTCCATTTCCGTGGCTTCATGGGTGGTACTTTTTCCTTCAACGGCTTCATGCCACCAAAAGTCTCTGCCCTCCTTCATGGTTACTTCCTGATCGGTCCTTTGGAAAACGATCATCGTTTCAATCAGATCCGTACTTTCTAAGGCCTCATCTACAAGAGCCTTTACAGGAATTTTTTTCTTGCCTCTGAAATTTCCATCTGAGGTAAGTACTACCTTGGCTTTGCAATCTTCAATTCTATCTGCCAATGCATTGCTAGAGAATCCAGCAAAAACAACAGAGTGAACCGCTCCCACCCGAGCACAGGCAAGCATTGCGATAGCTGCCTCTGGAACCATCGGCATGTAAATGATGACTTTATCCCCTTTCTCTACGCCTTTTTCTACCAAGACGTTTGAAAAACGACATACTTCTTCGTACAATTCCTTGTAGGTAAGTAATCGGTTTGGATCTCCGGGTTCATTGGGTTCCCATATGATGGCGGGCTTATCGCCCATGGTGTAAAGATGCCTTTCTAAGATGTTTTCGGTAATGTTAAGCTTGCCGTTTAAAAACCACTTAACATCGGGTTCATCAAAATTCCACTCCAGGGTCTTGTCCCAGCGTTTTTTCCAATGAAAAGAATCTGCAATTCTAGCCCAGAAATTTTCTGGGTCTGCAACACTTTTTTGGTACTCGTGGAAATAACCGCTTAGCGTATGAATTCTATCGCTCATATTATCGATATTTTAGGTTGTATTAAACGTAAAGTTAATTAAAAACACAAAGGATTTAGTTTTTCACAAATCCTTTGTGTCCATTGATTTAATGTTCTTGGGCGTCACCAGCTCCTCTAGGGATTCTGATATCTTGAATCATTTCCTGCACATCTGCAGGTGGTGGTGGTGTAAGTTTGGAAACAACATAGCAGACGAAAAAGTTGATAACCATACCTATGGTACCAATTCCTTCAGGGGAAATACCAAACAGCCAATGCTCCATAGAATTAGATTCAGGTGCAATAAATTTAAAATAGGTAATATAGGCCAAGGTAAAAACCAGCCCAGAAATCATTCCAGATATAGCTCCTTCTTTATTCATTCTCGTAGAGAATATACCCATAATAATTACAGGAAAAAAGGAAGCTGCTGCCAGGCCAAAGGCGAAAGCGACCACCTCTGCTACAAATCCCGGCGGATTGATACCAAAGTATCCTGCGATAACCACTGCAAATGCAGCAGCAACCCGTGCGATAATTAATTCAGTTTTTTCTGTCATCGAAGGCACAAAAGTTCGGAACAAGTCCCTGGAAACCGAAGTGGAAATAACCAATAAAAGTCCTGCAGCAGTGGATAAAGCCGCAGCCATGCCTCCGGCTGCTACAAGTCCTACCACCCAGTTGGGCAATTTAGCAATCTCAGGAGCAGCCAAAACCATGATGTCCTTGTCTATTCTAAGTTCATTGGTTTCAGGGTTGGGCGTATATTGTACAATTCCGTCATTGTTAACATCTTCAACAACTATTAAATTGGTTTTTTGCCAGTTTTCTACCCAAACAGGCAGTTCACTCACTGGTTTATCCGCCACAGTTTCTATGGCATTGTAAATCCCAAAGGCCGCAATGGCTGGAGCAGTGGTGTACAAGATGGCAATAAAAATCAACGCATAACCAGCAGAAAGCCTTGCGTCTTTAACCCTAGGCACAGTGAAAAACCGCACAATAACATGTGGTAATCCTGCAGTACCCACCATCAAAGCCAAGGTAATGGCAAAAACATCCGTCATGGACTTTCTCCCAGAGGTGTATTCCTGAAATCCCATATCCAATAAAATCCCATCCAATTTATCCAATAGATAGGTTCCGTCCTGTACTGTACTACCTAAACCTAATTGAGGAATAGGGTTTCCAGTCAACTGGATAGAAATAAATATTGCAGGCACCATAAAGGCGAAAATCAAGACACAATATTGGGCTACCTGAGTATAGGTGATCCCTTTCATACCACCCAATACTGCATAGAAAAACACAATGGTCATGCCTATTAGCACCCCTGTTTCAATATCCACTTCCAGGTACCTGGAGAAAACGATACCGACACCACGCATTTGCCCTGCCACGTAGGTAAAGGAAATAAAAAGGGCACAAAAAACGGCAACTACACGTGCTTTGTTACTGTAATAACGGTCTCCTACAAAGTCAGGAACAGTGAACTTCCCGAACTTACGAAGGTAAGGAGCCAATAAAAGGGCCAAAAGAACATAACCTCCGGTCCAACCCATAAGGTATACCGACCCATCATAGCCAGAAAAGGCGATTATTCCGGCCATGGAAATAAAGGAGGCGGCAGACATCCAGTCAGCAGCAGTAGCCATACCGTTTGCTAGCGGAGAAACGCCTCCGCCTGCCGTATAAAATTCTTTGGTTGATCCTGCTCTAGTGTATATGGCAATACCGATATACAAAGCAAAGGACAGACCTACTAAAATGTAGGTCCAGGTTAAAATATCCATAAAGAGGTGGTTATTTAAAAGGGTTATTTTTCGTTGACGTCAAATTCTTCATCAAGCTTGTTCATTCGATATACATAAACGAAAATCAATATCACGAATGAAAATATGGAGCCCTGCTGAGCAAACCAGAAGCCCAATTTGTACCCTCCAATTTTAATGGCATTGAGGGGCTCTACAAGTAAAATTCCGAAGCCAAAAGAAACAATAAACCAAACCGCCAGAAGAATCAATAAGGTTCTTATGTTGCGCTTCCAGTATTGTTGCATTTTTTGTTTGTGGTTATCCATATATTAACATATTTGAGTTTATTGGTTAAAATAGTCCTGAAATTATTTAAAAATTCCGTAACTATCAGCAAGATTTCGTTAATCTACCAAAAATAAGACAGTTTCGGCTTGAGCCGTAGATGATTGGTTCGGCTCCAATGGCTAAAATGGAGCGAATTTATAATTAAACCTTTTCAATTAAGCATTTGTCAATCCATTCAATAGCAGATTTTAAGCGATCTCCCTCGGTTCCGGAAATTTTTTTCCATGGTACTCCTGAAGCTTTCATTTCATTTTCATATACCTGCATAAAATATTTACGCATGGCCGGATCAGCATGCTCTCGTTGTGGATCCTCCGTCCAGGGAATATCTATCGAAGTGAGTAGATACAATGAATATTTCCGGGTTTGGATTTGCTGCTTTATCCAATCATTCGTCTGATTGAATCTGTGCTCACTCCACACTTTAATGACACGCAGGTCCGTATCACAAAATAATTTATCAACAGCCCTTCCCGCTTTTTCATCTTCCAGTTTTACCTGCCCCTTGGCGATGGCCTCCAAGTCTTCATAAATATAAGGCCGATCCAATTCCCCTATATATTCTCTGGCATATTCCGGCACCCAAGGTTCCCCGAAATGCGCTGCCAATTCCTTGCTTAAGGTACTCTTACCCGTAGATTCTGGCCCAATGATCACTATTTTATGCATCGTCTTGCGCATAGCTTTTGGCAGCCTTGATCCAGGCGATTAGCCCAAGGGTAGCCAAAATAGTGAAAACCAAAAACTGAAAAGAAGTAAGCACCAATCCTTTATAAAAGTAAAGCGGAATAGAAACCAAATCTGTAACAATCCAGGCAATCCAATTTTCCACTTTCTTTTTTGCCATCAACCACATCCCCACAAATGCAGAGGCGGTGGTGAAGGCATCCCAAAAAGGAACGTCACTGTCTGTAAAGCTAATCAAAACATAATACAATGCCAGATAGGAGAAAACCCATAGCGCCAAAGATTGAAAAATGCCAGTTTTACTCAACCAGGTAATGGGTACAGCGGTTTTGCCTGGCTTAGGGTTAGACCAGATGTACCATCCATAAATTGACATGGAAAAATAATAGGCATTGATACCCATATCAGCGTATAATTTGATCTGAAGACAAATCCAAACATAGATCAATGTACTGACGATCCCCGTTGGAAACACCAATATATTTTCCTTTATGGAATAATAAACAGAAGCAAGGCCAAAAACAACAGCTATGCCTTCTAACCAGCTCATCGCTGCGATTCCACTTTCTATGCCTTCTACTATATATTGCCAGTCCACGGGCCGAATTTGCGATATATTTTTAACAAAAAAAAAATCAGCCCCGAAGTTTAGTGTAAAACTCCAGCACTGATCTCGTTAGCAAATAATATACTTATTAACCTATATTTTTCTTTTTAAGCTGATCTATTATGTATTCAGAAGTACGGATAGAGAGGGCCAAAATGGTCCATGTTGGATTTTTATCCGCCTGAGAAACAAATGGACCTGCATCAACTACAAACAGGTTGTCACATTCATGCGCCTGTGAATATTTGTTCAGAACAGAAGTTTTAGGGTCATTACCCATTCTTGTAGTTCCTACTTCATGAATGATACGCCCTGGAGCCTCTAGACCATATTTCGTGTCAGCACCTTGCTTTTCCCCCATCACTTTTGCACCCATGGCATCAAACATCTCCTCAAAAGTATCCTGCATGTGTTTGGCTTGCTTTACTTCATGCTCCGTCCAATTGTAGTTGAATCGAAGTACAGGAATACCAAATTTATCCACTACTGTAGGATCAATTTCACAGTAATTATCGAACTGAGGAACACTTTCTCCTCTACCAGCTATACCTACAGTGGCGCCATAAACATTTCTTATGTCTTTTTTAAGGCCTTCACCATAACCACCATTTGGTCTTGGTTTACCAAATTCATCCTGCATGTATTTTCGCATGGAATCCATACCAAAACCAAATCCATAATTCGGTTGGCGCATACCTCCACCAAACTCAAGGTGGTAACCTCTAGGAAAATCTTGCTTCGTATTGTCTAGCCACCATGGAGTATACACGTGCAGCGAGCCAACTCCGTCTTCATTGTATTTGTCTCTTCCTATAAAGTCTTCCATCAATGCTGACCGGCTTGCTCCTGTAGAGTCATGCAAGTACCTACCCAAGGTACCGCTACTGTTGGACAATCCGTTTGGATGTTTGGTAGAAGCTGAATTCAACATGATCCTTGAACTTTCACAAGCAGAAGCACCCAAGACGACCACTCTTGCTTTCAACTTGTATTCTTGCATGTCCACCTTGCTCACATAGGATACACCCGTAGCTTCACCCTCATCATTGGTGGTAACTTTACGCACCATTGCATAGGTATAAAGGTCTACATTTCCTTTTTTGATCGCTGGTTTTAGCAACACGGTACCAGCAGAGAAATCAGCATAAATCTGGCAGCCTCTGTTACATTGCGCGCAGAAAAAACAGGCCCCTCTTTCGTTATTTACAGGACGTGTTAAAACCGAAACTCTTGATGGAAGTACTGGAAGGTTGATTCTTTTTCCTGCCTTGGTAAAGGCAGCTTCATGCAACCTTGGTTTTGGTGGGGGAAGAAAATTTCCATCAGGTTCATTCCTCAAGCCTTCTTTAGAACCGAAGACACCTATCATTTTATCTACCCTATCATAGAAAGGTTTTACGTCGTCATAGCCAATCGGCCAATCATCCCCTAAACCATCAATACTTCTTCTTTTAAAATCGTCAGGGCCAAAGCGTAGCGAAATCCTTCCCCAGTGATTGGTTCTTCCTCCTACCATTCTGGAACGAAACCAGTCAAATTCAGTTCCGTCTTTTCGGGTGTAAGGTTCTCCATCTATTTCCCATCCTCCATAGGCGGCATCAAAATCGCCAAAAGCACGCACAGTATTGGCACCTCTTCTGGGGGATTCCCAAGGAAATCGCATTTGAGTCCTGTATTCTTCCTTTGCAGGATCAAAGTCACTTCCCGCCTCTACTACCGCTACACTCAAACCGGATTCAGATAGAATTTTACTTGCCATTCCACCGCCGGCACCTGATCCTACAATTATCACATCGTAAGTATCCATGGATGATTTTATTTCAAAGCTCATTGATATATTTTTTCATTTTATATTTAATTCACCCCCCAAAATAGGAGTTTAAAGCTGATTTTTCATCATTCCCGAAATCAGCCATAGGCCGATCTCTCCGTTTATTTTCACCAAGTCAAAATATTATTTGACCATTCGTGTCTTTACCAATTATATTATCGATTCAATAGCATTTTTTCGGCAAATTCCAATGAATATTTTTATCATTTATTTCGTTGAAAGGGCTTCTTACCACAACATCCATTTAATGCAACTTGCGATTGAGGTTTTTAGATGTTAAAATTTTATTTTGCCCAAACATTCACTATTCTTATACTTTGAATGGAATAGAAAGTACTACCCTTGCCGGGTTAAGCACTTTTTTGTATAAATTAATATAACCCAAAAAATGGAGAAAAAGGAAAGAAGAAGCCAAGGCTGGTTCGGGAAAACTGGCAAGGATGGTCTTATTTACAGGTCATGGTTTAAGAAACAGGGTATCCCAACGCATGAACTAGGTGGCAAACCAATCATTGGAATTTGTAATACCTGGTCTGAATTAACCCCTTGTAATTCTCACTTTAGGGAATTGGCAGAATTTGTGAAAAAGGGTGTACTGGAAGCAGGAGGCTATCCGGTAGAATTTCCGGTAATGTCACTTGGTGAAACAGTGATGAAGCCTACAGCCATGCTTTACAGAAACCTGGCGAGCATGGATACGGAAGAGTCAATTCGTGCCAATCCATTGGATGGAGTAGTGCTCCTTTGTGGTTGCGACAAAACCACCCCCTCCCTTGTCATGGGAGCGGCAAGTGTAAATTTGCCAACCATTGTCCTTTCGGGTGGCCCCATGCTAACAGGTAGGTACAGGGGAGCAGAAATCAGCACCAGCGATATATGGCGGTTTAGCGAGGATTCCAGGTCTGGAAAAATGTCACAGGAAGATTTATATGAGGCAGAATCAGGCCTTTGCCGAAGTGACGGACATTGTGGCGTAATGGGTACAGCCTCCACCATGGCTTGTATGGTAGAATCTCTGGGATTGTCCCTTCCTGGAAATGCCGCTATTCCTGCACCAGATTCTGGCAGAAAAGTGATGGCGCACATGACAGGAATGGAAATAGTAAAAATGGTTGAGAATGACCTGAAGCTTTCTGACATTCTTACCAGAGAAGCTTTTGAAAATGCCATCATGGTAAATGCAGCCATTGGTGGATCTACCAATTTTGTCATTCACCTTCTGGCCATAGCCGGTAGAATGGGGATCGACCTGGACCTGGAAGATTTTGATAAATACTCCACCAGCATTCCCCTTTTGGCCAACCTTCAGCCTTCCGGTAAATATTACATGGAAGACTTTTACTATGCAGGTGGATTGCCTCCCGTTATTCGTCAGTTGAAAGACCGACTGCACAATGGGGCCCTTACTGTAACCAGTCAGAGCATAGGAAAGAACAATGAAAAGTTTGAAAATTATAACAAAGAGGTAATTGCCGCCATAGATGAACCCTTTAATCCTCTGTCTGGGATAGTGGTACTTAAAGGCAACCTTTGCGAAACGGGATCCATTATCAAACCTTCGGCTGCAAGTCCTGCATTGATGAAGCATACAGGAAAAGCGGTTGTTTTTGAGGACATCGATGATTATAAAAATAAAATTGATGATCCTGACCTGGATATAGATGAAAATTCCATCATGGTGCTTAAGAATGTAGGCCCAAAAGGCTACCCAGGAATGCCAGAAGTAGGCAATATGGGGCTTCCTCCAAAAGTGCTTGCCAAAGGCATCAAGGACATGGTTCGTATATCTGACGGAAGGATGAGTGGCACCGGTTTTGGTACGGTGATTTTACACGCCACCCCGGAAGCAGCTTTAGGAGGTAATTTCGCAGTGGTTCAGACGGGAGACGAAATAGAACTAGACGTAGAAGGCAGAAAGCTAAACCTATTGGTATCAGATGAAGTCCTGGCCAAAAGAAAAGCAGCTTGGAAAAAACCTCCAACCCTGACGGAAAGAGGTTATGTGAGCCTTTATGTAAAGACAGTTGAACAAGCCAATTTAGGAGCCGATCTGGATTTCCTTAAAGGCAATTCAGGAAGTGAAGTCACCAAAGACTCTCATTAATCCATTCCCATTTTTACCGGAAAGCAATTCTGTTTTCCGGTAATTTTTAAACTTTACTAAACCCAATGAATAAAACCAACACGGAAGCTGCTCCAGTAGCCTTAGTCACAGGAGCTGCTGTGGGAATTGGCTTTGAAATCGTGTTTCTGCTTGCTTCCAGAGGTTATAAAGTCATGCTTAATGACTTGGATGAAGCACTCACCACAAAAGCATGTGAAAAGATAAACGCCTCTTTTCCCCAGGCATGCAAAGGAATTGCCGGAGATGTTTCCAACACCCATTTTATCGAACAAATGGTGCGCCATACTGTCGCCGAATTTGGCACAATAGACGTAGCAGTAGCCAATGCAGGCATCACGGTTTTTGGGGATTTC
>Ga0209491_10004293_pt1 | contig 22137 bp, 25 predicted proteins | sample BON02_FD_187213 | JGI IMG/M metagenome (GOLD analysis project Ga0209491, IMG submission 187213) | Freshwater microbial communities from Lake Bonney liftoff mats and glacier meltwater in Antarctica - BON-02 (SPAdes) (version 2) | ecosystem: Environmental > Aquatic > Freshwater > Ice > Glacier... | reverse complement strand
AACCCCCAATGACAATCCGTTCATCGAATCGGCCTTCAGCACCGTCAAGCGAGCCCCGGAGTATCCCGGTCGCTTCCTAGATGACGCCCAGGCCCGCGAATACTTCAGTCGCTACTTTACGTGGTACAACAACGAGCACTATCATTCCGGCATCGACTACGTCACCCCGCAACAAGCCCATGACGGCCTGCGGCCAACGATCCTTGAACACCGACGCGTCAAGAAACTTGCCCAGCGAAACCGGCGCCGGGAAGAAAACCAAAAACAAACCATACCTAACAATGACCGCCTCCTCCGTAGCGTAATTATTCGCCTCCTGAGGTCATTGATTCAAAAACGCGCCGATGGTCTCACGGGGAGATGCCACCTTGTCCTGGCATCGAAGCTTGCTGCGGGTTGGTCTTCGACACACCCGCGCTTCGTACCGGATGTTCTAGGCATCGGCTCCGTCTCAACAACACCGCCAGCCGGAACGGCGCCCACAGAATTTCTGAAAGTGCGCCAGCCCGAAGGGCGGCGTCCTCAAGGCTTCATTTTGAAATCCAGACTGATGAGGTGGCCCTCACAGCGGAGGTAAAGATTCTTGTTGGCGAGGACGGGGCCGGTCCAGCTTGGGTAGACCATCCCGGGAACCTGCCAGTGGGAAATCTCGTCGGGCTTCGCGGTGTTGAACCTGTACATGCCAAGCAGTCCGACTTCGCCGAGGACGATCAGTTTTCCATCGGCTTTGATTCCTGACCCGCGTCCATAATCGGACGGTGGCGGAACTTTGCTTCGCCATGATTCTTCGCGTTCCCAAAGCAGTTTTCCAGTGTCGAACTCCACGCATCGAAAACTGGCGTCCGGCGGGTTGCGACCGCTAAACGCGTAAACGTTTCCGTCATCAACGATCGGTGTGGACCAGTGAATCTCCAGATTGGTGTTGCGCCAGATCTCCTTGAACTTGAGTTCTTCGGACAACTCCAGCAGGACGGAGCCGACCTTGTAGTAGGCGGCCGAAATGAGCACCCGGTTGCCAATGACCACCGGGTCCGCAGCGTTGACGGAATCCTCGACGGTTGATTGAAACCAGAAGCTGTCGAAGACCTTCCCGGTTGGCGGATCGAGGGCGACGAGGCCCTGTCGCATCAGGCAGAAGATCACGCGCTTGCCGTGTATGGTCGCCGCGACGGGCGTGGCGTAGCTCGCCTGTTTCCACCACGGTTTCCAAATCACCGTTCGTTCGCCGCGCCACCCGTGCATCGGTTGGTCCGTCCAGTTCGATCTGCCGACGCTCTCCCAAGCCGTCTCTCCCGTGGCGGCATTGAACGCGATTATTCCGGCATCCGGTTGGCCGCCGACCATCGTGATCAGCAGATCGCCTTCGAGGATCGGCGTGCTGCCGACGCCGAAGAAGGCCTCGGGGACTTCAAAACTTTTCGCTGTGTCCCGCTGCCAGATCATCGTTCCGTCGGCAAGATTCAGGCAGGTCAATTTTCCTTCCGCACCGAACGTGTAGCAACGTCCGTTTGCGAGCAACGGCGTGCAACGCGGTCCGTCGCTGTAGCCGTACGGATCAACATAGCTGGTCGGGTAGGCGTATTTCCAAATGCTTTCACCCTCTTTGACGTTGAGCGCCTCGATGATTTCCTCTTTTCCCATTCGATGAAACAAAATCAGCTGTTCGCCGACTACCGACGGTGCGCTGTAGCCGGACCCGATTTGCCTGCTCCAGTTAACGGGCGGGCCACCGGACGGAAACGTGTCGAGCAGTCCGGTTTCTGCGGAATTTCCGTCGGCGTTCGGTCCGAGGAACTGCGGCCAGTCGTCGGCGTGTACACAAAAAATCCCGGCCGCAAGCGCGAGGGCCAGCAACCGGGATGAGAGAGAGAATTTCACAATCAATCAGAAGCCGGGACCCACACCCCTGGCCCGGGTGTTGATGCGGCAGACATTCATGTCCGCAGTCATGTAGAGCACCGAGCCGTCATCGCCCCACGCGCAGTTTGCCGTGGCTTCACCGGTGTTGATCGTGCCGAGGTGTTTGCCTTGCGGGGAAATGACCAGCACTCCGCCCGGTCCCGTTGCCCAGAGGTTGCCTGCTTTGTCGACTTTCAATCCGTCCGGCAGCCCCTTGCCTCCCGCGTTTTTGAGGTGCATGGCGTCGAACAGGACTCGTTTGGTCTTGCGGTCCAAGGTGCCGTCCGCCTTCACATCATAGGCCATGATGACGGGGTTTTCGGGATCGGACACGGCGACGTAGAGCGTCCTTTCATTGGGGGAAAAGGCGATGCCATTCGGGTAGGTCAGGTCTTCCACGAGCAGCATGACTTCGCCGTTCTTATCGACCCGGTACACGCCGTTGTAAGGAATCTCCTTCTTGGAGTCTTCGTTCTTTCCCTCGAGGCCGTATGGAGGATCGGTGAAATACAGATCACCGTTCGAGTGGTAGACCAGATCGTTCGGGCTGTTGAACCGTCGCCATTTGTAGAACCGGGCGATGGGTTCAAACGAGCCGTCGGAGTTGATCCGCGCGACCTGACGATCACCGTGCTGGCAGGCGACGAGTCGGCCCTTCGAGTCAAACGTCAAACCGTTGGAGCCGGGTTCTCCACCGCGCGGGTAAGGGCTGGTGTATCCACTCGGATCGGCGTAAACGCTCGTGCCGACGCCAGATTTCCATTTGTAAATTTTGTTTTCGGGCACGTCGGAGTAGAGGAGGGCGTGACTTTGCCTGTCCCAGACCGGGCCCTCCGACCACTCGTAACCGGTGGCGAGGAGTTCGATCTTCGCATCGGGGGCGATCAGCGCATCCAGCTCCGGCGCATACCGTTCGACCGAGCCGATGGGGCGGAAGTCCTCGTTGAAATCCAGATTGACCTCCGCATCGAGTGCTTCGTAGTCAAATACGATTTCCAGATCGGCAGCGACGGCGCTGGTGAGCGCCATGGATAAAGCCGTCGTTGTGGCGAGACTGGCAAGTAGTTGCTTCATAATGTGTCGTGGATTTTCACGGAGCATTAAAGAATACGCGGATTCGTTCAAGACAAAGGTTCATCAGAGCCGGAGAAACAGTTTCCTCTGATACAGAAACCAGCAGACCCAGACCGCCAGCAACATGCCGCCAAAGGAAATCGCCACCGCGCCGAGACCGGCAGAGATCCCGTCGAGTCCGGCTGCAACGGGGCCGCCCAATACTCGCGCCGCCACGTCATCGAAACTGATGACATTGCCGAGCAGGTAGATGGTGATCGGATTCATGCCGATCCAGACAAAGGGCATCGCCCACTTGGAGAGCCCCTTCACATCAATGATCCAATAAAACGTCGCCAGAAACATCGCGCTCCAGCCGCCGGCCACGAGGATGTATGAGCTCGTCCAGAGTTTCTTGATGATCGGAAACTGTAGTCCCCACAGGTTGCCGATGATGACCGCGCCGACACCGCAGCCGAACAATAGGACCGCCTTTCGCTGGTTGGTGAAACGTCCGTCACGCAGAAGAATTCCGGCGAACACACCTAGCAGGCAGGTGCCGATGGCGGGAAGCGTCGAGAGCAGCCCTTCGGGGTCGTGGTTTCCGTCCCACTTGCGGAACGGCAGATATTGGGAGTCCACCCAGTTCGTCAGGTTTTGTCCCTCGGCGAAACTGACGTGGTCCATTCCGGGCATCGGGATGAAGGTGAGCATAGCCCAGTAGCCAAGCAGGATCGACGTGCACGCGATGATCAATCCACGCGGTTTCAGATGGACGAAGAACAGTCCGGCAACCAGATAGGCGATCGCGATTCTTTGAAGCACACCGAGCATCCGGATGCGGTCCACGCCCTCCGACCAGCCGCCATAGTAGAGCACGCCGATGAACCAGAGCAACACCGAACGGGTGATGATCCGTTTTGTAGCGGCCGTTTTTCCATCGCGCGCAATCGCCTTCGACAGGGAAAACACCAGCGACACCCCGACGATGAACACGAACATCGGGAAGATCAGATCGTAAAACCGGAAGCCCTCCCACTCGACGTGGTTCAACTGCGTGGAGAGCGTGTGTAGAACTCCTGAGTCAGCGCCTTGAAGATGGTCGAGCGCGTGGCCGATCGAGTCGCCGCCCATGATCCAGAGCATGTCAAATCCCCGGAGGGCGTCGAGTGAGGCCAGACGTTGGCCGACGGTCGCGGCTTTTGCTGCCGGCGGAACGGTTGTCGGGGTCATTGACGACGGACGCTAGCCGATTGCCCTGCGCGACGCCAGAGAGATGAGCTAAAATAATTTGGACGTGAAAACCCTCGTCGGAACCAGAACTGGATCCTCGCCGGGAAGGGTGGCGGGCCGGCGTTGACAGCACCGTGGCCGACCGGTAACCGTTCCGACATGAACCGTGGAAGATCCAACGTCTGGTTGCTGGCGGCCCTTCTGATCGGTGCCTGCGTGATGGTGATCGTGTCGGTCCGGGGCGGTCGATCGACTGCAGAAGCCGAGTCGGCGGCCATGCGGGCTGAACTCAACGAACTCAAGAATCTGATCGGCGTCCAGAATGGGCGGTTGGCTGATATTGAAAAGCGATTGGATCAACAGCGACTCGCCGCAGTCCCGACCGCATCGGAGACAGACGGTTCCCGGTCGACCGGTCTTGAAAATCCAGGCTTGAAAGACCTAGCGGAATGGGTTTCCGCATCTTCCGTGGTTCAGTCGAACACCGTGGCGTTGCTTGCCCGATTGCTGGAGCGGACTCCGGAACCGCCGAAACCCGGGGTCGCATTGAACCAGCGCCGCGCCGCGTTCCAAACACTTCAGGTGACGTCGGAACGAGAATTCGTTCAGTTGGATCAGTTGAAACAGGCGACGGCCAACCTGCTGTTTGAACTACAGGTGCCGGATGATATCGCCGTGATGGATGCCGCGCGGGCGTTGGATATACCGAGTCTCAGCCGGTATTGGCCGTATTTTGAATCCAAACGGCGACGCGAAATTCTTCAAAACCTCGCGGACGCGCTCGAAATGAAACTGATGCAGGACGAATTGAACCTAAATCAGGAGGAGGCCCGTAGCCCGCTCAGAGAATGACGGGGTCCTGAGCGGGGGGGGGGGCGTCTGTGGCGGAGGAGAGCTGGTCCAATTTTTCGCGCAAAATAAGGCTGGCATCCGGCGCTTAACTCCCTATTTTCGCCCGCCATGCAGAAAACTGTGATTTTATTGAAACCGGATTGCGTTGAAAAAAACCTCACCGGCGAGGTGATCGGTCGCTTTGAAAAATCCGGACTCAAAGTGCGCGCCTGCAAAATGATGCGGCTGAGCGACAAGATTTTGGAAGCGCACTATTCGCACTTGGCGGACATGCCGTTTTTTCCCGAGATCGTCGCGTTCATGCAGTCGCAGCCCGTGATCGCCATCGCGCTTGAAGGTGAAGGGGCCATCGCGAAAGTCCGTGATCTTCTTGGACCAACCGATTCTCAAGCTGCTGCGAAGGGAACCATCCGTGGGGATCTCGGCACCGACAAGATGAGCAACATCGCCCACGCATCCGACTCGGAAGCCACGGCCGCTGCGGAACTGAAACGTTTCTTCAGCGCCGAAGAGATTTTCTGACGAACGAAGTTTGATCCATCAAAAGCCGACCCGAAATTGGGTCGGCTTTTTTTTCATGGCGTCGGCCAAGATACGTTCTGGTTTGCAGGTGGGAAGAATTGTAGCGGAAGTGCTGGATGGTTGCTCCACCCAAAACTGCTGGTCTGATAGCCCGGCAGAACGGGCCAGTGGCCCGTTCCACCCAAACCAGAAAGAGTGTTTGTCAGGGGCGCTGCGCCACAACGAACTCGCGGATGAGATTGATTTCGGGTTCGCCGTGGATGGTGTGTTCCTTCGGAAAACTGTGCCAGTCGATGTTCATCCCGCCCTTGATCAATTGATCGAACCGATTTTTCGCCATCGAGAAGGGGACCATCGGATCCATCGTGCCGTGCGTGATCAAAAACTTTTGATCCTTCGCGGTGGGGGCCTGGTCGGCGAGCAGGTTGTCCGGTTCGTGCGCCCAGCCACTGATGCCGACGACGCCCGCGAGCCTGTGAGGATACCTCATCCCGATTTCAACCGACATCATGCAGCCCTGCGAGAATCCGAACATGTAAGTTTCCTCGGATTTGAAGCCGAGTCTGCCCTGTTCATCGAGCAGCTCGAACAGCAGCTCGCGACTGCGTTTCACCGCCGGGGTCATGTTGTCGCTGGGATAGGGAAACCAAGCGTAGCCGTCGTAGTATTCGTCGGGCGCATTGACGAGCAGATAGTTTAACCACGGAAGCTGCAGGACCTGCGGCAGGAATCGATAGCCCTCCATGCTGTCGCCGAGGCCGTGAAGCACGACCATGAGGTGCTTGGAATCCTTCTCCTGCGCGGGAATGAAATCAGTTTGAAGCATTGTGGTTAACTCTCCCGAAAAAGAGGGGGTTTTCGAGACTATTTTTCTCAATTGACAGTAGATCCGAAATCTATGAAATCCGGCCCGCGCGAATGGCGGAACGAATGCGGCCACGACATCGCAAAAGTGGAGTGGGCGCTGGATGTCTCCACCACTTTGCCCGCGGGCTCCGCCGGGTCACCGTGACGAGATGCGCGTGCCGTTCCCACCCGAAACTCAGCTGATTGACGCGCGGTGGGAATTTCCTCAAGCTCCGCTGATGGCAAATACCTTTGGTCATCTGTTCCGCATCACCACCTGGGGTGAATCTCATGGCGGCGGTGTGGGCGTGGTTGTTGATGGCTGCCCGCCGAGACTCGAACTGACCGAAGCCGACATTCAGCCCGACCTTGATCGACGTCGTCCCGGCCAATCGAAGATCGTCACCCCGCGCAACGAATCTGACACGGTGGAAATCCTCTCCGGCACGTTCGAAGGCAAAACCCTCGGCACGCCGATCATGATGTGGGTGAAGAACAAGGACGCGCGATCGGAGGCGTATTCGGAGATGGCCACCAAGTTCCGGCCCTCCCACGCCGACTACACCTACCAGACCAAATACGGCATTCGCAACTGGCAGGGCGGGGGACGTTCCAGCGCGCGCGAAACCATTGGCCGCGTCGCCGCCGGCGCGATTGCGAAGAAGATTTTGAAGGAACAGTTCGGTGTCGAAGTGCTGGCGTTTGTGAAACAGGTGCAAAAGATCACCGCTGAAATCGACGTCGAGAAAGTCACGCTCAAACAGGTCGAATCAAACATCGTCCGTTGCCCCGATGAAGCGATCGCTGCGAAGATGATCCGGTTGATCGAACGCACCCGAAAGGCGGGCGACAGCGTGGGCGGGATTGTTCAAGGAATCGCACGCGGTGTGCCCGTTGGTTGGGGCGAACCCGTGTTTGACCGGCTCGAAGCGGATCTGGGAAAAGGCATGTTAAGTTTGCCGGCGTCGAAAGGATTTGATGTGGGTTCCGGATTTGACTCGATCTATTCGACCGGTCGCCAACACAACGATCCGATTCGCAATGTGCGCGGAAAAGTTCACACAACCAGCAACCGTTCCGGCGGCATTCAAGGCGGAATCAGCAACGGCGAAACGATCTACTTCCGCGTCGCGTTCAAACCCGTCGCGACCGTGATGCACGAGCAGGACACCGTGGATTCTGAGCTGAAAAACACCACCCTCAAGGGCAGGGGACGCCATGATCCCTGCGTGCTCCCCCGCGCCGTCCCGATGGTTGAAGCGATGACCGCACTGGTCCTGATCGATCATGCGCTGAGGCACAAAGCGCAGTGTCGGTAATCTAAACGCGAGATTGTAGATTGGAACAAATTTTTAGTCACACCCGTCAAGCCATGAAGTTCATTAATACCATACTCACGTTGCTCGTCTTTTCGCCCGCGCTCTTTGCGCATGTCGGCGATCACCCGTCCATCCACGACACGGCTGCCGGAATCACGGCACGCTTGTGTGAGGAACTCAGCGTTGATGACCTTCAAGCACTTGAGGTCGACGACTTGAATCGTTTTCTGACGGATGAAGAGCGTCGGATTTTCGGAACCGAACATGTTTCGTTTTCTGTCAATGTGCCGGTCCGACTCTACATCTTTCATCAAGAGACACTTCGGGAAAGAACCCCCTGGTTGAGTGAACGTGGATTTGAACGAACTGAGTGGTCCGCCACCGTTGACGATGAGAAATTTGACATCTGGGAAAAGGATTTTGACGCAGGATGGATTGGTCTGGGCGTGAATTCGTACGAGGGTGGCGGCGAACACTATTTCGTGATCGTCGAACCTCGGAGCGATACGCCGTCGCTCGAAATAAAAGATATGTACCCCGGGCAGTTAAAGGTTTCCCAGGCGGGGAAGGACGTTGAGCCATACGTGGATCATGATGATCTCATCGGTGAACTGCCCGATGCACTTTCTGGAAAAATGCTGATTCGTACTCGGCGCGATCAGAGGGATGATGCGGATATCCTTAACTATTACCAGTTCACGTCGCATGTTTCAAAGTCTGACCCTGATCAGATAGTTTTGACCTGGAGCGACGACCCAAAAACCACCCAAACGATTCAATGGCGTACTGACGCGAAGGTTAAAAAGGGATACGTGAAATACATCAGGAAGAGCGATCTCAACCGTTTTGATCCGCGTAGTCCGATGAAGGTCAAAGCGGTATCCAGAATTTTGGAGACTCCGAACATTGCGAATGATCTGATCAACTTTCGGCACTCAGTGACACTGCGGAAACTCGATGCCGGCACCACCTATGCCTATGCCGTCGGCGATGGATCCAGAAAAGGTTGGACAGAACTGCGGGAGTTCACCACCGCACCTGCGGGAGTGGAACCTTTTTCATTTATTTACATGGGCGATGCTCAAAATGGGCTGGACCGATGGGGATCGTTGATCCATGGCGCATTTCGTCAGCGGCCGGACGCGGCTTTCTATATCATGGCTGGTGACCTGGTGGACCGGGGCAACGAGCGGGATGATTGGGACAGTCTGTTTCACAATTCGAGCGACATCTACGATCGGCGGCAACTGGTCCCCGCAATTGGAAACCATGAAAACCAGAATGGCCATCCAACGCTATACCTTGAACTATTTGAATTGTTTGGGAACGGACCTGAGAACATCGAGCCCGAACGGGCATATAGTTTTGAATACAGCAACGCTCTCTTCGTTATTCTTGATACCACGCTCGATCCGGCCGATCAGGCTGGCTGGCTGGAGCAACAGTTGAAGAATTCAAAAGCCACATGGAAGTTTGTTGTCTATCATCACCCTGCCTATTCCTCCACCCCAGATCGCGACAATCCTGAAGTTCGTAAACACTGGTTGCCACTGTTTGACAAATACCATGTGGACATGGCGTTGCAGGGACATGACCACGCCTACCTGCGCACGTACCCGATGAAAGACGGTCAGCAGGTGGAGACTGCAGAAGACGGCACTGTTTACATCGTGTCCGTGTCGGGAACGAAAATGTACGAGCAAACCGATCAAGATTATATCGAATTTGGGATGACCAATGTCGCGACCTACCAAGTGCTTGATATTCAGATAAGCGGGGATCGGCTGCTCTATCGATCCTATGACATTGACGGTAAACTCAAGGATGAGCTCGAAATTGTGAAGTAAAGATATTCGGGCAACTCAACTCCCACCCAACCACAATGTCACCAGATCTTTTCCGAAAAAAATCCAGATGACGGCGGCGGCGGAAATGTAAGGGACGTAGGCGAGTCGCTGCTGGCGGAGCGTGAGTCCGACGGCGGCACCGAGGACGGAACTGATCGTGAGCGTAAAAAGGACTCCGGCCCCGGCTGCAATCGTACAGCAATAGTTCATGACTCGAGATCAACGGTGAACAAGAGCTACGAAGCAGCGAAAGCGTCGTGCTCGAAACCGCCTTCTCGATTTCCGGAGCAGATCAGGTTTTCCCGGAACTAGTTCGAGAGGGGGCAAAGTCGGAGACCATTGGAATCGGCAAACATAGGAATTGATACATCCGGATGCCCTCGGTTAGCGTCGCCTAAATGGGTGTTTGGTACGGACTTGTTGAGGTTGGATTGGTTGTCCTTCTGGGGCTCTCGCTGCCCGATTCAGAAAAGAACGCGTTGCGTGACAGAGCCATTCAAGGTGACGCGGTGTAAATGCCGGATGAAAAGCGGTACGGGTAGCGGGGTGAAACCGGTACGCTGGTTGATAGTTTGATTTCAGTGTGAGAGTTGAGTCAAGTGTTGGGTTGTTTGTCGGGTTTCGCTCCCGGGACGCCCGAGGAGCCCGGAGGGCGACGAGGCGTCCCGGGAGCGTCGCTTTCTTCCCGCCCGGGCTTGCCATACCGTTTGCGGGCGTCTTTAAGCCGGTAGCTTTCTCCGTTGGCTTCGATGATGTGGACCCGGTGGGTCAGGCGGTCCAGCAACGCTCCAGTGAGCCGTTCGCTGCCCATCACCTCGGTCCACTGCTCGAAGGGCAGATTGGTGGTCACGATCAGACTCAGTCGCTCATAGGCCTGACTGATCACTTCAAAGAGCAGTTCGGCTCCGGCCTGGGAGAAGGGCACATAGCCCAGTTCATCGAGGATCAGCAGATCGTGTTTTCCCACTTGGGCGAAGAACCGCTTGAGGTCTCGGGCTTCGCGCATCTCCAACAGGTGGGTGACCAGAGAGGTCGCGCTCCAGAACCGGACCCTTTTTCCCTGGGCGCAGGCCACAAAACCCAGCGCACTGGCAGGTGCGTTTTGCCGGTGCCGGAGTTGCCGATCAGAAGCACGTTCTCACGGGCTTCCAGGTATTCACCGCTGGCGAGTTGCCGGATCAGGGTTTCGTTGATCGATGACTGGGCGGCAAAGTCAAAGTTCTCCAGATTTTTGATCACGGGGAACTTCGCGCTTTTGATGCGCCGCCCGGCGGCCCGTTGTTCGCGTTCGATCAACTCCCGTTCGGTGAGTTGCAGCAGGAAGTCTCCATAGTCCCGTCCGTCTTTGGCGCAACTTGAGGCCACGCCCTCCCATTCGCGCCAGACGGTGGGCAGCCGGAGTTTTTCCAGATGGTGTTTGAGGAGGAGTCGGTTGCTTTCGGTGCTCACGCGGCCACCTCACTTCCCAAGAGTGCCCGGTAGTCGGCTGGATCGGTGCAGCGCACGTCAACCCCCTTGAGATGTTCCCGGCCATCCAGCCGGAACACGGTCGCCTCCCGGTTCTCGCCGTAGAGATATTGTTCGATGAGTTCCTTGCGCGGACAGCCCAGATCCAACGCCCGACCCACCGCCGCTTGGAGCCGCCCCAGGTCGTGCTTCTCCAGCAGGCGCAGCACGGTGATGTATTCCTTGGTGCCCTCGCTGCCGTGAGCGGCTTCCAACCGGCGGCGCAGGAGCCCAAAGCTCTCCGGCAGTTCCCAGCCTTCCAGCGGACGGGCAAAATCGAGTGCTCCGGGTTTGCGCTCCAACAGGGCGAGATAATGGACGGGTTCAAAAGAGACCTGCTCCTTGTCCCAGATCCGCCGGTGCTCGGCGATTCGTTCATCCTGTCGGTAGACACGGACTTCTTCGCAGTCACCCTTGACCACCACCTCTCGGTGGGCGCAACGCACTGGCACCGAGTAATCGTTGCCGTCAAAACGAACCAGCGAGAGGTTGCTCGCCCGGGGTGCCTGCACCCGGGAGGCCTCGAATGGAGTTGAGGGCAACTCCAGCATCACCGCCAGTTCCTCGGCCAGCAACGCCTCCTTGGTCTGCTCCTAGCCCCGCAGACGACGGGCGCGATCTTCCCGGCAGGATCCCTCCAACCGGGCGTTGAGTTCATCCAAAGTGCGCACCTGCGGCACCGGCACCAGGAAGTTCGCCCGGCTGTAGCGGACGATCCCTTCGACCACGCCCTTCTCATTACCCCGGACCACCCGGCAGAAGTGTTCGGCAAAGAGGTAATGACTCTGCAACTGTGGAAAGCCGTCGGTCAGTTTTCGGTCCCGGCTGCCCAGGATCTTGGCCACCGCCACCTTTGAGTTGTCGTAGCTGATGCGTACCGGCACCGCGCCGAAGAACTCAAAGGCCCGCACATGACCCGCCCAAAAGGTCTCCGTGCATTCCCGCTCGAAGACCTGCACGTGGAACGCATCGCTGTAGGGCAGGCTCAGCACGAAGAAGGGGCACTTCTTCAGGACTCCGTTGACATTGATCAGGGCATGCCCGAAGTCCACCTGCGCCTCACCGGGACGGTGAACCAACGGCACAAACACCTCCTGCGTGATCGCCTTGAGCTCGACCACCAGTTCGCGCACCGGCCGTGTAACCCCCTCGTAACCTTGTTCGGCCTTCAGTCGGTCAAAGATCCGGGTGGCGCGGTGTCGTTGCTTGCGCGGCACCTCACGGTCCGCCTCCAGAACACGATGGACCCACTCCACGTGCGGATCCATCTTGCGTTCCCGCTTTTTCACCCCCCCGGTAACCCGGCGGCCGGGAATGACTGAGCATCTTCGGCAACGTCTCCCAGTCCAGCCCTTCCTCGGACATCACCGAACGCTTGCTTGGCCCGTCTACCAATATTTTACGACGCACTCGCGCCCATTGTTCCATGTCCATATACCCGCACCTTTCTTAAGTGCGTATCGGTTTTATTCCGCCTTCTTTTCCGTACCGGTTTCTCAACGGCATTTACAGTCAACGAAGGGGCTGATCAGCAGATTTTCATTCGGGACTATTGCCGACAACTGCGCCCTTTGCCAGACTCTTGCCATGCGATATCGCCGTTTTGGGAAAACTGAGATTCAGATGCCGGTCATTTCTTGTGGCGGCATGCGGTATCAACACAAGTGGCAGGACGTCGATCCCGCCGAAGTGCCGAAGGACGGTCAGGCGAATCTGGAAGCGACGATTCACCGCGCGCTCGAGTTGGGCATCAATCACATCGAGACGGCGCGCGGTTACGGTTCTTCCGAAATGCAGCTGGGCTGGGTGCTGCCAAAGTTGCCACGCGAAAAGCTGATCGTTCAGACCAAGATCCCGCCGTTCGCAGATCCCAAGGAGTTTCTCAAGACGTTCAATCAATCGATGGATTATCTCGGCCTCGAATACGTTGATCTGCTGTCGTTGCACGGGATCAACAATCGCGAGTTTCTGGACATGTCGCTGGGCAAGGGGGGCTGTGTGGAAATGGCCAGACAGCTTCAACGTGAGGGGAGGGCGCGGCACATCGGGTTTTCGACGCACGCAACGAACGACATCATTCTCGAAGTGGTGAATTCCGGTGAGTTCGATTACTTCAACGTCCACTGGTACTTGGTGAATGACCTGAACTGGTCTTCGATTGAGGCGGCCGCGAAACACGACATGGGTGTCTTCATCATCAGCCCGAACGACAAGGGCGGAAAACTGTATTCGCCGCCACAAAAGATGGTGGATCTGTGTCAGCCGATTTCGCCGATGCAGTTCAACGACCTCTATTGCCTCGCCCGGCCCGAGGTTCACACCTTGAGCTGTGGCGCGGCCAAACCGTCTGATTTTGACGAGCACGTTGCTGCACTTGAGTATTACGACCGAATTCCAGAAACCATCAACCCCATCGAGAAGCGGTTGCGCGCCGAGCTCGATCAGACAGTCGGTGCGGACTGGATGAAGCGGTGGTTCGAGGGGATACCGGACTACTTCGAGGTTCCCGGGGAAGTGAACATGAAGGAGATTCTCCGCCTTTGGACGTACGCAAAGGGGCTGGATCTCGTCGACTGGGGAAAGATGCGTTACAACCTGCTCGGTCAGGCGGATCACTGGTTTCCCGGTGAACGGGTGGACAAGACTGATCCAGCAAAACTGGCCGCCGCTGCCGCGATGAGCCCATTCGCCGATCGTATTCCAGGCATTCTTGCTGAAGCGCACAAAATGTTGTTCGAGAAACCAGTCGAGCGGTTGAGCCAGAGTTGAAGCGTGTCCGCTGTCACTCCGGTCCATCTGCTCGGACGAAGAAAATATGCATCCATCCGAGCCCAACCCAAGCGTCGCGATTAAGGAGGAATGATGTCTGAAAACGAAGCGAAAGAAGTCAGGTCAAACCGGGAGCTTTGGGACAATCTCGCCAAGCTCACGTGAACTCGCAATTCTACGACGTGCCGGGATTTCTACGGGCAGATCTTCCTTGACCCAGATTGAAGTGGACGTGCTTGGGGATATGCGCGGGAAGTCTGTGTTGCATCTTCAGTGTCACTTTGGCTTGGACACCTTGTCTCTGGCGTGGATTTCTCGGCAGTGGCGATTGAAAATGCCCTCGTGCTCAACGATCGGCTTCGGTTAGACGCGAGGTTCATCCACTGCGATGTCAATCGACTGGATGAAGTGCTTGAAGCCAAGTTCGACGTTGTCTTTGCATCCTTCGGCGTGATCGGGTGGCATTCCGATCTCGTGAAATGCTCTCGGATTGTTTCCCGCTTCCTGAAAAAGGACGGCAGGTTCTGCTTCGCCGAGTTTCATTCGGTGCTGTGGATGTTGAGGGATGATCACGCCGGAATCGGTTATTCCTACTTCCAGTCGGCCTCGATCATTGTCGAGGAAGAGAATTCTTATGCGAGCCCCGTCGCCGCGAGATTGGGAACCTCCTACTGCTGGAATCACGGTCTGGGTGAATTCTTCCACGCCCTCGAGAGCCAGGGTCTGACCATTAAGAACTTCAAGGAATACGACTAAACCCCTCATTGCATTTTTCCGGACGCCACAAAAAAAGATGACCGGTATTACATCAAGGGAATCGAGCACATGGTTCCCCTGGTTTACTCGCTGATCGCGAGCAAGTAGGGACAACCGTGTTAGTGACTCGACGGAACACCGCGAAGTTTCCGCAGGCATCAGAGGACGGAAACTGAGGACAGTTCAGCGATGAATGGCCGGGATATTTTCAAAGGCCCCAGCGGGGCGTTCTTCGAGCAACGTCACCGAAAATCACCGGAACGAATCGCAGTCGGTCCGCATCGTGTGGAGCGTCGTTCCATTGCTCCCGTCCGGATCGCGTCGGACGGCGTCGTCGCCTCGTTGTCAAGGCGTTGAAAAAAAGCTAAACCGATTTGGGCAGCTGCCGATACTTAGGTGTCAATGCGCAGTCGTGAAGGACTTGGGAGTGAGCCAAATCCGAATTGATCGCGGACTATTGGGCTTCGCTAGCCGGCCAACAACGGTTCGAGCGACCTTGTCTCACCTGTTTTAAACGAATGCAAACCGCGACCGAATTTAGCACCGACCTGATCGACGGGTTTATTGATGAGGTCACCCTCGAGGTCATTTCCACAATGTTGGATTGGGAACGCCCCGCTGCGATTTCCAAAAAGGTGTCTCTTGCGCCAGAGTCGTTTACGATTGCTGAGGTCAATGGATCAATCGGTTTTGGTGGCAGAGTGACCGGGACCGTTTTTCTTTCGCTGAGCTCGGAACAAGCGTCCGCCATGGCAGAATCCCTAATAGGTCAGCCAGTCGCGGCCGATGCGGACGAGGTTCTGGACGTCGTCTCGGAGCTGACCAACATGATCGCAGGAGGGATCAAGACCCGGCTGAACGATGCCGGATTTGCGACGGTGATGACGATTCCCAGCGTGATTCGCGGGCCATCCATTCGAGTGGCGGGCAAAGATATTCAGTTCCGATTGGAGAACGAATTTGAGGCGGCAGGTTCGAGCGGATCGTTCCGAGTCATCATGATCGGCAAGGTTTCAAACGACTAGTAAGACTATGCAGTTCATAGCGGATTCCATTCAACAGGCGGTCGAAGAAGTCTTCAGCACGATGTTGAACATGGACGTCAAAGTCCTGGAGACGCACGAGGGTGCCAACGTGCCGTTGGCCGAGTCGGTCGGGGTCGTGGGAAGCGTGGGGATGGCCGGCAAGATCAATGGCACCGTCTACATGAGTTACTCGGACAAGCTCGCCTGCAAACTAGTTGAAGACATGATCGGCGAAGCGCCGGGCGGCGTTGATCAGCCGGAAGTGACCGACGTGATTGGCGAACTCGCCAACATGGTCGCCGGGGGCATGAAACGCCGAACTTCGGAAAAAGGTTACAACGGACTCCTTGTTCCACCGATCGTGATGGTGGGCCGCGGTATCCGGGTCGATCCCAATGACGCGCCCATCGCAGTCTTTCGTTCGTTCAGTCTCCCCAACACGGATGAGCATTTGACCGTCCGTTTCTTTGCAAAACTTGAAGTCTAAATTATGAGCAAAAAGATCCTCAGCATTGATGACTCGAAGATGGTCCACATGGTTGTGACCAAGGCATTGAAGTCGCTCGGCGTCGAAATCGTCACCGCATTCAACGGTGAAGAAGGCATCGCCAAGGCCCAAGCCGAACAGCCGGACCTGATCCTGTTGGACGCCACGATGCCCGTGATGGACGGCCTGACCGCACTCGGCAAGCTCAAGGAGGGTGCCGATACCAAGCACATTCCCGTTGTGATGTTGAGCGCTGACGCGTGCCAAGAAAACAAGGACAAGGCCACCGAACTCGGTGCATTAAATTTCATTCACAAGCCGTTCACGGCAGACAGTCTGTTGAATGGCCTGAAGGGCATCATCGAGCTGCAACCGGCTTGATTTTTGGAATCTCCGTCGTTCGTTGTTTGTTCCTCCGGCGACGGTAGTTGTTGATTGGGTTAACACCATGCGGTTTTCACCGCATGGTGTTTCCCGTTTTTGCGCGGGGCTTCGATTGCAAAACGAGTATTATGAGGTCGAAACAGATTCGGAATGCTTCCCAAGGAGGACTGAGAGAGCGGAGAAAAACAGTATCCAGTGAACCGTTTCCTCATTTCCTGCCTTCCTTATTCCATCTCCTGTGAGCAGCGCAGCGTTTCGCTACATCAACTTCAGCTTTGGCAGGTCCTGAAGATCAACGATTCCGACCGGTTCACGTTTCGCGTTCACCACGATGAGATCGTCAATGTTGCGTTCGTTGAACGTCTTTAACAGGTCGACTGCGAGTGCGTCCTCCCGGATAAAGATCGGCTTGCGGGTCATGAGCTCTGATAACGTTCTTTGCAACGCGTTCGGGTCACGACTCAGGTGTCGCCGTAGATCGCCATCGGTGAATACGCCGGAGAGTTTCCCGCTCTTGTTCACGACGCTCACACATCCCGCCTTTGCCCGTGTCATGATAAGAATTGCGTCCTGCACGGTGATGGTTTGGGGGGCGACCGGGTTTCGCTTTTCCGAACGCATGATGTCGCTCACGCGCAGCAATAAATTACGACCGATCGAGCCCGAGGGGTGGTGGCGGGCGAAGTCGCTCTTCTTGAAGCCGCGGGCCTCCATGATCGCCATCGCCAGGGCATCGCCCAGCACCAGCATGGCAGACGTGCTCGTGGTGGGGGCGAGATTGAAGGGACAGGCTTCCTTGGGGATTTTTGTATTGAGAACGAGGTCACTGAACCGGGCGAGCGTTGAACGTGCGTTGCCAGTGAAGCTGATCACAGTCACGGAAAACCGTTTGAGCCCGCCCACCAGATTCAGCATCTCCTCGGACTCACCCGAGTAACTCAAACAAAGCACCACGTCTCCATCATTGATGATCCCGAGATCTCCGTGCAGGGCGTCCACGCTGTCGAGCACCACGGCGGTTGATCCCGTGCTGGTCAAGGTGGCGGCAATTTTGCGTCCGACGTTTCCAGATTTTCCGATGCCGGCGACCACGATTTTCCCTCGGTTTGAAAGTGAGCGAAGAACGGACTCCACCGCGTTGTCGAACGAGGCATCCAGCTGTGCTTTGACGGCTCGAATGCCCGCGACTTCGATGTCGAACACCTTCTTCGCGCGGGCTTGATGAGTCACTTTTTTTGCCACGGGGAAAAATGGGGCGACGGGCACGAAACGAAAACACGATGGCCGCAAAAAAGCACAGAGAACACAAAAGAAATTTCGTTTTGTGCAGTCTGTGCTTTTTCGGGGCCAATCATTTGTTAGTTCAACGGCAGACTGCTTGGACGGCTATTCCTCGTTCGGGTATGAGCCGAGGATCTTGACGAGATTGGATTGCTTTTCCAGCTCAACGATTGCCTTCGACAATCCTTTGTCCTCGAAGTGGCCGTCGCAATCGATGAAGAAGAAATACTCCCATGCCTTGCGCTTGCTCGGACGCGATTCGATCTTCGTCATGTTGATGCGGAACTTCCGGAACACGCCGAGCGCGCGATATAACGCTCCGACCTCGTCCGCGATGTTGATCATCAGACTCGTGCGATCCTTTTTGGTGGAAGGGCTGCACTTTCGACCGAGGACGAGAAACCGCGTGGCATTCGCCGGGTTGTCCTGAATATCCATCTCGATCACCGTGAGTTTGTATTTCTCCGCAGCAAGCGACGATGCGATTGCGGCCGAGCCCTTTTCCTTGGCAGCGAGTTCCGCTGCGCGCGCGTTGGACGACGATTCGATGACTTCCACGTCGGGCAGGTTTTTCTGAATCCAGCCGCGGCATTGCGCGAGCGTTTGCGGGTGAAGATAAATGCGTTTGATCCGGTTCTTCGTGAACTTGCTGAGCAGGCAGTGTTGAATCGGAATCGTGATCTGCGCGACGATCTTCAGTTCGCTTTCGGCCAGCATGTCCAGCGTGTGCGTGACCACGCCTTCGGTTGAATTTTCAACCGGCACGACGCCATAATCCGCCCGGTTGTGGGTGACCTCCGCGAACACTTCAGAAATGGTGCGCTGCGAAACATAGCCGAGGCTGCTGCCAAATTTTTTGATCGCCGCTAGGTGGGTGTAAGTCGCTTCGGGGCCGAGGTAGGCGATGCGCAGTTTCTTCTCGAGAAAGAGCGAGCTCGACATGATCTCGCGGTAGATGGAACGCAGCGAATCTGCGGTGATCGGTCCGTCGTTGATCTTTTTCAACCGCTGCCAGATCGCCTTCTCGCGGTGCGGTGCGTAGATCTCCTGACCGTGCTTTAACTTCCAGGCGCCGATCTCCAGCGCGTGACCCGTCCGCTCGTTCAGCAGACGGACAATCTCCGCGTCAAGTTTGTCGATGGCTTTTCGGTTGTCGCTGAGGCTCATGAAAAATTAACCCTTGGTTTCCTCAGCCACATCGTCAGCGGATTCGGACTCGTTATCGACGGAATCGTCGTCATCACTTTCATCATCCAAGTCTTCAAATTCTTCGTCCGCATCGTCGGTTTCTTCTTCATTGGCATCGTCGTCCGACGGATCATCCAGTTTGAGGTGGCCTGGCGATGCGGTCGCGAGATCGGGATCGATCGTCAGCAACTCCTCGGGTTTCGTGACCGGGATGCGCCGCAGCTCATCGGCAGCGGGCAGATCGTTCAGGTGGCCCAGACCGAAGTATTCGAGAAAGAATTCGGTGGTGCTGTAAAGCGAAGGGCGCCCTGCGGCTTCCGCTTTTCCGGACACTTCGACTAAACCGCGTTCGAGCAACGTTCCCATCACGCCATCGACCGCCACGCCGCGAATTTGTTCCATTTCCGAACGTGTGATCGGCTGTCGGTAGGCGATGATTGCCAGCGTTTCGAGCGCGGGCTGCGAGAGTTTCGGCGGACGCGGTTTCTGCCCGACCAGCGCCTTGATCCACGCGGAATACTCGGGCTGACTCCCGAACTGCCACGCGCCGGCGACGCACATCAATCGATAGCTGCGTCCGGCCTGATCGTGTTCGCTCCTGAGTGCTTCGAGCGCCGCGTCGATCTCGTCGAGCTTCGTCTTTTGAAACTCCTTCGCGTTGGGCTCGTCCTCGAACTCCGATGCCTTTTTCAGCAGATCACGAATCTCCACCTGGCTGAGCGGTTTCTGCGACGTGAAAAGAATCGATTCAACTATGAACTTCAGTTCCATGGGCTCAGGCACTCGTGGGTTCGATGGGTTGTCCGGTCAGCTCGGCAAGTTGATTCAATTGTGGGGCAACGCCCACGGTGATTTCAATCTCGCCAAAATTTTCGCCCTGCACCGCCTTGATCTGCTTCATGCGGATCAATTCCAAGACGGCCAGAAACGTGACCACCACCTCGGTGCGACTGGTGGCGTCTTGAAAGAGTTCCGTGAACCGGAAACTGGCCGATGTCTGGATGCGTGTGAGGATGGATTCGATCTTCTCGCTGACCGTCCATCGGTCCTCAAAAATATCGCGCAAATCCTCGCGTTCGTTGTGCCGTTTGAGGATGCCGTTGACGGCGTTGAGCAGTTGAAAAATCGATGCAGTCTGTTTGGTCTCCGTTTCGAGATGATCGAACACCGGTTTGACCGGCATCCGTGCGAACGTGTTTCCCGAGGTGGTTTCCAGCGACTGCAACTGCGCGGCGGCGTCCTTGAATTTCTTATATTCGACCAGCTTGCGAATGAGCTCCCAACGCGGGTCCGTCTCGTCCTCTTCCTCGTCCGGCGTGACCTGCAGATCGACGGGCAGGAGCTCCTTGCTCTTGAGATACATGAGCGTGGCGGCCATCACCAGAAACTCACCGGCGACATCCAGATCCAGCTCGCGCATCAGCTCGATGTATTCGATGAACTGGGTGGCCAGCTTGGTGAGGTTGACCTCATAAATATCGATCTCGTCCTTTTTAATCAAATAAAGGAGCAAATCGAGAGGTCCTTCGAAAACCTCGAATTTAACTTTGTAATCCGCCATGGCACAACCGGAGCGCTGGGTTCCGGGTCGGCGCATCGTAAAAGCGAGCGCGGGAAAAAGGCAATGGTTTACTCTGGGGCGGCAGTTGACCGGGCCGTTGATCGTTAATCGCACGAAATGCAGGATAGGTATTTGTTCAATCCCAACGGGATTGCGGCCTGCAGCCCAAGGTTGGCACATCACTGCCTACCTTGGGTAAACGATAGAAAGGGAGACAACCTCAACGAGGTTGCGACCAAGATGGAGAGCGGTCATGAACAGCGGATGGATATGGAATTGCCGGCCCTGCGATTCCCCGGGTAGCTTGTTTCTCGCAACCCGGAGCTTTGCGGCGGAATCCCGTTGGGATTCAGACAGGCTCTCAGCCGGAACCATTCGTGGTTTTCGACGGATACGCCGACGCGCGTCAGCACCTTGGATTGTGGTGACAGAGTCCCGACAGGTCGGGAACACCGCTTTCGCCCGCACGAAGCGCACTGAAACAACCGGAGCCTCCCGTCCGCACGAAAGCTCCGTCGCCGTTACACTCTGCCGGAGCACCAAGATTTCCCGACTGGTCCATGGGGGAACCGTTGCGGGCAGAAGGCCTGCGGTCCGCCGATTGGCTTTCGGTTCGTCCGTTGCCATTCCTGCCCCATGGTTCCGAACGCACCCAGCCAACCGGCAGGGCATTGATCGTCTCTGGAGAAGGCACTTCAATTCGCAGCGGTGGCGCGTATGTTCCCGACGTGGAATCCGTCAGAACAGAGAGTCAAAAAGGTAACCTTCCGTCGACTGCCCGTTGGGTGGTTTACGGCGCGCTCGTATTTCTGGTGGCAATCGTCTTCCTTGCTCCACTCGTAATCGGAACTCATGAGCCGGGGATACCAAGAGCACCTGCCGAAATTCGCACCATTCGGACCGCGACGACACAGTTCAAATCCGAATACGGTGTGTTCCCAGTGGCCAAGTCGACTGCTCAACGTTGTCGCGACGGCAACTCAGATTTTACATTTGGCATTCCAGATTCGCTGGGCCTCGCAAACCTGCTTTCAAACAACGCGGAGGTTATGAATATCTTATTGGCCAGGGAGAACGCGCCCAACCGCGAGCTCCAGAATCCCCGGAAGATCAGGTTCATGGACCTCAAGCAGGCCGGATCCACACCCGATTCCGGCCTCGGGCCCGACGGCATCTTCTGCGATCCGTGGGGCAATCCATACATCATCACACTCGATCTGAACGGCGACGGCTTTTGCGAAAATGCCCTCTACTCCCGTCCGGCCGTGTCGTCGAACAGAGTCAGCAAACCCGGCACCTCCAAGTTGGAACGGTTAGAGAACAATCGAGATTCATACCGGTTGAAAGCGGAAACCATGATCTGGTCAATGGGCTGCGACGGAAAAGCCGATCCAAACATTCCCGCCGACGAAGGCGTGAACGCGGACAATATTCTGAGTTGGGAGTGAACCAGCTAAGACAGTTTTACGCGAATTTTCACTTAGAGCCTGTCCGAAAAATCGGTGGAGCCCGGATTTCAGGCCAGTCGGCGGAGCAGAACGCCGATCATGGCGAGCTGAATCCAGCCGGTGGCGCTGGATTCGGTCTTTTCATAATCCCTTACCAGGCG
>Ga0209491_10004291_pt1 | contig 22141 bp, 23 predicted proteins | sample BON02_FD_187213 | JGI IMG/M metagenome (GOLD analysis project Ga0209491, IMG submission 187213) | Freshwater microbial communities from Lake Bonney liftoff mats and glacier meltwater in Antarctica - BON-02 (SPAdes) (version 2) | ecosystem: Environmental > Aquatic > Freshwater > Ice > Glacier... | reverse complement strand
GTCTTTGCAATGGTCCGCCCTAACGCAATCGAACTTGAAATCCCATTCAGCCCCAGGCATGACGCTGTGCGGCTGTGTGCGGTTTTTATTATAGTTGGCCTCGTGAGCGTGCAGTAAGTCGGGTATCACGCCGAACGGGTGCCCAACAATGAAGTGTGCCCAACAATGAAGTGAGGACTCTCGCGGAGAAGTCTGCGAATCTGAGCACGATTTTGGTTGGCTCCATCCAGAAGATCTCAATGGCCTCCGGAAGCTCATGTGTTCGAGGTCGAATGCCGTGTTCGCGCCGAGTCGGGAAACTGGGTCTGGTTCAATGAGCGTGGAGTGGTCTCCCTTAGCCAAGAGGGAAGCCCAATCGTAGTGGATAGTGTGCTTCTTGAAATCGCGGAGAAAAAGTTGCCGCAGAACGTCTTGACGTGCTGGCACTCATAGCGAGTCGCGCTGATAACGCGGTGTGCCTGATGCAGCCGGACGGGTCAATTGATTGGGTGAACGATGTATTTGAGCAGGTCACGGGATACACCCGCGAGGACTCGCTGCATCGACGTTTTCAGGAAATCGTCGGATCTGCCGGAGCATCGGCGAATACGCTCAGGACGATGCTCGGCACCGCAGCGTCGTTGCAATCACAAGTGGCAGAACTCGAACTACTGAATAAAGAAAAATCTCCTTATTGGGCTCACTTGGAGATTCAGCCGCCTACGGATGCGAGCGGACAGATTACCAAGCTGCTGGCGATTCAAAGCGATCGCACTGCCGCCAAAGAATTTGAATCGCGACTCGTTCGTGCCAAGGACGCAGCTGAAGCAATAATAGCAGCCGGTGTTCCATTAGCTGCTCAGGCATTGCCCCGTGTGCTTGTAGCAGACGACAATGCGGTCAATCGCAAGCTTGTGGCTAAAATGCTGGCAAAGCTGGGATTTGAACGCGCTATGGCGGAAAATAGCAGCGAAGCGGTCAGCGCCGTGGAGTCCTCTCATTTTGATGCGGTTCTCATGGATCTGCAGATGCCGGAGATGGATGGCCTTGAGGCCATGCAGCAAATCCGGCAGCGGTTTTTTTGCTGCCCATCATCGCCATCACTGCCGACGTAATGCCTGACGATGAAGCGCGCTGTGCGGCTGCGGGAATGAATGATTACCTCTCGAAACCGGTCCGAGCTACTGCGGATTAGGCTTCGTTCAACAGTGCGCTAGGCTGGGTTACGGCGTAGGGACTGTGCCGCCAGCAATCCCGCCGATGAGAAGCGGGGTGCCGAGTTGCCACTCTCCGGCCGGCATGCGTTTCCGACCTTCCATTTGCACTTGTCGGATAAGTATGGCTCCCTCTCCGGCAGCAATCAATGTACCTCGCCCATCTGCACGTAAAATGCGTCCAGGCTCGTCGGCAGATTTGCGACACGTAATCGCTGAGAAGACTTTCAAGTCTCGACGGGTGCCATCACCGAGCGGGATCGTGGTCCACGCGACAGGCCAGGGGTTCATGGCACGGATCTGACGTTCGATCTGCTGTGCCGGCAATGACCAATCGATTATCGCATCGGCCCTTGTCAGGCGTCCGGCGTAAGAAGCGGCCAAATTATCCTGAACTGATCGCACCGCCGATCCGCTGGACAATTGATCGATTGCTTGCGAAAGCGCCTGGGCGGCCACCTCGGAGAGGCGATCATGTAATGATCCGGCCGTGTCACGCCTTAGGATCTGTTCGTGCTTCATGAGGAGGACATCGCCCGTATCGAGACCCTCTGCCATAAACATCACCGAGATGCCCGTCTCACTTTCTCCAGCTGCAATCACTGCATGGATTGGCGATGCTCCGCGATACTTCGGAAGCAGCGAGGCGTGCAGGTTTAGACAGGCAACAGCGGGTAGATCCAATACGGATTTCGGAAGGATCTGGCCAAATGCCATGACTACAATCAGATCTGGATTCCAGGTCTGAAGTGTATTCAGCGAATCCGGTTTGCGGAGTGAAACGGGTTGAAATACGGGAAGTCCGTGTGCCGCACCAATTTCCTTAATGATCGAGCCTTTCAACGCACGGCTTCGGCCAGCAGGTTTGTCAGGCTGTGTCACCACTCCGACGACGTCGCAATCGGAGCGGGCGAGGAGCAGCCTCAGGGATGGCAGACCGATCTCGCCGGTCCCCATAAAAACCGTACGAAATGAGGGCCTGGATAAAGTAGGTTCAGGAGTCAACATCAAATCCGGCCCCGGTCTTGACAACCTCCGACAGGATCTCAGAGAGCACTTGAATCGGCGCTTGAGTAGCATCAATGGCATGAGTCAAGGGTTCGCCGTAGTGCAGGAGGAGCGGCTTTGATTCGTCTTCGTAAGTCTGAAGACGATGGCGTATGACTTCTTCGTTTGCATCATCAAGGCGGTTTTCTTTCAGCGCACGGCGCTTGAGCCGCTCGACAAGCTTTGAGCGGTCCGGACACGACAAATGGAAAACTTTTTTTACGTCGATGATGTCTTGCATCAATTTCGCTTGGTTCACATTCCGAGGGATGCCATCGAGCACGAGATAGTCGATATCCGGACGAAACGTATGAGCTTTGACGCAGGAATCGATTCGGACCCGCCAGAGCTCGACGGTGATTTCATCGGGAACCAACTGCCCTCGGCTGGAGTAGTCTAAAAATGCCCGTCCCAGTGTAGTGCGGGTGTCGATGGACCGGAAAACGTCGCCACAAGCGCAGTGAAAGAAACGGGGAACCATCCCCAGTGTAGTGCCCTGTGTTCCTTTACCGCTTCCTGGCGCGCCGAAAATTAAAAACGTTCGATATTTATTCATTGGGGTTTGACGAGGATAGCGGGAGCCGCTTGAGATTGCAATTCTGATGCGTCTACCGCGGTCAAAATTCGCCACGAAAACTTTTTGTCGGTTTTTGTGTTTCCAAGAGGTCCGGTTTGACAGATATTCATTAGGCCGTTTAACAAGAAATTATTCTCCGATCCTGTGGCTCTTAACGTCGATTACACTCTCAATATCCTCCTTGAATCCGGGCTCGTTACCCGATCCCAGATCGAAGCGGCCAGGGAGTCTAACTCAACCGGAAATCCTGTGGATGCCCTCGTCGCCGAGGGTGCGATCACGGCAGAAGATGTTTCACGCACACTTGCAGCAAACAGCGGCCTGGATTTCATGGACCTCGCTCAAGTAGCGGTGCCACCCAATGTCCTGGAGATTCTTACAGAACAGGACGCCCGCAGGTATCATGCCATCCCTGTTGCGGAGCGGGGTGGTGCCGTGACTATTGCCATTTCGGATCCGATGGATTTTGAGGCATTTGACAGCCTCACGTTTTTGCTCAAGCGGGAAGTCGAATTTGTCTGCGCCACGAAGCAGCAGCTGGACGCGGCGCTCGATCAATACTACGGCCCGCTTCAACCGGACGCAACCGGTGTAGGGGGCGAGGGCGGGATGTCATTCGGTGCGGATGACGATGACGACGGTGACGCGCCAATCATTAAGATGGTCATGACGCTTCTCCTGGAAGCGTATAAAAGCCGGGCGAGTGACATTCACTTGGAGCCTCTGATTAAAACGTTTCGCGTAAGATTCCGCGTCGATGGCGTCTTGCAGGAAATGCCCAGCCCGCCCAAAAAACTTCAGTCTGCCATCGTCAGCCGCCTCAAGATCATGAGCGGCACTATGAGCATCGCTGAAAAGCGTCTGCCGCAGGACGGGCGTATTCAGGTGCGTATCGGGAAAAATGCCATCGATCTGCGCGTATCGACGATTCCGACCGTTCACGGCGAGAGCGTCGTCATGCGAATTCTTGATAAGTCCGCGCTCGTGCTGGGTTTGCCCGACCTCGGATTTCTTAGCGATGACCAAGCGAAGTTTGAATCGCTCATTCAGCTTCCGGACGGGATTCTTCTGGTTACGGGACCCACGGGATCCGGTAAGACGACGACGCTCTACGCTTGTCTGAACTATATGAATAAGCCGGATCGAAAATTGATCACGGTCGAGGATCCGGTGGAATACCAGATGTCAGGGATCAATCAGGTCCAAGTGAATGCCGCTATCGGGATGACCTTCCCCGCTGCTTTGCGGTCGATTTTGCGACAGGCGCCAAATATTATCATGATTGGTGAAATCCGTGATGCGGAAACTGCCAGCATCGCCATCAATGCAAGTCTTACCGGTCACTTGGTGCTGTCAACTTTGCACACAAATGACGCCCCCAGTGCGATTCCCCGCCTCGTGGATATTGGAGTGGCGCCATTTCTTGTTTCGAGTTCCGTCCGGGCGGTGATGGCTCAGCGGCTTGTCAGACAACTGTGCCCCGCCTGTCGCGTTCCCACCGAGTTATCGGAATACGAGATGAAGACTCTAGGTCTGGAGCCTAGACAAATGGCAGGTGCTTCCCCCATGAAACCGGTCGGATGTGAGAAGTGCCGCGGAAAAGGCTACAAGGGACGCAAGGGGATATTTGAGGTGTTCATGGTCGATGACGAAGTACGGCATATGATCAATAACCGCGCTCCCACCCTCCAACTTCGGCAGCGCGCGCGCGAGCTTGGGATGCGGACGCTCCGCGAAGATGGAGTGAGAAAGGTGCTCTCCGGAATGACCACCGCGGAGGAGGTCATCACAACCACCATGGGCGATGCGCTCTAACTTGCTCCAAATGGACTTTACCTTTTTATTAACTTTCCCGGAATGAATACGACAAACCTGATCGACTTCCTAAAAGATGCCGCGCTGATCTCGGCAGAGGATAGCGAAGAAATCGTACGCGAGGTCGCAGCCACTGGAAAAGTTGCCGAGGAGGTCGCTGTTGATCTCGGATTCGTTACCGAAGACGGTCTGTACCAGACGCTCGCTGATAGCCTCGGGGCAGAGCGTTACAATCTTGCGGATTTTGAACCCACCGTAGAGGTTCTTTCCCTGATTCCGTCCGGCCTCGCACGGCTGCACGGGGCTCTGCCAATTGGCGCTCAGCAGAATACCATTTTTGTCGTTCTCACAGATCCCATGGATGCACAGGCGCTGGAAGATCTGCGGTTTGCCTTGGGCCGTGAAATTCAGCTTGCTGTGGGTCAGACGACAGCCAAGGTGCAAAGTCTCATCAGAGAACACTATGGCTCCGAAGCCAGTTCGATTGAAGAAATTCTCTCCCAGTTGGGATCCTCCGAGGTGGAACTTAGCGAAGAAGTCACGATGGACGATGGGTTTAATGCCCAGGAAGCCACGCAACAGGCCAACACCACGCCCATCATCCGATACGTCGATCTCATCTTGGACAAGGCGATCCAAGCGCGCGCCAGTGATATTCATTTTGAGCCGTTCGAAACCGAGTTTAAGGTCCGATATCGCGTGGACGGTGCCTTGTATGAAATGGACCCGCCGCCCCGGCACCTTGCGCTGCCGGTAATTTCGCGTGTCAAAGTGCTGTCAAATCTCAATATCGCTGAACGACGGCTGCCACAGGACGGACGCATCCAGCGGACCATTGGCGGCAAGCAGGTAGATCTCCGTGTGTCCACGTTGCCGACCCAGTTTGGCGAGAGTGTCGTGCTTCGTGTGTTGGACCGGTCCAGCGTGAACCTCGAACTCGAGACGCTCGGGATGCCGGATTACATCTACGAGTACATCCTCGAGACGATCGAGAAACCCAACGGGATTTTCATCGTCACCGGTCCGACCGGCTCAGGTAAGACGACAACGCTCTATTCTTGTCTCCGGAAAATTAATACCATCGATTCAAAGTTGCTCACCGCAGAGGATCCTGTGGAATACGAAATTGAGGGGATCATTCAGGTGCCTGTCAATGAGGCTATCGGCCTCACATTCGCTCGGGTGTTGCGTGCGTTTCTGCGGCAAGACCCCGACCGAATCATGGTCGGTGAAACGCGTGATATCGAGACTGCACAGATTGCCATCCAAGCCTCGCTGACCGGCCACCTTGTATTTACAACACTCCATACAAATGACTCTGCGGGCGCTGTCACTCGCCTTGTCGATATGGGAGTCGAGCCGTTCATGATTTCCGCTTCGCTGGAAGGGGTGCTTGCGCAACGGCTGATCCGGCGGGTGTGCACCCGGTGCCGGACCGCATACGAGCCATCGGAGACCGTCCTCCAGTCACTCGGGCTCTCACCCTATGATATCGGGGATAAAAATTTCTATTACGGCAAAGGCTGCGACTACTGCAATCACACCGGCTATCGCGGGCGGAAGGGGATTTACGAACTCCTGAAAATAAGTGATCCCGTGCGAGAACTGATCAATCAACGCGCACCCGGCGTGGTGCTTCGTCAAAAGGCTATCGAGCTCGGCATGACCACGCTGCGCGAAGATGGGCTTCGCAGTATATTCGACGGAGATACCACCATCGAGGAAGTGCTGAAGTACACCTAGCAATGGAACAAGCGGAGCTCTTCAACCTCCGGGATGTGCCGCCAGTCGGTGTGACCGAGCGGTCCGATGAAACCGCTATCCATGAGGAATTGCGGGCGTTTCGTGAATTTGGAAAAGCGACCGTCGTTACGTCTATCGAGGATGGTGGTGAAGCCGTACCGGTCTACATCAACGAATTCTGGACGGCCAAACAACGGGCTGCACACTCGTTGCATGAGGTTAGCTATCGCGCTTGTTTTAAACCGCAACTGCCGCAATTTTTCATTCAGCGGTTTTCGTAGCTATCGCGCTTGTTTTAAACCGCAACTGCCGCAATTTTTTATCCAGCGGTTTTCGGCCTTGGGGGACTCAGTTTACGATCCGTTTGGGGGGAGGGGAACGACAGCTCTGGAAGCGGCGCTTCGTGGGCGCATCCCGGTTTCCTGCGATATCAATCCGCTCTCCCGCATCCTGCTTGAAGGCAGGATGCTGCCCCCAGACCTTGCGCAGATCGCCGAGCGTCTCGGGTCATTGCCGCTCGAGGGATCTGTCGCGATCCGGGACGGCTTGGATGTATTTTTCCATGCGCACACGCTTCAGGCCATTAGCAATTTGCGGGATTATTTTTTGGATCGGGCTGCCGGCGGTTCACTGGATGCCGTTGACCGCTGGATCAGAATGGTCGCCACCAACCGCCTGACCGGGCACTCTCCAGGATTTTTTTCGGTTTATACGTTGCCTCCGAATCAGGCGACTTCGGTCGTTGCGCAGGCGCGTATCAATGCAAAGCGCAACCAAGTCCCGCCGCCCCGGGATGTCCGCGCAATCATCTTGAAAAAATCTCGTAGTTTGCTGTCCGACCTTACCTCCATAGATCGCCAGACGCTCCGCGAAGCTGCATCAAAGGCGCGGATGCTGACTGCGTCCGCCGACGCGACACCGGAAATTCGTGACGGCTCGGTGCAACTGGTGATCACGTCTCCTCCGTTTCTCGATGTCGTCAATTACCGCGACGATAACTGGCTGCGGTGCTGGTTTAATGGGATCGATGCCGCCACACTCCCCATCTGGAAGGTGCGGACCGAGTTGGTGTGGCAGGAGCGGATGACCGGCGTTTTTCAGGAGCTGCGACGGGTATTGGAGGTCGGTGGATGGATCGCATTCGAAGTGGGTGAAGTCCGCGGCGGAAAGGTCCAGTTAGAACATGCGGTAATTCGGGCGATGCGCTCGGCGTCCATTCAACCGTGTCTCGTTCTCATTAATGCGCAAACATTCACGAAAACTGCCAATTGTTGGGGCGTCGACAATAATGCGCTCGGGACAAATTCGAATCGCGTGGTCCTCGGACGGAAGATGAATTAGCAATACCCATGGCCAATCGCGTGGTCCTCGGACGGAAGATGAATTAGCAATACCCATGGCCAAATCCCGCACTCCTGGAACGCTCGTCGTCGATATTAGCAACACGTTCACAAAATTCGCCGTGGCTGATTCCTGCAAAGTCGGACGCGTTTACCGCATCCCCACTGCGGACCTCTCCGTGGCAGCTCTGTCGGATGCGATCCGAACATTGCGCTTCCAACGCGGTATTCTGGCATCTGTCGTTCCAGCGAAATCGCGGGTCGTACATGAAGCGCTGGGGGTCGACGTCCTTGAGGTCAGCGCGGAGATCAACCTGGGCGTTGGCATCCGTTACCCCAAGCCAGAAACGATCGGTGCTGATCGACTGGCGAATGCCGCCGCTGTGGTTGCATTGTTTCCTCTGCCTGCTGTGGTGGTTGATTTCGGCACCGCAGTGACATTTGATGTGGTCTCCAGCGACGGATTTTATATTGGTGGAGTGATTGCTCCCGGGATGGCGGCGCTCACCGAGTATTTGCATCAGCGGACGGCGCTGCTGCCGAAAGTCGTGCTCGCCAAGCCACCCCGCGTGGTTGGACGGTCGACCCGCGAGGCGATGTTATCCGGTGCCGTGATTGGCTATCGTGGGCTGATCCGCGAGATTTTAGCTGAAATTGCGACAGAGCAATTCAATGGAGTAATGCCATATGTAATCGCGACAGGTGGGGATGCTTCGCGGATTTCAAAACTCCTTCCGATGTTCGACGCCGTTGCTCCTGGACTGACGCTCGAGGGGTTGCGGCGCATCGCAGAAAAAAACCCGCTAATTCGTGAACGAAAAAACTCGCCAAAATCCCGTAATGTCTCCACAACACTCCCTCCCACTTCCAAACAGCACGCGCGAACCCGCTGATATCCATCAGATTTGCGTTCTTTGTTGTTTGCATTTCGGACCCGCAACTCATACTTAGATCCCCAAATTAACTCACTCCCTTTAGCACACTTACCATGGCCAAAATATTATTGATCGTTGCCATCCTTGTCAGCCTTGGAACCGCAGGTATTTCGTATGTGAACCGTGGCGAAGCAAAGAAAATCGAGGCCGATCTCGCAATGACTAAATCCATGCTCGCTTCTACCAAGGGCGAATTTGCCGGAGCGCAAAAGGAAGTCGCCACGCTGACGGAAAACCTCGATGCAAGCACGGCAGCAAAAACGCAGGCCGAGACGGATTTAGCCGCGGCGCGTGCTCAAGCACAGAAAGTCGCCGTGGATATTGCCTCAGCAACCACTGCCGCGGATGAAGCCCGCGGCCAACTCGCTGCGTTGAATGTGCAAATCGAGGAAAAAGATCGCACGATTGCTGAGCTGTCAAGTGCCACCACCAGTGCTCCAGTTGCCGCAGAAACGGTCGATAATGCCCGGTTGTCCGAACTCGAAGCAATGAACAGCAGCCTCCAGGCCAAGCTCACCGATTCGGATTCGCAGCTCACTTCTCTCAAAAAGAAAGAAGATGATCGTGCAGGATTGAAAATGCGTGAAGGCCTCGAGGGTCGCGTGCTCGCAGTCAACCCTGCATGGAACTTTGTGGTCCTCAGCATTGGCGACCGCAATGGCGTGGTAAATAATGCGGAGCTCCTGCTAAAGCGTGGCTCCCAGTATTTGGGTAAGGTGCGGGTCACATCCGTTGAGCCATCGACATCTATCGCTGACATCGTCGCGAATTCGCTTCCGGTAGGTGTTTTTGTGCAGCCAGGTGATAGCGTGATTTTCTCAAGTTCGGCAAACTGATTCCAAAAGGTTCCCAGAATTCATGAAGTGCACTTCGGAAATCTTATCCCTGCGATTCGTCGGAATCGCAACCGGACTGTTTGCCCTTTTTGCGTTTTCTGCTTGTGAGAGTTCACAAAAGCCATCCTCCACGGGAGCCCGGGAGTCCTCGATTCCATGGAATCGTCCCGCTTCGTGGGAAGGTCCTGGAGTGTATGGTTCGGCTCTCGGACAAGGCCGCTGACCTAACGCCAACCGCGTTGCTCCGCAACCGTGGCCGGTAGAATCCTTGTCATTCGCGGCGGTGCAATCGGGGACTTTGTTCTCACGCTTCCGGCGGTCCGTCTCATCCGCGAGGCATTTCCAGAGAGTCATCTCGAGATCCTCGGATATCGTCATATTCTCGAGATTGGTGCACAGCGATATTATGCTGACGCGACGCGATCGATTGAATACGGACCGCTCGCTGGATTCTTTCATCCCTCGGCGGATCTGGATCGGGAACTAGTACAGTATTTTTCCAGCTTTCACCAAGTGATCAGCTATCTTTTTGACCCGGACGGGATATTCTCGGGAAATCTTGCACGCGCAGGTGTGAAAAATCTAATCGTTGGCCCTGGCAAACTTAATGATGCCAGCCACGCGACGGCGCAATTGGCAGCTCCTCTTGTTCGGTTGGGTCTCTTTCTAGAAAACCCGGGAGCCTGCGTATTTCCTTCTTCCGCGGACCGACTCGCAGCTGCATCACTCCTGCCGATAGACATGGACTCCTGCATCGCAATGCATCCCGGCAGCGGAAGCGCCAAGAAAAACTGGCCGCTTTCCCAATGGCGAATGCTGATCGCAGAGGTTCAAAAGAGGCTCCCGGAAAACCCGGTTGTGCTGGTGGGTGGTGAAGCCGATCAGGCACAACTTGAGGAACTTCAAAGCGAATTTGGAAACACCGTCCAAGTGCTGAATTCCGTGCCGCTCCCGGAGTTGGCGGCATTTTTTTCCCGCTGTCGTGGATTTGTGGGTCATGACAGCGGAATCTCCCATTTGGCGGCAGCTAGTGGAATCCCGTGTGCCTTGATGTTCGGCCCCACCGATCCGCATGTCTGGGCTCCCCAAAACCCGGCAGTGCACATCCTATCCGCACAATCCCGGCAAATGGACGACATTGCGCTGGAGTCTATCATGGCAGTGATCAATCATTGGCCTCGATGAAACCGGGATGTGTGCGGATCTTAGGCGTGGACCCGTCATTGCGGGGCACGGGGTTTGCCGTTCTCGAACAGGGAGCTGATAAGAAAATCCAAGCGCTGGATTATGGCGTGATTCGCAACGCTCAAGCGCTGCGTCAATCGTCCTGCCTTGTCGCGATTTGTGATCGGCTTGCCGAGGTAATTCATAAGTGGGAGCCCGACGCTGCGGCGTTCGAAGCGATCATTTATGTCCAAAGCTACCGGACGGCCATCACCCTGGGTGCGGCGCGGGGCGCTGCGATCCTCACTGCTGCGCAGCGGGGCCTTGAGATTTACGAGTACGCGCCCCGCCGCGTGAAGCAGGCGGTGGTGGGAAATGGTGCCGCCCAAAAAGAGCAGGTTGCATTCATGGTCCGTGCGCTGCTTAAGCTCACTGAGACCCCCGTCGCCGACGCGGCGGACGCCCTCGCAATTGGCCTTGCGCACCTCCAAACCCGTGACGCCCGATTGATGCGGGGGGAACCTGCGCAGAGACTATGATCACTGTGGAAAATCGCTGGCTGGGACGCGTGGATTTTGGCAAGGGGCTCGAAATTCAGGATGCTACCGTGGCCGATGTGCGCGCCGCGCGAGTCGGCCCCACGCTTCTCCTGCTGGAGCATCATCCGGTATTCACCATTGGTCGGACGCGCGATCGAACGAGTTTGCTCAATCCCGAGCTACTGCCTTTTCCCGTGCATGAAATCAACCGCGGTGGCCAGGCGACCTATCATGGTCCCGGCCAACTAGTCGGCTATCCGATACTTGATCTGCATCCGCACGGAAATGACCTACACCGATACCTGCGCTTTTTGGAGGACGTGCTCATTGCTGCATTGATGGACGTCAGCATTACGGCCCGCCGCCGTGCGGGACTCACCGGCGTCTGGGTGGAAAATAGAAAAATCGCATCCATTGGCGTCGGCGTCCGACATTGGGTCACGATGCACGGGTTTGCATTAAATGTGTCCGGCGAACTGGTAGGTTTTTCCAACATCATCCCCTGCGGGATCGCGGATGTGGAGATGACATCCATCGAGCAAGAAACCGGAACGGCCCCGACCGTCAAAGCATTCTCAGAAGTGGTCGCGATGCACTTCCAGCGTATGCTAGCGGAACTTTGAGCCGCGCCGTGTCGGTGCGATCCCCGGGGCGGGCTTTAAAAAAGCGTGCCTGACATCCAAACATGGCAAGCCGATACAAAATTTTTTCTATTCATTGAACAAATCCCTTGATTCTCAGAAGGCGCTCCCGTTAGAAATAACACAATGAAATATCCGGTCCTTATCGCCGTATCCCTCCTCCTCTGTGCCTCTTTCGCCATGGCGGACATCCAAGCCCCGCCCGCATCCGATTACGGCCCGACCCGGAAGCTCGGTCGCGGAATATCAAATATCGCATTCAGTTCAACCGAAGTAATCGACAGCTGGGCAGCAATTAATTTTTCAGAAGGCAATAGCGCTGCATGGTCATATGGCCTGGTGCGCGGTGTGGGCCGGATGTTCGCCCGCATTGGCTACGGCGTCTACGAGACGGTGCTGTTCCCGTTTCCCACATCTAATGGCACCTACCGGCAGCCCTACCGGAGCGAAATTCCGTGGTTGCAGTCCGGGTATTCCGAGTTTCCACCAGAACTTGGATTCGAAACCCGCTATTCGAAACCCGCTACAACTACGTCCGCGATTACCAGCGGTCCCCATCGCTGTAACAGCCGGCGACCAGCGGTCACTCCATGGCGCTCCTGATTTGAGAAGCGAGAGCTCTGTCCCGCATGGGAATATTTAACTCAGGCCTTGCAGGGGTCGCGTCAACATTGTTTAATCTTACTTTCACGGCTGGATAGCTCAGTTGGTAGAGCAGAGGACTGAAAATCCTCGTGTCGGGGGTTCGATTCCCTCTCCAGCCATACCCCAGAAAATTCTGCAAAAGAGCATCATAACGGGGTCTGATTAATTCTTTTGAGGTAGCTGGGAATCTGTCGTTCTCGGGTGATTATTGCAGATGTTTTGTTATGCAGCGTCATATAGAAATCTTGTCTCTGTTGTAGTCGGACTTAAAATTCCAAGGATGTTTCCCTGCACATCAAGGATTTCGTTAACCGCCATAAGACTCCCGCGGTCAGTGACGTGATCCGCTTTTCCCAGGGCGCTGACCAGAAGGGACGTGCCTGCGCCAAGGAGCAGCAAATTCCGGAGGCGATGCTGTAGGTTCTCGCGCCTGGTGGACGCTGGCCCAGAGTATTTATCGCGCAGAAGCGACTCCGGCATAAATGTTCGAAACCCAGTTTTCTGGTCGTTTTCTGAATGATCGTTGCAACAGCATCAACTCCCCGCCATCGACTTCCTGCGCGACTGGAAAATCTCCCGCGCCATCTATGGCTACTGCAGCCAATGGCTGGAGCAACACCTGTAGAGCTTTATCGTAGGGACTGTGCGCCTTCGCGGCTCTTCGGTTCGATAGGAGCGTGGGAGCGTTTGCGCCCCTACAACTCGGAGTGACAAATGCCCGTAATCAATCGTCGTGAATCGATATCCGAAAGCGAATGGGTGTTGCTGATTGAGCAAGACCGTGTTCGCCCGTGTCGACGGCAAGGCGAAAGTCCGACTGCTATCCATTGCGATGACACGAGGAATGACAACGAAGCCCTGCCTCAAAAGATCAAGCCAGAGCGTCCCTTTATTTCCGAGAGATGGTATCAGGCCCATGTCTTCTGCTTTGATAAGAATTCCTTGTTGAAGCGACAACTTTCCGTGAGTGATGATTTCGTCGATACCGGACCTAACGAAATCTTAGAATGTAACTCGGCGACTGAGCTTACTGGAATGGAGAGTCTGAAACCTATTCCCCCGCTGCTAAGCGGGAGGCACTCCGACTGACCAGCCCGGCATTGAGGAAGCGTTTCTGAGCTTTTGCGATGTCGTATGCGACGCGCCGGAACCAGACGACGCGACGTTCGGAATCGTAGATGGCATAGCAGGCGAGGGGATTGTCGTCGCGTGGCTGGCCGACACTGCCAACGTTCACTATGTAGCGGGATCCTTGGTGGAGTTGGACGGGCGCTTCGCCGGGAACCGCCTGCCGGAGGTTTTGTCGGTGCATTTCCCAAATTGCGGGCACGTGGGTATGTCCAACGAATGCCAACGTGTCGTCCATGGTTTCGAACGAAGCTTTTGCGTCTTCATCGTTGTCGACGTAGGAGAATGTTTCCGGACGCCACGGGGAGGCGTGAACCAGCATCAGGCCGTCTTTTTTAAGAACCAGCGGTAGTGTCCGGAGCCAGGTCCTATCGTTCGCGGGTTGCCGCCGGGCAATCTTCAGAGGCCAACCGACCAGTGCCCCTAATTCGTCACACCCCCGGTTCGAAGAGACGCTATTGAGCATTTGCTCGTGGTTACCCATCACACACCCGAGGAATTTTTCTCGAACGATCCGCACGCACTCACCCGGCTCTGATCCGTAGCCCACCACATCCCCGAGACAATACCACTCCGACACACCGAGATCGGTGGCGTCCGCTAGAACCGCCTCGAAGGCGTCGATGTTGGCGTGTATGTCGCTGAAGAGGGCTATCGTGCTCATGGTCTTTAGGGGTTATGATTGCACCAATCCTGATCGAAGCGAGCGGCCGTTTGCGCCGTTGAGATCGGTCCACCATTTCACGCAGATCTCACGACGCGTCGTTTCATCGGCTGCCCCCTGCGTGAATCCCTCGCGAAGCATTGCTTCCGGACCGCTCACAATGCGGCTGATGGCGGTGCCTCTTCACAAGGTCTGCTGCTCAACTTGGGAACGACGAGTTTTGAGCATCGAGGCATTTCCAAGGCTTCAGAAATATTGAAGTCTGGTTCGGAACTTGTATATAAACTGGAACCATTGAACTTCACGACGATCACATCGAGCGATAAGGGGCCGAGAGAGGAGCAACAGGACGCTGCAGGAGCCTTCTCCAGGGGTGAACGATTGCTTGCCGTTGTATGTGACGGCGCGGGAGGACATCGGGGCGGAAGCATGGCGGCCAAACTGGCAGTGCAGATTGCTTGCGAGACCTTCGAGAAGGCAGGCGGACATTTTGAGGATCCAAAAGCCGAATTGCTGGAAATCTGCCGGACGGCGAATGAGGCAATTTTGAAACTCGGCGAGACTCCGAAATTGGCCCCCCGCTCGACTATCTCACTGCTTTACCTTGATGGTAAAAAAGCGCACATGGTCCACCTAGGGGATTCCCGGATTTACCGTCTGCGTTCAGGCAAATTTATTGAGCGGACCCGCGACCACACGATGGTGCAAATTTTGCTGGAACAGGGCGAGGTGAAGGAAGCGGAAATGGGCACTCATCCGGACCAGGGGCGCCTCTTGCGTGCGCTTGGCAGCGAAGAGGAACTCCGGCCCACTTATGGAAACGCCGATCTCACGGGAAACGATGAGTTCCTTCTATGTTCGGACGGGTTCTGGGAGCGGACACTCACGGAGGACATTGAAAAACTTTTTAAATCTGCGCCGACTCAAACCCAAATGGAGGCGTTTGTTCAGCAGGCCGTTAAAAAAAACGGGCCGAAGGGCGACAATGTGACGGCGCTGGCGGTTTTTCCGCAGAATGCCGCGGCACCAACCCGTTGGCTTCGGCTCGTGGTCCTGTTGCTCGCAATTGTTGCGCTGGTGGCAATTCTACTTTTGAAATATTCGTGGCCCGCAGCCGTCAGCCAGGATTTCCCCGTTCAGAGTGAACGTCCACTTCCAGCGGGAGAAGGGGAATGAGTAAGAGCCTCGTTCTAGTTTTTGCTTTCATCCTCGGATTTTCCGGAAGGGGGCTGTCTCTCGACGTTGAGCGAATTAAGCCATCGGTGGTTCGGTTAATAGTCTTCGGATCTACAGACGACGAGATCGCTACCGGTTCGGGATTCGTGGTGAATTGCTCGGCGGGATCATCCATCGTGGTGACAAACTCGCATGTTGTGGCGGATCGGAAGGGGAACGACACGCTGCTGGTGCTGCGAAAGATTGGGACTCAGATTGAAGCCTATGGTGCCCAGGTTGTTTCGGAGGACGTTGAGCATGATCTGGCTTTCATACGCGTTCCTGATTTAAACGCAAAAGCGCTCCCGCTTCATGTCGGAAATCCTACTCAGGGGGAGGATGTTTATGCTCTCGGGTTCCCTGGCGTCGTGGACGACGCCCAAAGTGCGAATGCTTTTGTAACCGCTTTGGACAAATCCGATTCGCACAAGATTGTGGACTCCACCGGGCAAGCGGATCGTTATGTTGAGGCCAGCGTCTCTAAGGCTTCTGTCCGGCGCGTGGTGCATGGAAAATGGAACCCCACCGATTCCATTCCAGAGTTTTTAATCATTGAGCACGACGTTAACATTACCGCAGGCAACAGCGGTGGGCCGCTCCTCAATGCCTGTGGCCAAGTGATTGGTGTGAATACGATGCGGGATTTTGATCCTAATCTTCCAATAGACATCGTGCGGAAATCGCTGCACTCCAAGGAACTGGTGGCGGCTACCAGCAAGCAAGGCATTCGGGTATCCACGATAACTTCACCCTGCAATCCGGGTTCTGGTCTTTCGTTGGGGGGCGGCGCCCCGATGATGTGGATTCTTGCCATCATGGCTGCCGCGGCTATTGGAGCAGCTCTGTTTTTTGGGATCCGAAGGCCTGCGGTGATCGCTGAGACCTACACCCATTTTCTGCGGCGTGGTCATCGCGATTCCCGACCGGTGCCGCCGCCCCTGCCCACCACCTCTGGCAGGGCCCCAAAATCTGCCGGAGGGTGGATGCTGGAGGGTATCAACCCCGAAGCTGGCCAAAGTGCATCCATCCGCCTGGAAATCACTCCTGCGATGGCTGCGTCGGGAAAAATTATCCTCGGGCGCAAATCAGGCGTCGTGCATCTGCTGGTTCGGAATACAAGTATTTCCGGTCAGCATGCCACGCTTCTTGCATCGGCCGACGGACTCACCGTCGAAGACCGCAACTCCTCGAATGGCACGCGGGTCAACGGGCAACGCCTCTCGCCTTTCGCCCCCCACGCCTTGAAGCCCGGAGATACTCTCGAAGTCGGAGAACTCAGGCTTCAGGTCAGACAAACTGTTTAAGCATGGAACCGCACCGCCTCGCTCTCCCCACCGGATGCCGTATCGAAAACTACGAGATCCAAGGCGTCCTTGGGAAAGGCGGTTTTGGGATCACGTATTTGGCTAACGACCGGACGCTTGGACGGCAGATGGCGATCAAAGAACTCCTGCCGGATACCATCGCCACCCGGATCGACGGGAGCACGGTCGTGGCGATGGGGCCGTCGCATGAGGAAAGTTGGCAATGGGCCCGTGAGCGGTTTGTTGAGGAGGCGCGGATACTGGCGGGATTTCGGCATCCAAATATTGTCGCCGTCAATCGACTCATCGAAGCGAATGGCACTGTTTATCTCGTCATGGATCGTCTTGAAGGCGAGAGCTACGAGACCCGACTGCGGAGAATCGGGCGCGAACCGGATCAGGAATCCCTCATGCGGGTTATGGGCCCGCTTCTTGATGGCTTGCAGGAGGTTCACGCTGCCGAATTGCTTCACCGGGATATCAAACCGGAGAACATTCTCTTTGATAGTCGGGGGAATCCGGTGCTCATTGATTTTGGTTCTGCACGCCAAGCGGTCGGTGCTACGATGACGATGACCAGCATCGTCACCCACGGGTATTCTCCGGCGGAGCAATACCAGACCAAAGGCCGGATGGGGCCGTGGACGGATATGTATGCGGTCGCGGCTGTGATGTGCCGGGCCATCACGGGCGATAAGCCGCCTGTCGCATCGGATCGGATCATGGACGATGACTTTGTCTGGTTATCCAATCGCGAACCCGCCGAATATGACGGGCAGTTCCTGACAGCCGTTGATTGGGCGCTGCGTGTGCGGCCCGAGCAACGGCCCCAGCAGATTGCCGACTGGGTGCCGCATCTGCATTCTCCCACAATCGCTTCTCCCGTTTCTGAACCCCCTTTGGAGCCCACTGCTCGTCGAACGAAAACGAAGGAGAATGACGCCGATCTTGCCAAAACCAAAATCTGGAAAAATGCGACGAAGGAATCTCCATATGAGAACAGCCTTGAGATGAGGTTTGTTCCAGTGGCGCGGACGGATGTGCTCTTCTCGATCTGGGATACCAGGGTGAGAGACTACGCGGTTTTCGCCAAGGAGACCGGGGTATCCGTAGTGCCCCCGAATTTCCCACAGACACCGAACGATCCCGTGGTGAATGTGATTTGGGAGGAAGCGCAGGCATTCTGCAAATGGCTCACGGCGCAAGAGCGGGCGGCAGGAAGGATTGGCGCAGACAAGGTTTACCGGTTGCCGACGGATGCAGAGTGGAGCATCGCGGTGGGGCTGCCGCCAGAAAGTGGAGCGACTCCTCAAGAAAAGGATGGGAAAGTGAAAGGGGTCTTTCCTTGGGGAACACAATGGCCACCGCCAGAGGGAGTCGGAAACTATGATCCCGCGCTGGGAGTGGATTCGTATGTTAACACCTCGCCCGTGGGCAGCTTTCCTGCGAACCGCTTTGGGCTGTATGACATGGGAGGAAACGTATGGGAGTGGTGTGAGGACCGATATCAGGCACATGGCAGTGGCTCTCGCGTGGTTCGCGGCGGGTCGTGGTTTAACGTCGGCCCCGTGTTTCTGTGGTCGTCGCGTCGCGGCGATGAACTTCCCGGCGATCGTAATAGCAGTTTCGGTTTTCGGTGTGTTCTTGGGTCTTCGCGTTAGGTTGGCGGGATTTGGGACTTGACGACTTGGGTTTTGACTATTGGAACTTGACCCTTGATGAGGTAAGTGAAACGACCCGCGAATTTTTTGTAAAAAGGCAGCAGAGTTTATCCGCAGATCTCGCTGAGAGCCGCAGACATCTGGAATCAGAAAGCAGTCGGACGCAGTCCACTTTTGGCCTGCTGGTTTTTGCGCGACAGCGCGTCTTCCCTGAGCATTAAAAATTTCCCCCGGTTTCTTCCGTCTGCGGAATCTTGTTAATCTGGGGATAAGCCTCTCGCGGTCAGTTCATTCGAGGAAACGGCGCGCCCATGCGGGAGCGATTCCTCTCCGCGCCAAGCGGCCATGCCGGAAGTCGGCGACCAACCGGTGCGGAGTCACGCACGAACTGTTATCATAAAGCCGCACCGATGGAAGAACGCGGATCGCTTTTTCCAGATTATCCATGACACGAGGGAAGCGTTCGCGGATCTTTTTGGCGGGGACAGAGTGTCCGCCTGCACCCACCCTTGCCTCGACTCTCCTCCTGGAAAAATTGGCGCTCGGGATTCCGATAAAGATCAGATGCACATCGAAGCCCCCGACGGCGGCCCGCTGCAGGAATGAAACCTTGTCCCCAACGGGATCGGAGAAGACCGATTCCAGAATAAACCTCTCTTTTCGCTCGACCATTTTATCGCGGAGAGATGCGATTTCCGATGCGGCTTCATAAGCGGAAAGCCCGGTCTCGCGGGCGAGGATATCTGCGTTCAAAAATGGCAGGCCGAGAGGAGACAGATACGCCTCGTAAAAAGTCGTTTTCCCGGCTCCGTTCGGTCCGGCGAGCATCACCAGCAGCGGGCGATGTTTCACGCCTTTAATCGCTGCTGACGATCCGGGCGGAAGTTTTGGCGATCACGGATTTGGCCCGGCGCTGGCCTTCTTGGCTACCAATGGCGGAAAGAGCCACATTCAAATCCGCGCGGCCAACCGGGCGCTTCAATGCTGCTTGCGCAGGAAAAGAAAGGGCCGGTTCCAGCATCTGCCCCAGGTGCGCCCAGTGCTCGATCTGCTGCGGCGGAGAACGGTGAAAAATCTCCGCGCTCTGCCTCGCTGCTTCCAGTAATTCCTCGCTGATTCGTATGGAAACACTCACGACTTAATACGATGTCGCAAAATGCCACAGGCGTCAAGCGGCACATCCCAGGGAGCATACGCGCGGGTGTGATGCTTGGCGTCCCGCCGGGTAATTTCCCCGTTTTGAAACGATTGAGGAAGCCCCAAATTTTATCCGCAGATCTCGCTGAGAGCCGCAGATTTCTGGAGTCAGAAAGCAGGCAGACGCAGTCCACTTTTGGCCTGCTGGTTTTTGCGAGACTGCGCCGCTTCCCTGAACACCGAAAACTGCCCTGGGGCTCCCGCATTTCGTTTGAACGCAGGCGTCCTCTGCTGGTAGCCTTCGCGCTGCATGGAAACTCACCGCCTCGCCCTGAAAGCCGGATACCAGATTGACCATTTTCGTATCGAATCGATTCTCGGCAAGGGCGGGTTCGGGATCACGTATATGGCGATGGATCTCCAACTCGGCAAGCGGGTCGCTATCAAAGAGCTGCTGCCCGATTCGATTGCCACGCGCATTGATGGCTCGACGGTGGTTCCGCAAAGTGCCTCACTTCAGGAAAACTGGGAATGGGCACGGGATCGGTTCCTTGACGAAGCACGGATGCTGGCCGGGTTTTCCCACCCGGCCATTGTCGGCGTCCACCGACTCATCGAAGCCAACGGCACGGTTTACATGGTCATGGACTACGTGGATGGCGAAAGCTACGAGGCCCGTCTGCGTCGGATCGGGCGCGAACCGGACCAAGCATCGCTCATGGCCGTGATTGGCCCGATTTTACGGGGTTTGGAAGAAGTGTATAACGCAGGATTAATCCACCGGGACATCAAGACGGAGAACATCCTCATTAACCGCCACGGGCAACCAATACTCATTGACTTCGGTTCCGCACGCTCTGCCGTGGGTGCAACCATGACGATGACCAGCATCGTCACGCACGGGTATTCGCCCGCCGAGCAATATCAAACGAAGGGCAAGATGGGGCCGTGGACGGATATCTATGCGGTCGCAGCGGTGATGTGCCGGGCCATCACGGGAGAAAAGCCGCCTGTCGCATCGGATCGGATCATGGACGATGACTTTGTCTGGCTATCCAATCGTGGGATAGATGGGTTTGACAAGAATTTTTTGACTGCGGTAGATTGGGCGTTGAGGGTTCGACCCGAAGACCGACCACAGCAAATGGCCCACTGGGAGCCTCATCTGCGATCGCAGGATCCCTATGGTCGCACAAAGCCAGAGACGACTGGCCAGGAGCCTATCCAGGAAGAATGGAATGAGCAGGTCCCGGTTAAAACGGGCATCGGAGTCCGAAAAATCTTGCCGGTAGAAACGAGCAAAAAGAAAGCCGAACGAACCACTTTCATCGCAGCGATGATTGGCGTCGCCGTCCTTTTCGTCTTTTTTGGGGGAATTTTTATTTCCGTTAAATTATTAAAACTCTGCGGGGCTGGCTGACGGTGCATTGGTCGGAGATTTCTGGATGGCTGGCAAGCCTTTTTTCTTCTGCGGGCCGTGCCCGTGCCGGCGAACCCCGATTTTTTTGCTCTGGAGCGCAAGGCCCGACTGGCCACGGAGCGTAGCGGAGAGGCCAGCGCGGGCCTGTAGCGGAAGAGCAAAAAAATCGGTCGGCGGAAGGGGGGTGTCGGTTGTCGTTTTCATGCGGCTTTTTCCATTTCTGCCGCCGCTCTGCGTAGCGACAAGTCGGCGGCACCAGCACGTTCCAGCGCGGTTGCCAGCACCCCCAGCTCCTTGTGCCCCCGAATCCGTCGGAAGCCCTCCTGCGCCCTCAGTAACGCCACTCCCATCCATCGCGCCACCTGGTCGGTTTTGTCGTTCCATCGGGAGACCCTTCCCACTACCTGCCGGGCATTGCGCATCACGTTCTCGATATTGTTCGTGCTCAAAAATGTCACGTTCAACGTCGCTGGCACATTCAAGCGGTGAAACGCCAGTATCCCGTCCTTGCGAGCTTCCAGGCTCTCCGCTGCGGCAAGATTCTTGCTTCTGACAAATTTCAACAGCTCCTCAAAAGCCTCTTCGCCCGCTTCCGCTCCCTCAACCGCGCGCAGCCTGTTCATCTTCATGACCGCCTCCCCTTGGTGCTTGTAGGAAAGTTTCGCGCACAGTCCGCGTTCCACATGCACTAAGCATTCCTGCTGCACCGCATCCGGCCAAAAATGCCTCAGCCCCTTGGCGATTGCATCACTGCCATCACGCGTCACCATCAGCCTGCGCACTACGCCGGCATCCAATCCACGCGCCTTCAATTTGGCAAATAACGCCATCACCACCTCCGCGCTTTCACTGCTGCCCTCCTCGAAGTCCAACAGATGCTTTTGGCCCTCCGTGGTGATGGCCAGAGCCACTACCACGCATCGTTTTTTTGCCCGGCACCATCATGGCCAGCACATCGTGCTTGGAGAGATCCCGCCCCCGGAACTCGGCCAGCAACTCCCTGCTGCGGGCCTTCCAGCCCTCACAGACCTGGCTCGCACTCACGCCGAGCATCTTGCCCACTCCTCTGCCCGAGGCCCCGTGGCAGATGGATTCCAGCACCTCCTCAAACATCCCTTTGCGGCGCTTGATCTCAGC
>Ga0209491_10004290_pt1 | contig 22142 bp, 11 predicted proteins | sample BON02_FD_187213 | JGI IMG/M metagenome (GOLD analysis project Ga0209491, IMG submission 187213) | Freshwater microbial communities from Lake Bonney liftoff mats and glacier meltwater in Antarctica - BON-02 (SPAdes) (version 2) | ecosystem: Environmental > Aquatic > Freshwater > Ice > Glacier... | reverse complement strand
GATACGTGATAAAATCAGAATAAAAGGCTTCGATAAAAGACATCTCGTCATGAGGATTGCAACAGGAATACACAACCTCCGAATCAGGTATAAAACAGCTATCTAAAAAAATTCGTGATAATGTTTATTAAATGGGTTACAAAAAATCCTAAAAAGCCATGGGAAAGTGTAGAATATCAGAACAAGCTGCTACTCCAAGATTATATCCTGAGATTGAGATCCATGAGATTCAAGGGAACGTCCTATGTGTACTCTAACTTCATAGAAAAGTCAAACCAATCATTTGTACATATGCATGAGACTTACAAGAGGTATTGGACTATGTGGTCTGAGAAATTTAAAGGCGATCCAAACTTCGAATAGCAAGTAACTGTAGCCATCGGATGCGATATGCGTCTATCAGGTGATACTTAGCCTCAGCAAAGTGAATATCCTTCCGAACTAGAGAAAGACCGGATTTATTCGGATAAAGTATCTTTTTCAGCAAAACTCCGAGACCCTCAAGCGATTTCCATAAAGTACAGAAATACGACTGGAAATACCGTCATGATCTGCCGCTGGAATGAATACTTGGAAGTAAATCACATCGAATCGACCGAAGGTCATGGATTTGACTACTTGGAAGCAATAAAAGGGGTGTTTGAAAAATAAAATAATTTTTGAACAATAAATTAAGAATAGGAAATATGTATACCCGCAATTGTACCAGTAAAAATCAAAAAGTAACTTACTATATGGTAAACACTAACATCACTGGTACTTCTTCCGATGGCTATCGGAACGTCATCGGCTTGCCTCGCCGCGGCGGGTATTCCTGCCAGTTGAGCAAAGAAAATTAGGTTAGTGGCATAATTGCGGATAATCACAATAGGAAATCTCCTGTCTAAAATCCTTAACTATAAGAAAGGCTCCGAATCAATTTTGGAGCCTTTTTCAATTACACCGTTTCTACAAGTTGTTTTTGGATTTCCAGCAGTTTTTTTTCCAGTTCAGATTTAATTTTTGGATTGCCAAAGGAATTGATCAAGCAATCAAAGTGCACTAATTCTTCCTGCTTTTGACCTTTGGTCCCAGCCTTATCCCAGAGCACTTCATAACTCTGAATAGCTTTCCTCTGAGCGGTCGCAGTTCCTGTGATAAGAAATTGTGTAAGTAGAATATTCGCTTTTGGAACAAAATCCCAATAGGAGCTTTTCTGATTCAAGTTTTTTTCAAGCTTTTTGAGTAAATCTGCCATAGCATTTCTACCTATGATTGGAGAATTCCTGAGTCCTTTTTTACCTTCCAGTTCATTTCGAATCTGCAACAGCTGAAGCCAGTTACAAAGTGGATAAGTATCCTCCAAGTTTGAAAGCTTGGAAGCTTTTTCATATGCTTCGATAGCTGATGAAAGCATTTCTTCTGCTTTTCTAGCATCAGTTAAAACGATCAACCGTTTGTATGCACTTCCAATCAAACTCCATCGCTCTGAAGTTTTGCTAAATCTATTTAAGCCGTCCAGATCTGTCAGCACTTCCATTATACTAGCAATGGCCTCGTCTTTAGTTACAGCTTTTGACCTTTGAAGAATCAAACAATCCTTCACCCGAACGCTGCAATATTGCTCCAACGCTTTTACTGAGAAACCATTGCTATTGGAAGTCATAAGAACCTTATAGATCCGAATTGCATCTGAATATAGATTCAAACTTCCATACAGTTTGGCTAGGTATTCCAAAACGATAACGCTGTATTCTGTTCCTTTAAAGATCAGCTGATCGATTTCAATGACCTTTTTGAGGATTCGCTCAAAATCATTCTCAGAAGTTTCAATTCTGTGGATAAGATTCAGCAACTCGATTTTGATCTCTTCTTGAAGCATGGAGCCTATCGAATCTTGACTAATTGGTTTTTCGTCAGTTAGCTTGTAGAATGGATCTCCATAGCACTGAAATGCTCCCCAGGTATTTGATCGGCTACCATGATCTTCGTAGATTTTCTTTCGTGCTCGTTTGACGGATTCACCAAATCCCAGTCCTGTGAACATGAACTTATAAAAGAGCTTCGCAAAATCATATGCAGCAGTGTCATCAACTGCCCATCCAGCGACAATAACTGCTCTCACTCCATTATCGATTAACTGAGTACCAATATTTGCTGCGAATTGATTTCTGTTTTGACTTGCCAACTCCACATCTGAGTCCATCTCTCCCAAATAGCAGCAGTTCACAAAAACTAATTCGGCTACTTCTGACATTCCGGCAAGCTGTCCCGGAAGCAAAAAGGTGTCATTTCCGATTACCATACCTGAGATTTTATCTTCGCCATAGTTGAAAAGTCCATGCCCAGCTAAGTGAATAATTTTATGATTTTGAGTGAAAAGTTTTACTAGAATTTCCGAAGCTTCCCTAAAAATTAAACTTTGTGTTTCGTACTTCTCCTGCCGCAATAATTCTGTCACAAGCTCACCTTCCTTTCTAGCCCCTGCCAATTGTCCCATAAAGCCGTCCAAGTCAGGATCTCCGATCACCAATGCACTTTTTGAGGACACTCTGGAAATCGCCCCTCGGGAATTTTGCGTAGCTAATTGCCTAACCATACCAGAATTGATACAAAGTGGAACCGATTGGAGATCCTCTTGCATCATTTCCCAAGGAAATTCAGCGGTCTGTAGATCCAATACCCAAGAAATATTGTTTTGTCGCTTCAATTCCTCCTTAAATTGGAGGGGAATCAAGAGCTCAAACATCGTCTTGGCAATCTCTGGTGAAAACTGGTTGTTATGAGTCATTTGCTTCAGCAATACATCCAACACTTTTGTGTTTGATGGCATGTATTCCACACGCTCACTAGCCCCGGTAGTAGCCAAGGACATTTTCATCTTCTTTCCGCCAGGTGATTCTCCACAAACTTCAAATCCACTCTCCTCAGAAACTGTAATTCGAGTCCACCAATCTGTTGAATTTTCTTGTGGAATCCGCCACTGTCTACCTATTTTGGATTCCATACTTGATCCACGGAATACAATATTAAACTCTCGATTTTGACTGGCTTCAATCGTCTTCATAGACTTTAAGATTGCCAATGCTTTATCGTGATACAGCTCAATAATCTCCACCTCTTCGATACCTTTCTTGGATCCTTTATAAGTCGTTGCGATACTTTTATTGGCTTTTTGTATTCCCAGTAGGATTGCTCGAATCGAACTGTCAGAGGATAATCCTCCAAATGAGTTCCCAATTGCTATCACAGAAATTCCTATGGGCTCATCATTGGGATTATTTTCTCCTGGATTACAAATCGTCAAATACCTTGATATGCCCTTTTCAACAGTATTCATTAATTGAAAACTTGACAACTCACCGGTTTTCCCTAATCCTACGATCACTCCTCCCTGAAAGTCTCCAGGCTCAGAACCCCTATTAAGAATAATCTGATGGGTACCGATTAGACCGGGATAGAGCCCAAGACTGTGCAGTCGGCTGATCTCATTATTTAATTCTCGGTCAATAGCATACTCACTGTTGAGGATTGCATCGCCATCAAAATGTCCGGCTAGTACTGGATATCGGGCATAGATTAGATTTCCATGTGATACTTTGACTTGGATTGGCATTTCATTTAGCCAGCGTTCACCAACTTCACCCAATCCCAGTATGGTATTTCTCAAATTAGATTCGCTTAGATCAAATACATGATTGGTATCTACTTTGAAATTATCTTCAATCCCCCTTAGCTGAGGGAGGCTATTTTGAAGCTTGCTGGTCTTACCATAAACTAAGATCTCATCGATCGCTGCAAAAAGTTTACTTTTCGTTGTGAGCCCTCCATGCGTGGCGTTGGCATAGAAATAGTTTTTCAACCGAAGCGTTTCCTTTGGGATTCCAGATTCCCATGTCACACTCTCGTCACCAGCATTCGTTGCTTTGAATACCAGCTTACTATCTTCAATCTCCAAATCACAAATTGTGAATTTATTTTTTCGACTTTGACCAGCGATATAGGTCACATTCGTGTAGTCCATTCGATCAGCTTCTGCCAAAACTTTTGTCTGATATTTTCCGAAATCATCCAAAAATGTCTGACCTGGAATTGGCCAGGATTGATCGCCAAATGCCGTTCGGAGCTTTTTCCAAAACTCTAAATCAGAAAAATCATGCTTACCAGACCGATTAATTGGTAGTAAATTCAGTATTCCAGGGAAATTGGTGAAGATATCAAGTAGGCCTTTTGTTGAATTTTTAATATCTATTTTCCCAAGCAATTGGATAAGATCGTCTTTTCCGAAAAGAACATAAGGAATTCGATAAGATCCTCCCAAAGGGGAACCTAGAAATAAGGTTCGAAAGCCTGGTCGTGCATTGAGTTGTTGCCAAGTATCAGGGAAATAAATCGCAAAATCACGGACTAAAACACCCCCCATGCTATGTCCAATGATTTTGATGGGCTGTTTAAAAGCTAAAAGTTCAAGGATCTTGGCATTCAGACGCTGAGCCGTGACTGGCAGCGGTGATCGCCAATCAAACTCGAAAGTGACCACATCGTAAGTCTTCTCTAAGTTCTTGCCCAGTTCTCGATAAGAAGTACCAATCAGGGAATCAGCAGTAACTTTTTCTTTATTAGCCACATAATTCAATCGTACAAGTTGACCTGCGAGAAACCGGAAGTAATTAATCCAAACTTGATTAGATCCCACATCTAAGTTTGACCCCATTATTCCTGGAAGCAACACAGCTATTGGTCGCTTGCCCGCCACTTGATCACGTTTATATTCGCCTCTTTCAATACCAAGAACTCCACGCGCAAGTTCAGCATTACTTGACTTGGATATCAGCTCAAATTTCCTGGGAACTACCGAACCATCTGTTTTCAAAGCAATCCGTATCGCTTCAAGGGTACTTTCGGTGATAAAATATTTCAAATGATCAATCTGACCGTTAGCCTCAATAAATGCGGAGACCTTTCCTTCAGTTCGCACTCCACCACAAAACATACTTTCGGTATCTACAACGAGATCATTTTTCCCAATAAAGAAAAACTTCCCTACTAGCACAACTAAAGTCTTCCATTTTATACTCAATTCACTGCTACCTCCTACAATGTAGAGTGGGGCTTCAATCTTGATCTCTGTCCCTTGGAAATTCAGGACTTGTACAAATGGAGATTTTGGATTCATTGCCTCGAGTCCGGGTAATATATCGGTAGCATCCTTCGATTCTACTGTTGCCATAATCAGCTCCTTGAACGAGATGAAGATCGGATTTCCGATCTGACCACTAGCTAATCCCAATAGGTTAAAAGCGACATTGAGAAAGAGATTTAATCTATTGGAAGCCAATGTAGTACCACTAGCAGGACAGGCTACACGCACGATTTTTCGAATAGTAATCGTTTTGGATTTAAGCGCTTTTTCTATTGCTTCAATAAGTTCAATATCTTTCTTTCGATCATGGTCGAGGAGAGCTGATCGCTCAGTGTCATCAAATCCTTTAGATTTGGTATTAGGCACACAGAATCTTGCTAAACTATCGGCTACGAGTCCACCGCGAGAATGACTTACCAAGTCTAATTGAATACCGTCCGGTAGTGAGTTGACTAATTCTAAGACATTCTCCAGCGGACTTGCGGTGAGCGTCCGATGCTGAAAGGCCAAAATCGAATCTGGCTCATAATATTGTATGATTTGCTTCCAATCTTCTGTGTCTTTCAGATCTGCGAATGAGCCAAGCGTAGAGGAACCAGTCCCGTGCAAAAAAAGTAAATGCAGATTAGAGGAATCAATTATTTTAGCTTTTTTAAGATCAAAACTTGCTGAACAAGATAGTAGAACTCCGGCTCCAACTTGCTGAAAATCTATCCCAGCAGTAGCCAGCTGCTTATTTTCAAGTTCTTTTGCAAGTTCTTTTACCAGTGGAAAAACTTCTGCCTTTTTAGAGAAAATCTTTAGGAGCTTGATTCCGATCTTCATGATCACACCTCTATTTTGTGCGTCCATGGTGAGCTCATCCGGAAGGAAAAGCTCATCATGCCCTCCAGATCGTTTAAATTCTACAGGGAAAAGTTCACGCAAGGTTTCATTATCCCCCATCCAAACTGTATCATCTGAGAAATTGAGTTCGATAAGCTGATCAGCTTTGATTTCAAAGGATTGCTGAGGTACATCACCTCGGTTGGGGCTAAATACTGAATAAGCTTTGCTGAGCTGGTAATGCTGAAAACCCTGATCTTCACCGGCGATAAAATTTGCCTGATCCAGACCTTTTAATTTAATTTTTAGGTTAGCCATTTTTTAAATTTTTTTATACTAAAAAAACTGCGTGCGATTCGGCAGTTAGGAAAATCACCCAAAGATGAGCTATCCTACAAGAAAAAATATGTAGAATAATACTGGAAAATAGCTATTACTAGCTTTACTATTAATTGATTCAGAAAATGTATTGAGAGTGAAAAAACAGGAACGATCAACTTGAGCCTTCAACTAATATTTTATATCCTGCTCAGGTCAAAAATAAAAGAGAGTGCGTAAAATTATTTTTTAAATCAACTTTACTGATTTTTAATTAAGCGATTGAAATAGAAGTAATTAATCTCATCTGAGTTGCTTTCTATAATATCCAATCGCTTGTCATTATTCAAATCACTTAGGATAATGTCATACGTATCAAATTTCCCACTTGAAAGCTGAATTTCCTTCCAAGACTCTCCATTTTGGAAATTCAAAAACACCATATTAAACCCCTCAGAATTGCCTACCACGATATCGATACTTCCATTTCCATCTAGATCTCCAAAATCCATCGCGTAGGAATCGCTTGAGCTGGGATCATAAACTATTTTCCGAGAATAATTCATCCCTTGATCTCCGAAGTAAATCAGGTTTGGAGCACCGACAGTTGCAGTAATGATGTCCAAATAGCCATCTTGATTTATATCCACAGTCCCCACAGATCGGGTTTCGTCAGTACCCGTACCAAAAGGAATTCTTACCGAGAAATTCAATTGCCCGTCGTTGAGATAAATGAAATTTTGTTGCCCATCTCGATTTGCCAAGATTAAATCCAGATCTCCATCTCGATCCAGATCTGCCACGTCCACATCTATGGTCGAGTCATCTGCCGAACCAAATTTCACTATGGCTGTAAATTCACCTTTGCCATCGTTCAGACAGATTTCATTTTCTCTTCCTCGATTAGTAATTAGTATATCAATGTCTCCATCGGAATCGATATCTATAGTTTTCAAATTTCGCGTGGGCGAATAATCATTACCAAAAGCACCTGATCTACTAAAATTGCCAGTCCCGTCATTCAAATAAATCGCATTAGGCGCCATATCATTTCCTACAGCTATATCCAAATCTCCATCTCCATCAAAATCGGCCAACTCAGTTGCATAGCTAGTTTCTGCAATATCATCCAGCAGTTTAGAAACCGTAAAGATTCCGAATCCATTGTTAAAAAAGATCTTATTGGTTTGAGGCCAATGTCTTCCATCAGCTACCACTACATCCATATCGCCATCCTTATCAATATCTCCCGCACTGATTGAAGCAGATTTATCCTTAGTCTCACCTAAGACCAATCTGGAATTTGTGACAAATTCAATTTGCTGTGCAAATACAAATTGCTGAAGGAACAGCAGGGGCAAAAAACAGAGGTATTTCATTTGGTTTAATTAAATGTGAGGTAGCATCGAGGAATCCAAAATAGATCATATTCGATTTATTCGCTTGATTATATTTATTTTTTCATGGCATAGTATACATAGCTCACACAGTTTTGAAATCTAGAATCGTCCTGATGGGTGATGCAATGTTAGCCCCGGATTTTAACGCGGAGCAATAATCGTCACATCGATAGGTATTTTGACATAAAGAATCCCAATCAGGAAATGATGTACAGACAAAACGAGTGGATTTCAATTAATATCGAAAAAGAAAGTCCATTCTGTATTACCCGCTAACCGGACAGCCCCACAGAAACTGAAGCAAAACTGCTCTTATTATTACTCACTGCCGACCTTACTCTGCCGACTGCCCCCTCCTTCTGCCAACTCCCCACTACCTTTTGTGACCATCGGTTAGCATCACAGATTCATTCCTTTTATTTTTATGCAACAGCAAAAATACATGAAAAAACTCCTCACCACCGCTCTGCTCTTTGGACTTGCCGTTTCGGCATTTTCCCAAGGCACGCAACTTCTGCGACAACCGACGCTCTCATCTTCGGAAATCACCTTCGTATATGCCAATGACCTTTGGAAAGCCCCTCGAACTGGAGGAAATGCCATCCGAATGACCAGCAATGAGGGGGAAGAAAGTCTTCCTCACTTTTCTCCCGATGGAAATTTGATCGCTTTTACCGGTGAATACGATGGAAATACGGATGTATACCTAATTCCTGCCGCTGGCGGTGAACCCAAGCGCTTGACTTGGCATCCGGGTGCAGATTTGGTGACAGGCTGGAGCCCTGATGGTACCAAGGTGATCTTCAGCTCAGGTCGGGGAGGTCATGCTACTCAGGAATCTAAATTCTTTCAGGTATCAGTGAGTGGCGGTATGCCTCAAGCATTGGCTGTTCCCCGTGCAGTAAATGGAGAGCTTTCTGCGGATGGCAAACATATGGCTTACCAGCAAATCTCCTTTTGGGATCCAGAATGGCGTAATCACCGTGGAGGCCAAGCCAAGCCGATCTGGATTCTTGATATGAAGGATTACAGTTTACAGATGACCCCACAGACTGATAATGAGCGTCATACCGATCCGGTTTGGTTTGGAAATAAGGTCTTTTACATCTCTGAGCGAGACAACTTAGCCAATCTCTGGTCTTATGATCTTAGCACTAAGCAAGAAAAACAAGAGACTTTTTTGAAAGACTTTGATATCAAAAGCATCGATGCCGGTCCGGATGCTCTTGTCATTGAACAGGGTGGTTACTTGCATTTGTATGAGCCAAGCAGCAGCAAACTAACTCAGCAAGCCATCACGGTAAATGGAGACTTCCACTGGTCGCGTGAGCGCTGGACGGATGTGGCTGCCAACGAACTTCAAAACCCACAGCTTTCCCCAACGGGACAGCGCGCGATCTTTGAGTTCAGAGGTGAGATTTTGACTTTCCCCAAAGAAAATGGGGCTGGAAGAAATCTGACGAATACTTCCAGATCTGCTGAGCGTTCGCCAGTTTGGTCTCCCGATGGGAAAAGTGTAGCCTATTTCTCTGATGCATCTGGAGAATATCAGTTAACGACAGCGGATCAGTCTGGCATCATTTCTAAGACAATTTCCATTCAAGATCCGAGCTTCTTCTTTAAGCCTGAGTGGTCATCAGATAATACTCATATCGCTTTCACGGATACCGATTACAATATTTGGGTAAGTAATCTGACCACAGGGGCAAGCAAAATCGCCGATACTGATCGCTTTGCCCATCCCAACCGAAGCATGAATCCAGTTTGGTCTCCCGATGGAAAATGGATCGCGTATTCCCGATTGATGGATAATCAGATGAAATCAATTTTTGTCTATGAAGTCGCCAGCGGAAAGAAAATCCAAGTCACCGACACCATGGCAGATGCAATTTCGCCAGTTTGGGATGCTTCTGGAAAGTATCTCTATTACCTCGCCAGTACTGATTTTGGATTAAATACGGGTTGGCTCGATATGAGTAGCTACGATCATCCGGTGACTCGAGCGCTTTACTTTACGGTATTAAATGCTTCAGATTCTTCCCCTCTCCTTCCACAGAGTGATGAAGAAAAAGAAAAGACAGAAGAAAAAAAGAAAGATGAAAAAGTAGCGGTGACGATGACTATTACCGAAGCTGGCATCCAAAAGCGGATCGTAGCCATTGATCTCCCAGCTCGCAATTACTCCGTATTGGCAGCGGCTCCAGAGAATCAAGTCTTCTACATGGAAGAAATTCCCAATGAAGGGACTATGATGAAGAAATACGATCTGACCAAAAGAAAGTCAGAGGATTTCCTTCCAAAAGTGAGTCAAGTAGTCGTTTCTAACGATCGTAAATCCCTACTCTACCAATCTGGAAATACCTGGGGGATCGTCGAGACAGCAGGTGCTGGTAAAAAAGTTGGTGATGGTGCTTTGAAGAGCATTGCGACAATGAAAGTAAAAGTGGATCCAATGGCCGAATGGCAACAGATCTACCGCGAAGGCTGGCGCTATCAGCGTGATTTTCTCTATGTAGAGAATGTTCACGGCGCACCTTGGAATGAAATCTACGAATGGTATAAGCCTTGGGTGGCTTCAGTTCGTCACCGTACAGATATGAATTACATCATTGACATCATCGGTGGTGAAGTGGCTGTAGGGCATAGCTATACAAGAGGTGGAGATTTCCCGGATATCGATCGTGTGCCGATTGGTTTATTGGGAGCTGACTTTGAGTTCGAAAATGGAAACTACAAAATCAAGAAAATCTATACCGGAGAAGATTGGAATCCCGGACTGAATGCACCATTGGCACAAGTCGGAGCTCAGGCAAAAGTTGGGGAATACCTAGTTGGCGTAAATGGAAAAGCAATTGAAAAAGGAAGTAATCTCTATACCTATTTTGAAGGCAGTGCTAATGTGCCTACAAAAATTCATTTGAATTCTAAGCCGGAATTGGAAGGATCAAGAAGCATTTTGGTAGTACCAGTTTCTAATGAGAACACCTTGCGAAACATCGCTTGGATCGAAGGCAACCGGAGAAAAGTTGATGAACTTTCCGATGGAAAATTAGCCTACGTCTATCTTCCGAATACCGGACAACCGGGCTATACTTCATTCAACCGATATTATTTTGCGCAGCAGGATAAAAAGGGTGCGGTAATCGACGAGCGAAACAACGGCGGTGGATCCGCAGCTGATTATATGGTGGATATTATGAACCGTAAACTCACCGGGTACTTCAACTCTCGGGCAAACGACCATAAACCATTCACCCAGCCAATGTCAGGGATCTGGGGACCGAAGGTTATGCTGATCAATGAGCGTGCAGGTTCTGGAGGGGATCTCCTTCCCTATTTATTCAACAAGATGGAAATCGGTCCATTGATCGGCACCAAAACTTGGGGTGGATTGGTAGGAACATGGGATACACCTCCATTTATTGACGGAGGCCGGATGGTAGCTCCAAGAGGAGGTTTCTTTGATACCGATGGCGAATGGGCCGTAGAAGGTTTAGGTATCTCTCCAGATATCGCAGTGGAACAATTGCCTAAGGATGTCATCGTAGGTAAAGATCCACAGCTCGAGCGAGCAGTACAAGTTGCTTTGGAGCTACTGAAAACAGAAGGCATTGAACTCAAGCCAGAGCCTAAAGCTCCGATTCGATATTTCAGACCTAAGAAAGGGAATTAGTTGGAAGTTGGAGGCAGGAAGTCAGAAAGCTGAAAATTTAGAATGATGACCGCCTACTCAAGGTATAAAGAATAAAATAGCGCCGTAGTTGCGCTACATTTTGTAGCCCAGGGTTTTAACCCCGGGCCATTTGATTTTTAGCGTTTTTATTTTGGCAGGATTGACGTCAATCGGGAAATGAGGGTTTCGCCAAAACGGGTAAATGGTATTTTTTACCGCCAAGAACGCGAAGGTTTTAAAAAGGGTCGCAAAGAAAAAACAAATTTAAAATGATGAATGGCGAATGATGAATGTCGAAGATTAGACAAGCACCAGGTATGCGACATATTTTATAGCCCGGGGTTTTAACCCCGGGTTTATTGAAATATATAATGATTTTTGGTTTTGGCCGAATTGATTCCGATCGGGAAATGAAGGGTTCGCCAAAACGGGAGGGTGATTTTTTTACCACCAAGGACGCAGAGGCTTAACAAAAGATCGCAAAGGAGAAATAAATTTAAAATGATGAATGTCGAATGATAAATGTCCAAGATTAGACAAGCACCAGGGGTGCCACATATTTTATAGCCCGGAGTTTTAACCCCGGGTTTATTTAAATATATAATGATTCCGGGTTTTAGCCTAATTGACGTCAATCGAGAAATAGGTACTGCCAATGGATGGATATTTATTTTTTGTCCCAACGGGATCAAAGGATTCTTGAAGGAGAAATAAATTTAAAATGATGGATTTCCAAAATGTATCAGGCACAGATGATAATAAAAAGGCTTCATTTATTGGTTAGAAAAACTCCAGAACAAAATTTCTAACAGACCTATTGGGGAGCAGTTTACTACAGAAATATTATGGAAACCTCTTAAAATCAATTAATATGCTCAAGTCCAAGCTTGGATTAGCAGCGTTGGCATTTTAGTCGGCAAATTTTATTTATAGAAGCCATGGACTCTTTGTTCGTAGCTTTTTTTAATTTTCGGAATGCTAAAGCCCTTTTTCCTTTTACTAGCCTTCGGATTCCTAGCAATGTCCTGCAACCAACCAGCTAAAGACGTTGAATTTTGGTTGACCGATCCGAGTCAGGAAATTAAATTTCAAATTCAGGATTCACTGACTTTTCAGACGGAAGGAAATACTCAAGCTGCTGGACTAACTATTCAAATCAACCCAGAGACAAGCTATCAGGAAATCGATGGTTTTGGATTTACACTTTCCCAAGGCAGTGCGATTCACCTTTTGGGAATGAGCGAGACGGCACGAAGAACCCTTTTGGAAGAACTTTTTGGGAAAAAAGGAAATCAAATCAGCATATCATACCTACGGTTGGCAGTGGCAGCATCCGATTTGAATGAGCGGCCTTTCTCCTACAATGATTTGGAAGACTCACTTGCTGTAGATTTAGCCCTAGAAAAATTTGATCTGGGACCAGATCGAAAGGATGTAATTCCTATTCTAAAAGAAATACTTGCTGTCAACCCCAAAATCAAACTGATGGCTTCTCCTTGGTCTCCTCCTTCTTGGATGAAGGATAATAAAGATACCCGAGGCGGATCATTGCCAGAAGAATATGAATCAGTCTATGCCCAGTATTTGGTAAAATACATCCAAGAAATGAAGGTAGAGGGAATCACAATCGATGCTTTGACGATTCAAAATGAGCCGCTTCATCCCGCAAACAACCCCTCATTGTTGATGCTTCCTGAGCAGCAAGCTAGATTTATTGGGATGCATCTTGGCCCGGCATTTCGCGAAGCAGAAATCAAAACCAAAATCCTGATCTACGATCACAATGCTGATCGTCCTGATTATCCGATCACGGTACTTCAAGATTCACTGGCAAATCCATTTATCGACGGATCAGCGTTTCATCTCTATGGAGGAAAAATAGAAGCACTTTCAGAAGTTCATCAGGCTTTTCCCGACAAGCATATCTACTTTACGGAACAGTGGATCGGAGCTCCAGGAAATCTTGCCGGAGACTTGACATGGCATGCCAAAAATCTAATTATCGGCGCTACAAGGAATTGGGCAAAGACGGTATTGGAATGGAATCTGACCTCCAACCTTTCCTTAACTCCTTTTACTGACCGAGGAGGATGTGATCGTTGTCTGGGTGCTGTTACGATTGATGCAGATTCAGTTACCCGGAATCCTGCTTATTACATCATTGGGCATGCCAGTAAATTTGTTGTTCCCGGATCTGTCCGCATCGACAGTAATGAAGTAGAAGGACTTCCAAATGTAGCATTTCAGCGTCCTGATGGTAACTTGGTTTTGATTGTACTGAATGAAGGTAGTGAGCCAAAAATCTTTTCTGCGAAATTTGCCGAGAAGACTTTTCAGGCAAGATTAAATCCTGGTGCAGTCGGAACTTTTATCAGGAAATAAACCCCACCACAAACTATGAAAAAAACCGCTATTCTCATTTGCTGTGCATTTATGCTACAACTCCCACTTGCTGCCCAAAGCGGCGTAGACGAGGAAGAACTTGGAGCATGGTATATGTATTTTTATCAGAAAAAATTCGGAAACAGTCAGTTCGGAATCCAGGGTGATTTCCAATATCGAGCTTGGAAACTAGGGTCGGATCGTGAGCAGTTGCTTTTACGATCTGGTTTTACTTTTCGTCCCAAATCAGGAGATATATTATTTACGTTGGGCTATGCTTATATAGGAAGCGGCGCTCCGGGTGACTCTGATGAAGTAGTTGCTGATAACAGAATCTACCAAGAAGCTATGATGCCCCAAAAGGTAGGTGAAAGATTCTACTTCAACCATCGATTCAGATACGAACAGCGCTTTGTGGATGGTCAGGATTTCCGTACTCGGTTTCGATACAATTTATTTTTGAACGTTCCGCTTAACAAAAAGCAAATGAAGAAGGATGCGATCTATCTGGCACTCTACAATGAGCTGTTTATAAATGGCGAGACGGAGATTGGAAATGGGAGAACGGTGCAGCTTTTTGACCGGAACAGAACTTACCTCGGGCTGGGGTATTTCTTAGGAGAGAAATCCCGTATCCAAGTCGGTTGGATGAAACAAACCACTACAAATTGGGCAAAAGGCCAGCTTCAATTTAGTCTTCATCAGAATTTCTAAATGGTGGAAGTTGAATTTGTTTTCGAGATAGTCGAGTCTAGCGTCATTGCGAGGACTTAGATAAATTTCTCTTTACCCAATTGATTCGAGTAGCTGGATAGTCTCGCTAAATTCCTACTAATGGCAGCATGAATAATCTATTGTGAATAGAAATAACCTGAAATTTAATTCTGAAAATCCACAAATGAATCGTCAAATCCTGTCATCTCCTCCTTTTATATTTCTAAATTTTCCAGAGTCCCTATGACGCAGTAGCAATGTGTATTTTTGGAGATATATCTTTTGCCAAAGGCAAAACCCGTATCAGCCCAGAATGCAGCGCAGCGATATTCGGGGTTTTGTTGGATGCTGATGTTTTGGAGTGCCAACGGCACGATCGGTATTCACCTCCAAAGTGTAAATCAATCCCACACATATTTCAGGTCATATTCAATTTCGTATTCCTCCAAAAATTTAATATACTCCTCCTGAAACGTCATATTACGATGATGTGGCTCTTGATTCTGAATGTGTCTTTTGACAGTTTCTAATTTTGATTGAGTCACTGAGTTCGGGCCATATCATTTTTGCCAATTGAATTCCTTGGATCCAATTCTAGTTCAATACCGATCGTGCCCTTGGCACTCTAAAAATATACTAGCTTTCTAATCAAACCCAGAATGACATTCTGGGCTTTTACTGTCCTTGCCTTTGGCAAGGGTTCGGGAATCTCAGCAAGTCTCATTTTGAGAAAAGGAGCAACCGGTTACCACCCCAATTTCCTTTAACAATCCCAAAGGAAATACACTTCAGATAATATGGATGTTCTGGGGATCGATCTTTTGCCAAAGGCAAAACCGGTATCAGCCCAGGATGCAGCGCAGCGATATTCGGGGTAAAGTAAGCACCGCGGTATATGAGAGTGCCAACGGCACGATCGGTATTTATCTACCACCAATAATTCAATCCCTCACATATTTCAGGTCATATTCAATTTCGTATTCCTCCAAAATTTAATATACTCCTCCTGAAACGTCATATTACGATGATGTTCCTCCTGGTTTTAAATTTATCTTTTGACAGTTTCCAGTTTTGATTGGCTCACTGAGTACGCGCCATATCCTTTTTGCCAATGGAATTCCTTAGAGCCAATTCTAGCCATTTTATTTGAACTGGGAATTTTAATCTTTTGAATCATATCTGCTATGGTTAGTGTTCGCGGAAGCGTACATAACCAATGTATATGATCTGGATTGGCGAAAATTTCTATGGTATAAATACCAAGATCGGAAGCCAAAGAAACGATGTAGGCCTGAAGAATTGGATTTGTTTCCGCCGAAATGAATGGTTTTCGATCCTTGGTGGAAAAAATAACATGGAGATATACTTTTGCTAGGGATTGTGGCATAGTCGAATAAGTTGAGATTGTTCAATACCGATCGTGCCTTTGGCACTCTATAAGTATACTAGCTATGTAATCGAACCCAGAATTACATTCCGGGCTTTTACTGGCCTTGCCTTTGGCAATGGTTCGGGAATCTCAGCAAGCCTCATTCATCTAAAGCAGCAATCGGTTCAACCCCAATTTCCTTAAATAATCCTCCGGGAGGCGGGCTTCTGAATTGAGACTTTTAATTAACTGAATGATTCCGATAAATTCCTCGCAATGACGCTAAAATGAATTTCTACCAATGACGTCACTCCAGCGTCATTGCGAGGGTGGACTCCTTCAATTAGTTTTTAACCAGAGGCTTTGCCATCCGAAGCAATCTGTAAACCATCTGTCAGATTGATTCGGAATTGAGACTCTTCATTTAACTGAATGATTCCGTCAAATTCCTCGCAATGACGCTAAAATGAATTCTTCGCAATGACGTCTACTTACTTTAAAAGCTGTATCAATTCTCTTGCAGTAAATTCACCCTTCATTCGAATAAGCTCTCGTGGCGTATTGTCTCCCACTTCAAAAGTCATAGACTCCGCACCATGGACAAAGAAAAAATAGCTGTTGGAAGTCACACTTCGCTCGTTATTTTCTGTTGGTCGGATATTGGGATCATAGCCTGGGATTCTTTTCGAAGATCGCTTGATTAGTTTTGGAATCAGTCCCGGTGAATTACCTTCTAAATCTTCATTGATCGTATAAAAAATATCTTCCCAAGTGGCGTGGAAGTCTGCGGCAAAAATAAATTTCCCTCCACTTTCCCGCACTTTATTTTCCATGAAAGTGGATAAAGCTCGAGTTTCCGGTTGATTGAAATTCACCCAATCTCGATTGAGATCTATTCCTCCCACATTGTGCCGCCAATGGCCATTGGCTACGCCATCTGGATTCATCTGTGGCATTACATAAAGATTATACTTGCTTCTAAATTTTCTTGCCTCGGGTGAATCTTCACAAATCGTCTTCACAAATGCTTTCATCGCCAAATATCCGGGAATCTCCGGTGGGTGTTGCATGGAAATAACCATCAGCATTTTGCTGTCATCCGCCTCCCCTATTTTCAGCACTTCCAGAGTTCTTCCTTCAGTACTTTCCCCTATTTTTATTCTTTCTACAAAATCCAGTTTTAGCATCTCTTCCTTCCAAACTGTCACCTCATTTGTTCCCACAAAATCCTGAGCCGCAATCCACAAGGTGTCAGCGCTTACATCAATATTTAAGTAAGCTATTTCAGGTCTTTTGCCTGGTAAAAACTCCGCTTTGAAACGTGTGGAGTCTACATTCTGAAAAACTCTTCCATCGTTACTGATTTTAGGGAAATACCGATGGAAACCACCCTCAGCGTAGGTGAATTCAATCCAGGTATTGACTGGTTGATCGGACCACACCTTAAAAGCATACCAAGGACTTGGATTAATCGGTTCATTCTCAGGATTGACTCGAATACGAATCAAGGTGTCATTCACCACCACTACATCATTGAGTCTTGCTCCTTCAAATTGATTCGAAAAGTAAACTCCTTTCCCCAGCTCAAAAACTTGTTTTTCTTGGATTTGAATTTTGGTGCTTTCGGTAGGTATGATTTGAATCGGTCCTTGACCTTCCCATTGGGCAGAGGATTTACAGGAGCCAAAAAAGATTAGAATCAGAATCCAAAAATGAGTGTATCGTTTCATGGTTTAGTAAAAGCCCTTTGGTAAAACCAAAGGGCTTATTGTGTTTTTCTAGCGTAAATCTTAAAATCAGACTTTAGGCACCTTCCATCCATTGTGATAGTGGGCTTTCATCAAGTCATTGGCCGCCGAAGATGTAAACTGGTTTTTTTCTGCGTTCCAATATACTTTCTCTCCGGTCTTGTATGCGATATTTCCCATCTGAGCATTGATCGCGGCTACAGAGCCGGTCTGAATCGCACAGTTTAGAAGTTTAGGATCATTAGCTTTTACCGCTTCGGAGAAATTAACTGCATGTAAGTCCAATGCATTTCCGATAGGCTTGCTATGGGCAACTTCCTCCACCTTATTGGTTCGCACGCCATCTTTGTTCTCAGTCTCCGGAATCACTTTCCAGCCACCCCGATTGACAACTAATGTAGCATTATTTCCGATAAAGGCTATTCCTTCGGTAGTGCCATAGTTACCGCCATCAATTCCTGTGGCATGTTCCCAAAGCATGTTGAAGCCTTCGTATTCATAAACCGTCTGCAAGGTATCGGGTGTCTCAGAAGCATCATCAGGATAGGCAAATTTCCCCCCCGAAGCCATCACTGACTTGGGCGCAGAGACACCCATCGCATACAATGCAATATCAATCTCATGCACTCCCCAGTCAGTCATCAAACCCCCTGCATAATCCCAGAACCAACGGAAATTAAAGTGAAAACGGTTTGGGTTAAATTCACTCGAAGGTGCTGGACCAAGCCACATTTTGTAATCTACTCCTGCCGGTGGAGCTTGATTGGAAAGGACTGGAACGGGTTTCATCCAGCCTTGATAAGCCCAGCATTTCACGAGACGGATTTGGCCCAATTTTCCAGACTTCACATAATCGATCGCCTCAGCATATTGCGAACCTGAACGTTGCCACTGGCCCACTTGTACAATTTTACCATAGCGCTCCTGAGCTTTGACCATGATCTGACATTCTTCAATGGTATTGGCAATCGGCTTTTCAACGTAGACATTTTTGCCAGCTGAGACCGCATCCACCATATTCAAGCAATGCCAATGGTCTGGCGTACCAATGATCACTACATCAATATTTGGATCTTCGAGCATCTTCCGATAGTCCGCGTATTGCTTCGGACGAGTCCCTCGGATTTTGAATACATCTTCCGCACGCATATCCAGGATACTTTGATCGACATCCGCCAAAGCCACACAATTCACATGAGGCATTTTAAGATGTGCATTCATATTCGACCAGCCCATTCCTTTACAGCCTATGACGCCGTAGTTGAGTTGATCTGAGGGAGAAACTCTTCGAGTAAAGGCACCGAAATCAGCAGCAGTCAGCACTTGAGGCATACTCAGACCTGCTCCAATGAGCATTGTATTTTGTATAAATTTTCTTCTTGAGGACATGATAGATTAGTTTTGGGTTTAGCGGTTATCGGTTGTCGGTTATCGGTTGTGGGTTGTGGGTTAATAGTTTTAACAGACAATCCATAACCGATTACAATTTACGGACCCAGATATTTCTAAATTTTACAGGATTACCATGGTCCTGAAGTTTGATTGGAAGTTCCTCGGCATGAGCTTTATAATTCGGAATCCCGATGTACTCTGTAGGACCTTTAAGGATTACATTATTTTGTGCCAACACTCCATTAATCAGAACAGTCACAGTAGCAGGTGCCGTCACCATACCATTCTTGTCAAAGCGTGGTGCTTTGAAGATGATATCATAGTAATTCCATTCTCCAGGAGGACGAATTGGATTGACCAATGGCGGATGCTGCTTGTAAATACTACCAGCTTGTCCATTCGTATAAGTCTTACTTACATAGCTATCCAGTACCTGCACTTCATAAATCCCCATTAGGAAAAATCCGGAATTTCCTCTTCCCTGACCTTCCCCGACAATTTCAGTAGGCGCAGTCCACTCAAAGTGGTATTGGGCATCTCCAAAAGCTAATTTGGATTGGATGTCCCCTTTTCCTTTTTGTACGATCGCGGAACCATCTTCGATTTTCCACTCAGCTGGTGAACTCCCATCTCGTGCACTTACAAAAGCATTCAGGCTTGACCCGTCAAATAGTACAATCGCATCCGACGGAGGAAGATTGTTCTCAGTACCAGGAGTGATTTTTGGAGGAATTGGAGTGTAAAACTCGGTAGCCTCAGGCTTCATTGGCGGCGGAATTTTCTCTTGCGCACAAGCAACGGTACCAAGCATACCTATTCCTGTCAGAAGCAATAGTCTTTTCGTATTCATACTAGTCTATTTAGGGTTGAGATGTTAATACTTTAAATTAGGTCAATTTGCTCTGAATCAAAAAACCATTTATGGATTTTTGGTTTCAGTGGCATTTCTTTTTCTTAATTTTCGTCAAAATAGCAACTATGAAAAAATCTCTACTTCTAATTATCACCTATATTTTATTGAATTCGGCTGCTTACGCCCAGTCAACCTATTTTTTTCCCGGAGAAAAATTTGATTCAGCCATTCCTTCACCAGAGGAATTTCTGGGTTATCCTATCGGTGATTGGCATACCCGCTATGATTTGATCGTAAAGTATTTTGAAAAACTGGATCAACTTAGCCCGAATGCGCAAATCACCACTATTGGCTATACGCATGAGCGAAGACCTAAAGTAATCTTAACCCTAGGCTCAAGCACTAATCTCTCCAACTTGGAAGCGATTCGAGTAAAACAGATTCAATTGGCCGATCCTTCTCAATCCAAGCCCGATGTCAGTCAAATGCCAAGCATTATTCATCTTGGATATGAAGTTCATGGTAATGAGCCCTCCTCAGCAGAAGCAGCGATGCTTTCAGCCTATTGGGTTTTGGCTTCCCAAAGTGAGTTGGCAAAGAACATCCGAGAAAATTCTATCATTCAGATTGATCCTACAGTAAATCCTGACGGTAGGGATCGTCATAGCCTTTGGGCTAACAGCAATAAAGGCCTTCCTCCGGTGGCAGATCCCCTCGATCGAGAACATAACGAAGCTTGGCCTGCTGGTCGGACGAATCATTATTGGTTTGATTTAAACCGGGATTGGCTACCCTGGCACATCCGGAATCTCAGTCTAAAATCGCCTAGTATCATCAGTGGTATCCAAATGTGACAACAGATTTCCATGAAATGGGAACAAACAGCACTTACTTTTTTGAACCTACCAAACCTTTTGGAAGTGAGAATCCCGTGGTGCCAAGAAAAAATTACGATGATATCAACGTCCGTTTTGCTAAATACTTCGCCAAATACTTAGATGAGATTGGAAGCCTATATTGGTCCAAAGAAGTCTTCGATAACAGCTACCCTGGTTATGGATCAACCTACCCGGATATTCAGGGTGGATTAGGTTTAGTCTTTGAGCAAGCCAGTAGCCGTGGTCATTTACAATCCAGCCAACGTGGACCGATCAGCTTTGCGTTCACTATTCGAAACCATGTCAGAAGTTCACTGGCTACCATGGAAGCAGCCCTAGACAATCGGGTATTTATGCATGATTACCTTCGTGAGTTTTTTGAGACAGCTGTAGCTGAAGGACAAAAAGACGCTGCAAAGAATTACCTCTTCGGAGACGAATTTGATGCAAGCCGCACACAGCTTTTTGTTAAATTCTTGATGGATCATCAGATCAAAGTCTATGAAAATACCAACGATGTTAACTTAGGAGGCTATATATTCAAAAAGGGAAAGTCCTATCTCGTCCCTACTGCCCAACCACAATATCGTATGGTGAGAACCATGTTTGAGGAAGTAACGGAATTTGCTGACTCAGTCTTTTACGATGCTTCGGCTTGGACGATGGCACATGCATACGGAATGCCTTTTGCAAAAGCTCCAGGATTGAAATCAGGAGGATTATTGAAAGCGACTCCAACCCTTTCCTTTGAATTCCCTACCGTAAAAGCATACGCATACTTAGTGGACTGGTCTGATTACTATGCGCCTAAGCTCCTCTTTGAATTACAAAAAGAAGGAATTCACGTGGAGCAAGTAGGCCAAGCATTCAGCTCAGAGACTCAAATCGGAGCGAAAGATTTTCCAGCCGGAACCCTGATGATTCCAATGGGCTTCCAGAGCTTGGATAGCGAAAAGGTGGTTGAATTACTTCAGAAACATGCAAGATCCACTCATCAACAAGTATTTGCTGTGACAACAGGTATGAACTTAAAAGGGATTGACCTAGGGTCGAATTTAGTTGGGGCAATCAGCAAACCAAAAGCAATCATGGTAGTCGGTTCAGGGATTTCTTCCTACGAAGCCGGTGAAATCTGGTATTTGCTAGATAGTGTTTGGACGAAAACTTATAAATTTTTAATAATGAAGCATATACATGCTTAACCCATGGTTGAATAATTCAACAAATGTCAGTAAAAAGATACAAAAAAGCGGTATTTAGTGCCTTCTACGCTTGATTGGCAGCTATTATTCAACTATTTTTAAAGTGTAGATCAATTAAGGAAAAAACATTCGATGCGCCAACGATTCTCCCTGCAACAAACTTTAGGAATTACCCCCATAGCAGAAGTAGCTATCCCCAAAAACAGCAGGCATGAGCTGGCTCCGGTACTGGCCGCCCTGCAGCATATTTTTATAACCCCGGAATT
>Ga0209491_10004288_pt1 | contig 22150 bp, 22 predicted proteins | sample BON02_FD_187213 | JGI IMG/M metagenome (GOLD analysis project Ga0209491, IMG submission 187213) | Freshwater microbial communities from Lake Bonney liftoff mats and glacier meltwater in Antarctica - BON-02 (SPAdes) (version 2) | ecosystem: Environmental > Aquatic > Freshwater > Ice > Glacier... | reverse complement strand
GCATCTCTCAAATTTGCGACGTCTGAAGTCGGCCAGGGTTTCGTAACCCTCGCCCAGCAAATTGCGCGATCTGTGCTCGGCGTCGACTCGGTCGTGCTAGAGCCGTCAGACACTTCGATCGGCTCCGCCGGTTCGACCTCGGCATCTCGCCAGACGTGGATGAGTGGCGGTGCCGTCGACGGAGCGTGTCGACTCGTGCGCGAGAGATTGTTCGAACACGTTGGCTTAACGCACAACATTTCACCCATCAACCTGATCATCGACGGCACAGATGTAGTCGACACCGTCGGCACGCTGCGCGTCTCTGTGTCTGAAGCGACAACGGGCCTCACGATCGTGCAAGAGTTCGAACATCACCATCGAAAGACCGACGAACTCGACGAAAACGGACAGGGGAACTGTCACGTTGCATTCGCCTTCGTCGCCCACCGCGCAGTCGTCGACGTCGACCCCGAACTCGGGCTCGTCAAGGTTGTCCAGATCGCCACCGCCCAAGATGTCGGACGAGTACTAAACCCGCTGTCGGCGATCGGGCAGGTCGAGGGCGGAATCGCCCAAGGGCTCGGCCTCGCCATAATGGAAGAAATAATTATGGAAAATGGCAAGGTCCGTAACCCGAGTTTCACGGACTATCTTTTGCCGACAGCCCTCGACGCGCCCGATGTTGTCGCGATCATGATCGAAGAACCCGAGCCTCAGGCCCCACTCGGCGCCAAGGGCATCGGCGAGCCGCCGTGCATATCGGTGACACCAGCGATAGTTGCGGCCATTCGCGCCGCGATTGGCAAAGACCTGACACGTGTACCCGTGCGGCCGTACGACATCTGTTTATAGTTAGAGGTCGGCTTAATTAGGGAGTAATTTCGTGCGAGCACTTTTCAAACCCAGCGCTGCTCCAGGTTTAGAAATGATCGAATGCCCCGAGCCAACACCTGGCCCAAACGATGTCAAAATTAGAGTCGAGCGCACCGGCATTTGTGGCACCGACCTGCACATCGAATCGTGGGATGCATGGGCCGCGGTGTCGGTCAATTCACCGCTGATTATTGGCCACGAGTTTTCGGGCCGCATCGTCGAGATGGGCTCGCATGTCAAGTCGCTTGAACTTGGGCTGCTCGTGTCGGGCGAAGGACACATCGTCTGCGGCACGTGTCGCAACTGTCGCGCTGGTCGCCGCCACCTGTGCATGAATACCGCAGCAGTCGGTGTAAATCGTGATGGGGCGTTCGCTGAGTATGTGATAATCCCCGAGGACAATGTCTGGGTGCACTCTGCGGCAGTCGACGCCGACCTTGGCGCAATCTTCGATCCGTTCGGCAATGCTGTGCATACCGCCCTGACCTACCCGCTCGTCGGCGAAGACATTTTGATCACGGGTGCCGGACCAATCGGCCTAATGGCCGCCAAGGTTGCGCGGCATGTCGGCGCGCGCTTCATCGTCGTTACCGACATCAACGAATCGCGCCTCGCGCTCGCTCGCAAGATGGGTGTCGATCTGGCGATCAACCCAATAACAACCGATATAGCGACAGCCCAAAAGACACTCGGGATGCGCGAAGGTTTCGACGTCGCCTTCGAGATGAGCGGCGCAGCTACTGCGCTACCCGACATCTTGAACAACCTCAGCCACGGGGGCCGAGTGGCGATACTCGGGCTGCCGAGCAAGGAGATCGCCATCAATTGGGCCAAGGTGGTCAGCCACATGATCACGATCAAAGGAATCTACGGCCGCGAGATGTTCGAAACTTGGTACGCGATGAACGCGATGATTCAATCTGGTCTGGATATTAGCGACATCATTACAGATCGCTTTGCGGCCAGCGATTGGCAATTAGCCTTCGCCGCCGCTCGCTCGTCGAATTCTGGCAAAGTGATTATGGACTGGACGTAGGTCGAGAATATGTACGGAGCAGTACGAGGGCAGATCCAAACGGCCCTCGACGAGATCAGCGAGGCCGGTCTCTTCAAGCACGAACGACTGCTCGACTCTGCCCAACAATCGCATGTCGAGAGCAACCACCGACGCCTGCTCAACTTTTGCTCCAACAATTACCTCGGCTTCGCTAATCATCCCGAGATCATCAATGCTGCCAAGAGGTCTCTCGATACGAACGGATTTGGTATGGCCAGCGTTCGCTTTATCTGCGGCACGCAAACCCAGCACGATGAACTGGAGAAGAAACTTTCGACGTTTCTAGGCACGCAGGCGACGATCCTCTTTCCTTCCTGCTTCGATGCCAACACTGGCGTGTTCGAGGTGTTGCTCGACGAACAGGACGCGGTTATTTCTGACGCGCTGAACCACGCCTCGATAATCGACGGCATCAGGCTCTGCAAGGCCACTCGGTACCGCTACAAGAATCGCGACGTCGCCGACCTCGAAGCCCAACTAGTTGCGGCCAAAAACGCTCGCCGCAGATTGATCGTCACCGACGGCGTCTTTTCGATGGACGGATCATTCGCCCCGTTGAAAGAGATTTGTGACCTCGCCGATAAGTACGAGGCCTTGGTCATGGTTGATGACTCGCATGCCGTCGGCTTCGTCGGTGCAACTGGCGCGGGCACGCCAGAGATGTTTGGCGTGAGAGACCGCATCGACATTGTCTCGGGTACATTGGGCAAAGCACTCGGCGGCGCTTCTGGCGGCTACATCAGCGCCCACCAAGAGATCGTAGAGCTGTTGCGCCAGCGTGCTCGCCCCTATCTATTTTCTAATTCCATCCCGCCGACTGTCGTCGCTGGCTCGCTGGCGGCACTCGATCTCGTCAATAGCGGCCGCGAAATGCGGGCGGCCGTGCACCGTAATGCCGCAAACTTTCGCGCTCAAATGACGGTTGCCGGTTTCAATCTTTTGCCCGGCGAGCACCCAATCATCCCGGTGATGTTCGCCGACGAGCACGAGGCCGCGCGCATGGCGACTGCACTTTTTGAACTCGGAATCTACGTAGTCGCGTTTTCATACCCTGTCGTGCCGCTGGGCAAGGCCCGTATTCGCGTGCAGATATGCGCTACCCACTCACAACAAGACATTGATCAATGCGTGGTGGCCTTCGTGGCTGCCAGAGATATCTAGTGAGGTTCCCCAGGGAAAAGGGAAGTTGTAAGTCCTAGGTAATTACGTTACAATTAAAACCTAACTCCCCACCATCCCTTACGGGATTGGTGGGGTTTTTAATTGGATGGAGTGACACCCGCGATAGTTGCGGCCATTCGCGCCGCGATTGGCAAAGACCTGACACGTGTACCCGTGCGGCCGTACGACATTTGTTTATAGTTGGGTATCGGCTTAACGTTAGGCATAACGCATGGTCACCTCCATACTTCATCCGAACCAGTTTTACGTCAACGAAGCCTGGATCGCGTTTCAGTTGAACGATGCGCCGATTCACACGGGACTCGATGGGACCTTCAATTGCATTGCACTAATGGACGCAGCGAGTTGTTTCATCCTTACCTCGACGCTTGTTCTGACCAATGAGACCGAGCCATCGAGATTTGAGGCCAAGTTATTGCTTTAGTTCGTGTTCCAGAGCATCAACTTCTGCACTTCATCGGGGAAGCACGAGAAGGATTCAAAGAACACTTTGGCGAGGGCAGCCCGCAGTGATACCTAATCCTTCCATCGACCATCTGGGTGTGGAATCTTTACCTCTTCGCACTCTTCTCTGGAGGAGCCATGTCAACCCCACTGCATGAACTTGAAGCGGAGGTCCTGGCTTTGGCCGCCGAAGATCGCGCCCACTTGCTAGAACGCCTCATAGAGAGTTTCGAACCAGACACGAACGTTGAACGCGCTTGGATTGCTGAGGCACTACGACGAGAGGCTGATGTCAAAGCCGGTACATCAAGAATGGTGCCCGGCGCCGAGGCGCTCGAACGAGTTCGTGCAAGGCTGGGGTGAACCATTGGCTGCACGAAGAGGCTGAAGCCGAACTCGGCGACGCGACATGGTGTTGCAGCAGACGAGCTTGTCGGTCAGGCTACGCTCTCTCATTGGCGTTCGCTGCTGAGCGCCGATACGTTATGCGTAATAAAATGGAGCACCTGTGATGCTGAAATTTGAATGGGATGAAACGAAGGCTGCGTCTAATGTCTCAAAGCATGGAGTACCATTTGAAGATGCAGTTTCCGTTTTCGGCGATCCGCTTGCGCTCACATTCCCAGACCCAGATCATTCGGTGGGTGAGAAACGTATGCTGACCTTCGGTATCTCCCGTGAGGATCGGCTTTTGGTGGTAGTACATACAGAACGCGAACGCACTGTCAGGATCATTAGCGCACGTAAGGCAACACGACACGAACGAGGTATTTATGAACAAAGATAAAATGCGTGCCGAATATCGGCGCGCAGACTTAGGCAAAGGCATGCGAGGAAAATATTTTAAGCGGTACTCGAAAGGCACCAACCTTGTCCTCCTTGACGACAAGGTAGCAGAGGCATTCCCCACAACTGAGGCCGTCAACGAGGCGCTCCTCAGCCTTCTTGCCTTAACTGAAAAAACGGCTCGCATAACAGGTCGTTCAAGCGGACGCCCCGCAAAGCAGCACACCGCTTAACTCCAACGTTAGACCGACAGATGCCGGCCTGGAATTCAGAGATACCTAGCGACTAGCGAGCGCCTCTGCCCCATCAAGAATTGACGCGTGCACGCCACCAACAACGCCCGGACGCACAATTTTCTTTTCTGATGGCATCTCTGGCATAACAGGGTCAACGAATTCGACAGCGAATGGCATCTTGCGCGTGAGGCTGCTGACGTCGCGGCGCTGACCCTTGTCAACGAGCGAAATGACAACGCCCTTCAAGCCAGCGCGGCCAGTTCGACCAGAGCGGTGAATGTAATCTTTCGGATCTTCCGGAGGGTCGAAGTGGACGACGACGGGCACGGCGTCGATGTGAATACCGCGCGCGGCAACGTCGGTTGCAACCATCACAGTGCTGCGACCTGCTCGAAACTGCTCGAGCGCCCGCTCGCGCTGGGCCTGGCTGCGATTGCCATGGATGATGCATGTGCGCACGCCGAGGTCTTCGAGTTGGCGCGCCACGCGATCACAACCGTGCTTGGTGCGGCAGAACAAAATCACGCGCTTAAAGTGCACGGCAATGTCGGCGACTACGTCGACCTTGGTCTCTCGGTTGATGTTCCAGAAATAGTGATCGATGTCGGCGGGGCCATCTTTGGAGACAATCTCGTGGCGCTTAGGGTTGTTCTGGTAATCACGAATTACCGTGTTGACGTCACCGTCGAGGGTTGCCGAGAACAACATCGTCTGGCGATTCTTCGGGATCATCGCCATGATTCGTTTTACGGCTGGCATGAAGCCCATGTCGGCCATGCGGTCGGCCTCGTCGAGCACCGCCATCGATACGTCACCCAGATTCAGATCGCGCCGATCGATCAAATCTTCGAGCCGGCCCGGCGTGGCGACCACGATGCTTGCCGCTCGTGCAGCCTTAACCTGCGGGCCGTAACCGGCACCGCCGTAGACCGCAGCGACGCGAAGGTCGGAACCGGCAGTAAGCAACGAAATTTCGAGTGCCACTTGCGACGCTAACTCGCGCGTCGGCACCAGCACCAGACCCGTCGGCCTGCCTGGCTTGCCGCGCTTAATCCGCAGGGCCAGCGCCAAGCCGAAGGCCAAGGTCTTGCCTGATCCGGTTGGTGCACGGCCACAAATGTCGTGCCCGGCTAGGGCATCTGGAAGCGTCGCCGATTGCACGGGAAAGGGCTTAGCAATACCTCGTTTGGCAAGGCCAGCGGCCACGCGCTCGGGCACGCCTAAGTCAATAAAAGATTTTGTCACTTCGTCCTCCGGGGTATGTACTGCGGTTAATTACCCAGTACGCGACGTAAATAGTCGTTTGTGAACACACCCTCAGGATCGAGACGGTTCCTAACGTCAGCAAAACGCTTGTATTCAGGATACCTCGCCGAAAGCGTTTCGAGACTTTGAAAGTGAAGTTTCCCCCAATGCGGTCTGCCCTCGTAATCGTTCATAATTGCCTCGACAGCCTCGAAGTATGGCCTGTAACTCATACCTTTGTAGATGTGCACGGCAATGTAGGCGCTGTCACGACCGCTCGATGTTGACAGGGGGATGTCGTCTGCCGCGGTGAAGCGCACCTCTACCGGGAAGTTCAGCAGGAAGCCCTTTGCGTCGACCATTTCGACGACGCGCTTTAATGCCGTTGTCAAGTGGTGGCGCGGTATCGCGTACTCCATCTCGTAAAACTTGACGATGCGCTTGCTGGCGAAGATCTTGTAACTCTTATTGACGTATTCGGTGCGACCGCTGCTGGGCAACGCCTTGGCCAGTTTAGGGATCAGCCTCGGCACAACTCGACCGAGGGCGCAGACTAGGCCGAAGGCGTAGTTCTCCATCACAGTTTTATTCCACCAGGTTTTTACTCGGCGAGAAGGGTCTGGTTGACGATCGGTCGCGTTGTTGCGCTTCGTCAGCGCCCACCCGGTGTGCGGCACCCAGAAGAACTCGAAGAAATCGTTGTCGGCGACATACTTGTCGATATTTTCAAGTACATGGTCTAGGCGCATCGGTTCTTCGATCGCATGCAGGTTGAAAGATTGCACGACCTTCAACGTCACTGTGCTGATAATCCCGAGTGCGCCGAGCCCCACCCGCGCGACGTGAAAGATGTCAGGGTTCTTGGTCGGCGAACACTCGATAATTCGCCCATCCGCAGTAACCATCGTCAGGGCCACGATTTGCGCCGCCAGACCTTTCATGCGTCCACCAGTGCCGTGAGTTGAAGTGCTTGTCGCTCCCGCGACCGATTGATAGGCGATATCGCCCAGATTCGGCATCGCATAGCCGAGAGCATCAAGCCGCTCGTTAAGTTCGAGCAACTGGATTCCTGACTCGACGGTCACTTCTAAAGCGTCTCGACTAACCTTGAGCACGCGGTTGTAGTTGTCGAGGCTGACGATGTGGCCGTCGGTGACCGCGATGTCGGTAAAACTGTGCCCGTGTCCAACCACCTTGACGTGTTGCTTCGCCGCGCGGGCGTAGTCAACGATGGCGACGATCTCGGATTCGCTGGTCGGCTTGTGCAACGCCAATCCATTCGCAACTTGATTACCCGCCCAGTTTTTCCATACCGCAGTCATAACCCAAGACTATTCGGCGGCTAGGCTATTCGCCGACGGGAGTCGCCGATACGGTCTCACGAAGTTCGCGAGCCTGCAGCCTGAAGGTCATCAGCAAGGCCACCGCGGCGACAGGTATCGCTATCCAAAAGACCCGTACGATGCCGTCAGTGATCGACGATGTAATCGCTTCACGTATAGCCGGCGCCGATGCCTCGATTGCCTCTGGGGTGCCGATTATCTCGAGCAGGTCTGTTGGGCCGCTCGTGCTACTTGGCAGTTTCGATGCCAATCGGTCGGCGACTACAGAGTTGAATATCGTGCTGTATAGAGCTAGCGCCACCGCTCCTCCGAGGGTTCTAAAGAACGTTACGAGCGCAGTTGTAACGCCAAGGTCGCGGATCTCGACTGCGTTTTGCGATGCGATATTAACGGTCGGCAACACAGCACCCATGCCAAGTCCGATCATAAACATTGACGCCGCCAGTATCCAAAAGGGCGAAGTCGGCGTAAGCGCTAAAGCCGACACCGCGATCCCGCCGACAACAACAGCTGCGCCAACCTTCGGATATGTCACGTACTTGCCCGTGCGCGAGATAGCACGACCCACGACCATCGCCGACAACAAGATTCCGGCGATCATCGGCAGGGTTCGCAAACCCGCGGATGTGGGCGCGATAAATAAGACGTCTTGAAAATATATCGAGAAGTACAAACTAACGCCCAACAAAGTCGTACCTGCAAAAAAGGCGATCACTGAGCAGACCCGCACCACCGGGTCCTTCAGCAGTCTCAGGGGTACCATCGGCTCGTCTACCTGTCCCTCTTGCCGCACGAACAGCACCAAGAACACGACGGTGAACACGAATAATAAGACGACCTCTCTAGAAGTCCAGCCGTTGGTGCGACCCAATTCAAGCGCCGCGAATAGGCCGAATATCGTCAGTGACAGAAAAACCGCACCCTTGATGTCGACCTTGGCCTTGATCGTATGAAAATTGATGTTTAGCACCGAGGTGATGATCATTAACGCCGCGAACCCGATCGGTAGGTTGACGAAAAAAATCCAGCGCCAGGACAGGTGCTCCACCAACCAGCCGCCTAGCAGCGGGCCGGCAACGCCTGACACTGCGTAAACGCTGACGAATAGACCCATGTACTTGCCGCGTTCTCGCGGCGACACGAGTTCGGCGACGATCGCGAAGGTGATTGCCCCGATACCGCCACCGCCGATCCCTTGCAAGGCTCGAAACAGAATCAACTGCTCAATGTTCTGCGCGAGTCCGCACAGCAAAGAGCTAACCAAGAAAATGTTTATCGAGACCAGATAAATACGTCGACGACCGAAAATGTCGCTGAGTTTGCCGAGCAGCGGCGTGGCCATTGCTGTCATCACTATGTACGACGTGCTCACCCAGGCCAACCTGCTGAAGCCGCCCAGCGTGCCAGCAATCGTTGGCATCGCCACAGCGACAATACTGCCGTCGAGGCCGGCCAGAAATAGGCCGACGACCAGGCCGAATACCGCGAGTTTCAGTTGCTGTTTGTTGATTTCCGACGGCTCAATGAAGATCTTCTCGGATCGAACAAACAAACTCACGCGGCAATTGTAGGTGTCGACCTCGTGTCAACTTGCCTCGCAAGGACGACCACTAGAAGTAAGGTGGCGAGAAGTGCAGCGCCATTGCCGAGCATCGAGTAGCCAACCGATTTGCGTATGAAACCGCTCGAAAACCCTGCCAGCCCTCCGAAAAAACTCATCAGCAGGTCGGCCGTCCCCTGCACTTGCACCCGCCGTTCACCCGACACCGAATCAACCAGCAGACTCGAGCCACCGATTAGGCCAAAACTCCAGCCGATCCCGAGCAGCCATAGCGATGGGAATAACAAACTCGCCTTGTCGCCCGCGAGGGCCGACATCAGCGTCGCCATAATCAGCAATACCGCGCCAACCGTGATCGTTGGCAACCGGCCCCTAGCATCACTGAACTTGCCCACGAGCGGGCTGAACGCATACATCCCCGCGATGTGTAGCGAGATCACATAGCCGCTAATCGATTCATGCCCGTGCAACTTTAAGTGCACTGGGGTCATCGTCATGACCGCCACCATCGTCGCCTGCGAAATAACCATCGCCATGAGCGCGAGGCGCGCGTCGGGAGAATCCTTGATAACCCCGATGATTGCGCTCAACCTGGGCCGGGTAACTCCCACGCCCGCTTGGCTGTTGAGACCGCCGCTTGCCTCAAGCGGGTCTGGGCGCAGGCGAAAAGTCGCGTTCAGAAATGACAGCGAAAGAAACAATCCGGCGAAAATCCACGGCCCCGTATATTTGCTCCAGCCGAACCACTGCTGACCGAAATATTGAGCCGGCGTTATTAATATCGGACCGAACACGGCGCCGAAGGTAGATGCAAAAAGAATCTTGCTCATCGCCGCTCCGCGCTCGTTTGGCAAGGCCAAGTCGGTGGCGGCGTAACGCGACAACAAGTTGGCGGCCTGCCCATTACCAAATAGAAACAGGCCACAGAGGAATATCCAGAGCGAACGCTGTTCGACACCGAAGCCGGCAATTAATCCGCCGATGATTGCTAGCGCGTAGCCGACCTGTAGACCTCCGCGACGACCGTGGTGACCCATCACTCGCGAAAGCACTTGGGCCATGAAGGCAGTGCCCATTGTTACCGTCGCGGACGCGATACCAAGCCACGGGGTCTCTTTGCCCAGAATGTCTTGAATTACGAAAGCGCCAACTGTGACTGCTGCGGCCAGCGAAGCAGATCCTGCGATCTGACCAACGACTAGCACCCTCAGGGTCTTGCGCTGTAACGCGGCGCGATCAAGATCGGGCATCGCTACGAAGATAAGAGAACTATTTTTAATGGTGTCGAAGAGGGGACTTGAACCCCTACGCCCTTTCGAGCGCCAGCCCCTCAAGCTGGTGCGTCTGCCAATTTCGCCACTCCGACGTGGTCTTAAAGTTTACCCTTTTAGCGGCCGAACGCCTTAGGCCAAAAACTGCCCGAGCGCAACCGCCGACATAATCCACACGAGTGCGAGCACCGCCGTGATGCGGTTGAGGTTTCTCTCTGCGGCCGCCGAACCCAGCGCCGCCGAACCGCCGCCGCCGAACATGTCGCTGAGACCACCGCCCCGACCGCTGTGCAATAGCACGCCGACGATCATTGCGAACATAGAAACGACGTTGATAATGATTGTGAGAATCTTAAGGATCTGATACACGGCTGAAATTATACTCGCCTATTCAGGGAAATGGCATGCCGACAATTGGCCAGTCGGTCGCTGCACTAGCCGCGGCTCTTCCTGCGCGCACAAATCAGTTGCCTTCCAACACCGTGTACGAAACCTGCATCCAGACGGCGGGTTTACGGGCGACGGCACTTCACCCTCGAGCATGATGCGTTGCCGGGCTCGCTCAACGGAGGGGTTAGGCACCGGAACAGCCGACAATAAAGCCACTGTGTACGGATGAGTTGGATGCTCATAGACGGTCTGTTTGGGACCAATTTCAACGATCTTGCCTAGATACATGACGGCCACCTGATCGGCGATGTGCCGAACCACCGAGAGATCGTGGGCGATGAACACATACGACATCCCGAGCCGCTTCTGCAAATCATCAAAAAGATTGATGACACCGGCCTGAATGCTGACGTCCAGCGCCGACACTGGTTCGTCGAGCACGATCAGCGCCGGATTTAAAGCCAAGGCACGAGCAATCCCTACCCGCTGGCGTTGGCCGCCAGAAAATTCGTGTGGGAATCGCCTGGCATGATCGGGTGCCAAACCCACCAAATTGAGAAGTTCAGTCACCCGTTCCTCGTGATTACCCGGTTCTCTCTGCACAACAAGTGGCTCTGCAATTGACGCACCCACCGTCATTTTCGGATCCAACGAGGCAAACGGATCTTGAAATACGATCTGTATCCGTCGCCGCAATTGTCGCATTTCTTCAAATTTCAGTGCTGCCAGATCTCGGCCTTCGAAAGTCACCGACCCGGATGTGGGCGCACAAAGTTGCATAATCAATCGAGCAACGGTGGTTTTGCCCGAGCCAGACTCACCGACGATTCCGAGCGTCTGACCCTTACTAACGGTGAAGGACACACCTGAAACCGCTTGCACAACCCGCTTGACCTTACGCGCGCCGCGCGATGCACGAATCTCAAAATTCTTAACTAATTGATGGACTTGAAGGATTGGCTCGCTCATCGCACCGGTGCTCCACTAACTACGATTTCTTCGGCCCTGATGCACGCCGTCTGCAGATCTCCGAACGACCGCAACTCTGGCAACTTTGCGTCACATGCTGGTTGCGAAAATTGGCAGCGCGGACTGAACCCGCAGCCAATCGGTGGCCTCAACATATTTGGGGGAAAACCGGTGATTGGCTCGAGTCGTTCAGACCCAACCCTCGGAAGTGAGTTGAGTAATCCTCGAGTGTACGGATGGCTTGGATGATCAAACAACGAATCCACGATTCCGCTTTCTACGTTTCGTCCGGCGTACATCACATTGACGCGACTAGCAACGCGGGCGATGACCCCTAAGTCATGGGTAATGAGCACTACCGCGGTACCAAACTTCTCTTGCACTCGCTGAATTACTTCAAGAATTTGCGCCTGAACGGTGACATCTAGAGCCGTCGTCGGCTCGTCGGCGATGAGCACCTTTGGATTGTTGGCGATCGCCATCGCAATCACCACGCGCTGGCGCATACCTCCAGAAAATTCATGCGGGTACTGTCTGGCTCGATCACCCGGCTGTGGGATCCCAACCAAGTCGAGCAACTCCACCGATTTCGTGGCCGCGTCTCTATTCGAAATTTTTTGGTGGGACTGCAACATCTCGGAGATCTGATCGCCGATTCGGTGCACCGGGTTCAAAGCCGAGAGCGGATCTTGAAAGATCATTGACATCAATCGACCACGAATCGAGCGAAGTCGCCGCGGATTGGCACCAATAAGTTCTTCACCATCAAGGATTACTGAACCGGTCACCTTGGCACGCGGAGGCAATAACCCCATCGCCGCCAAAAACGTGACTGATTTACCGGATCCAGATTCACCGACGACACCGATCAGTTCGCCCGACGAAACATCAAAGTCGACGCCTCTTACCGCGTGTAACTCGCCAAGAGGCGTGTCGAAGGTGACCCGCAGATCACGAATTAGAAGCACCGGGTCTGACATCAGTGGCCCATGTCCAAACGCGGATCAGTGGCGTCTCGCAGCGCATCGCCGATGAAGTTAATGCACAGCGAAATGATCACCAGCGCAGCGCACGGAAATACCACCATCCACCAAAAACCGCTTTGTACCGCGCCTTTTGCCGCCTGGACTAATATGCCGAGCGATGTGGTGCCTGCTCCTGCCTGGGGGCCATAGCCAAAAAACGCGAGCGTTGCTTCACCGATTATGGCACCGACAACTGAAAATGTTAGTGCCACCATGATCGGGCCTATTGAATTCGGCACTAGGTGTCGCAAGATGATGTACCTACGGGATGCGCCCACTGCTCGAGCGGCCTCTATAAATTCGCGCTCTTTCAGAGACAGCACCTGACCGCGGACGATGCGGGCCACCGTCATCCATCCGAAGAACGCCAGCAAAAAGATAATGAACCGAACAGAACTCATGTCACCGACCAGTGGCGTGAGCCAACTCAGGGCACCGAGTGTTTGGCGAACTACCAATAGGGCCACCAGAAATGGAAAAGCGAGAAACAAGTCGGTGACACGCATGACAACGTCGTCAAAGAAACCACCCCTAAACCCTGCCACCGCCCCGACGACACAACCGACTGCCACTGCGATGATTGCACTAAAAAGGCCGATAATAAGGGAGACTCGAATGCCGTAGATGAGTCGGCTGTAGATGTCACGGCCAATGTCGTCGGTGCCGAACCAGGCGATCTTCTGTGGTGGCAAAAACGAATTTGGTGGTTTTCGCACCGATTCGTTCACCCCATAACGCGCCGTCAAGGGAGACAGGATAACAACCAACACGAGTAGTCCAAGCACCACACAACTGGCAACGGCGGCCTTGTGACCGACAAAGCGCCTCAGGGCCATCCGCCGAGGCGAAAGCGTTGGTAGTTCGATCTCACTCAAGACGGATCCTCGGATCTAACCATGCGTACGTCACGTCGGCAATTAGGTTGAACAGCAGAATCGAGGCGACGATAAGCACCATCCACGGCATCATCAGCGGGAAGTCTCCGTCGCCGAAAGCCTTAAGGAAGTACACACCCATGCCTGGATAATCGAACACGTTCTCAGTGATGATGAGCCCGCCAACGATCGCCCCGACGTCCAAAGCGGCAATGGTGACAATCGGAATCAGCGCATTACGAACACCGTGTCGAATAAGTATTCGACGCTCACTAATACCCTTTGAGCGTGCAGTTCGCATGTAGTCAGAGTTGAGCACGTCGAGCAACGACGAGCGCATGTAGCGGCTGTACACGGCGATGATCTGGATAGCCACGACGATAGTGGGCAGGGCCATGTGCTTAATCATTAGCACTGGGTTAAACCCTATGTGACCGGCAGGATACACGCCCGAAGTCGGAAAAAGGGTTTCGCCGAACCAGCGACTCCAATACACGGCGAACAACAACTGCAGCAGAACTGCCGAGATATACGGCGGAATCGAAATCCCGATAAATGCAGCGGTGTTCACCGTGACATCGCGGCGACCGCCCGGGTGCAGGGCGGCAAACATCCCGATGCCCAGGCCAATGGTTACCCCGACTACCGTCGCGGCGACACCAAGACGGAGGCTGTTGGCAAGGGCGTCCTTTAGCGCCGGAAAGACTTCGCGGCTCCCCTTAATGCTCCGGGGCCAGTTGAAGGTGAGGAAATTTTGCAACCAGTTGAAATATCCAAAAACGTAATTCGAGCCGAGGCCGTTTAATTCTTTGTATTCGGCAATTTTCTCTGGTGAGGCGCGTGGATTCGACCGCAGGTAACTATTCACCGGGTTTGTGCCGAGACGTAGTGCGACATAAACGAGAAACGTCACAAGCAACAATGTCGGAAACGCCCACGCGATTCGCCGAACAATGAAGCGCAACATGTAATTCCTTGTCTGACTGTAACGCAGACGGTGCGCGAACCAAGACTCTCGTCTAGCCCGCGCACCGTCTATCGGTACCTAGATTGTTTTAGTTGCTTTAGAGAACCGTGACTACCGGTTCACCGGTGACCAAGTTGGTGATGACATAATCGCCATCGTTCGTTGTGGCCCAGACACCGGGGCTCACTGGGAACGCAGTGGTCCACACCATCCACGAAGAGTTTGCACACTCCGTGATTGGGTTAAGGCACTCTGGCCACTGCTCGGCACCGATGACGATTTGTCCGTCACCGTCAACATCAGTCCACTGGTGGAAGTTGATGAACGCTGTGTAGTTTTTCAACTCGCCCTCAACTGGACCACCGACCTTGTCAGTGCGCCAGAAACCCGACTTCGGGAATTGGAACAGTGGCAACAGCACATGATCTTGTGCCATGAGCCGAAGAACGGCCTTGATGTTGGCAGCACGCACGGCGGTGTCAGTTTCGGCATCGGCTGCATAGAGCAGATCCGAGGCTTCCGTGTTGCACCAACCCTGCGAGTTTTGACCAACATTCTTGTTGCCGGCGAATGGAATCTGATCACAGACGAATCCACCGGTCAGATATGCAGGGTCTGGCGGAGCAGTACTGATGTACATCGCCATGTCGAAGTCCAGAGCCGGGAGTCGTTTCTGGAAGTAACAGGCCGCGTCACAGTTGTCCGCTTTTACGTTGAAACCAGCTGCCTGCAGCAGCGGGATGAGATACGCCTGGGTGCTCTCGCGACGGGTGTTGCCAGTGTTAATGATCCAGCGGATTGCCGGTGCTGACTCGCCAGCCTTGGCCCAAAAGCCATCGCCATCCTTTGCCCAACCATTGTCGGTGAGGAGCGTTTCCGCACCACCAGCGTCGAAGCTACCAGCGAACTCGTCTCCAACGCAGAATGGTCCAGGGACGATCGGACCACACTGCAAGAGTACGCCCGTAGCGCTGATCGGGATATAGATCTGCTCGAAGAGCGCCTCGCGGTCGATCGACATCGAGAATGCAGCACGGAAGATTGGATCGGCGAATGGTCCACACTTCTGGTTGAAGTAGAACGCTTCGTAGTCTCCACCGGCCTGCACTGACGATGTGATGTTGTCTTGCGCAACCGCTTCAGTGATACCGGCATAGTACTGCGGATAAATGAAGTCGACTTCGCCGGCCTTGATCGAGGCAATTTCAGTGTCTTGATCGGCCTTTGGTACCATGACGACCTTTTTTACCACCGCTTTGTCGGTACCCCAGTACTTGTCGTTTGGCACAAAGACGACTTGGTCCTTGCTCCACGACTTCATTTTGTAGGCACGACCCGAATATGGAATGAAATCGGCAAAATCACCAGAGATGTCTGCGGTGTTCTTAACCGCCGACGCTTTGATGAGGCCGCCGAAGAGACCCTTGTATGGTGCATACACCGACTTGAATGTGGCCACGACTTGTTTGTCGCTGCTACCGGCTTCAACCGATGTGATCTGGTCGTAACCAACGGTGGACAATGAGCCCGGAGTATTGAGCGCCGCGTCCCATGTTCCTTTGAAGTCGGCCACGGTGATCGGTGATCCGTCTTCCCACACAGCCTCTGGGGCAATGTCGTACGTGACGGTCATGCCACTACTGGTTGACTCGGGCTTTGCGTAATCGTAAGTAACATTTTCACAGTCGGCCAAGGCGGTTGGATAACTTACTCCCGGCGCTTCTACCGCCGGAGCATCCGTACTTACCGTTTCACTCTCGCCGCTGCCACACGCTGCAGCAACAAATGACAGCGCTACAAGTCCAACCGCGAACTTCATAGCCTTTTTAGTTTTTCTCATTAACGTCCTCCCCCTCGATGTAGGTGGCAATAGAAATTGCCCCCTTTGCGTAGGGGCGGAATGCCCCCACTAATAATCAAATGGTAACAGGATCGCCGAGGCAGTAAATCAACCGGAGATCTTCGGCCCTAACGCAGTCGGTACTGAATAATGCGCGCGAACTCGGCCGGGTCGAGGCTGGCGCCGCCCACCAGCACGCCATCGATATCTGGCTGGGCCATGATTTCGACGATATTTGCGGCCTTGACGCTGCCCCCGTATTGCAACCGAACGTCGTCGGCGGCGGCCCGACCGGAGATGGCGGCAACCTCGGCGCGAATCGCCCCGATCACCGCTTGAGCATCGCCCGGCGTCGCGGTACGTCCGGTACCGATCGCCCAAATCGGCTCGTAGGCGATGACCATCGACTTGACCTGATCAACGCTGCGATTGCTAAGTGCCGAGCGCAATTGTCGTAGCACCTTGGTCATCGTCGCCCCGCTGTCGCGCTCGGACAGTGTCTCGCCGACACACACAATCGGCGTCATGCCGTGCTTCTGCACGGCGACAAGTTTTTGATAGACCATGTCGTCGGTCTCGCCAAAGATTTCGCGTCGCTCGCTGTGACCAACGATCACGTACTTGACATTTAACTTAGCGAGAAACAGCGGCGAAACCTCGCCGGTGAATGCGCCGGTGTCTTCGAAGTGGCAGTGCTGTGCACCGAGCAAAAACTTAAGGTCATCGGCGTCGATCAGAGTCTGCAGGCTGCGCAGGTCAGTGAATGGCGGGTGAATGCTGACATCGCAAGCCTCGAAGTCTTCCCTCGACACTAGGTACGAGAGTTTCTGGATCGACTGGATCGCTTCGTAGTGATTGTGATGCATCTTCCAGTTGCCGCTGATAAGTGGCGTGCGCCTGGATTTATATGACGTGTTATCTGACGTTTTATCTGACATTGGGTGCTCCTCTAAGTGCCGCCAGACCCACAAGGTCCCCGAGCTCGAGAAACTCGAGCGAGGCTCCCCCGCCGGTTGAGACGTAGTCGACTTGATCTTCTAAACCAAACTGCGCCAGCGCCGCGGCCGAGTCTCCTCCACCAACAACAGTGAACGCCTTGGTGTCGGCGACGGCTTGCGCCACCGTGCGCGTGCCCGCCGCAAATCGTTCGTCTTCAAACATCCCCATCGGGCCGTTCCAAAACACCGAACGCGCATCCATAATTAGGTCGGTGAAGGATGCCGCCGACCCCGGGCCGATGTCGAGACCCTTGGCGTGCTCGGGCAGGCGCATTCCGAATGTTGCGTACTGCGAATTCGCATCGAGCCCGACGATGTCCTCTGGCAGATGAATCGGCGTGCTCCCGGCCAACAACTTTTTACAGTTTTCGATCTGGTCGGGCTCGCACAACGAATCGCCCACCGAATAGCCCTTGGCGGCCAAAAATGTGAAGCACATTGCGCCGCCGATCAAGAATGCATCTACAATCTTTGACAGCGCTTCGATAACGCCCAACTTGTCGCTGACCTTAGCGCCACCCAATACGGCAACGAAGGGGCGCTTAGTGTGCTCGCGTAATTCACCCAACACTTCGATCTCGCGCTGCAAGAGCCGCCCACTAGCTGACGGTAGGGTCTTGGGCGGGCCGACGACCGAGGCGTGCGCCCTGTGTGCCGCGCCGAAAGCGTCATTTACGTACATATCAAAACCGGCGACCAATGATCGGACAAAGTCCGGATCATTTTTCTCCTCGCCCAAATTGAAGCGCAGGTTTTCCAATACTTCAACGCCCGGCGCGAGTTCACCGAGTCGTTGGCGAATCGGCGCCATCGAGTATTTGGCGACGGCCGCGCCCTTTGGGCGCCCGAGGTGGCTGGCACAAACGACCGTGGCGCCGCGCTCGAGCAGCCAGTTGATGGTTGGCAGCGCAGCGCGAATCCGAAAGTCGTCGACGATAACTCGGGCGTTGTCTGGCCCAGACATCGGCACGTTGAAATCGGTACGCACGAGCACGCGTTTTCCAGCGACATCGCCGAGATCCTCGAGAGTCGGCACGCGTGTCATCGAAGCTGTTTCAATAGCAGACGGCTAGCGATTTTTGGCTACGTGCAATGCCAGATCGACCAACCGATTCGAGTAGCCCCACTCGTTGTCGTACCATCCGAGAACCTTGACCATCGTGCCGAGACTCATCGTCAATTCGCTATCGAATACGCAGCTGTGCGGGTTGTGCACGATGTCGCTAGACACGATCGGCGCGTCGGTGTACTCGAGGACGCCCTTCAACGAACCATTTGCCGCGCTCTTGAACGCGGCGTTGATCTCATCCTTCGTCGCGGAGCTCTTTAGGTTGACTACAAAGTCCGTGATCGACCCTGTCGGCACGGGCACACGCAACGATGTGCCGTCAAGTTTGCCCTTCATCGCCTCGAGCACGAGGCTGGTGGCCCGCGCGGCGCCAGTTCCAGTCGGCGTGATGTTGATCGCGGCGGCGCGCGCCCGACGCATGTCGCTGTGTGGCCCGTCTACAAGTTGCTGGTCGCCCGTATAGGCGTGCACGGTAGTCATCAAGCCCTGCACGATTCCGAATGCATCGTCGAGCACCTTAACCATCGGCACAAAGCAGTTAGTTGTGCAACTGGCGTTCGAGATGATCTTGTGCTTTTCGGCATCGAAGTCCTGATGGTTGACGCCGTAAACAAACGTAGCGTCCGCTCCGGTGCAGGGAGCCGAGACGATCACGACTGGTGCGCCTGCACTAAGGTGCGCTGAAGCCTTCTCGCGCTCGGTGAAAAACCCGGTCGACTCAATCACGACGTCGACGCCGAGCGACTTCCAGGGCAGATCTTTGGGGTCGCGCATTTGCAACACTTGGATGACTTTGCCGTCGACCGAAATACCATCATCGGTGGCAAAAATCGTGCTCGGCAACTGCCCCATCACCGAGTCGTACTTAAGCAAATGGGCCATCGTCTTAATCGAGCCGAGGTCATTAACGGCGACGATTTCAATGTCCGCGTTTAAGGCCCGACTCGCCCTATAAAAGTTTCTACCGATGCGGCCGAAGCCGTTAATTCCGATTCGTATAGTCATGGCAGATCACTTTAGTCGTTCAACGCCACTCGATCTAAGCCGCCTCGGCTGGCTATCTGGCGATGTCGCGGTGCGTAATTCGTGGTCGGTGACCCTGTGTCTTAAGCCATAGTCCGACGGCCTCGGCGATAGCCACCGATCGGTGTCTGCCACCAGTGCAGCCGAACGCAATCGTCAGGTAACTCTTGCCCTCTTGCACGTAGGCGGGTATCAACATTTCCAGCAGACCGTGCAGATGGCGCAAAAAACCGACTGATAGCGGTTGACTCATAACGAAATCACGAACCGCATCGTCGAGACCAGATTGCGGGCGCAATTCCGTGTTCCAATGCGGATTTGGCAAGAAGCGCACGTCGAAGACCATGTCGACATCGAGGGGCAGCCCGTGTTTAAAACCAAACGAAGTAACCGATACCTGCATCGCGGCGTCGTCGTCAAATCTAGTAAATAGATCACGGATATGCGACTTGAGCTGGTGCACATTCATCTCGCTGGTGTCGATAACCAAATCAGCGGCGCCCTTAACCGGTTCGAGCAATACGCGCTCGTGGTCAATCGCTTCGGAGACGCTGTTGTGCAGGTGCGCGAGCGGATGCTTGCGACGAGTCGCGCCGTAACGCTTAACCAGTTCGGGCGTGGCCGCATCGAGATACAAAATCCGAACGCGATGGCCGCTCTCGCGCAGACGGTGCACCACTTCAACCGCCTCAGTTTGGTGCGCAGCGGTGCCGACCACGAGAGCCAGTTGCGACTGCACGGCGATATTCGTGCCCGCCAGTTCGACGACCTTGTCGATAAGCGCGACGGGCATGTTGTCAACAACGAACCAACCAAGATCCTCGAGATCGTCGGCGGCCTGCGAGCGCCCGGCGCCCGACAACCCGGTGATGAGCAAGATATCTGCCACGTCTTAAGGCTACTTAGCGCCTAGCCCCGTTTGTCGAACTAGCTAAGCGCCGTAACTTGAACGTGGCAACGCTCAAACACTGCGTCGGCCACCGAATCCGGAAGCCAAGATAACGCTCGTAATGCCTCCCTATTAAACGACTTGATTCCAGTAATTCCCCCACATTCCGCAAGCAGTCTTCTTCTACGCTCGACACCAAGGCCTGGAATTCCGTCTAAAACACTCGTGCTCATTCGTTTCCCGCGTAGTTGGCGGTGAAACGAGTTGGCAAACCTGTGCGCTTCATCGCGAATTACTTGCAGCATAAAAATGGCATCGCTACCTCGCGGAATCTCCACCGGGTTCGAAAGTCCCGGAACATAAACGTCTTCAAAGCGCTTCGCCAGTGAAGCAACCGGAATCTTGTCTTCCAGACCGAACTCTTTGAGCACCTCGACGGCCACGCTCAATTGCCCCTTACCTCCGTCTACTAATAGCAACTGCGGCGGGTAAGCGAACTTGCCTGGACTGAACCCGCGGTCACTCACCGGTTGGTCACGCTCATGTACGTACGCAGTCAAGCGCCGAGTAAGAACCTCGCGCATTGCGGCATAGTCATCGTTGCCGTTGACGGTCTTAACCTTGAAGCGGCGATACTCGCGCTTGTTGGGAAGCCCGTCCTCGAGGACAACCATCGAACCTACGTAATCGGTGCCGTGAAGATGGGCCATGTCGTAGCACTCGATTCGTAGCGGCGCCTTTGGCAGACCGAGAAGGGTTTGCAATTGTGTTAGGGCGCGGCTGCGGCTGTTGTGATCCGACGAACGCTTCATCCGATGCCGACTCAGTTCGGTCTGCGCATTCTTGGTCACTGTCTCAAGCAACGTTCGCTTATCGCCTCGCTGCGGAACGCGGATCTGCACAGCCGACTTACGTCGCTGCGACAAGAACTCTTCGTAGATCGCCGGGTCATCCGGAAGGGTCGGCACTAGCACTTCCTTCGGGTATCCGAGCGCAGGCTCTTCGCCGTAAAATTGCTCGAGTATCCGATCGATGAGGCCAGAACTAGTCACGTGCTCAACTCTGTCGACGATGAATCCGTTGCGACCGACGACTCGGCCCTTGCGAATGTGAAATACCTGCACGGAAGCCTCGAGATCATCCTCGGCGACGCCGATCAGGTCGATATCTTCGCTGCGCTCGCCGACCATCTGCTGTTTTTCTAACGCCTTATGCACGGCCGCGATTCGGTCTCGCAGAACAGCCGCTCGCTCGTAGTCGCGAGACTCGGAAGCAATGCCCATCTCGGCCTGCATACGTTGCACCACCTCTTCGCTCTCGCCGCCGAGGAACGCCATAAATTCGCGCACGTGTTTGTCGTAGTCGCTGGCGCTGACCTCGCCGACGCAAGGACCGCTACATTTCTCGATATGAAATAGCAGGCATGGCCTGCCGAGTTTCTCGTGCTGGGCAAACTTCGAATCAGAGCAGGTGCGCAAGGGAAACGTTCGCAAGATCAGATCGAACGTCTCTCGAATCGCCCAGGCATTAACGTACGGTCCGAAATATCTCGTTCCCTTATTTTTGCGGTTGCGTGTAACTAGGGCCCGCGGCCACTGCTCGCCAACAGTGACGGCCAAAAATGGGTAACTCTTGCCATCGCGCAACCGAATGTTGTAGCGCGGCTGATGCTCCTTAACCAGGGTGAACTCGAGTATCAACGCCTCTAGTTCGTTGCGCACAACGATCCACTCGACCGAGTCCGCGTCGGCGACCATGCTCGCCGTTCGTGGGTGCAGCGTCTTGGGGTTTGCGAAATAACTGCCGATACGCGAGCGCAAGTTAGCGGCCTTGCCGACGTAGATAATTCGCCCATGCTCATCCTTGAACTGGTACGAGCCCGGGCTGTTGGGTATTGATGCGGCCGGAACTTTGGAAATCATGTCTTAACGAGTATGTCCTTTAAATACTTACCCGTGTAGCTGGCCTTGACCTTGGCGACAGCCTCCGGGCTACCCTCTGCCACCACCTTGCCGCCCGCATTTCCACCCTCCGGGCCGAGATCAATGACCCAGTCGGCCGTCTTGATCACGTCAAGGTTGTGCTCGATCACAAGCACAGTGTTGCCCTGATCGACGAGTCGTGC
>Ga0209491_10004284_pt1 | contig 22162 bp, 6 predicted proteins | sample BON02_FD_187213 | JGI IMG/M metagenome (GOLD analysis project Ga0209491, IMG submission 187213) | Freshwater microbial communities from Lake Bonney liftoff mats and glacier meltwater in Antarctica - BON-02 (SPAdes) (version 2) | ecosystem: Environmental > Aquatic > Freshwater > Ice > Glacier... | reverse complement strand
CGAACAACACGACCAAAAAAAACAAAGGTACCACCGCGTGGCGCTCACCATGCTCAAGGCGGCCTACCGGCGCGCCGAGGCGCTGGTCGCCGCGCGCCGCTCGGCCATCCGCCGCGTGGCGGACGAGATGCTGGCGGCGGCCGACGAGCGCGTGTCGGGCGCGCGGCTGGTCGAGATCATCGAGGTGGGTAGTGGGTCGTCGGTCGCGGTCGTAAGGGGCGGCGGTCCCGCCCTCCCTTTCTTCTCTGTGGTTTTTCTGTGGTTTTTCTGTCCATTCGGCCGCCCCGTCGGCTGCCGCGGCCGCTCGCCTCTTTGCCCGCCTCTTTTTTGTCGGAAGCGACGCTCTGTGACGCTCACCATGCGCCCCCTTCCCTCCCCCCTGCCCCTTTAACGCGAAACAACCCCCCCCCCACCCCCCACCAACAACCCCAACAAACCACCAGACGACGCCGCCGGACGCGCACGACATCGTGGTCGAGTCGGACTTCATGCCCGTCGTCAAGCAGGTGCTCGGCAGGGTGCCGGGCGTGATCGCGGCGGCGGACGGGCAGCTGCGCCTCAAGCGCAAGCGCAAGGGGAAGCAACCGCCGTCGCCGGCCACGCCCGCGGCCGCGCCCGCGCCGGACACCGGCGCCGGCGCGGGCGCGCGCGCCTCGTTCTTTGGCGCGGGCCGCCCCGGCGCCGCGTCCTTCCGGCCCGCCGCGCGCCCTCTTGCCGGCGGCCAGACCGAGGGCGCTCAGGGCGCGCAGGCCGGCTCCGATGGGCACGAGGACGAGGACGTCGTGCGCCTCGACGACGAGACGCTGCGCGCCGTGGCGCGCGCCGTGCTCGGCCGCACCGACGTGCGCGACCTGATCGGCGTCGCCACGTCTTACGACGCGGCCGAGCGCGTGCGTGACGCCTTACTCGACCCGCGCACGCTCGAGCGCGTGCTGGCCGTGCGGCGCTACGTCGAGGACGTCGCGGCCGACTTTGGCCGCGGCGCGAGCGGCGACAGCCCCGAGGGCGCGGCGCGCGGGTCGGCGCCGTTCCCGCCGGAGCCGCTGGCCGAGGACGTGCCTCAGCCGGTTTACGGCGCGGTGTGGGCGCCGCTGCAGGGGTGGGTGCGGCGCGCGCGCGCGAGCGTGGTGACGGCGTCGGCGCTCGACCTGCTGTACACGGACCGGCAGCGGCAGCTGTACGCGTCCGACCTGCCGGCCAACGTGGGCAAGACGCTGCCGCTGCCCGGACAGGAGGGGTGGGTGGACCCGGCTGACGGCGCGGCGGACGGCGGCAAGGGAGGCGGCGGCGGCGAGGGAGGCGGCGGCGGCGCGGGGGGCGGCGGCGGCGAGGGAGGCGGGGGCGGCGGCGACGCGGCGTCCGATGCAGCAGCAGCGGCGACCGCGCCCGCCAGCCGGTGAACGATCCTAGGTCAGTCGCGGCCCCTATATCACTTCATCCCTATGTTGAAAACGAACGTCACGGAAAAAGAACGCACCAGTAGAAAAGGCGCCCCGCCCCTCGCATCCAAGCAAAAGCGACGGGGCGTCGAGGCCGGCGCTCGTTGCGAACGGCGACGCCCGATTCACGCCGGGCTTTTCACGAAACGCCTCGCCGCCCCCCCCTGCCGTCAATCGTGCATCACCTTGTCGCCAGTCATCACCCCACTTTGAATGCCATGAACGTATTGCGCAACGCGCACGAGGCGGCGTGAGGTGGACGCGCCCCGGGCGACGGAACCATCCCCGACACGAGAGACACAAGCCAATCCCGCCTCCGGATCACAAGAACCATGAAGAAGGTCCTACGACCCCGCAACGGCGTCGCTGCTGCTGCTGGTCAGCGCCGCGTCCCGCTGCTGCCCGCGCAGCCCTGGCGCCGGCGAGCGCCGCCGCTGCTGCTGCCGGCCGACCGTCGCCGCCGCCCCCTTCCTTCCTCGCTGTCGCCGTCGGCCTCCGCGCCGGGCAACAACGCCGCCCCCTTTGGCGGCGGCAGGACGGACGCAGCGGCGTCCATGCTCCTCGACCTCATGGCGTCCTCGGGCGACGACGACGGGCCGGACGAGGCCGACGAGCGCGCGGGCCGCCGGCGGGACGCCGGCGGGCGCAGCGGCGGCCGCGGCCGCGCCCCGTCGCCCATCATGGCTTCGCCCGCGCCCCCCTTTGGCGCGTTCGCGTCCGGCCCCCGCCCGGGCGGCAGCGACGGCAGCGACGGCAGCGACGGCAGCGACGGCGCCGACGCGAGTTATGACGAGGCGGAGGCGGGGCGGACAGTCCGCAGGGGGACGGGCAGGAGGCGAGGGGGCAGGGGGTCGGCGGCCGGGGCGCCGGACGCCGACGCCAACGCGACGCTCGCGGGCGCCGCCCTGTCCGCGCTGCTCGGCGGCCCGCGCGGCGGCCGATTCCGCAAGCTGCTTCTCGTGGCGGCGGCCGCGGCCGCCGAGGCCGCCCTCACCGGCGCCGCGCCGCTCTACGCCCCGCTCGCCGCCGCCCTCGCCATCGTGCTCGTCGCCCCGGGCCGCGCCGAGGTGGCCCGCCGCGAGGCCGCGCTCGTGGCGCGCGCGGCCGAGCGCACGCGCGCAGAGATGCTGGCGCGGCTTCCTGTGACGCCGCTCGAGCCGGCGCTCTGGCTCAACGCCCTGATGGCCGCCGTCTGGCGGCCCTACGCGGGCCCCTTGCTCTTACGCAGCAACGCGGACGCCCTGCAGCTGCAGCTGTCGGCGGCGACCCCTCGCGGCGTCGAGCTCGAGATCCTCGAGCTGTCGATGGGCGACCAGGCGCCCGAGGTGTCGGCGTTTCAGGCCTTTGTCGACGCGCCGGCCGTCGCCGAGGCGCTCCTGCGCGCGGCGCGCGGCGGCGGCGGAGACGCGGGCGCGGGCTACGCCGCCTCGGGGCCCGAGCTCTCCTCCTCCTCATCTGCTTTCGCCGCCGCCGACGCCGCCGCCGCCGCCGCCGCCGCCCCGGCCCGCCTGGCCGCCGTCGACTGCCGCGTGCTGTTCGACAGCGACTCGCTGCGCGTCGTCGTGCGCGGGCGCGTGCGCGGCGCGGGCGCCGCCGCGGGCCTGGCCGCCGCCGCCGCGGGCGTCTCGACCTTCACGGCGCGCGTCTCCGGCGCGCGCGTCGAGGGCGAGCTGCGGCTGCTGCCCGTGCCCGAGCACCGCCTGCTGCTGTGGGCGTTCAAGGCCCCGCCGCAGGTGAGCGTGCGCCTGGCGCTGCAGGGCGGGGGCGGAGGGTCAGGCGGCGGCGGCGGCGGCGGCGGCGCGCCGGCCTCCTCCTCCTCAGCCCGGGGCGTCGGCAGCAGTCTCGCCGCCGCCGGCGCCGCCGCTACCGCCGCCGCCGTCTCGGCCGGCAAGGGCCCCACCCTCGACCTGTCCGGCCTCGGCCTCGTCCGCGGCGCCCTGGCCTCGGCGCTCAAAGAGTCCCTGGTCGAGCCCAGGCGCGGCTGCCTCTCGCTCGACTACGACACGGGCGCCGCCGAGCCCGTCGGCACCGTCGTCTTCTTGACGGTCGAGGCGTGCGCGGGCGTGCCGCTCCCCGCGGGCGCGCTCGCGGCCCTGCGGCTGGCCGCGGTGGCCGGGGCCGCCGAGCGCGAGGCCGTCGCGGCCGAGGCCGCCGCCGCCGAGGCCGCCGCGGGCGCCGCGCGGCGGGCCGCGGCAGAGCTCGGCGCCGCGCCGGCCGTGCAGCGGGCGCTGTGGACGGCAGCCGAGGCGGCGCGGCGGCGGGCGGCGGCGGCGGCGGCGGCGGCCGCCGCGGCGGCCGCCGCGGCCGCGTCCCCGTTCCCGCGCATCTATGTGACGGCGGTCGACCCGCTGACCAAGCTGCGGCGCTCCACGGCCGGGCGAGTGCCGGCGCTCTACCTTTCCCCCTCCTCCTCCTCCCCCTCCTCTGTCTCCCCCTCCTCCTCCTCCACCTCCTCTGTCTCCCCCTCCTCCTCCTCTGTCTCCCCCTCCTCCTCCTCCTCCTCTGGCGGCGGCGTCTTTGGCGCGCTCGGCGGCGACAGCCGCGTCGCCGTGGCGCTGCGTGAGACGCTGAGGCTGGAGCTGCCCCGCAACCAGGGCGCTTACCTGCTCGAGGTGCGCATGGGAACGCAGGGTCCGTCGTCCCTGGCGGCGGAGAGGCGCGGGACCGCCGAGGGAGGGCGTGGCGGCGGCGACGGCGGGAGCGGCGGCGGCGGCAGCGGCGGCAGCGGCGGCGGCGGCGGCGGCGCCTCTTCCTCCTCGTCGCAGCAGCAGAGGCCTCCCACGGAGGGCACCCTCTTGGGCGTCGCGCGCCTGCAGCTCGCCGCCGCGCGCGACGGCACGACCCTCGTCTGGACCTCGGACCGCGAGGGCCGCCCGCTCGCCACGCGGTGGACTCCCGGCGGCGGGCAGCCGCCGTGGCGTTGCACGCTGCCGATCGAGGCCGCCTCGTCGTCCTCCTCGTCCTCGTCCTCGTCGTCCTCTGGCGGCCTGCCCGCGGCGCTCGGGCCGTACCTCGGCGAGATGCAGCTGGCCGTCAGCACCGCGCCGTGGGACACTGCGCTCGCCGGGCCTGGATCGCCGGCGGCGGCAGCGGCGGCGGCGGCGGATGCGGCGGCGGCGGATGCGGCGGCGGGCACGCTGGCAGGCTTGCCTGCTGTCGCGGCGCCAACCCCCCGCACGTTTCTGATCCAGGTCGTCGAGGCTCGTGATCTCGCCCTGCCGGACTACGCCGGGCCCCCGTCGCCGTTTGTGACGCTCACGTACGGCGGAGGCGGCGGCGGCGGCGGCGGCGGCGGCGGCGGCGGCGGCGGCGGCGGCGGCGGCGGCGGCGGCGGTGGCAGGGTTGCCCCCGCTGGCAAGGGCGGCCGCTGGGGGGGCGGTTCGTCCGCCGCGGCAGCCGCAGCCGCAGCCGCAGCCGCCGCAGCCGCCGCCCCGACCCAGACCTCCTCGACCCGGCCCGTGTTCAACTGCCGCGCCCCGGTCTACGGCGCGACCTTTGCGTTCCTGGAGCAAGCCGGCGCCGCCCCGAGCGTCCGCGTCGAGGCTTGGTCGCTCGTCGTGCCCGGCCTAGGCGCCGCGGTTGGCGCGGCGACGGCGGCGGCCGCCGCGGCCGCCCTCGCGCCCAGCGCCGAGCTCGCCGCGGGCGGCGACAGGCCCCCCGCGCCCTCGCTGCCGCCGCCGTCGCGGGCCGCCGTCTCGGCGGCCGTTTCGGCGGCCGCCGTCCGCGCGGCCGTGGCCGCGGCCCGCGCGACGGGCGCGGCCGCGGGCGTCCCCGCGCTTCCCGGGGGGGGGGCGCCGCCCCCTCCTCCTGCTCCGTCGGCCGCCGCCGCGGGCGGGGCCAGCGGCAGCGGGCGCGCCGAGATCCTGGGCGTGGCCGCCCTCGACCTGCGGCCCCTCATCGACAACCTCGTGGCGGGCCCGGCTGGCGGCGGCGGCCGCATCATCGATCGCTTCCTGCCGATCGGCGGCGGCGAGGCCGGGCGCGTGCGCGTGCGCGCGGCCGTCGTCGACGGCGCGCCCGGCTCGGCCTCGGTCACGACCGCCACGGCCTACCTGTTGGGCACCCTCCCGGCGTCCGAGCGCCACTCGGTCACGGTCGAGGTCCTGCGCGCGGCCGTCCCGCTGCCGCTGCGCTCCATGGAGGAGGAGGGGTTCCGGCGCTCGGTCGCGTCGCTCGGCGGCGGCGGCGGGCTGCAGGAGGACGACAGCGACGACGACGACGACGACGACGCCGACACCGACGCCGACGCCCGCGCCGGCCTCGCCGCCCGGCGGCGGCCCGCGGCGCCCCCCCTCACGCCGGCCGAGGCCGCCGCCCGCCCGCGCCCGGACGCGCCCCTGGCCACGCGCTACGTCATCTCCTACGGCGGCGCCCGCGCCGTCGGCGGCGGCCTGCCGCTGGCCGCGCCCCGCTTCCCGAGCCTCGGCCTGACCGGGATCGGCACCCTGGCCGCCGACGCGGCCGCGGCGCGCGCCACGTTCCTGCTGGACGCCCCCGTCGCGTCCGTCGTCGACGACGCGGGCGGCGCGGCGGCGGTCGCCGCGATGCCGGCGGCGGCGCGCGCGGCCCTGCTCAGGGGCCGGCCCCGCGTCTGCATTGACGCCCGCGACGGCGCCGGCGGCCTGGGAGGCGCGGCCGCGTCGCGGCGCGACGCGAGCGTGGGCTGCGCGTACGTCGACGTCGAGGCGGCGCTCGAGATTGCGAGGTCCAAGGCGGCCGCCGCTGCCGCTGCCGCCGCCGCCACTGCCGCCGCTGCTGCGCGGGCCGCGGCCTCTGTCACGCGCACCGACGACGGAGAGGAGAGCTCGGACGAGGCGGCGACAACGACGACGACTGCGACGACGACGGCGACGGCGACGGCAGCCGGCCCGCCCTCGTGGGAGGGATGGCTGCCTCTCGAAGGTGGCCAGGGCGGCCAGCTCCGCGTCCGCTTGACGCTCAACCCGCCCCAGCGCGCGGCGGACGCCGCGCTGCCGCCCACGCGCGCGCTCGAGGCGCTGCTGCAGATGAGCAGCGACGGCTTTTCGGACGACGACGCGGGCGTGGGCGTGGGCGCGGGGGGGTTGTCGGGCGGTGCAAAGTGGGCGAAGGGCGGCGGGGCTGGATCGGCGGGCGCATACCTGCCGTCGCCGCAGCCCCAGCTGGCCGCGTCCCCCCCGCCCCCTCCCCCGCCCGCGCTCGCGGGCACTGCTGTGCCGGCTGCCGTCGCGCAGGCGACCGCCGACGCCGTGCAGAGGCTGCGGGCGGCGTTTGCGGCCGGCGGGGACGCCGCCGACGCCCAGGCGGCGCTGCTCAAGTCGCTGCAGGGCGGCGCGCGAGAGGCCGAGGCGGCCGCGCGCGGCTGGCTCGTGGGCATGGGTGGCGGCGGGTTTGAGCAGCAGCAGCAGGAAAAGGACAAGCCACCGGCCCCCCCCGCCGCCGCCGCCTTGGAAGAGGCGCGGTGGTTGTGGCCGTTCGGAGGTGGCGCTGCCGGCGCCGGCGTCGGCAGCGCCACCGCCGCCGCCGACGCCTCCGCCGCCGGCAAGACCGCGGTGTCGCAGCCACCTCGCCCATCGGGCGCCGCCTCGTCTCCTGCATCCCCCGCCGAGCCCCCGCCTGCGGCCGCGGCCAATAACCAGCCATGGTGGTCCGGCCTCCTGAGCCTGGCGACGGGCGGTAGCGGCGGCGGCGGCGGCGGCGACGTGGGCGGCGGCGGCGGCGTGAGCGGCGGCAGCGGGCGCGCGCCTGCCGCGCTGCTCCCGCCTGGGCAGCAAGCGCTTCAATCGAGGCCGGCTTCGGGGTGGTGGGACGCCGCCGACCGCCCCGCCCGCGCCGCCGACGGCGCCTCGCGGTCGGAGGTCGCGCGCCAGGTCGAGGCGGCCGGCGCGGCGGACGCGCGCCGGCTCGCGGCGCTGGTGGCGGCGGCGGCGGCGGCGGCCAGAGACGAGCAGGCGCGCGGCGCAGCGAGAGGACAGACCAGGCGGGGGGCCGCCAGCCACGCCGTGTCTGTGCGCGACGACGGCGAGCAGCAACAGCCTGGGAACGAGGAAGAGGGCAGACAGAACGGGGGCGCGGAGGGACGCGTGCCGCCGCCAGCGTCGCACCCGCTCGCGGGCGCCCAAGAACGAGCGACCGACTAGTCTGGGGGCATGGTGGTGTTGCGCGCGTGTCGTTGGGCACTTGGTTGTTACTATTTTGCGAGCTGTGTGTGCGCGCCCCTCGCTCGTCCCCTCGGCAAATCAAACAACCGGCAACGGCGCCGCCGTGCGAAAAAACGGTCCGGGAAAAACAAAAACACGCTCGCCAGATTCAAAAAGGCACGGGCGGCGCCTCTGACGCGGGCCTCAGCGTAAAGGCCTCGTGGTCGTAGTAAAAGGCGCAGTCGACGTCTCCTCCAGGGCCCAATATCGCGGCCACCGCCACGCGGTCCTCCACGTGGCTGGACAAGAAGAGCTGCTGCCGCGGCCCCTCCCGCTCCGCGCCGTCGCCGTCGCCCCCGCCCCCGCCTCCGCCTCCGCCTCCGCCTCCGCCGCAGAGGGCGAGGGCCGCAAAGGGCGTCTGCCGCGGGTCCAACAGGCGCCGGACCCTCATGAGGCAGCGGCGGGGCCCGCCGGCCACTTCCTCCCACATGAGCTCAACGCGCGCGACGCGCGGCCCGGGGCCCTCGCCCGGCAGCGGCTCCAGCAGCAGGATGTCGCCAATGCTGGCGTAAACCGAGCGGGGCGGCGGCGGCGACGGTGGCGGCGGCGGCGGCGGCGGCGGCGTTCCGGCGGCGGGACGCGGAGAAGGCACAGGAGGAGGAGCAGGCCGCCGCACGCGGACGCTGCGATAATAGGTCCGGTACTGGGAGGCCGACGGGGGGGCGCCGGGCGGAGGCGCGATGCGGTCGATCAGCTCGATGGCCACGCCCTCGGAGGAGAGCGCGGGCGGCGGCGGCGAAGGGGGGGCGGGGGCCGCGGCGCGCGCCGCGGGCGCAGGCGGCGGCGGCGGCGACGACCCGGCGCTCGCGCGCGCCGTCTTGCGGCCGCGCGGCGCCGGCGTCGGCGCGGGGTGCGGCGGCGGCGGCGGCGGCGCCTGCCCCCGCGTCGCCGCCGTCGCAGCGCCCGAGGCCCCTCCTCCCCCGCCGCTGCCGGACGCCGCCTCGAGCCGCCGCGCGAAATCCGCGGGCAGCCGGCCGCTGGCGATGGCGGCGACGGCCCACTCGTGCGGGCGCACGGGCACGCGCAGGCGGCGCGCCGCGCGCTCGAGCTCGCGCACCTGCCGCTCGGCGTCGGGCCCGCCGCCCCCGGCCTCGTAGAGGCAGAGGTCGACGGCCGCCTCGGTCACCGTGGGACGCGCCGCCGCGGCCGCCGCCGCCGCGCCCGGGCCGCCGCCGCCGCCGCCGCCGCTGCTGCCGAGCAGAACCACGGGCGCCTCCATCTGCGCCATGACGATGGCGCCCGCGTGGCGCAGGACCGGCGACAGCGCCGCCTTGTGCGCGCGCGAGCCGTGCAGGTACACCCGCACCCCCGAGAAGACGGGCGCGGCCGCGAGCGGCGGCCGCGGCGACCGCCAAACGTACTTTGGCGGCGAGGCTGCCGGGTTGACGAGGCGCTTGCCGGCCGCGCAGTCGTGGAGCCACTTGGCCCGCAGCACGGCGATTCCCCGGGCGGTGGCGAACAGAAACTTGGGCGTGTTGATCTCCTCGCGCGCGACGAGCAGGTCGACGCCGCAGTCGTGGGCGGCGCTGCGGCCCGCGGCCTGCGCCTCGCGGCCGAGCGCGGCGGCGGACGGCGCGGCCGGCGGCCGGCGCACGCCGAGCGCGGTCGCGGCCGCGCGGCCGCCGGCGGCCTGCGCGGCGGTGCGCTGCGCGACGGCCGCAGGCGGGTCGGGCATCTGCCGCACGACGACGGCGCCGCACGCGACGCACAGGTCTGCCGCCGCCTGCTTGGCCGGCGCGTCCTCGAAACCGGTGAGCAGGATGCGCAAGCCCGTGAGCGGGCCGCCACCCGGCGCGCCGGCGGCGATGGCGGCGCGCACGCGGCTCTCGAGGGAGGCGTGGAGCGCGCGCAGCGTGGCGTCGCGCTCGGCGGCGAGGGCGGCCATCGCTTCGGGCGGCGGCGGCGGCGGCGGCGCCGGCGGCGGCGGCGGCGGCTTGGCAGCGGCGGCGGCGGCGGCTGCGGCGGCGGCGGCGCGCTTCTTGGCGGCGCCAGAGGGCCGGCCGCTGCTGCTGCGGGCGCGCGTGCGCGGGGGCGATGGGGGCGGCGGCTGCCTGTTGCGCTGCTGCTGCTGGTGCTGGTTGGAAACGAGCGCGGGCGACGGCGCCCCCAGGCCAGGCGAGCGCGCGTCGGCGGCGGCGGAAATGCCCTTCTGGTCGCGGCCAGGGCGCGCGTCTCCGCTGACGCCGCCGCGGCGGGGGGTGCCCGCGGCGCCGCGCGCCGCGGCGACCGCGGCGGCGGCGCCGGCCGGGGGCGTGGCGGCGACGCCGGCGGCCACAAAGGCGGCAGCCGCCGCCGCGGGCGGCGTGCGCGCGGCGGGCCGCCGGGAAGCTGCCGCCGGCGGCCCGGGAGCCGGCGAGCCCGCGCCGATCTCGCGCGGGGTGCCCTCGAGCGGCTGCAGCGAGGGAAGCTTGAGCGACGGCTCGGGCGCCGCGGGCGAGGCGGCGGCCGCGGACGACTCGCGCCGGCGCTTGGCCGCGACCGCCAGCGGCACGTTGTCGTCGTCGTCGTCGTCGTCCGCCTCGTTCCCCTCCTCCGCCTCCTCCGCGCCGTCCTGATGCTGCTGCTGCCGCCGCTGCTGCCGCCCCGAATCCTCCTCCCGCCCTTGCTCGCCGGCCAGAAAGCGGGCGGGGAGGCGGACCGAGCGCCGCGCGCGCTTGATGCCGCCGCCGACCCTGGGGGCGGGCGTCCTGCCGTTTGCCGCCGCTGTCGCCGCCGCCCGGTCGTCGTCGCCGTCTTCTTCCTCCTCCTCCTCCTCCTCGACGACCATGCTGCGGCGGTTGCGGCGCGGGCCCAGCGGCGGGTGCGGCGGCGCCTCGCCCTCGTCCTCGTCGCCATTCTCCTCTTCTTCCTCCCGCTCCTTGGACCGCTCGCGCGCGCTCAGTGGAGGGCCGAGCTGCACATAGGCGGTGGCGGCCGCGACGGCGAAGGTGGCGACGGCGACGGCGGCGCGGCGCGCGGGCGGCGCGGCCACCGCCTCCTGCGTCCCGGGAAAGACGTAGGGGTCCGCCGGGAGGCGGCCGCCGCCCTCGCCGTCGCCGTGGCCGTCGCCGTCGCCGTCGCCGCGTCGCTTTGGCGGATCGGCCGCACGGGCGGCCGGGCGCCCGTGCCCCAGCGCCGCCGGCGCCGCCGGTGCCGCGCCCGCCCCCGCCTCGGGCGGCGAGTCGGTCTCGCCCTCGATCGCGTCGTCCTCGTCCTGCTCGCGGGGCCTCATGGGCGCGCGCGCCGCGGCAGGGACGGCACCGGCGGCGAGGCAGGAGGCGGGAGGACCCGTGGTCTTCGAGGGCGCCGCCGCCACAACCGTCGTCGCCGCCACTGCGCCTGTCACAACGACCGCCGTCGCCGCCGCCGCCGCCGCCGCCGCTGCAGCTGCTGGCCCGCCGCTGCCCCGGACGCCCCCGCTGTTGCGCGCGGGCGGGCCCAAGCCGTTGGCCGCCAGGAGCGCCTGCTGCTGCGCGCGGCGCTCGCGCTGCTGCTGCACCCTCTGGACCTTGGTCTCGGCGGCGCGCATGTCGGGAGGAGGGGGCGCGGGAGGCGGGGGCGCAGGCGGGGAACGGCGCGCGCCGCTGGCGGCGGCCGGGCGGCCAGCCGCCGTCTTGGCCGCCGTCTTGGCCGCTGCTGCCGCCGCCGCTGCCGCTGCTGCGCCGCAGGGGAGCGAGCTGGGCACGAACTGCGCCTGGCTGTCGGGGATGCGGTCGACGAGGCGGAGGTCTCCTCCAGCGCGAGGAGGACGAGGATCAGCAGCGGCAACAGCAGCAGGCGGCGCCGGCGCCGGCGCCGCCGCTGCCGGCGCCGCAGAGGGGCTGCCGCCGCCGCTCTCGCCGAGCAGGGCGGCGATCGTGGTCGGCGGCTGGTGCCGCTGTTGCGTGCGGGCCTCCGGCTGCGGCTGCGGGGGCGGCTCGGGCGCCGTCTCCGGCAGCGTCGTCACGTCGTCATCGTCATCGTCGCCGCCGCCAGCGCCGCCGCCGCCGCCGCCGCCTGGCGAAGGCTGGCCGTCGTCCGCCCGATGCTGCTGCTGCTGCTGCTGCCCTTGTTGCTCCTGGCGCGGCCCCGCAGGTGGGTCCTCATCCATCGGGTGCGACTCGCTCTCCAGGCGCAGCGTGCCCATCATCGGGGCATGCGTCGCCAGGAGCGGCGGCGGCGGTGGCGGCGGTTCGCCTTTCGCCACGGCCGCCGCCACTGCCGCCGCCGACGCCGCCGCCGCCGCCGGCGGCAGCGGCGACGGCGGCGACGGCAGGCCCTCCTCGCCGCCCCCGCCCGACGGCCCGTCGTCGGCCGCGGCCCCGGCCGCCGCCGCCGTCTCGGCGCCGCTGCTCCCGCCCAGCTGCGGCCGCGCGCCGAGGATCTCCTCGTCCAGCTCGTCCTCGTCGAGCGGCGTGAGCGCCGCCGCCGCCGCCGCCGCCGCCGTCGTCGCCGTCGCCGTCGCCGCCGCTTCTGTAGCCTCTCCTGCTGCTCCTGCTGCTGACGCGGCGGCGGCGGCGGCCGGCCCCCCCGGCGCCGCCGCCGCGCCGCGGCCGCCAAAGTCAAACTCGGTCAGGCCCAGGCGCTCGCGCGCGCCGTACACGAGCAGCGCCGCGCGCGTCAGCGCGCCGGCGGCGGCCGCGTCGCCGAGCCGCCGGGCGATGCTGGCCTGCCGGCCGACGGCGAGGGTCTCAGTGGCGAAGACGGCCTGCTGCAGGAAGCCGCGCTCGTCGTTGGGGAGGGCGTTGACCTTGTCGCGCAGGTCGCGCAGGTCGGGCGGCAGGCTCGCGTCGACTGCCGAGCCGAGCGGGGGGGCGGCGCCGCCCGGGGAGGCTACGGGGGAGGCTCCGGTGGCGGCGGCGGCAGCGGCGGCGGCCTCGGCGGCGGCGGCGGCGGCGGCGGCCCCGGCTTCGTCATCGTCTTCGTCCTCCTCGTCGCTGTCGCCGCCGTCGTCGTCGTAGATGCCCTCGTCCATGACGACCTGCGTGGCCGCGTACATCTGAAGCAGGTCCGGGTCGGCGGCGGCGGCGTGGTCGGCGGGGTCGGCGGCGGTGGCAGCGGCGGCGGCGTCGTCGGCAGCGTCGGCAGCGTCGGCGGCAGCGTTTTCTGCGGCGGCGGCGCCGTTTGCCGCTCGTTGGTCCATGTCCATCGCTTGCGGCGGTGCGGCGGGCGGAGTCACCGCGGGCGGCCCCGCGGCCTTGGGGTCGCTCATGCGCAGGCGTGTGGGAGGAGAGCGGCGCGCTCGGGGACGGGAGCTGTCCTCTTCTTTTTTTTTGCTCGTCCGCTTTCAAAAACTTGCCGAGTGCGCGTGTGCTGAAGCGGTATCGGAGTCTTGCGATGAAGAGTGCGAGCCTGGGCTCGAATGCGCCCGCTTGGCTTTGTTCGTGTGTTGCGCCTGGCTTTGCGGCGGCGCGGCGGCTTGATCGTTTGAACGCGCGCTCTGCACGAGGCGGCGGAACGCGCGGACGGCGCGAAAAGGAGACTGAAAACTTAATCAGTCCCCCGCCACGCCAACGGACGACTCAGAGCACAAGACGACACCGATACAACTCGCAGCAGCATCCAGTTCTCTCGCGTTTTCAGAACAAAGGAGACAGAGCGTCGGCGCGCTGCTCCCCGCTCCTCCCATTTCCGTGTTCGCACCCGCACGCTTTGAACGGCAGCCCTCTACGCACAACCCACCGATTTACAAAGGATCGCGCGTACACAGGCCATCATAGCGACGCTCCGTCGCGCCGTCACCACCGCCCGAAAACACAAAACAGAAAAGGAAGAGGAAGAGGAAGGGTCGACGCCGCCGGCCGGCCGTCGCCCGTCGGAGCGCCCCCCCTCGCGAGAAACGAAAAAAAAATTCCCCACACCTACGAGTACCCGCGCCCGGCGCTCACGGTCGACGCGCTCGTCGTCAGCACCGCGCCCGCGAGCCTCCTGCTGATCCGCCGCGACCGACCGCCCTTCGAGGGCGCATGGGCGCTCCCCGGCGGCTTTGTGGACGAGGGCGACGCGCTCGGCGCGGCCGCCGCCCGCGAGCTGCTCGAGGAGACCGGGCTGGCCCTCCCCCCGTCGGTGCCGCCGCTCGCGCAGTTTTGGACGTACGGCGACCCGGGACGCGACCCGCGCGGGTGGACCGTGACGGTGGCCTACGGCGCCCTGCTGCCGGCCGGCGCGGGCCGGCCCGACGCCAAGGCCGGGGACGACGCGCGCGAGGCGCGGTGGTTCCCGCTCGCAGGGGCGGCGGCGGCGGCCGAGGGGGGGCTGAGGAGGGGGCGGCGGCCTCGTCCTCGCCGCCGCCGCTGCCCGCGCTCGCGTTCGAACCACGCCAAGGTCGTCCGCGACGGGCTGCGGGCGCTCGCGGCGCGCGCCGGGCAGGCGGAGGAGGGGCTGCGGCGAGCGCTCGAGCGCGCGGCGGCCGAGCTCGACGGGCAGCTCTGACGGCGCGCTGTTTTTTTTGAGTCGGCGCGCATCACAAACAGCTGGATTCTAAACTCGAAAACAAAGCGTAAGAAGCGGAAATGCCTCTTGTTTTGCGCTCCCAAACGCCGCCGTCCTCACTTTGAGAACGAGGAAAAGGAAGCGCGCGCCTGCAGGCGGGTGGCGTGCCGCGCGCTTTCTTTCGGTGCGCGCGCCCCTTGCGTTCTCGTCGTTTAGGCGGCCGAGAGGTGCGATTACGCCAGGTGCCACCAGCAAGCCCGGCCGACGCCTCGGAAGAGTGCGTGGCCATCATGTCATTCGTTAAGAACTTCGATGGCGTCGTAAAGCGAGGGGGGGAGAAAGAGAGACAATGTCGGCCGTCGGCGTTTTATTTCTTGCTGTCGCCGCCAAGTCAGAAGAGAGTTGCAAGAGTTGCGAAAAGGACGTGTCGTGATACCTCGCCACTCACTACTCGTTCGACTCTCTGCCATGTGGGATGCGTTGTCAGCTTTCCCAGCCGTGGGCGCAGAGCAACGCGCACCGCTTTCCTCTTCACTTTCTCGCTCGGCCCCAAACAAACCGGCGGCGTCGGCGACCATAGGGGCGGCCGCCCCCTACTACGTGTGCCGCCACGCGGGCGCGATCGGCGTTGCGGGGTACAACAATTGTCGTGAGTGCGAGTCGCGAACCACGCGAGGCGTGGCGCGCGCGGCTTCACTTTAGGACAAGCGAGCGAGCGAGGTGGAAAAAAGACGGGAAATCGCCCCGAAAAACAAAATAAAGATGCGGGCCGCCATTGCGTCTGTTGTTTCTCGTGAGCGTGCACGCGTCCAGGACACGAGGGGGGCGGCCGTCGCAGGAGGCGCGCACACGCACAGTCGACGCACCCGATTCGGCTTGGTCGCGCTGTTATTGTGCGAATGAGGATGCCAAAAAAATAAAAAACATATTTGCATAAAAGAATTGACAAAAAACGAGCAACACGCGGGGTTCCCAGGAGATCACTCAGCCCAGTACTAATCACGCCCAAACTCGCTTAACTTCTGAGTTCGAATGGGATCAGGTGCATTCGAGTTGGTATGATCGCTCGATGATGACGGATCTGTTCAGTCATTTATATACTGCTTAGCAACATTAGGGCGCGGAGGAAAAAGGGGAGCGGCGGCGTCCCTCCCTCTCTTGCTGCGGAGTCCGCTGGCTCGCGATTTCGCTGGACCGACGCTCGACGTCGCGTCGCGCGTCGGGCCCTTTTTCGCAGCAAACACAAACGCCCGCCTCCTCCTGTTGCTGTTTGCCACTAGGGGCTGCTGCCGTCGGCGGCCGAGCTCATGATCCTCGCAGCCAAGCTGGCAGGGCACCCACGCCCTTCCTGGCTCACGCCGGTAGAGATCGTGCTGCTGTGCTCGGGCCAATGAGCGTTCCGCATCCCGGCATTGCCCCGTACAGTCTGAACGGCCAACCTTTCTTTTTCCCGACGGTGTAAAAGCGTCTTCTTTGTCACAATCTTTGTGAGAGACAATTGTCTCTCACAATTGTCTCTCACAAAACGCTTTCACAATTTCTCCACGATCACGCCCGGCTGCGCTTGGCGCCCCGAGACCCCGCGACCCCACCAGCCTCCCCCCCCCCGCCTCCCCCAGCACCGCCGCCCCCAGCACCGCCGTCGCCCACCTCGACGTGCCGCTTGGCCCCGCCCCCGCCGCCGCCCTTGCCGCCCGCGGCCGCGCCATTGTCGACCGCGTTGGCCGTCGCCGCAAACCGCAGCGAGCAGAGCGTCTCGGGCGCCGACAGCGGCTCGGGGTTTAGGTTGACAAACATCAGCGTCTTGCCCGACCCGCCCAGGCACGGCTGCAGCAGGTAGGTCAGCTTGCTGTTGCGGTAGGGGATGTGCGCGTTTTTGGCCTTGAGCGCGGTCAGCACGTCGCCCAGCGCCGAGAGGGAAGAGTTGATCGCGCACGCCTCGCGCTTGCGAGAATGCTCGGCGAGCGAGCGGTCGAGGCGCTCGCTTCCCGCCAGGTCGACCAGGCACAGCGACCCGCGCAGGCGCGTCTGCGTGGGCGCGTGCGTGCCCGAGACGTAGAGCATGAAGACCAGGTGCGAGCGCGACGACCCGGCGTTCATGGCGGTGCTGGCCGTGGCGCGCGCCTCGGCCGCCCGCCGCACGAGCGCCGCGGCCGAGGCGGCGCCGTCGATCGGCGCGCGCGTGGCGCCGGCCACGATCGTGTGCCCGCCCGCCGGGTCGTGCTTGATGGCGCCGCCGCCCGCGCCGGACTCGGCGATGCGCCCGCCGCCGCCGGGCGCCAGCAGGTCGCGCAGCTCGCTGTTGTACACTTCGACGCACGCGGCCGACAGCTCGTACCGCCACCCCTCGGACGCGGGGCCGCCCGCGGCGCCGGCGGCGCCCCCGCTGACGCCGCCCCCGCCGACGCCGCCCCCGCCGTTGCCGCCCCCGCCCACGCCTCCCGACTGCGCCTCGAGGCGCGCCGCCGACGCGAGGATCTGCTCCACCGCGCGCGGGATGATGCCGCGGTCGGGGCTCAGCTCCGTGCCATCCCCGTCCCCGTTGCCGCCGCCGCCGCCGCCGCCGCCTCCGCCGCCCCCAGCGCCTTGCATGGTGAAGGTCTTGCCCGCGCCCGTCTGCCCGTAGCTAAACAGGCACACGTGGTAGCCGTCGAGCGCCGACTGCACCAGCTCAGAGACCGCGTCGAACACCTGCGCCTGCGTGCTCGCGGGCGAGAACACCCGGTCGAACTCGAAGCTGTGCTCGCGGCCGTCGGGCGCCGCCACGGAGACGCCGGTGCCGTTGGGCAGGCAGCGCACGGAGCCGCTGCCCGGGCCCTGGAAAGGCCTGACGCGGCAAAAGACGCGGATGTTGCCCTTCAGCTCAACCAGCTGGTTGTGCATGCGGCGGCGCGTGGCCTCGGCGTCGGCGGCGGCGCGCTGCAGCAGCGAGACGCGGCCCAGCAGGCGCGAGACGACCTCGCGGCCGCCGCCGCCGCCGGCCTCGCCGACCGCCTCGCGCAGGGCCTCGAACTCCGCCTCGAGCGTGGCGAGGCGCGCGCCGCCCTCGCGCCCCTCGGCGCGCGCGGCCTCGAGCGCGGCGGCGGCCCCCTCGGCGGCGGCGCGCAGCTGCGGGGCCTCGCGCTCGAGCGCGTCCAGGCGGGCGCGCGCGGCGGCGAGGGCCGCGTCGGCGGCGCTCTTGGCGGCGCCCGCGTCGGCGGCGGCGGCCTCGGCCGTCGCGGCGCGCGCGGAAGCCTCGTCGGCCGCTCTCGAGGCCGCCGCCCGCGCCGTCTCGCTGGCCGCGAGCTCGGCGTCGGTCTCCTCGGCCCTGCCGCGCAGCCGCTCGAGCGCCTCGGCCAGCTCGGCCGCGCGCCGGTCGGCCTCCTCGGCGGCCTGCTTGCGCGCGAGCTCGGCGTCGGCCGCCGCCCGCCCGAGCCGCCGGCCCTCGGCCTCGAGCGCGGCCTTGTCCGCGGCCAGGCGCTCGGCCTCTGCGCGCGCGGCCTTCAGGCCCGAGCTTAGCTCGCGCGTGGCCGCCTGCGACTCGCCCAGCCGCGCCTGCGCCTCGGACAGCCGCGCCTGCAGCGCCGCGCAGCCCTGCGCCAGCGTCGCCTCGGCCGACGCCTTGCCGCTCAGAGCCTCGCGCAGCTGCGCGCCGCTCTCCTGCAGCTCGCGGGCGCGCGCCTCGAGCTGCGCCGCGCGGGCGGCGGCCGCGGCCGCCTCGGCCCTCAGCGCGCCGGCCTCCTCGCGCAGCGCCGCCTCGCGCCGCTCGCCTGCGCAGCGCCCCTGCTCGAGCAGGCGCTCGCGCTCGCCCTGCTCGGCGCGCGACTCGCGCAGCTGCGCGCTCGACAGCTTTCGGAGCTCTTTCAGCTCGGCCTCGAGCGCCGCCCCCCTTGTCTCGCTGCGCTTGAGGTCCTCGCGTGCGCGGTCGCGCTGCGCCTCGACCGCCTCGGCCTCGCGCCCGACGCGCCCGGCCTCGAAACGCGCGACGTCGAGCGCCGTGAGCCAGGCGGCGCGCTCGCCGCGGTACGTCGCCTCGGCCTGCGCGGCGGCCTTGCGCGCGACGGCGGCCTCGGCCTCCAGGCGCCGGAGCTCGGCGTCCTGGTCGAGGGCGGCCGCGCCGCGCGCCTCGGAGAGGGCGGCGCGCTCGGCCTCGGCGGCGCGCTCGACCAGCAGCGCGGCGCGCTGGAGCAGCAGGCGCAGGCAGCGGCGGAGCAGCTGCAGGGTGGCGGTGGTGTTGCTGCTGCTGCTGTTGCCGCAGCTGCTGTTGCCGTTGCCCCCCCCTCCTGCTCTTGCTGCTGCCTGGGTCCCGCCGGACGCGAGCGCCGCGGAAGCCAGGGCCTTTTCGCACGCGCGCAGGAGCGGGTCGGACCCGAGGGAGGCGACGATGGCGTCGTCGGCGGGGGCGGCTTTGGCGTTTGCGGTGGCGGCGCCCCCGTCGGCGGCGGCGCCGCCAGCAGAGGCCGGGGCAGCGGCGGCGGCGGCAGCGGCAGCGGCGCCGGCCGCCGCCGACAGCGAAAAGAGCTGCGCCGCCGCCTCGGCCACGCGCGAGTCCGGGAAGCGCTCGGGCAGGCGCTTGAGGGCGGCGAGGGCGGCCGCGTCCGCCGGGGCCTCGGGGTCGGCTGCGGCGGCGGCGGCCAGGTCGCTCAGATTGAGGGCGGCGTTGGCGGCGGCGTTCGCGTTTGCGTTGGCGGCGGCGCTGGCGGCGGCGGCCGACGCGGCAAAGGCGGCCGCCTCCTCCTCCATCTGGGGGATCTCCATCGTCACGTCGCACTCGCCCGCCCCCGGGCCCGCGCCGTTTTCTTCGTCCGAGTCGTAGGCGGCGTCGGGCGGCGGCGGCGCCGGGGCGCGCGCGGCGGCGGCGGGCGGCAGGGCGGGCGGCTTGAGCAGCGTCGGCTTGGCGCTGGCGCTGGCGTTGGCGTTGGCGGCGACGGCCGCAGCGGCGGCGGCCGTGGCCGACGCCTGCGCCTGCGCCTGCGCCGCGCCCTGCGACGGCGGCGGCGGCAGCGGCACGGGCAGGCCGCCGCCGCCGCCGCCCGGCGGCGCCGCGCCGGCGCGCCCGCCCGCTGCCTGGGGGGCGCCGTCCGCCTTGCGCAGCAGCGCCAGCCTCCGCTGCAGCGACTCGTAGTCGGCCTGCAGGCGGTCCATGACGGGTCGCGGGGTGAAGCCGCCGATAGACACGCGTCGGGGCGGCTGCGGCTGCGGCTGCGGCTGCGGCTGCTGCTGTCGTTGAGGCGCTTGTTGTTTTTGCAGTTGTGCTTGCTGTTGCCGCTGATGCGGCGGCGGCAGTCCCTGCTGCCGCTGCTGCAGCTGCTGCTGCTGGTGCAGGCCGCCGGTCAGGTCCTCGCCCCGTGCCGACGGGCGCGGCGGCGCCGCTCCGGTCGCTGTCGCTGCGGGCGGCGGCAGGGGCGCGCGCGAGAGGGCCGGTGCGGCACTCGCGAGCGGCGGTGGCGGCGGCAGGCCCGACAGCGACTCGCGGCGGGCTGCGGCTGCGGCGGCTTCCGCGGGTAGCGGGGGGCCCAACGACGACGACGACAGGGCGCCGCCGCCGGCGCGGAGGAAGGGGTGCGGCGCCGACGCCGACAGCAGCGACGCGCGGCGCGCGCTCGAGTAGGCCGGGGGCGGGGGCGGCTGCTGCTGCTGTTGTTGTTGCTGGTGGAGGAGCGACGAGGGGCGGCCGATGGCGGCCGCGGGCCGCGGCGCCTGTGGCTTGCCGGTGCCGGCGGGCGCTGGCGGCAGCAGGGCGGACGGCGCGTTGCCCGTTGCTGCTCTCGCGTTTGAGAGTCCGGCGAGCTGTTGTTGCTGTTGGCCTCCGGTTCGGCTCGCGGCAAAGGGCGCGCGCGGCTGCTGCGAGGCGACGGGCTTGGCAGTCGTTTGTTTGGTAGGTTGTATGCCGTTGGTGCCGGCGCCGCGGGGGGCCGCGTTTTCGTCCGCGGAAGAGCGGTCCATTCCTCCTCGCTCCTGCCTGTATTTGGATTTTGATTTTTGTGCTTCGGCTGTCGCGTCGCTCGCCGGCGGCGGCGGCGTCTTGATGTTTTTTTTTGAACTCGGGCGGTCGCGAACCTCGAGTGCGTGTTGGAGGGGGGGGGGTCAAGAGTGGTCGTCCTGTGATGCCTGGGGAGAGAGGGTTCTTGTCGGGGAAAGACGTGTAGAAGAGGCGGGAGAGAGATGGAGAGGCACGAGAACAAAGGAGGGGCAGGAGTCTCCCTCTCCGCTCCTTGCTTCTTCCGCAAAGACGCCACCCCCTCCCGCCACAGAAAAACACTTGCGGCTACTACCGCTCGAATGCTGCCAGCAAGCGCGCATCGCCGCTCACGCATCGCTCCTCTTCTCCCGCGCGCCCGAAAGTTCGCATCACAAATAGCAACAGCAGCCCCTCATACGCGCGCGAGAGAGAGAGACAGACAAAGACAGACAGGTGCTGCTGTTCGATGGACCCGATCGATGACGACAATTCGTTCCTCGCCCGCCGTGCCGCGCTCAAGCGCATGTTGCGGGCGGCGCTCGAGCGCCGCTTGCTCCTCGCCGCCGCCGACGACGACGATGGCCCGTCTGCGGCGGCGGCGCCGCTGATTCTGCCGCCCGCCACAGCCGCCGCCGCCAAAATGACAATGATCTCTCCCGAGGCGCTGCGCCAGCGCGCGCGGCGGGAAATGGAGGCGCTGGCCTCGCAGGCGCGGCGCGGCCGCGAGCTGGAGCGCGCGCGGGCAAGGGAGGCGGCGGCGCGGCAGGCGGCAGCAGCCGCGCAGGCGGCAGAGGCGGCGGCAGAGGCGGCGGCCGACGAGCGCGAGCGCGGCGGCCTTCCAGAGTGGGACGCAACGCCCGCGGTGCCCGTCCCGCGGCACGAGCGGCGGCGGAAAGAGGTGCAGGAGAGGCTGAGGTGGGCGCGGGGCGTCGCCGCGCCGGCCGTCGAGGGGCGCTGGCGGTGCCGTCTGCGGGCCCTGCCGCCGCCGCCGCTGCTTCACTCGTCACGGGCGGCGGCGGCGGCGGCGGCGGCGGCGACGGTTACGACGAGGCCGAAACCGCCAATTGTGAGGCGTCGCGACCAGGAGGCGCAGTGCGGAGGTGGAGGAGGCGTGCGCGTTGGCAGAAGCAACAGCAGCAGCAGCAGCAGGAGCAGCACCAGCGACGACGAGGACGGCGACACCGGGAGCAGCAGCGGCAGCAGCAGCAGCGGGCGCGGCGGCAGCAGCAGCTGCGACGACAACGACGACGGCGACGAGGGAGCACCGCCTGTCTATGTCGCCGCTCGCAAGGACGACAACAAGACAAGGCCCGCCCCTGAGGAGGATGCCATCATCATCTCCGCCGACACGCTCAGGTCTGTGCTCTGCGCGCGCGAGGCGCGCCTGCGGCGGCAGGCCGAGGCCGACGGAGCCAGGCCGACACGGCAGACGCGCGGCCACAGCGGCGACGACGCAGCCGGCGCCAGCGCCGCCTCCTCACTGGCGGCGGCCGACCCGGCCCCCACGCGCATGGCCGAGGCGGCGGCGGAGCTGCTGCTGGACGAGCTCCTGCTGGAGGCGCTGCTGCTAGATGACGGCAACGCCGAGGGAGGAGGAGAAGCAGGAGGCGCCCGCGTGCTGGGGCTGCGCGAGGCCGAGCGGCGGGCGCGAGCGGCGCTCGCCCGGTTGGACCGCGACGCGTAAAAATGAACCAATCAGGCAACCGTCTTTCTTTTTACACGCACACGCATGAGTCCATTCATCGGTTGCCGTAATATTGCTGCTGTTGATAGTGCGGGGGCGGGGGCGGCGGCGGCGGGAACGCGACGCCCCCGGCCCCTCCTCCTCCCCCCATCCGCGGCGGCCCCGGAGGCGGCGGCGGCGGCGGCGGCGGCGCAAAGTGCGCGCGCGGCGGCGGCATCGGCGGCATCGGCGGCATCGGCGGCATCGGCATCATCAGCGGTATCGGCGGCATCCGCGGCATCATCGGCATCATCGGCGGCATCATCGGCATCCGCGGCATCGGCGGCATCATCGACGGCATCGGCGGCGGCATCGGCGCCGGCGGCCCCCGCCCCATGTGATGATAGGGCGGCGGGGCGTGAAAGGGCGGCGGCATGGGCCGCGGGCCCATTTGGTAGGGCGGCGGCGGCGGCGGCATCATCATCCCCATGTGCGGGTGGGAGGGGTAGGGCGGCGGCGGCGGCGGGGGCGGCGCGGGGGGGGCGCGCCC
>Ga0209491_10004279_pt1 | contig 22176 bp, 14 predicted proteins | sample BON02_FD_187213 | JGI IMG/M metagenome (GOLD analysis project Ga0209491, IMG submission 187213) | Freshwater microbial communities from Lake Bonney liftoff mats and glacier meltwater in Antarctica - BON-02 (SPAdes) (version 2) | ecosystem: Environmental > Aquatic > Freshwater > Ice > Glacier... | reverse complement strand
TACCAAATACGATCCGCCACCGCTCCGGACTTGCTCAAGGAGGGCACCGCGGATCTCTGGGACTCGGGGAAAGTCGCCAGCAATCAAAGTCAGCACATCATCTATGCCGGCGAGGAGCTTTTGCGCGGACTTCCCTCTTACTGGACTGTGCGCATATGGAATGAAAAGGGAGATGCATCTGCATGGAGCAACCCGGCCGTCTGGATGTATTCCGGTATGCACACGAATCAGGACTGGGAAGCAAAATGGATTACTGACAATACCAGCTCGCCATGGCTTCGACAGTCTTTGGAACTGGAGGCTACCCCAGCCAGTGCCTATATCTATGTGAATGCCCTCGGATACTTCCAGCTCTTCATCAACGGCAAGCGGGTAGGAGCCGATGAGTTTGCGCCGCACGTGGGGCAGTATGACAAGCGCACATTTTGTATTACCTATGATGTAACGAAATATTTAAAAAGAGGTCAGAACGCGATAGGCATCTGGATGGGGAGCGGCTGGAGCCGCAGAGGTGCAGGCGTCAACATGGCACCTTCCGTTCGTGCACAGCTGGAAATGCTGGATGCCGAGGGAGAGAAGACCACCTTGGTGACGGATGAGACGTGGCGCTCAAAACCCAGCTCGATGGCCTATCAGGGTAAATGGAGGTGGAACAGATTTGGCGGTGAAGTGCATACGGCGGCGGAGGATCAGCCCGATTGGGCGAATCCTGAGTTTGATGCCAGCGCTTGGCCTCAGGCCAAGCTGGCCAAGGTTGCCGATTCGCTGGTTTCTTCGGAGATGCTTCAGCGCAATCGAGTCGTCGAAACCATCACCCCCGTGAAGGTGACCCGACTGGATCAGGGGTCAGCGGAGGGTGGAACTTGGCTTGTTGATATGGGCAAAGCCATGACGGGAACCTTTGAGATCATATTTCCTAAAGCAGAAAAAGGCCGTAAAGTGACCATGCAGTTTGGCGATTCATATACCCCGGATGAGGCTGGCGGAGTCAAAACGATAAATAATTTCGGACAGTCCAGTGATTACATATTCCGCGGTAGCGGGGCTGAAATCTTTAAGAACCGTTTCAATTATGCGAGCTTCCGTTACGTATTAATCACAAACGCACCCGAGGGCAGCCTGACTCCCGAGGCCATTAAGGGGTATTTCATTACAACTGATTTGCCCAAGGCCAGCACCTTTAGCTGTTCCGATGAGACTCTGAATGAGATTTACCAGATGATGGAGCACACTCTGCGCTGTCTTATGCTGGGAGGCTATCAGGTTGATTGCCATTCCCGTGAGCGCTATGGCTACGGTGGTGATGGGCTATCCTCTTTAGATACCACTCTCAGCTTCTTTCGTTCGGATGCTTTTTACCGCAAGTGGACCCGGGACTGGCTGGATGGCCAGCAAGCTGATGGCGGGCTTAGTTATACCTCGCCTACTTCAAATCATGGTGGCGGTCCCTTCTGGAGCGGATTCCTGACCGCCGCCACTATTAAGCATTATCATCATTATGGCGACATCTCCATGGTGCGCCGCAACTATCCGGCTATCAAGAAATGGTTTGAACTGGCTCAGAGCAAAACAGTCAATGACCTGCAGGAAAAGTTCAGTGGTGGTTGGTATCTTGGTGACTGGGCATCACCATCGGGAGTCAATGACAAGCAGAATGCAGAGGTCTTTATTCATGCTTATATGTCCTACGCGCTGGAGCAGGGCGCTCAGTTGGCGGATGCCTTGGGCGAAACCGACGACGCCAAGACTTTTCGTGAATGGGCAGCAGCCCGGAATACAGCAACCCACGGGAAGTTTTTCAATCCTCTGAGCCAAACCTATGGAAGCGGCGATCAGGTGACCTCGATTTTGCCGCTGATGGCAGGCGTTGTTCCCGAGGAGTTGCAAGATCGGGTCTTTGATACATTTGAAGACACTCTGATGGTGAAAGATAAAGGACACCTCTCAACCGGCCTTTCGGGCACTTACATGATGATTCAGTATCTGCAGAGCATCGATCGACATGATCTCATTTACAGTTTTGCCTCAAAGACCACTTATCCATCCTGGGGCTATATGATCGAGCAGGGCGCGACTGCAACTTGGGAGCATTGGAATGGTAAAGCTTCGCGGATTCATAACTGTTACAACAGCATCGGCTCCTGGTTGATCGAGGGGCTGGCCGGCATCCGCCCCGATCCGAAAAAGCCCGGCTTTCAAAACGTCATCATCAAGCCTGCCTTCCTCAAAGAGCTCAGCTATGTCGATGGCAGTCACGATTCGGTTTATGGTATCATCCAAAGTAACTGGAAGCGCGAAGGCGAGGTCATCACCATGAACATCATGGTGCCTGCCAATACCACAGCAACGATCTATGTCCCTGCCAAGGATCCGGCTGATGTCAGCGTGAACGGGGTGTCTATGAAGAAAGCTGCCCATGTGCAATTCCAGAGAATTGAAAATAATCGTGCCATTATCAATGTTGGCGCAGGAAAATGGAGATTTGAGGGCATCTACTAAACAAATATGAAATCTATGAAAACACGACTGTAAAAACCGAAAAATCCCAGTGTTGAAGTGGAGTCGGGAGTGAGATTTTTCAAATGTTGGTGCGCCCGCAATGCTGGCCTTGCAGGTGCTTTTGCTGCGAGATTGAAGCTTAGCATCCAGTAGTTAAAAATACAAACTAGTAATAGTATCACATCCCCTCTTTATTATGGACAGTTCAGCGGCCTCTCCTTTTCTCGGCGTATTGTATCACGCAATCGGTGGGCTCGCAGCTGCGAGTTTCTATTTGCCGTTTCGTCGGGCGAAGATTTGGCCTTGGGAAAACGCGTGGATTATCAACGGTTTTTTTAGTTGGATTTTGGCGCCTGCGATTGCAGCGAGTATTTTAGTTCCCGCCTGCTGGGAGATTTTAAGCCAAGCTCCAGCCAAAGCACTTTTTTGGAGTTGGTTTTTTGGTTTCCTTTGGGGGATCGGCGGACTGACCTTTGGCCTCACGATTCGGTATCTGGGCATCGCTTTAGGCTATGCGATCGCGCTTGGTATGTGCGCGGTTTTTGGAACTCTAGTGCCTCCTATTTTTGACGGGACTTTTGGTGACATTGTGGCCAGTCGATCCGGGCAGGTGATCTTGGCGGGTGTGCTTGTGTGCACGATCGGGATCGCGATGAGTGGACGCGCGGGCTTCCGTAAGGAGAAAGAAGTTAGCGGTGAGGATAAGGGAGCGAGTGGCGCGGGTTTTCATTTTGGGAAGGGGCTTTTCGTGGCGATTCTCGCGGGTGTGGCCAGCGCCTGTATGGCTTTCGGATTTGCGGCGGGTAAGCCCATCGCAGCCCTTTCAGTTGAAGCCGGGGTGGCACCGATCTGGCAGAATTTACCCGTTTTGATTGTGGTGTTGTTTGGTGGATTCTGCCTCAACTTTCTCTGGTGTGCCTATCTCATTATTAAGCGCAAAAACATCGGGGTATTTTTTGGTCAACGTGCCAGTGGGGCGGCTCCGGATTCTGAGAGACCTCGGCTGCTTACGAACTACTTTTGGTGTGCCGTCGCCGGGGGGACTTGGTATCTTCAATTCTTCTTTTACGGCATGGGCACCACTTTAATGGGTGCCTACGAGTTCTCCAGTTGGACGCTGCACATGGCTTCCATTATAATGTTTAGCACGATTTGGGGGATTATTCTCCACGAATGGAAGGGCACTCGACGCGGGACGCATGTGTGGATTGCGGCAGGCCTGATTGCATTGGCGCTCAGCACCATTATTATCGGTTGGGGTAACTTACTGGGCGCCTCCAGCGCCGGGCACTAAGCCGAGATCCATCGACCTTTTTTAACTGAAAAGAATCATCATTATGAAAGCAGGCATATTTTCCATCGGGCTCGATACCTATTGGCCGCAGTTTGACGGGCTACTCGACAATTTGAATAGCTACCACGCTCAGATCCGCGATCGAATCGCGGGTATGGGCATCGATATCGTCGACGCAGGCATGGTCGATCACCCAGAAAAAGCAGGTGCTGCGGCGACTTTATTTAAGCAAGAAGAGGTCGAAGTGATCTTCCTGTTTATTTCTACCTATGCGCTCTCTTCGACGGTGTTACCAGTGGTGCAAAAGGCCAAGGTGCCGGTGGTGATGCTCAACTTGCAACCAGTCGCACAGCTCGACTATGAGAAATTCAACGCGCTTCGTGATCGCGGAAAAATGACTGGCATTTGGTTAGAGCATTGCCAATCATGTTCTGTTCCGGAGCTGGCTTGCGTGTTTAACCGCTCGGGGATAGATTACCATGTCGTGACCGGTTACTTGCAAGACGCGGAAGCGTGGCAGGAAATCGAGGATTGGGTCGATGCGGCAAAAGTGGTGGCCGGAATGCGCGACAATCGAGTCGGTGTGCTGGGGCATTACTACTGCGGCATGCTGGATGTGTATAGTGATCTGACCCAGCAGTCTGCCACCTTTGGTAATCATTTTGAGCTGCTGGAAATGTGTGAACTCAATGAACTGCGCAAGGCGGTAACGAGCGACGAAGTCGCGACCAAAGTCGAGGAGTTTAACCAAAAATTTGATGTTTCCGACGAGTGTGAACAGTCTGAGATCGAGCGAGCGGCACAAACGTCGGTGGCTCTGGATCAGTTGATTGATCAACACAATCTCGGCTCGATGGCTTACTACTACGAAGGCATTGGTGAATATGAAAATATCGTGACTTCGGTAATTGCGGGGAATACTCTTTTAACGGGGCGCAATATACCGATCGCTGGCGAGTGTGAAATCAAGAATGTGCAGGCGATGAAGATCATGGATCTGTTTGGCGTCGGCGGATCGTTCTCAGAATTTTACCTGTCCGACTTTGTCGATGATGTCATTTATCTTGGCCACGACGGCCCGGCGCACTTTGCGATCTCTCAAGGGCGTGTCGGTCTGGTGCCGCTTTCTGTGTATCACGGCAAGCCGGGCAAGGGGCTCTCGATTCAGATGACGGTGCAGCACGGGCCAGTGACACTATTATCGGTGGTGCAGCGTGGTGATGGTTCGGTGCTGTTGCAGGTGGCGGAAGGTGAATGCGTTCCGGGACCGATCTTGCAGATTGGTAATACCAATAGCCGCTACAAATTCTGCATTGGTGCCAAGAACTTCATGAATGACTGGTCCAAAGGCGGGCCGTCGCATCACTGCGCGATTGGCCTCGGACATATCGGCGGTAAAATCGATAAATGTGCCGCTCTACTCAACATTGAATCAAACCGCATCTGTTGATACGGTCGTACTCTTAACCAAATAAAATATGTTAAATCTAAGATTTATGAATACCTCCTTATACGCATTTTTCAGTGCGCTGCTCTTACTCACTTCCTGCGCATATGCAGGTTCTGTTGAGGCCACGGCCTTGCGTTGTGAGTACCTTAACAACCCATTAGGCATTGATTCTTCCGTGCCGCGCTTGAGCTGGCAGCTCCGTGATGCAAAGCAAACGCGTGGACAGCGGCAAACTGCCTACCATCTGCTGGTGGCCAGTCGCCCGGAAGTTTTGGCTCAAGATAAGGGCGATCTGTGGGACAGTGGCAAAGTCGAGTCCGCGCAGTCGGCGCTGGTTCCCTATGGTGGGAAAGTCTTGATCTCCAATCAGGATTGTTACTGGAAGGTGCGGGTTTTTGATAAAGACGGGGAGGGGAGTGAATGGAGCGAGCCGGCGCGTTTCTCGATCGGGCTCCTCACGCCCGAGGATTGGACAGCTGCTTGGATTAAGCATCCTGCCATGCCGGGTGGCAATTCAGGAGACGGGCTGGACGTCACGGAGGCCGTGGCCAAGTTGGTTGCCAATGATCGCCTGTCAGCCACAGCAGGTCTCGGAATCTCAGGAGGTGTGGATCCTGTTCGTGGAATTATTAAAAAACTGATTGTCACCTACACCGCAGACGGAAAAGAGCAGACGGGAGTCGTTCTCGATGGGGAGACATTGAAGGTTTCCGGTCGAGACCTCAAGGTGATACAGGCGGTTTACGGGGACTACGCACTGCCTTCTAATCAAAATTTTCGCGCCTCTGATTTTGGGGGGAAGGGTTCTTTGACTCTTCCGGTCGAGCAACATCTGTGGTTTCGTGAAAATCTAAAACTCTCCGCGCCTGCCCGTACGGCGTTAATTCATGTTGCCTCCTGTGGCTACCACGAACTCTACGTGAATGGCGTGAAGGTCGATGATCGGTTGCTCGCACCCGCCCAGAGCCGACTCGATAAGCGGATTCTCTATGTCACCTACGATGTGGCGGATCTCTTGCAAGAGGGCGACAATGTGATCGCTTTATGGACGGGCCCCGGCTGGTCGCGCTTTGGTGGCTTCAATACCTTTCAAGCCCTGCGCGCCCAACTCAATGGCGTGGATGCAAAGGGGGCTGATTTCTCGCTACTCTCGGGTTCAGACTGGCGATGCCACGCGGCCGATGGAAAGAACCGAGGAGGTATAGGATTCAGAGACCATGGTGGAGAAATTATTGATGCCCGCAATTATATTGAGGGGTGGAACGTTTTAGGTTTTGATGATAGCGCTTGGCCACTGGCAGCGACGACCTCGATTAAGGCTGAACTTTCGGCTCAGATGATGGAGCCAACACGGGTGATCGAAACGATTCCCGCAAAGAGCTTTAAGGGCGAGGGGCCTTACCGGTTCGACCTGGGTAAAAATTTCACAGGTTGGCTAGATATTAGAATCCGCGGCCAGGAATCTGGTGACCGGATCCTTATCAAAGTCGCGGATGACGAAGGGACTGTGCAGGACTTTGGCCAGCTCCAAGAATATATCTGTAAAGGCGAAGGCGAAGAGACCTTTCGCAATCGATTTAATTTTGTCGCAGGACGCTACGTCACCATTGAGGGTTTGGCACAGAAACCGAAACTCGGCGATGTGACCGGCCTCGTTCTTGCGACCGATATTAAGCGAGTGGGGGAATTCACTTCCTCAAAGAAATTGTTCAACGACATTTATGAGGCAGACCTGTGGACGTATCGCGCCAACACGGTCGAAGGTTTTACGATGGATTGTCCGCACCGGGAACGGCTCGGCTACGGCGAGGTCGCTTTTGCCACCGCATGGGGCATTGGCATGCCGAACTATCAAAGCGGCGCATTCTACATGAAGCACGTGCGCGACTGGTCGGATGTGCAGGAAGACAATGGCTGGATTTATCACACCGCACCGCAGGTCAATCGGCATAATTATGGCGGGCCGATGTGGAGTAGTGCCGGGCTGAACATCGCTACGGCCTTTTATCAAACCTACGGCGATACGCGGATATTTGAACGGATCTACCCGACGGCTGTGCGCTGGCTGGAGTTTTTGAATAGTCGCGTGAAAGACGGGCTTCTTGTCAATTATGGAGATCATAGGGGGAAATTCCTTGGCGACTGGTCTGCCCCTAAGAAGCGCAAGGAATGGGGGAATACGCCCGAGGCTCAATATTTCAATAACTGCGTGTTCGCGATGAATCTTGCCGACGTCGCCCGGATGGCGCGACTTCTTGGCAAAGATGATGCGGCGACTCTTTATGAAACACGCCTAAAGGCACTGAGAACCTCCATTCACCGAAAGTTTTTTGATCCTAAAACAAACTTGTATTCGAACGGAACTCAGGTGCAGCAGGCTTTTGCATTGATGACGGGAGTCACCCCCGAAGCCCTGCGGGCCAAGGTGTTTGCGAGCATTGAAAAAGATCTCACTGATGAGAATGCTTACCTCGATATGGGCAGCTCTGGCCTGCCTGTGCTGTTTAAATACATGACCGAGGAATCGGGCCGCAGTGAGTTAATGTTTAAGGCGCTTTCCAGCACGACGCAGCCGAGTTTCGGCTATTTCCTCGCACGCGGCGAAAGCACCTGGCCTGAATACTGGAACGTCGATGTCCCCAGTCGTATTCATACTTGTTATACTGGCGTGGCCTCGTGGATGACAAAGAGTTTGGCTGGCATCCGCCCGGATCCTGCGGCACCCGGCTATCAGTCTTTCATTATCCAACCAGTGCTCGCTGGCGACTTAAGTTTTGCAGAGGCAACTACGGAGTCGCTTTACGGGAAGATAACGAGTCGCTGGGAGCGAAACGGAAACAAGCTCACGCTGAAGGTTAGTATTCCTCCTAATTCTCAAGCAACGGTTTATCTGCCGACCAGCAATCCGGCCACGATCGCGGAGAATGCGGTTTCAATACGTGATGTTGCGGGGGTGACCCCGCTGCGCGCCGAGGACGGGCACGCCGTCCTTTTGGTCGAATCAGGAAACTATATATTCACCGCTGACCTTTGAAACGCTTTGGATGCCGCTATTCGCCTTTGATGGTCGAGCAACGGTCGTGATAGTCTTCGCTTGCTGCCTTAGTCCCATCCGAGGATGGGCTTATGATGCTTGATGAGGTGCTCGCGGATGGACTTGCTGGATTAGGTTCCGGACGATGAGGCTGAGCAGTAGGATGAAGCCTAGCGCCTCGAAGCGTTCAGCTTTTTTGAGGAAAGTGTCGTTGAGGAAGCGGTAAGATTTGATAGTTCGTGGCTGACCTGCTTAGAGGCGCAGATCGGGGTCAGCCCAATGTTTCATGATTCTGTAATTTCTCCCAAGATTCATCCGATTGATCTTTGTTGGTTCTGTGGCGGCTGACCAGACTCTGTACGGTCGAGACCCGCCCCATGCTTAACCGCTCGGCAATCCATCGATTGGGAACCAGATAGCGTTCTCTCAAAAGACGTGCGACAGCTACCTTCCAGATGACTCCCTTCGGCGAGCTAGCCAACTCCGCCTCTTTGCGCCCCAATCGCGACAACATATCCACTACTGCCCGCTCCCACCTGGGTTCCCTCATTTCAGATGCTTCTGCTTCTACCACTCGACTAAGCTGATCGTCCTTCAGATCTTCCAAAACTGACTTACGGAAATCATCCGTCCCCTTCGCCCAACCACTGCACATCGTCTCGAAGCCTATACGTTTCTTTTCCGAATCCTCCTGCGAAAGCCACGAAAGGTAATCTCGATAAAGACGACGCCCAGCCCGAGTGTCCTTGAGCCCCCCAGCCGAATACAGACCCACCTCAAAGGATTCGTAAGGGCGACGCTTACTGCTATACCACAAGCGATTGAAACTGCTCGACTCGTAAACTTGTAGATCCGCGCAGTCTACCAACTTGGCACGAACCGGATTCAAGTGGATATAATGGCAAACGCTTCCGACCGCATCCCCGTCCAGCAGTATCGCTTTATAACGACCCTGGAATACATGCCCATTCGCCTTACGAAAGCGATTGAAACGATTGGCCAAGGTAGATTGCAACCACTTCATCCCTTCCACCAAGTTCCCCCTGGGTGTTTCCACGCACAGATGGTAATGGTTGCCCATCAAAACCCATGCATGCGGCTACCAGCCTTGCGCCTCGCAGCACAAATCCAAGCATTCAAAAAAGCTTTTACGCGCACCGGCGGTTTCAAAATAAAAGAGCGGTAGTTACCGCGATTGATCACATGATAAATCGCACCAAGATATTCTACTCTTGAACGACGAGCCATATGCACACTCATGAAGGCTCTGATATACAGAAGCAAGTGAAATCATGAAACATTGGGCTGACCCCATATCTTGCCCCGACCCCATATCTTGCCCCCCCATATCTTGCCCCATCCAATCAATATTGGCACTGAAGAACAGATCGCCGCGTGGAGCCGCGATCATCTGTCGTGCCAGCGCACCGGAGCCTCCAAAATTGTAGACGAGGTACACGCCCGTTTTTTTGGAAAAAGCATCGCCGATCTCTTGAATGGCCTCGGTTAAGCTCGCTGCGACATACAGGTTGAGCGTCGGTTGCTCCCGTTCGGTGTTCTTTGTGCAGCCACTAAATAGGCCACAACAAAGCATGATCATACCAAGCTGCTTTATCCGCGTCAGCTCCTTATCATATTTATCCGTGGCAATGTCCATGCCATCGGTAAAGCAAGTGCCATACCGCTGGATACACTGGCCTGATTAAGAAGCACCGATTATGGGGCTTATTGGATCAACTGCACTTATTTGAAACGCTATGATTGCGCGAAAAGTGGGAGCTAGCGCGCTTGTTGCTCGTGCATCGCGAGGCGTTGTTGCCACTGACCGGCGAGGGCGCTGGCTTGGATTTGGGCGACATAGCGGTCATACTCTTCGGCACGTCCGGCTGCATCGGCCTCGATGGCGAGGTGGTAGGCAGCTTCGGCGCGAGCCGCTTCAGGCAGGCTGCTGTCGGAGGCGATGTCGGCGAGTTGTGTCAGAGCGTCGCTTTCGTTGCCGTTATAGAAGTTGGCAAAGGCTTGGCCGAGGCGGGCGCGTCCGGCTAGAATGTTATCGGCCAGTGCATCGGCAGCGATGCTGTAGAAGTTAAGTGCCTTTTCAAATTCCTCCGCAGTGTAGGCTTGGTCGGCGACGGTGAGCGCGGCGAGGCCGCCGAGATCTTTGTTTGAGTTCGCTTGGGCGAATTCTGCCAGCGTGTCGCCAGCCATGGCTTCGGAATAGGCTGATTGAAGCTTCGCTTCGGCGTGACTCTTATAAATGCGCATGCCATTGAAAGCGATGATCAGCAGCGCCAGCACGAATATGCAGCCGCTAATGAAGCCCTTGTTTTCCATCCAGTAGATGCTGGCGCGATCCTCGAAGGAAATTTCTTCGGAGTCTTCGACGTCGATCAAGTGACGTTCGTCGATAACGGCATCGTCGGGAAGGGTAGGGTTGTGGCGTTTGTTTTTGCTTGGGCGGTTCATGGTGGAGAATTAGGAATTGGGAATTAGGAATTGGGAATTAGGAATTAGGAATTGGGAATTAGGAATTAGGAATTGGGAGGTGACTCTAGTGAACTGAAAACGGAAAACGGAAAACGGATTAACCGGCGTTAGCCGCCGCTTAGTCGAAGACGACTGTCTTGTTGTTGTAAACTAAAATGCGGTTGTCTAGGTGGAGGCGAATGGCTTGGGCGAAGACGGATTTTTCCAGATCGCGGCCTTTACGAATGAGGTCGGGGATGGCGTTGCGGTGGTTGATCCGAGTGACGTCTTGATGGATGATGGGGCCTTCGTCAAGATCAGCTGTCGCGTAGTGTGCGGTGGCACCGATCAGCTTGACCCCGCGCATGTGTGCTTGGTGGTAGGGCTTGCCCCCGGCAAAGGCGGGTAGAAAGGAGTGATGGATGTTGATTACTGGGCAACCTGCGTTTTTGAGGAAGCGGTCGGAGAGCACCTGCATGTAGCGCGCCATCACGATGAGTTCGGCTCCCTGCTCATGCACGATGCGTAGCTGCTCGTCCTCGTCCTCGGCCTTGGTGGCCTTTGTGACGGGCACATGATGAAAAGGGATGCTATAGCGGGCAGCGTCTTCTGCTAGGTCTTGGTGGTTGGAAATGACGCAGGTCAATTCGCCCGCCATCTCGCCAGAGCGGAAGCGTAGTATCGTGTCGTGAAAGCAGTGGTCGATCTTGGACACGAAAAGGGCGACTTTCGGGCGGTCGGTGGATTGCGCGACCTTGGCTGTCATGCCGAGCTCCTCGGAGGCGAACTGTTCAAAAGAGGCAGCCTCTTCGTCGATCTGACCGGAAGGAATCCACTCCACCCGCTGAAAGAAAATGCCCGCTTCGGGGTCTTCATGCTGATCGGCGTGCACGATATTACTGCCGCGCAGAAAGATCCAACTCGACACGCGTGACACCAGACCCGGTTGGTCCGGGCCGTAGAGAAGTGCGATGATGGTGGGCGGTTTCATTTCTGAACCGTGGAGAACAAGGACTTTTGTCCATTGAATCAAGCGGATAAAAGTGCGTTTGACTCAAGAAAAGTTGCCTCAGCACTGCAGTGCGGCCAACTCCAAGTAATCTGGGCGTTCGGTTAGGCTTGCTGACTTGAAATCGCCGACGATCTGGCCGTCGCTTAGCAAAAAGACGCCTGGCATTTGCAATGCGTCTCCAATTACTTTGCCTACTGAGTGCCGCAGCGAAATATTAGAGCTGAAGCTAGTTTTAAGCATATCCAGTAGTGTTGCAGGAGCAAACAAGCGACCTAAATTACTACGCTCGAGGCCGAAGGCTCCATAGAGTTGTCGCTCTGGGTCACTGAATCGCTCAAGATCATCCAGTCCGAAAACCTCAAGGACTTTGCGTGCTTGGTCATCGCTACCCATGTGAACCAGCGCGAGGCGCACGCCGCGCCCCTCAATCTCTGATCGTAGCCGTTTCAGCTCGCTCAACGATTCCCGGCAGTAAACGCAGCCGAGGTGCCTCAGGAAAATTACCAGCGTGGGTGCTTCCTTAGACATTGATTCAAGGTTCCATCCGTTTCGCGTAACAATCTGTTGGATCGCGCTTATGTAGTGGGCTTTATTTTCGTTTTTGATGTTTGTTTCCATGACATCAACTTAACGTAATACAGGTTGTCGCCTTACTGTGTATCTAAAGTGTTGTGTGCAAGCTTGCTCGGCGCCTCGATGGGATGCGGTCGAAACGAGTTCTTCGTTCCGCTACAATATTGTTTGTAGCGAATTCTTTAAAATTGTGATCTTGCCGAACGGCGAAGCTATTTCGGATTCGCTTCTTGGCTGTAGCTTTGGATCGAGCGCACTTCGTAGCCCTTTTCGCGGATCGCCTTGATGCCATCGACGGCGGCGGAGGCGGCGGAGATCGTCGTCATGATGCAGATGTTGTGCTTCACGGCTTCGGTCCGTATCTCGTTTTCGTTCTGACGAGGGACGGTGCCTTGTGGCGTGTTGATGATCAGGCAAACTTTGTTGTTCTTGATCAAATCGATCACGTTAGGGCGGCCTTCGCTCAGGCGGCAGACGTTTTTCACCTCGATACCGTTTTCCTTGAAGAGCTTGCCTGTGCCGGCGGTGGCTAGGATGCCGAAGCCGAGTGCGCTGAGACCCTTGGCGATTTCGACGGCGCGCTCTTTATCGCTGTCTTTCACGCTGATAAAGACGTCGCCGGAATCGGGCAGCGCGGGCTTGGCGGCCATTTGCGATTTGGCAAAGGCGACGCCAAGGTCTTTGTCTAGGCCCATGACTTCGCCGGTCGAGCGCATTTCTGGGCTGAGCATGATGGGCGCACCAGGGAAGCGATTGAATGGGAAGACGGATTCTTTGACTGCCCAGTAAGGCGGAATGATCTCTTCGGTGAAGCCGAGATCCTTGAGGTTTTCGCCTGCCATGATGCGGGCGGCGAGCTTGGCCAACGGCACACCGATCGCTTTGGAAACAAATGGCACAGTGCGCGAAGCGCGCGGGTTGACTTCGATGATGTAAAGTTCGTCGTCTTTGATTGCGTATTGCACGTTCATCAGGCCGATGACTTGCAGCTCTTTTGCTAGTGCGTAGCTAGCGGTGCGAACTTTGTCCAGCATTTCAGCGGTGAGGGTGTGCGGTGGCATGACCATTGCGGCGTCGCCAGAGTGAACGCCGGCAAATTCGACGTGTTGCAGCATGCCGCCGATCACGGTGGTTTCGCCGTCGGAAATGCAGTCCACGTCGAGTTCGTAAGCATCTTCGAGGAACTTGTCGAGCAGCACAGGAGTGCCGGGGGCGACGTCGAATACTTCGCGCACGATCTTCTTCATCTCGTCCATATCATAGACGATGAACATGCCGCGTCCACCGAGCACGAAGGAGGGGCGAAGCAGGATCGGGAAGCCGATCTCGCCGGCCAGTTCGTAGGCTTGCTCAAGTGAGTGGGCGATGCGATTTTCCGGCTGTTTGAGGCCGACGCGGTCGAGGATGTCGCGGAAAAGATTACGGTCTTCAGCCGCGTCAATCATTGAGGGCGAGGTGCCGATAATGTTGACGCCGTGTGCTTCCAATTCGGATGCGAGATTGAGTGGCGTCTGCCCGCCGAACTGCACGATTACGCCGTCGCACTTCGACTGGTAGTAGATCTCCAGCACGTCTTCGAGGGTGAGCGGTTCGAAGAAGAGTTTATCTGAAGTGTCATAGTCGGTGGAGACGGTTTCCGGGTTGGAATTGACCATGATGGTCTCGTAGCCGGCCTCGCGTAGTGCGAAGGAAGCGTGCACACAGCAGTAGTCAAATTCGATGCCTTGGCCGATCCGGTTGGGGCCACCACCGAGGATCATAATCTTCTTCTTGTCAGAAACGGAAATCTCGTTTTCCGCGCCATAGGAAGAGTAGTAGTAAGGGGTGAAGGCTTCAAACTCGGCGGCGCAGGTATCGACCAAGCGGAAGTTGGTCATCACGCCGAGCTTCTCACGACGCTTGCGCACGGATGCGCGATTGGAACTGACGAGCTCAGCGATCAAGCTGTCGCTGAAGCCGGCTTCCTTGGCAGTGCGCATGAGCGGCTCGTCGAGCTTGGCGAGGCTGTTCGTTTTGAGCTCGTCCTCGATCTCCACGAGCTGGCGTAACTGGTCGATGAACCACGGGTCGATCTTGCTGAGGTCGTGGATTTCTTCGTCGCTCATGCCGTTAAGAAAGGCGTGGCGGAGCCAAAAAACGCGCTCGCAGGTAGGGATGGCGATGCCTTGGCGAATCGCCTGCATGTCGGTGATTTTCTCGGCAAATTTTGGCGGGCCGACGAAGCCTTTGGCCCCAATTTCGAGCGAACGGAGTGCCTTTTGGAAAGATTCCTTGAAAGTTCGACCGATCGCCATGGCTTCACCGACAGACTTCATTGCGGAAGTCAGAGTCGTGTCCGCGCCGACGAATTTTTCAAATGTGAAACGCGGGATTTTGGTCACCACGTAGTCAATCGTCGGCTCGAAGCTGGCCGGTGTCTCGCGGGTGATGTCGTTCTGGAGCTCGTCGAGACTGTAGCCGACCGCCAGCTTCGCAGCGATCTTTGCTATGGGGAATCCAGTTGCCTTTGATGCCAGAGCCGAACTGCGCGATACGCGGGGGTTCATCTCGATCACGACCATGCGGCCGTTCTCGGGATTGACGGAGAACTGGATGTTAGAGCCACCCGTTTCCACCCCGACTTCGCGAATACAGGCAAACGACGCGTCGCGCATTAGCTGGTATTCCTTGTCGGTCAGGGTCATGGCTGGAGCCACGGTGATCGAGTCGCCCGTGTGCACGCCCATCGGGTCGAAATTTTCAATCGAGCAAATCACCACGCACTGATCCTTGTGGTCGCGCATGATTTCCATCTCGTATTCCTTCCAACCGAGGAGGCACTCTTCGACCAGCACTTCACTGGTGGGGGACATGTCGAGGCCGTTTTGCACCATACGCTCATACTCCTCGCGGTTGTAAGCGATTCCGCCGCCGGAGCCGCCGAGCGTGAAACTAGGACGAATGATGATGGGGAAATCACCAATTAACTCGTCAGCAGCCTTGAGTGCGTCGCCGAGATTGTTGACCGTCGCTGATTTTGCCACATCGAGGCCGATCTTGATCATGGCCTGTTTGAAGATGTCGCGCGCCTCGCCCTTGATGATGGCTTCTGGCTTGGCACCAATCATTTGCACACCGTATTTTTCAAGGATGCCCGCATCGTGCAGATCCATCGAGAGATTCAGCCCCGTCTGTCCACCGAGGGTGGGGAGCAGTGCGTCTGGCTTTTCCTTGATGATGATCTTCTCCAGTGCGTCGACGGTAAGTGGTTCGATGTAAGTGACATCGGCAAACTCCGGGTCGGTCATGATGGTGGCCGGGTTGCTGTTGACCAGCACCACTTTGTAGCCTTCCTCGCGCAACGCTTTGCAAGCTTGAGTGCCGGAATAGTCAAATTCGCAGGCTTGGCCGATTACGATCGGGCCGGAACCAATGATAAGAATAGTCTGAATGTCGGTGCGTTTTGGCATAAATTGGCGAAAGGCTGTTTTTTTTGAACCCCCATGCAAGCAAGAAGAAGCCCCTAATTGGAAGTTGCGGTTTAGATTTGCCGTAGGTTCGCTTAACTTTCTTTTTTTCGCGTAGTGCACTACTTAAATAATTACGCAGGGTATTTATTCTGTGGCCGATGGCGTCTATTTTCTCATGGTAATTGTGCCTTCGGTTTCTATTCTGTGTGGCCTACCTTACTACTATGACTCGTAATAAAAAGCCCGTCGTGATCGTTGCCATTGTATTGGCCGCGCTCATCATCCTTCCTCTGCTGCTTCTCATTGTGACCCGAATGGGAGGTTCTGGAGGTTCGGAGGTCATTGGTAGCAGTCCCGCTAAAGTGAATAATAGTAGCTCTGCGGCTGATTTTGACCTCCGTCAACTCGCCGAAAAGGCCGAAAAGCTGATGGAGCAAGAGCTCGCTGAAGCGCTTCGCGAAGGCGATGTCTCGCTCGACTTTATGTCTGAGCTTAAGCGGAATGCCGAAAAAGGGAAAGAAGCCATGCAAAAGGGCAAACTCGATAGCGCGGCTGAGTATTTCACCCGCGTCGTCCAAGCCGCTGAGTCGCAACTCGCCGCACTGGCGCTGGCCGACAAGGCGCGCGCCCTCAACGACAGCACCTACTCCGAACTCCAGCGGCTCAAAACTCTCAAGCTGGCCTTCGAAAACACCTATCGCGAAGCCGTCGAGACTTACAATACCGCACTGCGCGCCCTTAACACCGCCGATTATCAGGCCGCCGTCGACGACTTCGAGATGACCAGTGCGCTCCTCGGCGATATGGAAGCCCGCGCCATTCAACAAACTGCCGGCCTGCTGGAAGCTGCCAAAAAAGCGCTCGAAGATTACAAACTCGCCGCCGCCCGCACCGCCTACGAGTCCGTCCTCAAGCTCAATGCGACCAATGCCGCCGCCACCGAAGGTCTTGTTATGGTGACTGCACTCGAAGGCATCGCCGAAGAGGTCAAAGCCATTCGCGCCCTTGAGGCCAGTGGTGATCTCGAAGCGGCCCTTGCCGAGCTTGAGCGCCTAGCCGCTAAGAATCCAAAAAACCCATTCATCCGCAACCAACGTGCTTCGCTCGAAGCCCGTATCTTAGAGCGCGACTACCAAGCCCTGATCGCTGCCTCAGTCGAGGCGGAGCAAGTCGAAGACTTTGCCGTCGCCATTACCTCGCTTGAAGCCGCGCTCCAGCTAAAGTCCACCGCAGAGCAACAGACGCGCCTCGCGGAACTGAAAGAAAAATACAAAGCTACCCGCCTCGAAGTGCTTCTCGCTGACGGCTACGATGCGCTCCGGGCGGGACGCTACGAAGCGGCACGTGATTCCTATAAAGAAGCCGTCGCTCTCGCACCGGACTCGAAGGAAGCTCGCACTGGCCTCGAAAAAGCCTCCAGCCTCTACCTCGCCAACATCCGCTATAGCCAAAACATCGCTGCCGCTGGTAAATACATCAAAGAAGGCCGCTACCCGCTGGCCGCCAAACTCTTCAACGAAGCCATGGCCAGTCGCCCCAGTAATGTCGCGCCCGCTCAACAGGCCGATGAAGCCCGCATTCGTGCCACCCTCAAAGCGCAGGCCGAGGAGGTCAACGTCACCATCGAGTCCGACAAGCGCACTTATGTCAGCATCATCGGCGTCTTGCCGCCCGATCAATTCAAAGCAGAAGAACTAAAGCTCTTTCCCGATGTCTATAAAGTGCGTGGCACTCGCAAAGGTTACGAAAGTGTCGAGATTGATCTCAAAGTCGACGCCACCAAGCCCAACCCCACCATCACCGTCGAATGCACCGAAAAAATATAGCAGCTTCAACCGCTTCGATCCCTTTAAACGTAGGGGCTTCACTTGTGAAGACCGCCGAACCTGTGTCTAAACCGCTGCGGTCTTCACAAGTGAAGCCCCTACGACTTAGCATTTTCGCTCTCATCCTATCTGCCATCACTCTCTCCGCTGCGCCTGATCCGAATCTCTTTGACGGGCGCACCCCTCCGCCACCTTCCCCATCCGAATCATCTGGCTCCCCCGAATCTGGCGGTGGCGAATCTGGTGGAAGCAGCGGAGCCTCTAGTTCCGCTGGAGGTGCCGAAAGTGAAAGCTCCGAACAGCGCGATTTGGAAAGCGTCGGTGGCACCGGAGGTGGCGAAACCGTCGAGAGTAACAGCTCCAAAGAAGGCTCCAATGCCAGTGGCGGCAGTAACGCCGGCACGCCACCATCCGGATCGACCGAGACTGCGTCCAGTGGCGGTGGCTCCAGCGAATCGACTTCCGCAGGGGAGGGCAGCGCAACAGGCGGTGGCTCCGGCGGCATGCCGACCACCGAAACACCTTCAGGCCAGTCCAGCGGTTCTGGCAGTCAAGAGCCACGCAACTTCGAAGACTTCGGCTTCGGCGGCGCAGGCTCGCAAGAGACGGTCGAAGTGAATCGCTCGAAAGAGAGCGGCACCTCCAGCTCATCGTCCAGCAGCACTACCCCTCAGGGGACTAATGCCTCGACTACTGGCGCGGGGCAAAAAGCTAGTGGCGGCTCACAAACTGGCACTGGCAGCACGACCGGCGACTACGGCACAAACCTACCCAGCGGATTATGAAAATGATATTTAATAGCGCATGGCAGATTGCGAATGTGGTGTACGCTGGGATCGGCTGCTTTAGCTGCCGCGTTAGCAAGGCCCACGTCCACTCAGACCCCTGTTCAGAGAACCGAGGCGACGCGGCTCCAACGACTGCCTGCTTTCCTGTCCTCCGACTTTTGGCCACGCTCATGCTGCTGCCTGTTCTCCTCCACGCCGCGCCCGTCCGCGTGATCGAGGAATCGGCGATTCCCTACATGAGCTTTCTCTCAAAGGTCGATTTCGACCAACGCTACCCCGGCGAGCTACTTGACGATCCCTCGAAACTGAATACCGGCTGGTATGTCATCTACCAGCACGAGACGCTCAACTATTACTTCGGCCCCATCTTGCTCGAATCAATTGGCGAGGACTACTTGGCACAACTCACCGATACGGTCGAGGCCGCCGTCGCGCAACGCCCCACGATTCAGGATTATCGTCTAGAGCTGAGCTACGAGCCCAGCACTTCCAGTTTGGATAGCAGCAGTGCCGAGCCGTCCGCCGAGCCATCCATGCCCAACCCGCTGCCGCCGCAAACTCCGCCCAAGCCCAGCTTCTGGAGCTTTATTAAAAAGATCTTCGGCTTCGGGTAAACTGATCCTCTACTCCCAAGAATAAATCATCTTGGTGTAGTAAGTGGTATCGAGTTTTTCGTCGGCCGTGGTCTGGCTTTCGTATTCGTTCTTGATCCCCATACGGATCTTCCAGTTCTCGCCGCTGCCGACGGGGATCTCGATGCCGCTGTCGTGGACGACGCGGTAGTTACTAAAATCATCCAGCGCGGGAACGAAGGTTAAATTGTTCTTCATCTTAAAGATTTCATTAAACCGATAAGTATGGGCGAGGCCGAAGTCGAGGGTGGCGCTGGATTCATCCTCCGAATTATCATCGAAGGCCGTGTAACGATAGCCGAGACCGGAGCGAGCCACTAGTGTCTGGTTATCTTTTTTGATCAGCCGGTAGGAGAGGCCGCCCGCTGAGGTTGAACGCAGTTGGATATTGTCGATGGGGTCGGACTCCAACTCGGTGCGCACATACCAACCGAGCACTTCGCTGAAGAATGACTCGTAGGATGCACCACCGGCAGTGCGGTCTTCTGTTTTATTACCGTTCTCTTCCGCTTGTTCGTATTGGAAGAAAAAGGCGAGGGTGTCGTTCGGGCCTTTGAGCTCGGCGTCGAGGCTCGTGCCGAGTCTGAACTTATCCGTGTTGCCTGATTTACCTGTCAGGTCGAAGCTCGCTTGATAGCGCCACCCGCGGCGGTTGCGAGCGATCTCGGGGTCTTCAGCACTTGGTGCCCAAGCCGCAGAGACTTTGGTCGTGCTGGTTTCCAGCACACCGTCTTCGGATTGAATGCGGATGTTACCTTGTGGGTCGCTTGCGATTGGCCCGGCCATCACGGTGCCACTTTCAAGGCGCACCACGCGCACCTCGTCGGAATCAAAGCTGGCGACTTGGTCTTGCTGGATCTTTAATTCGCCCGCGTAGGCTGTATCCAAATAAATGATACCTTTATCGATCAAGGTGATTGTTCCGGTCAGTTGGGCGCCGTCGAGCGTGCGCACCACGTCGGCGGACGCTATTGAGCTGATGAAAGTGAGTATACTGATGTAGATGAGTGCTGATTTCATGAACTGTGCTGGTTTTATAAAAAGTTGCGCCCCTACGGCATATCAAAAAATACGGACTCCCCACTGGAGGGAGTCCGCAGTAAAAAGCAAATACCGAGCCTTATTCGGATTTAATCAGGATTTCTTTGGCGGAGAGGCCTTGTTTGATCATCGGCAGCACGTGCTCGGTGTAGGGCACGATGACTTCGAGAACATAAGGGCCGTCGTGGGCGATCATTTCTTCAATCGCGCCGCGCAGGTCTTCGCGCTTGACCACTCGCTTGCCAGCTACGCCGAAACCTTCGGCTATTTTGACGAAGTCGGGATAGATGGCGTCGATGTTATCGGGGCCGCCGATGTTGTCCTTGTCGCAAAGGACGGTTTGGCCGCGCACGCTTTCGTAGAGAAGGTCTTCCCATTGCACCACCATGCCGAGGTGTTGGTTGTTCATGATGATGGTCTTGGCGTTGATCTTTTCGATCTTGGCCGTGGCCAGCTCCTGAATGTTCATCATGAAGCAGCCGTCGCCGTCGATGTTGACCACGAGTCGATCTGGGCAGGCAACTTTCGCGCCAATCGCGGCGGGTAGGCCGAAGCCCATCGTGCCGAGGCCAAGTGAACTAATGTAAGTGCGAGGCTCGCGGAACTTGAAGAACTGTGCGGCCCACATCTGGTGCTGTCCCACGCCGGTAGTGATGATGGCATCGCCTTTGGTCACTTCGTAGAGTGTTTCGATCGCTTCCTGTTGGGTGATGTGGCCAGTCTTGTCGTAGGAGAAGGGGTATTCCTTCTTCCAGCCTGCGATGGTCGCATTCCACTTGCTAATATCAGGCTTCTTGAACTTACCGGCCTTGACCAGTTCGGTCATGCGCTTGAGGGCATACTTTATATCCGAGTGGATGGGGTGCTTTACGCGCTTGTTCTTATTGTGCTCAGAAACGTCGATGTCGATGTGGGCGATCACCGCATCAGGCGCGAACTTGGAAACGACTCCAGTGATCCGGTCGTCGAAACGGGCACCCGCGCAAATTAGGACATCGCTATCGCAAACCGCCCAGTTGCCAGCAACCGTGCCGTGCATGCCGAACCAGTAGAGCGATTGTGGGTGCTCCGCGTCGAAAGCGCCGAGTCCCATCAGAGTGGAGGCCACGGGCAGACCTGTGACTTCAGCAAACGCGCGCAACTCAAGATGCGCGTCGGCCGAGATGATGCCGCCACCGATGTAGAGCACGGGCCGCTCGGCGCCGCTAATCAAGTCGAGCACGGTGAGCAGTTCCTCATCGGTCGCTTGGGGCTTGGTCGATTCGATCTTGTAGCCGGGCAGGTCGATCTTGGCTGGGAAAATCGGTGCGAAGACGGCTTGCTGCACATCCTTAGGGATATCGATTACGACAGGGCCCGGGCGCCCTGTGGTGGCGATATGAAAAGCTTCTTTGACCACGCGCGGGAGGTCTTCCTTGTCGAGCACGAGGAAGCTGTGCTTCACGATCGGCAGCGTCATTCCAAAAAAGTCAGTCTCTTGGAAGGCGGTTTTACCGATAAATTCTTGGTAAACCTGACCCGTGATCGCGATCAGCGGAATGCTGTCCATAAACGCATCCGCAATACAGGTCACCAGATTCGTCGCGCCCGGGCCGGAAGTGGCCATGCAGACGCTTGCCTTACCGGTTACACGAGCGTGTCCGTGCGCCATGAAGCCGCCACCCTGCTCCATGCGGGGGAGTATCGTGCGGATCTTCGTGCTCTTGGTCAGCGCTTGGTGTAGCTCCATCGAAGCACCGCCAGGGTAGGCATACACCACATCCACACCCTCGCGCTCAAGAGAGGCGACTAAGACGTCAGCACCCTTCATTTCGGGGCCAATTTCGTCCTGTTCAGGGAAGTCGATTGCTTTATCGGTTTTCATTTGTGTGTGGTGTTTTGCGTTGTGCTGTGAGTGCCTGGGCACTGCGCCCATGCGAAAGGGCAAGGAAGAAGACAGCAAAACGCCCCCGAATCAAGCACGGATGCGTGGTTTGTCGAACCCTGGGTGCATAACAAATTTTTTCTAACAGTAATAAATGCCTTCATTTTGAGCATTAAAAATGCCTAGCAGCTAGACATTTGAAGTATTTATGAATAAGCGATACTGCTGCGCCTCATAATTTGTGATTT
>Ga0209491_10004274_pt1 | contig 22183 bp, 8 predicted proteins | sample BON02_FD_187213 | JGI IMG/M metagenome (GOLD analysis project Ga0209491, IMG submission 187213) | Freshwater microbial communities from Lake Bonney liftoff mats and glacier meltwater in Antarctica - BON-02 (SPAdes) (version 2) | ecosystem: Environmental > Aquatic > Freshwater > Ice > Glacier... | reverse complement strand
CCCCCCCGGGTACCCCCCCCCATCTCTCCGCCCCCCCCCCCCCTGCCCGCCGGCCGCTGATGCGCTTATTGTTACACACAATGAGGGTGCTCCACACGCTGGAGCCCCACTCACTGATTACAAATATATTTAGCGGATTTCTCTGAGGCCCTTTCCTTTTTCTTTTATATCCCTTCCTCGCAATCGAGCGCCTTTTTTTCGCCCGCCGCTCCCTCTTTTCTCTCTCTCCTCTCTCTCACACTCCCTCAAAACGACACCAACAATAACACCAAACTTCTCAGTCCCCCGCCATCACGGCCGCCACCAGCCGCGCCCGCCGCGCCGTCGACCCCGCGGCCGCCGCCGCGCTGCAGCCGGGCTGCCGAGCCGTCATGGAGCAGGCGCTGCGGCACCTCTTGCTGCTGCTGCACTGCGGACCAACGGCGGGTGGGGCGGGGGCGCGGGCGGGTTCCGCTCGCCCGGCCGCCGCCGCCGCCGCCGCCGCCGCCGCCGCCTCCGCCGCCGCCGCAGACCGCCTCTACGACCTGCTCGCCGCGCTCGAGGGCGCCATGGACGCGGTCGCCTACCTCGAGGCGCTGCGCGAGCTGGCCGCGCGCCCGCCGGCCGCGAGCAGCGGCGGCGCCGCGGGCGGCGGCGGCGACCGGCTGCGCCGCCGGGCGCTGGCGCTGTTTGCCGGGCGCGTCGGGCGGCTGGACGCCGACGTGGAGGACGCGGCGCTGCTGCCCGCGGCGCTGGGGGTCAAGGGCGCGGGCGAGGCGCGCGTGCGCGCCCTGGCGCGCGCGTCGATGGCCGCGTGCGAGCTGCTGCTGCCCGAGGCGCCGCCCGCCCGCGAGGCCGGCGGCGGGCGCGGGCACGGCGCCGCCGCTGCCGCCCCCTTGTCGTCGTCGTCGCCCCTGACGCGCCAGGCCGCCCTGCTCGCCGCCGACGCCGCCATCCGCCGCTTCGGCGCGCGCGAGCACCAGGCCGTCATGCGCTGCGCCCCGGCCGTGGTCGCCGCCGCGCGCGACGCCTCGGCGCCCGCCGCCGTGCGCGGCAGCGCGCTCGCGTGCCTCGCCTCGGCCGCCGCCGCCGCGCGCCAGCGCTGGCTGCCGCTGCTGCCGGGCTCGGCCGCGGCCGTGCTGGCCGCGGCCGCCGACGCGCGCGCGGCGCTCGCCGACCTGGGCGGGCCCCAGGCGCGCGCCTTTGCGGCCGCGGCCCAGGCGGCGGCGCAGGAGCACGACGCCGAGGAGGGCGGAGGCGCGGGCGGCGTCGGCGGCGGCGGCGACGGCGAGTCTGCCGCCGCCGCCGCCGCCGCGTCGGCCGCCTTGCTGCTGGCCGGGTCTCTGGCCGCACTGCAGGCCATGTACGGCGCGCTCGGCGCCTTCATGTCGCCCTACGTTCCCGACACGCTCTCCCTGCTGACCGACCCCGTCGTGCTGGCCGCGTCGGCGGTCGCCGCCGCCGCCAGAGAGGACGGCGGCGGCAAGAAGCAGCAGCTGCAGCAGCCGCCGCGCGCGCCGCTGTCGGCGGCGGCCACCGTCGCCGCCGCCGTCGCCGCCGCCAACGTGCCCGGCGCCGCTGCGCGCCTGCGCGCCGCGCTGCCCTCGGCCGTGCCCCCGCGCCTGCTGCTGGACCCGCTCGTCGACCACTGGGACTGCGCCCTGTCAGCGTGCGGCCGGCAGCACCAGAGCAGGCGCGTTCGTTGCGCCGGCGCCGGCGGCGACGACGGCGACGACGACGAGGAGGAGAAGGACAGGGACGCCGAGGAGCCCGCCGCCTCTGCCTCTGCCGCCGCCGCCCCTGCCGTCGCGCTCCTCGCGATCGCGCGCGAGGCCGCCGCCCGCATGGACGCGCGCGCCGCCGCCGCGCATCACGACGCGCTGTTCGACCTGGTCCTGCGCGCGCTGGACACGCGCCAGCGCTGGCTGCTCGAGCTGGCCGGGGGGACGCCCGAAGGCGGCGCGGCCGCCGCGGCCGACGGCGACGGCGACGGCGACGGCGAGGGCGCCGCCGCCGCCGCGGCAGCCGCAGCAGCTTCCCTGCCGCTCGCCGCGCGCCTGTCGGACGCCGACGTGCACGCCATCGAGCACGCCGCCGTGCAGACGCTCCTGGCGGTCGTCATGAAGCTGTCCGAGGCGCGCTTCAAGCCGCTCTTCCTGCGCCTGGTCGAGTGGGCGTCGGCCGCCGCCTCTTCCCGGCGCGGCGACCGCGACCGCGCGGCCGCCGCCGCCGTCGGCGGCCTCGGGCGCTCCGTCGCGCTGCTGTCCGCGGTCGTCGGCCTGTCCGGGCGCCTGCGCGGCGTCTTCGCGCCCTACTACCGCCACGTGCTCGACCTGATCGTCGCGCAGCTCCAGGCGGCGGCGGGCGGCGGCGGCGTCGGCGGCGGCGCAGACTCGTTTGCCGGCGTCGGCGGAGCCGAGGAGGACGGGCCGCCCGCGAAAAAGCGCCAGCGCAAGCAGCAGGCCGCGGCCGCCGCGGCCGCCGCCGCCGCGGCCGCCGCCGCCGGCGCCGCGTCCGCCCGGGGCCCGGGCGGCGACGCGCTGGCGCTGGCCGCGTGGCTCGCGCGCAACCGCGGCGTGCGCGCGCTGCACTTGCTGTTTGCGCACGGCGGCGGCGGCGCGGGCGGCGGCGGCGGCGGCGCGGGCGCGGGCGGCGGTGACGGCGGCTTCCTGGACGCCGGGCGCCTCGCGGCGTTGCTCCCCCCGCTGGCCGCGCAGCTGCGCGCCGAGCCCCCGGTCCCCCTGCGCGCCAGGCTGGCCGCGCAGGACGTCGCGCGCGAGCTCGACGCCGCGCTGGCGCCCCCCGCGGGCGGCGAGCGCGCGCGCCGCGCCGCCGAGGTGATCGCCGCGGGGCCTTACGGCGCGCTGGCCGCCGACACGTCCGGCGGCCTCGCCGTGGTGGTCGCCATCGCGCAGATGGCCGCCTCCGCTCCCCAGGGCGCGCGCGAGGCCGTGTGGCGCCAGATCAACCGCGCGGCGCTGCTGGCCACGCGCAGGGAGACCGGCGGGGTTGGCGGCGGCGGCGAGGGCGCGGCGCCCTTGTCGGCGTCGTCCTCTGCGCGCGCGCGCCTCCGCGCGGCGGCCCTGGTCGTCCAGCTTGTCTCGCGGTTGCGCGAGGAGTACTTGTCGTTCCTGCCCGAGTCGCTGCCCTACGTGGCCGAGCTGCTCGAGGACCCCGACGCGGCCGTCGCGGCCAGCGGGCAGGCGCTGGCGGCGGCGCTCGAGGCGGCCAGCGGAGAGGCGCTGGACGAGTATTTGAAGGGGTGAAAAAAGTCTGGAGGGAAAAAAGGGGGCAGCGAGAGGAAAACAATAAGAAACCTTGCTGATTAATGGCGATTTGGTTTCTTTGCAACACAGCGGCTCTTCACTCGGTCGTCCAAGAGGCCCTAGGTAGAGGTCGTGCCCCCCTCCGCGGACCTTGGCCTTTTCTTTTGTCTTGCGTAGCGCGAATCTCTAGAGCGTCGTCGTCGTCGTCGTCTCCGTCGTCGTCTCCGTCGTCGTCGTCGTCGTGGTTGTCGTCGTCGTCTTCGTCGTCTTCGTCGTCGTCGCCGTCGGGAGTCCTGACACGGAGGAGGAGGGCGAGAGGGCGGCGTCGGAGGAGGGGCGAGAAAGAGGGCGCCCCCAACGCCCCGCAGTGCGGGGGGAGGAGGGAGACCTCGGACCGCAGGACCATCGGCGCAAAGGCCTTCTTCGCCGCGGCGGCCGCCTTGCGCGCCTCTTTTCCTCGCCGATCGCGCCTTGCGCGCCGCAACCGCCGCCGCCGACTCGGCCGTGGGCGCGGCGCGAAAGATGATGCACGCGGTCTCGCGATTGGGCTCCATCATGCTGTCGCGCGGACGGAAACTGTCGATCCTTTGCTTTTGGGAAGAGGAGGTGCACACGTGTTGATTTTTGTTTTGGGGGGCCGGGGGGGGGGGGGGGGGGGGGGGGGCGGCTCGCCGTCCGAAAGCAAGCGGGAAGAAAAGTCACACAGCGTGTTCCAATTCGCAAGAGCAGATGAACGAGGTCAATTTCCGACGGTTGCGTTGTTTCCAATCGAATCGCAACTATGGCGCAAACAAGAGGGGAGGCAAAATGAAGAGGAGGGTGCAAGAAAAAGCGTGGCCCTCACTGTCGAAAACTGCAAGCGCCAAATAGAAAAAAATCCACCCGCCGGACGCTGAGAAAAAAACAACGCAAAAGAAATCTTATTTCACTCGCTCCGCAGCCACCGGGACGCCAGCCACTTTTGCCCCTCCAGCACCTCCTCGGCCGAGTGCAGCGAGCAGTCGTCCTGCACGCCGTCCGCGTGCGTCGACCAAAAGATCAGCGCGCGCCCGCGCCGCGGGAAGACGCGGACGCCGCCGCCCGCGTTGCCGCCGCCCGCGCTCCCGCCGCCGCCGCCGCCCGCCTCAACCCCGTCGAGCAAGCCCGAGGCCGCCGCGCCGCTGGGCGTCGCATTCGGGAACCACGTCGCCCCGCCCCGCGGCGTGTCGCACAGGTAGACCAGCACCGTGGCGTTGCGCACCAGCGTGACGCCGACGCGGTGGTCGTAGTGCGCGCGGTAAAAGTCGTCCTTGCAGTACTGGATGACCTGCAGCTGCTCGGCGCGGGCGAGGGCGCGCTCGCGCTTGATGATATTGTCGCCGCTCTGGTCGCGGCCCTGTGTGACGCCGCCGCCGCCGCCGGCAGCCCCCAGAGACAAGGAACCGTCGTCCGCCGCCGCCGCAAAGCAGGTCGCGACGGGGGTGGCGGGCCCCCGGCCCGCGCGCGCGGCCGCCGCCCGCGCGAACGCGAGGATCTCGCGGTCGGCCTGCAACGCGAGCGCGCGCAGGGCCTCCGCCTTTTGGAAAAAGTAGGAGCGCGACGTGCGCGAGGGCGTCTCGCCGCCGTGCGCGACGCGGCTGCGCGCGAGCGCGCCGGACGAGGCCGCCGCGCCGCACAGCAGCGAGCAGACCTCGGGGTCAAGCACGCCGTCGGCCACGAGCATGAGCGGGGAGCGGCTGACGAGGACGGGGCGGCGCGGAGACAGGGCGCGCTCGAGGCGGGCGCGCACAGCCGAGGGGACGCGGACGCCGTATAAGGAGGGAGGGGCGGGGGCGGCCGGAGTGCGCGCGGACGACGGGGGAGGTGGAAAAGGCGGCGTCGGCGGCGTCGGCGGCGTCGTCGTCTGGTAGCGCTGCTGCTGCTCCTGCTGCTGCTGCTGCTGCTGCGTTGCGTGGTCGGGCGAGGGGAGCGGCGTCGTCGTCGCGGCGCCGGCGCGCCGCTTGGCCGCCGACAAGACCCCCACGAGGCGCGGCAGCAGGCCGCCGCCGCCGTTGTTGCCGCCGCCGCCGCCGCCGTTGTATCCGCCGCCGCCGCCATCTCCCGCCGCCGGCGACAGCCGGACGAGCGTCGCCAGGCCGGCGGCGTGGTCCGCGTCCGCGGCGCCGGGCGCCAGGCTCACGCGGTCGACGTCGTACAGCACGGCCGACACCACGACGGCCGGCTCGGAGGCTTGGGCGACGGCCAGCGCGCGCAGCGACTTGGCTGCTGCTGCTGCTGCTGCTGCTGCTGCTCCGCCGCCGCCGTCGTCGTCGTCTTTTTGCTCTTGCGCCTTGCTCTCGATCGCCGCCGTCATCTCCTCGTCGTCTGCGTGGTCGCCTCCGCCCGCCAAGCCCGAGACCAAGCCCGCAAGTCCCCACTCGTCGGGCAGCCGTAGACGCGCGCCCGCGAAGCCGGCCTCGGCGTTGGCTCCCGCGAAAAAGGCGCGCTGCAGCGACCCGCGGGTGCTGCCGCCGCAGACCGCCGCCGACGACGGTGCGGCCGCCGCCCGGACGACGACCGCGGCCTCGACGCGCGCCGTGCAGCCGACGAGAGAGGCGAACGAAGAGGCGTCGGACATGATCGGGGCGCCGGCGACGCAAACAGGGGCGCAGCGCACGGCGGAGGCAGAGGCGCTCGCGGCAGCAGCGGCCGCGCGCGCGGCGGCCGCGTCCGCAGCGGCCGCCGTCGCGCCCTCGTTCAGCAGCAGCGCCACGTCGGCCTGGCGCGCGCCCGGGCGCACGCGCAGGAGCAGGCGCCACTGCGGCGGCGCGCGGCCCTCGATACCGCCAAACGACGGGCTCGCGACGGCGAACGCAGCCGACGGCGCGGCGGAGAACTCGGGGCCGTCGATGTCGTTGTCGTCGCCGTCGCCGTCGCCGTCGTCGTCGCCTTTGAGCTTGCTGCTGTTCTGGTCGGAGGTAGTGTTCATGTTGACGTCCTGCGATCCGCCGACGTCGCGCGCCACCTCGGCGGCCAAGCGCGCGGCGCCACGGAGCTGCGAGGCGGTCACCACCCATGACGCGAGGAGGCGAGGGGGCGAGGCGGGGGGCGGGGAGGCCGAGGGAGGGCCGACAAGGAGCGCGGCGGTGGCCGGGGGTGGTGGCAGCGCGGCAAAGGCGGCCGCGCCTGGACCCAGGCACAGCTGCCCGACCGAGGTCACGATGAAGGCCGCGCGCGCCGCGAGCGGCGCGTCCGGGCGCGCGGCCTCGGGCAGGCGCGAGGCGGCAGCGGGCGGCACGCCAGGAGGGGCCATCGGGCCGCCGGGCGGCGCGGCAGCCTCTTTCTTCCCGCCGCTGCTGCTCTTCCGGCCGCCGAAAAAGGAGAGGGGCTTGGAGCGCGGCTGGGCGTCGGCGACGCCGGCCGCAGGCAGGCCCGAGGGCGGCGGCGGCTTGACGTTGTCGTTGGGCGCAGCAGAGGAACCGCGAGCGACGACAGCGGCAGCAGCAACGTCGCGGCTTGCTGCGGTGTCGTCCTCTCCTCCTCCTCCGCCTCCGTCTGCCGCCATCCCCGCGTCTGACGCCGGGCGGCTCTCCATGCTGTAGAACGTGCTCATAGTGATTGCGATGATGTCACTTGTCCGTCGTGGAGGTTGCGCGCGTGGCACAGAGAGAGTGTCTCGAGCGCGCGTTCGCCGTCTGACTTTTGCTCGACGACGGCGTCTGCTCCGTTTTTTGGCTGCGGAAACGAGTGCGCGGCAAGCCCTTGAGAGAAGCGCGAGCTGGCCAGGCGTTGGCCAAGGGTGTCAGGTTTACGCCGATGTCGTTGTTGCGCGAAGAAATGCCTGCAAAAGGGAGAAGGCTGCGCGCGAATGAATGTGCGACGAACAACCAAAGCGGCGCGCGATCGTTTTTGACGACGAGCAAAGGCGGCAAAAAACAGCGAGGCGAGAGCACTAAAAGAGAGGGCGCCCTCTCTATCGTACGCGCACAAAACACTGCCCCTCTCTTTCCGCGCCAGTTTGACAGCTCCTCTCAGCGCGCCCTGCTTGCCACACACACTGCACCGCCATCAGTCCCTCCTGCGTCCTTCGTTTTCGATTCGGCCCGGCGCGCCTGCTTTTTTTTTAGGCGTCGAGCGCTCTGACATCGTCCCGCCGTCGCGCGCGCGCCCTGCGTTTTCAGCAGCAGCACGCGCGCGCCGATCTTGATCACCCTCTCTTCGCGCCCCCGATTCGATCGCTCTTGAGACTCGGGCCGCCGCCGCTCCGTCCGCCGCCGGGCGGAATCAGTTCAAGGCCAGCCGCCTCCAAAAGGCGGCTGGCCTTTTGGAGGCAGCCAAGCCGCCGAGCAGCCAAGCAGCCAAGCAGCCAAGCAGCCAAGCAGCCGCCGCCCCCCAAAAAGAGGCCGCCGCTGCTCTTCCCCTTTTTTAATCGATCGCACGCGCAAGGTGCGATCCCCTTCGACAAGCGGGCCATCCTTGCCACAAACACGACTTCGTGCACCCATGGAGCAGCGCAAAGACGAGAACGGCGAGGCGGGCGAGGGCGGCAGCGGCGGCGGCAAGGGCAACACCGAGAACGGCGACGGCGGCGGGGGCGGCTCTGGTCCGCGCGCGCCCCTGCCTGCGCCCGCGCCCACCCTCACCGCGCAGTCCGAGCAAGCGCAACCTCAGGGCGAGAAGAAACAGCCGCCGCAGAAGCAGCAGCCGCAGCCCAAGGACGAGCAAGCCCTGCCGCCCGCCGCCGCCGGCAAGGATCATTCGCCGTCGCCGCCGCCGCCGCCGCCACACCAAGAAAAACGAGCCGATGAGAAGCCGCCCTCGCCATCGCCCCCCGCCCCGCGGCCCCCGCCGCCCGCTCCACCCCCTCCTGCGCCGCCGCAGGCGCCCCTGTCGTTCGTGCCCTACGTGCGCGACGCCGGCGGCGCCACCGAGGGCCTCTTCTCGCCGCGCGGGGGGGCCGTGGCGTCCGCGCCGCTGCGCGCGAGCGCCCGCCTGGAGCCGCCGCCGCCCGGCCAAATCCAGCAGCCGCCGCCGTCGCCGCGCCCGCCGTCGCAGCACCCGCTTTCCCTGCTGCTGCCGCGCCTGCCGCCCGGCGCCGAGGCGGCGCAGCCCTACACGCCCCTCTCCAGCTCGGCCATGTTTGCGACGAGCACGTTTCACACGATCGCCGAGGGCGGCGCGGGAGGGGGAGCGGGAGACGGAGGGGGCGACGGCGCGGCGGCCGAGGCGGCGGCGGCGGCGGCGGCGGCGACGGCGACGGCCGGCGGCGCCGGACGCGGCCGTCCGCTGCTGACGCCCCCCTCGCTGATCGAGCCTGCGACGCCCGCCGCGAGCGCCGGCCCGGGCCCGGGTCCTGGTGGTCCGGCTGCTGAGGAGGCCGCCGCGGCACCGCCCTTTTCCGAGGGCGACATGGCCGCGGCGCTGGCGGCGCTGCTGCAGCAGCAGCGGCTGTCGCCGCCGCCGCTGACGACGCAGACGCCGCTGCCGCCGCCGCTGCAGCAGCAGCAGGAGCAGCAGCAGGCGCCGGCCGACCCCTACTCCCACCTGCGCGTCTTCACGGGCGCGCAGCAGCAGCAGCACCCGCAGCAGCACCTGGCCTACTTCCACCCGCCCGCCACGCCCACGGCCGTGGCGTCCGCCCCGCAGACCCCCTTTTCCTCGGGCGCCCTGCTGCCGCCGCCCTCCTCCTCGGCCGCCTTTGCGCCCCTCCTGCCGCCCCTCCTGTCGTCGTCCGCGGCCGACCCCCGCTCGCCGAGCCAACTCGCCATCCACAACTGCCCCTTCCGCTGGTCCCAGGGAGACCTGGACGCCTTTCTGCGCGGCACCCCGGGCTTCCTCGACAGCTCCCTGCTGTTCCACGACAGCGGCCGCAGCAAGGGCGTCGGCGTCGCGCTCTTTGCCTCCCGCCGCGCGGCCGCCGCCGCCGTGCAGACGCTGACGGGGCGCGAGGCCGACGGCCGCCGCCTCGAGCTCGTGCCCTTGTCGCGCGAGTCCTTCGTCGACTTCCGCGCGGCCGACGTCGTGCTCATCGGCCTGCCCTTCGAGTACCAAGAGGGGGACGTCGCTGCGCTGCTCGAGCGGGGCGCGGGCGAGGCCGGGTGCGTGGCGGCCGCCCGCGTCCACGTCCGCGCGTCCGACGGCAAGAGCGAGGGGCGCGCCGTCGCCTCGTTCCGCTCGCGCGCCGTCGCGCGCCGCGCCGTCGCCTCGCTGCACCACAGCGAGACGATGGCGGGCCTGCGGCTCAAGATGTTCTTCGTGGCGCGCCCGCTGCCCCTGTCGGCGGGGCCCGGCGCCGTGGTCCCGCCCGAGTGCGCGGCCGGCGCCGCGCGCGAGCTCGCTGCCGAGGACGCCGCGCTCGCGGCGCTACGCGCGGCGGCCGCCATGGCGGCCGAGCAGGGAACCTCCGCGGGCGCCGGAGCCGCCGCCCACTCCCCTCTGGGCGCGCCCGCCTGGGCGTCGTCCTCACTGCTGGCGGCGGCGGCGGCGGGCCTGCCGTCGCCGACCTCCCTGGCAGCGCCGGGCCCCTTTTCCCCCCCCGACTACGCCGCCTCGGGCCAGCAGGGCGCCCGCCCCCCGGCCGCCGCGCGCGCCGGCGAGCCCGGCACCGACGACTTTGCCAGCCAGCCGACCGTCCTCCACGTCTCCGGCCTGACCGAGGGCGTCAGCCGCGAGCAGCTGCGCGCGCTCTTCTCGCAGGGCGCCGGCGAGCCCGTGCTAAAGGTGGACATCCCCGACAGCGGGCGGGCGGGCGGCTTCGGCTTCATCACGTTCGCGACGGGCGCGGCGGCGGAGGCGGCCATGCTCAACCTGAACAACGCGCCGCTGGGCGGCGGGGCCATCCACATCGCCTACTCGACCTCGGCGACGGCGCGCGCGCGGCAGCAGGCGTTGCAGGCGGCGCGGCGGGTGGGCGCGGGCGGCGGCGGCGGCGGGTTTGGCGGCGCGGGCGGGTTTGGCGGCGGCTTTGGCGGCGCCGGGGCCGGGCCGTTGGCGCCCTACTGGGGGGGCGGGGGGAGCGGATCGTCGTCCTACGCGACGACGCCGACCGCCGCGCACGCGGGCGGCGGCGGGGGCGGGGGCGGGGGCGCGTGGCGCTTGAGCGGCGCGGCGACGCCCGGCGGCGGGGGCGGCGCCGGCGCTTTTGGCGCGCAGCCGCTGTCGTCGCAGCCGCTGCCGTCGCAGCAGACGACGCCGGCGCAGCCGACCCCTCCGGCGCCTTTGCGCGAGGGGCGCGGCGCCGGCGCCCTCTCGCCGCCGCTTCCCGGCCCGTCGGCGGCGGCGCGCTCGCTCTTCCCGCCGGCGCGGGCCCCGCCCTCCCCCGAGCAGCGCCCCTCGAGCGGCCTGTTCCTGCCGGCCACGCTCGACGTGTCGCCCTCCCGCCCGCCCCACCCCCCTCCCCCGGGCATGCTCGGCGGGCTCCAGGGCGCCGGCGAGCAGCTGGCGCCGCCGCTGTCGCCGCTGTCGCCGCCGCCCCAGCCCCAACGCGAGGGCGAGGGCGAGGGCGAGCAGCTGCGGCAGCAGTGGCCGCAAGCGCAGCCTTCGGCGCCGCCGCCCACGCCGCGCGAGCTCGAGGCCGAGTACCAGCAGCAGCAGCAGCTGCAGCACGCGCAGCAGCAGATGCAGATCGCCGACGAGGCGCTGCGCGCCCTGCTCGGCGGACACGCGGCCGCGGTGGCCGAGCGCACGCCCGAGGCGCCCGAGCTCGCGGCGGCCCTGGCGCTGGCGGCAGGCGGCGGGTACGGGCCCCCTCCCCCCCTGCAGCTGCCGCAGCAGCAGCCATCACTGCAGCAGCAGTCGCGCTACCAGCCCGAGGGCTTCTTCTCCGGCCTGCCGCAGCCGCCTGCCGCGCCCTTCATGCTCGGGCAGCACCAGCAGCGCTTGGGCGGGAGCGCCGGCGGCGGCAGCGGCGGCGGCGGCGGCGGCTACGGCGGCACGCTGGACTCTCCCGCGCCCGGCGACGCCATTTTTGCGCCGGCGCTCATGGCTCCCTCGCCCTTCCACCCGGAGCTGGCGGCGGCGGCCGCGCGCCTCGGCTTCGGGCCGGTCGCGGGCGAGGAGGGGCTGGGGGCTGGCAGAGCGAGCTTTGCCGGGGAGCTGCCGTGGCCGCCGCCCGTCGTGCCGCCGCCGCAGACGCGGACGCAGCAGCAGCGGCAGATGCCGCCGCCGCCGCCGCCGCCGCCGCCCCCTGCGCCGCTCACGTCCGAGGGGCCCCAGGCCGCCTGCGCGCCCTGGCCGCATGCGCGCTTCGGCCCGCCATCGGGGGCCGACGAGTCGTCGCACTGGGCCCTGCTGCTCGAGGCGCTCCAGCCGCCGCCCCCGCCCCCGCCGCCGAGCCGCGACGAGGGCGCTGGGGGCCGCGGGGCGTGAGGCGGCGGACAGGAACGAGCACAAGGGGACGGCGATCGCTCCCTGTTTTCCCTTGATTTGATTTGATTTGATTTGATTTGGCTTCTTCGTTGCGCGTCCTCATTCAGCGTACCGCTTGAGATTGCCTCATTCGCTCAAAGAAGGAGCGCGCGCACCACCGTTTCCGTTTGTTTTTCGTTTCTCTTTTTGCATTCGATCGCGTGTCTGATCGGCAGCACCAGCAGCACCAGCAGGGAAACGTTCCCTCGCGCGCGCGCCTCCCTCTTCCCCCCAGAACAGCCGTCCTGTCTCTGTCCCCCTCCGTTCCCCCCACCTTTCGACCACATTCGCTCAACCGTGAAGATCTTTACACACTCACAACCCAACCGAAAGGGGACCGAGCTGCGTCTGCTGCGATGAATTGCCTCTATTTTTTCTTTTCTCGTTTTCTACGCGCCCAGAGCGCGTGCGCGTGCGCGCGCATTCCGCCGCCGCCCTCCCGACCGTCTTTTGATCTCGCAGCCAAAGCGCGGGGCCGTAACGACAGCCCCCCGAGTGCACTGCCCCTCTCCCGCTCTTTCTGCATCCGCCCGCCGTCTCCGCACCTCACCACTGAAATAGATTTGTAGCGTTGACCAGCGGGTTTGGCGGCGAGCGATCGATCCGCGCGTTTTCACCGAAGGCGGCATTTTCATTTTTGTTGTAAAGACCGAGACGCACGCACAGATCAAGGGTTGGCCGGGCATCTTTACATCAGCAGCGATATCGAGGCACGGAGATGGGAAAAGCAATTCAGAGGGTCAGGCTGCTGCGCCGCCAGTGTCGCCGGCGCCCGCTTCTCCGAGACGACGGAGAAACAAACACAACGCGGTTTTCAAAGACGAAAAGAAGAGACCTCCTTTGGCGGCTTTCAGACCGGCGGGAAACAGAGGACCGCTCCGCCAAGCAAACACGGCATCACCGCCTCACCTCTGCTGCGGATGGTGGTGATGGTGCTGCTGAAGCTGCTGGAGCTGCGGGTGCTGCTGCTGCGCGTACGGCGCGGCCGCCCAGACGCCCGCGTCCGGCGCGCCCGGCGCGCCCGGCGGCGGCGGCGGCGCCATGTGCTGCGGCTGCTGCTGCAGCGACACGGGCACGGGCGCGGCGTGATGCACGCGCACGAGCGACCCCCCGCGCGCCTGCGCCTGCGCCATCGCCGCCGCCGCGAACATCCAGGCCGACTGCGCGGCTGCGGCCGAGCCAGCGGCGCCGGCGCCGGCGACGCCGGGCCGCGGCTGCGGCTGCGGGTGCTGGTGCTGCTGGTGCTGGTGCTGCTGAGGCGGCGGCGGCGCGGGGGCGTAGGCCCACGGAGGGGCGGCCGCCGCGCCGCCCATGACCGTGGGCGGGAGGGGGGGCTGATGCTGCAAGTGCTGCGGCTGCTGCGGCTGCGGCTGCTGCGGCTGCGGCTGGTGCTGCTGCTGCTGCTGCTGGTAGTGCTGCTGCTGGGGCGGCGGCTGCGCGCGCCACATCTGCTGCTGCAGCTGCGGCGACGGCTGCTGCATATGAGGCGCCTGGTACTGCTGCAGGTGGTACGGCTGCGGCTGCTGCAGCTGCTGCGGCGGCGGGGCGTAAAACTGCTGCTGCTGCTGCTGGTGCGTCGGCGGCAGCGGCGGCGGCGGCGGCGGCAGCGGCGCCTGCTGCTGCTGGAGCAGTTGCTGCTGCTGCTGCAGCTGCTGCTGGTGCGGCTGCAGGTATTGCATCGGCGGCGGCTGTTGGTGCTGTTGCAGCTGCTGGTACTGCACCGCCGGCTGCCACGGCTGCTGCTGCGGCAGCGGCGGCGGCGGCGGCGGCGGCTGCCATTGCTGCTGCTGCTGCCATTGCTGCTGCTGCTGCTGCTGCTGCTGCTGCTGGCCGCGAGGCGGCAGCGCAGGCGGCGCGGGCGGGGCGGACGATGCGGCAGCGACGGCGGCGGCAGACGACTTGTTGCCGCTGCCGGGCGGGCGCCCGCGCGGCCGCTTGACGGGCGGCACCGCGGCGGCGGCGGCGGCGGCCGGCGGCTCCTGCTGCCCCTGCTGCTGCGGCTGCTGCTGCTGCTGCTGCTGCTGCCCCCCAAGCATAGGGCGGCGGGGGGGCGCGAGCGCGAGCGGGTGCGGCGGCTGGCGCATCATGCCCCCCGGCGCGGCGGCGCCGCCCGGCGCGTAGTGGTGCACGTTTTGCTGCCAGCCCTGCCGCTGGTGCTGCGCCGCGCGCGCCGCGTCGACGAGCTTGCGCCGCTTGGCCGCAACGGCCGCCTCGGCCACTCCGGCCGGCGGGAGGGCGTGCTCGGCCGCCCACGCCGCGTCGGGCTGCCCCGGCTGCTGCTGCTGCTGATGCAGCTGCTGCTGCTGCTGCTGCTGCTGTTTCTTCGGCTGCTTGTGCTGCTTGGGCGGAGGGGGCGGCGACGGGGGCTGGGCGGTGGCTAGGGCCTCGGCCAGGCGCTTGGCGGCGGGCGTCTGCTTCTTCTTGGCGGCCGGGGCCGGGGCGGGGGCGGGGGCGGGGGCGGTGGCGGAAGCGGCGGCAGGGGCGGCGGCGGCCTGGGGCGGCGACGCCGTCGCCGGCTGCTGCTGCTGCTGCTGCTGCTCCTCCTTGTCCCGCCCCTCCTCCGCGCCGCCGCCGGCGTCGGGCAGCGGCTGAATGTGGTCGTCCGCGCGGAAGGCCAGCGCCGACGCGCGCGGCCGCCGCCCGCCGCCGGGCCCGGACGCCCCAGGCGTGCGCGAGCGCGCGCGGCGGGACGCCGCCGCCGCCCCACCCGCCGGGCGCGAGCGCTGCGACGCGCCGCCGCCGCCGCCGCCGCCCGCCGTCTCGTCGTCCTCGAGCGTGTGCAGCGAGCAGAAGGAGCTGGCGGCGCCGCCGCCAGTGACGGGCTCGCCGTCGGCCCCTAAGGCGGGCGGGAGGCGCAGGGGCCCCGCGCCGCCGCCGCCGCTGCCGCCGTTTGCGACCGCCGCCGCGCCCAGCGAGAAGGCCGGCGGCGACGGCGGAGGCTGCGAGGCGGCGGCGGCCGCAGCGGCGGCATCTGCTCCGCCGGCGGCCGCGGCCGCGCCCGCGCCCGCGCCCACCGCTAGCAGCGAGCCGGGGAAGGCGCCACCCGCGCTGCCGACGCGGCCGCGGTTGGGCAGCGGGGGACGGCCAGCGGCGCCCGCAGCGGCGGCGGCGGCGCCGGCGGCGCCCGGCGCGGCCGCTTCGGCGCCGGGCAAGGCCACCCGCCGCTTGCCGCCGCCGCCGCCGCCGGCCTTCCTGCGCCCCCCGGCGCTGCCCGGCGCCGCCGGCGCCCCGCCCGCGGCGGGCGGCGTCGACGCGCGCAGGGGGGTGCCGGACCCGGCGCCCGCGCGCTGCGGGCCGGCCGTCTGCCCGGGCAACACGGGCAACACAGGCCGCCGCCGCTCGCCCTGGCCCTGGCCCGCCGCCGCCGCAGACCGGAGGCGCCCGGCGCAGCCGGAGCGGTGGCTGTCCCAGCGCGCCAGGAGGACCACCCGCCCGCACCCCCTGCAGGCGACCAAGGGGCAGCGCGAGGCAAGCGCGGGATCGGGGGTGAGGACGAGGAGCGGGGACGGGGCGCCGGGGACGGCGACGGCGGTCGCGCCGGGGGGGAAGGCTCTTCCGGCCGCTGCCGCTGCAGCTGCTGAGGCGGCTGCGGCTGCGGCTGCGGCGGCGTCGGGCCCGAGGTCGCCTTGCGGCTGTTGCCGTCCCGCAGACGCGCGCGCCGCCTCGGCCGCGGCCGCCGCGGCCATCACGGCCGCGGCCGTCGCCGTGGACGCCTCGCTCGCGCCGCCCGTGTCGCTGCTGCCGCCGCCCGTCAAGTTGACGACGACGACGGGCGCTCCGGCGCAGCTGCCTTGGCCGCCGCCGTCGCCCGCCGCCGCCGCCGCCGCCGCCGCCGCCGCTGCCGCGCCTGCCGCGCGGCTCCCCCACCACGCGCCCCAGGCGGGCATGGCCTCGCCGCCCGGCCGCGCGGACACGGCGCCGAGCCACCCGAGCTCCTCGGGCTCGGTGAACGCCGTCGCCTCGACCGCGCGCACCTCGACCGCGTACGCCTCGAGCTCGTTGCCGCCGCCGTCGCCGCCGCCGCCGCCGCCTGCGTCGTCCTGCCGCCGCGACGCCTCCGCGCCCCCTTGCGCCTCCGCCTCCTCCTCCCCGAGCGGCGGCGGCGGCGGCGGCGGCGGCGGCGACGACGCGGCTCGCCGCTCGCCCGCCCCTCCTGCGCCCCGCCGCTCCTGCTGCTGCCGCTTGCACGCGGCGGCCTCGGGCTCTTCCGCGTCGCCGCTGCCGCCGGCCGCCGACGGCTCGCGCTCCTCGGCGTCCGACGGGCGCGCTCGCCGGCGCGACGACGGCTGCTGCTGCTGCGTCTCGCGCGGTGGCGGCGGCGGCGGCGGCGCCACGGCCGCGGTCGCTGTGGCGGTCTCCCTGCGGATTCAAGTGTTTGGTGATTGTTGTTGTTGTTGTGAATTGGACACAGAGAGGATCAGGACGTATGCTCTCGATCGCCCGACCGCCACCAGAGGGACGAATTAGCGAAAGCCGTCGGCGGCCGCCGCCGCCGTCTGGCGAGGCGCGTCGGCCTGTCGCCGCCGCCGCCGCCGCCGTCACGCGCGCCCTGCGCTCTCCTGCCCACCCGCCTCGCCTGTCGCGAGCGCGAGAACGCCGTCCGTGTCTCACCAGAACATCGCCGCGGCACGCATCATCTCGGCCTGTGGATCGGTCCCAAGCAGGCAAAGAGGGCACCCGACGAGTCACGTTTGTTTTTCTCCTGCTGCCTAGAGAGAGAGATAGGGGAGAGAGGCCAAAGCTCGAAGCGCGAAAAGCGCCTCCGCGAAATGCGGCTGCGGGGCCAGGGCCGCCCCTGGCGCGCGCGGGGGAACGGCCGAGTGGATGGACGCGGCTTCGAGCGCACCGTTTATCACGGCACGCGGCGCACCCGTTGCTTGTTCCGCAGCCGAGAGATGTTCTTCGTTTTGGTCTGCTGCGGATGTGTTGCTGTTGCCTCTGCGCCTCTGCGCGCTCTCGGGTGTGCTCTTGTGGAAGGGGGCGGTCTAACAGTATCTCTAAGAATTGGTCGCTCGAGTGTGAGAAGCGAAACGGGGGCGAGATTTTTGACATCGTCGGCGTCGGCGTCGCCGAGAACAAAATCAACGGCGGCCGCCACCTCGCGTCGCGCTCCGATTGTCCTCCTCTTTCCTTTTCCTCTTTGCTCCCTTGCGGCTGCTGCCGGCCCCGCTGCTCCTCGATCCTCTTCATGATCCCCCTGTTCCTCGGCGTCCCCTGCCGCAGCGGCTGCTACCGGCCCGCCCCAGCCGCCGCCGCCGCCAAGTCGCCGTCGCCGCCGCCGCCTCTGCCGCCGCCGCCCTCGCCGCCGCCGCCGACGCTTGCGGCCGCCGGCCCTGCCGCCGCCGCCGCCCGGCCCAGCACGTCCCACGCCCGCCCGGTGCCCAGGTCGACCACATAGACCGTGCACGGCCGCAGCCGCCGCCACCGCCGCGCGGCCGCGGCCGCGCCGCCGAGGCCCCAAGCCCCGCAGGGCACCGCGGACGGCGCGGCGAGCAGGCGGCACGCCGCGCCGCGCGCCAGCGGCCAGGCGGCGACGCGCCTCCCCGCCCGCGGCCACCAGAGCTCTACCGCCGCGCGCCTGGGGGCGTGCAGCACCAGCAGCGGGCCCAGCGCGCACAGCGGGTGCGAGCGCGCGGGCAAGGCCCAGGCCGCGCCCGCGTCCCGGTAGCCCTTCCAGAGGCGCACGGCGGCGCCCGAAGCCGCGTCGGCGACGGCCACGCGTCCGAGGCCGTCGACCGTCGCCACCAGGGGGCCGCGCGGTGCGGGGGAGACGCCGCCCGCGACGCGGGCGTCGTCGCGGAGGGCGCGCCAGACCGCGGCGGGGGACGGCTCGGGGCGGGGCAGGGTCGAGGGGTCGGCGTAGTGGGTCAGGGGCGGGGGGAAGGCGCGCGGCCGACGGCCGGCCGGCGGCGGGCGCGGCGCTTGCCGCCGCTGCTGCTGCTGCTGCTGCTGCGGAGGCCGCCGCTGTTGCTGCCCCGCTCCGCCCTCTTGCTGCCCTTGTCCGTCCTCGTCCTCGTCCTCCTGGTCCTCGACGTCATAGTCGTCGTCGTCGTCGTCCGCGTCTTCCGACGACGTGATGTCGCCGCTCAGCACGCCGCCGGGGAGCAGCATGCCAAGCAGGCTGCCGCCGCCGGACGGGCCGCCGCCGCCGCCGCCGCCATCGCCGCCGCCGCCTCCTCCTGCTCCTCCTCCGCTTGCTCCTCCTCCTGCTCCCCCCGCAGCCCCACCCCCGCTGCCCTTGCCCCCGCCGCTGCCCTTGCCCCCGCCCGCACGTCCCTCGCCGCCGCCAAACACGAACGACCGCAGGCCGCTCGCGACCGCGCCCACCGAGCGCGCGCCGGCCATCGCAAGCGACGCCGGCCCCAGCACCGCCGCCGCGCTCGTCGCCGCGCGCGCCACGCTGACGGCCCCCCCGGCCATGCCCGCCAGGAAGGCAAAGGCACCGCCGGCCGCCGTGCGCCCGCCGCCCCCGAGGACCGCCTCGTCGGCGTCCAAGAAGGCGAGGGGCGGGCGCGCGCCGGCCGTGGCAAAGACGAGGCGGGGGCGGGCGGCGGCGGGGCCGCCGCCGGTCGGCGAGGGGAGGGGGATGCCCGCTGCGGCGGCGGCGGCGGCGCCCGCGGACGCGGCCGCGCTCGCCAGGGGCATGGCGGCGGTCGCGGCGTGGATGGGAACGGCAAGCAGGCGCTGGGCGGCGGCCGCGCGCGACGCGATCATCGCGCCCGCGGCGGCCGCGGCTGTCGTCGCCCTTGTCGCCGTCGCCGCCATTGCCGCCGCGCCTCCTCCTCCTCCTCCCCCTGCTCCTCCTCCTCCTCCTCCGCTGCCGTTTGCGGCTGCAGCCAGGCAGGGCAGCAGGTCGCCCGGGCGATAGCCGAGGCACGCGGCACCCAGGCGCGGGCCCAGGCTGCTCTGCACCTGCCACCGCTGGAAGAGGAGCGGCGGGAGGCCCAGGGCGGGGGGGCAGAGGGCCGGCGGGCCGCTGCTGCTGCGGCCGCCGCCACTTGTTCTTGCCGAGGGGCCGTTTGCGCGTTTCGCTGCTGCCGCCGCGCCCTCCTCCCCCTCCCCCTCCCCCTCCCCGTTCTCTTCGTCCGAGTCCGCCGCCTCGCGCAGCATGCGCAGGTGCATGCGCAGGTCGTGCGCCGTGACCCGCACCACGGCGTCCGGGTAGGTCACCGTCACGTCCTCGACGGGGTCGTCCGGCCGCAGCCCGCCGCCGGCGGTGCGCAGCGCCAGCGCCAGCACGGGGCGCACGAGCGCGGCGGCGGCGGCGGCGGCGGCCGCGTCGCCCGCGGTGCCGGACCCTCCCGCCGCCGCCGCGGCCGCTGCTGCTGCGGACGAGGAGGACGCGCCGCCGTCGGCGCCGTTGCCGCCTGGCCCGCCTCCCCCGCCGCCGCCGCCGCCGCCCCCTCCGCCGCCGCCGCCGGCCGCGGACGCGACGGCCGCCGCCGCCGCCGCCGACGCGACCGCGGCGGTCGATCCGGCGTGCATGCGCTGCCGGAACACGACGCGGCCCGTCGAGGGGCAGTGGATCTGCAGGAAGCCGTCGGCCGTGCCGCTGAGCAGGCACGCGTCGGAGAGCAGCGCCTCGGCCTCCGACGTGAGGGCGGCGGGGTCGCCGCCGTCGCTTTCGTCGTCAGCATCGGCGGCGGCGGCGGCCTGCGCTTGTCGCTGCTGGTGCTGCTGGGGTGGTCGGGGGCTGCTGTGGGGCGCGCGCGATGACGACGGGGGCAGCGTCGTCTTGAGCGCCGTGAACCACATCATGCACGTGATGTCGCTGCGCGATCGGCGCACGGGCGCGCGGCGGCGGCGGCGCGGGCGCGGGCAGGCGGGGGCGGGCTCGCTGCCGCCGCCATACCCGCCGCCTGTCGCTGCTGCTGCTGACGCTGACTCTGCCGGCGACGGAGATATGGGCACGAGCACGAGCCGGCGGCCGCGCGAGATGGCCAGCCAGCGCCTACGCGGTTATTTGTTTTTGTTTGGTTTCGAAGGCAGGAGGGTTTGGTTGTTTGAGAGCTAGCGTTCTGCGTTTGAGCGGGGCGCGTTCGAGCGGGGCGTCGCGGTCGGCGTGCGTGCGCCCGTTTCGCTTTTCGTTTCCGTAAGACTCACAGCGACGGGTGGAGCGCGGTGCACACGTCGCTGCCCGAGGGCGCCTCCTGTCGCATCCAAGCGCCGATGCCCAGGCTCACGGCCGCCTGCTCGATTTCGACGCGCATCGCACAACCGACGTCCCGAGAGAGAAGAGAAAGGGGGCTTTGGTGGGTCGCCAAGCCCAGGTTGCGGGTTCAGGTGGCCATGATTGTTGCCGTTGTCATGTGTCGGGACGAGGCGCGCGGGGTGAGAGATCGTGTATCCAGACTCTGGATTTCAGAGGCAGGACGGCGACGACGCGCGGGCGCTTCTTTTCGACGACGCCGAAACGCCGACATCGGCCGCGCGACGAAGACAATCGGGAAAAGTGTTTTTTTTTTCTTGCAAGAGATGGACCAAGTTGTTCGCTAGGACGCCGAGACAGAAAATAAGGAGTCGGATGAATAAGCGGGCGCATCGGCCGACGGCGCAGAGTGCGCGCCCGAGGCCGCGCGTGCGCGCGCGTGCGTGGCGGCGGCTGCAGGAGCGGCAGAGAGAGTCACCGCCGCGCGTCCGAGGGCGCCCCCTCCTGAAAGGCGGCCGACGCCGCGGCCGCCGCCGCCTTTGCGGCCGCCGCCTCGGCCCGCGCGACGGGATCGCCGCCGCCGCCCGCGCCGTCGCTGGTGTCGCCGCCGTCGGCCATCGACGTCGACGGAGAGCCCAGCCGCGAGTCGTAAAGCGTCAGCTCGTCCGGGATGCTGTGGCGCAGCAGGTTTGAGAACTCCTCGCGGCTGATGCGCCCATCGCCGTCCTCGTCCGCCTCGCGCAGCATGCGCTTGGCCTCGGCCACCCGCTCGCGCTCGGCCTCCTCGAGCGGCGGGCCGGCCGGCAGCAAGCCGCCCCCGCCGCCGTCGCGGCTGCTCGCGGGGCTCGCGCCCGGGCTCGCGCCGCCCATGCTGCCCACGCTGCTCGGCCCGCTGCTCGCGGGGCTGAAGTAGACGGGCGGCAGCTCGGCGAGCAGCTCGTCCAGGTCGATGAAGCCGTCGCCGTCGCGGTCGAGCCGCGAAAAGGCCGCTGACACATAGGAGGCCCACTCGCTGCCGTCGCCGTCGCCCTCGCCCGCCTCGCGCATGACGGCGGGCCAGTCGATCATGGTCGCGAGGAACTCGCTGTCCTGGAGGCTGCCGTCGCGGTTGAGGTCGATGGCGGACATGAGCTGGCGGACCTCGCCCTCGTTGACCATGTAGCCCTGTTTGGTGGTGTTTTTTGTTTGTTTGTTTTTTCGAGGGGTCGATTTTTTTTGCGTTTGGGGGTTCTCGGGAGGCGCGAGCGAGCGGCGTGTTTTTTTTTGGGTAATCGTCTCGTGAGCAACCGACAACAAGGGGAGACAAGAGAACAAAAGTGACGCCGTGCTCTCACGCGAAGCAAACCCCGCGGTCGGATCGCCCGTCCGTCCCTCTCTGACGGATCTCCCGGACGTCCGTCCGTCCGTCCCCTTGACGCTTCTCTCCCCCCTCTCCTCCTCTTCATCTCTCTCTCTCCCCTTCTTTCTCACCTCCTCCCTCAAGCCCGCGATCAGCTCGTCCACCGACAGCTCCCCGTTGCCGTCCAGGTCCAGCCGCGCGAACAGGTCCCTCAGCGACCGCGCCACCCCCGGCAACCGGCCCGCCGTACGCATCTGCTCCGTGATCAGCCGCAGCACCACCTGCTTGAGGTGGGCGTAGGTCGCGTAGCGCTGCAGGCGCTGCACCACAGAGCCCGCCAGGGGGGCGTCGGCCGCTAATCCGGAACCTTCGCGGAGCCACTCGTGCTCTGCATGTTTGTTTGTTTGTTGCTTGGTTGGTGGTGGTGGGTGGGCGAGGAAGGGAGAGGGGCGTGTGTGTGAGTGTTCTTTTCTTTGCCCGAGAAAAAAGAGAGAGAAGGGCGGCGCTTTCTTTCGTTTGTTTCCCTTCTCGCCCCCCAAGCAAGTCACACAACAACACGAGGAAGACCCACCGAGCGCCTCGGCCGCCGACGGCCGCATCACCGGGTTGCGCTGCAGCAGCCGCTCCAGCAGGTCGCGCGCCGACGGAGACAGCGCCTCGAGCTCCGGCGCGCCCCAGTCGATCGGCGCCGACAGCACCGCCTTCCAGACGTCCGCGAGCGTCTCCTCGCGCACGTCGTCCCAAAAGGGAAACCGTCCCGTGAGCAGCTGGTAGGCCAGCATGCCCACGGACCACAGGTCGGCCTTCTCGTCGTAGCACTGCATGACCAATTCCGGCGCCATGTAGGCCGGCGTGCCGCTGCGGCTCGTCAGCTTTGGCTCGTGCGGCGCGTGGCGGATGGCCAGGCCAAAGTCGGTGGCTTTTAGGGGGGCGGCCTCGTCGGCGCTGAGGAAGAGGAAGTTGTCCGGCTTGACGTCGCGGTAGACGATGTTCTGTGTTCGGTCTTGGTTTTGGGTTTGGATTTTGGTTTTTGGCGTTGGTTCCGCTTTCCATCTCTTCCGGCACGCCGTTTGTCCCCCCGCTCTT
>Ga0209491_10004260_pt1 | contig 22253 bp, 26 predicted proteins | sample BON02_FD_187213 | JGI IMG/M metagenome (GOLD analysis project Ga0209491, IMG submission 187213) | Freshwater microbial communities from Lake Bonney liftoff mats and glacier meltwater in Antarctica - BON-02 (SPAdes) (version 2) | ecosystem: Environmental > Aquatic > Freshwater > Ice > Glacier... | reverse complement strand
GGGGGGGGGGGGGAGGGAGGGAGGGAGGGAGAAAGACGCCTGTGGAAACGGCGGGGGTGGATAAACTGTTGGGAGAGGGGAATGTGGGCCATCAGATGTTGAAATCTCTAGGCTGGAAGGAGGGGGAGGGGTTGGGGAAGGACAAGGGAGGGATCACGGAGCCCGTGCGAGCAGATCAGGCGCAACTGGTGGGGAGTAAAAGTGGGGTGGGTGCTGGCGGAGGAGGGAGGGAGGGAGGAAGGAGGGGAGGGAGGAGGCCGTCGGCGAGGGAGGTGTATGATTCGAAGGAGGCGCAGAAGGCGGTGATGCGGGCAAGGTATGAGTCAGCGGGAGGGAAGATTGAGTGAGAGGAGGAAGGAAGGGAAGGAGGGAGGGAGGGAGGAATGAAAGGGCAAAACAATGCTTGTAACTACAAACACATGTAAAGAAGAACGATGAGGACTCGACTCGAAAGCGATTTTGTGTGGATATATCAGACCTTTCTTTTATACGTGTACTATTTGACACTTTGCTTGCCTCGTCTACTTCTCGCTTTTCTGGACATGATTTCCTACGCATACAAGTGTTTTTGGTCCCTTCTATCTACTACAAACAGTCTTTGTCTTTTGTTCCTCATCCACATCCACCTCTCCTCCCTTTCACCTTCCTCCCATCCTCGACCCCCCCCTCCCTCCTCCCCCCTCCTCATTCCCCTCCTCCACCTCCTCCTCCGTAAAATACCTCAACGCCTCCCACATCCCCCTCGCTGCCGCTTCCCCCTCCCTCCCTCCCTCCCCCCCCCCGGGCAAATCATCAAACGTATAAGGCCCCACCCCCCTTAACCCCAACTCCCGCGCCACCCCATACTTCAACCGCAAGGACTCCGCGTCGTCGTAATGCACCTGATGCACACTCCCATCCTCCTCACTAACATAGTTGTAAAAAGGTGTTTCCATGTACGAATCCCACAGCCTGCCAGTCGTTGTCTTCCCCGCTATCAAACGCGCCTGAATGACTGAATAAGGAACTTGCACTCCAGCAGCATCCGAACAATCAACCCCCCGAAACGGGACTAAGGCCATCGGGCACGTAATCCCCAAAGGATCCATCCCCTCCTCCTCGTCGTCGTCCTCTTCCTCCATGGCCAGAGCGGGGGACGTCGTTGCTGCTCCTCTTCCACCCCCCCAACCACCAGCACCACCAGCACCTCTAGTAGTCACATTCCCTCCCCTATTTTCCCTCCCCCCTCCTACCCCTCCTCCCACACAAGAATAGTCGTACCCATACCAAGGCACGCCCAAAATCATCTTCTGCGGATCTGCCCCTAGCGTCAAGTACTCCTTCAGTCCCCACCTCGTCGCCGGCAAGGCGGCATTCGCACTCGCGACGCACTGATCCAATATCTGTGACCGTGTGTCATAGCTCATTATATATGCCAAATCCGCTGCCGTCATCAAATTTAGATTATCGTAGTACCGCCCATCGACGCCGTGGGGGTTCCAGGCCAAGCAAACAGAAATTTGAGAGCCCGGCACAGCGGAATGTAAAGCTTCTCTTGTCTCATTGACCAACAAGACATAATTGATATTTACCCGATCCGCAGGGAGTAAAGGCCCTTCGAAATCAAACACCACGCCGTCAAGGAAGCGGGATTGGACTTCCTGAATGGTGCTCTTGATCCAGGTGGCTCGGCTGGTGGCGTCGTCGGTGGCGGAGATAGGGAGGGGGTCGGGGGCGGCCATGATCTGATTTGTATTTGGAGGGGGGGAGGCAGGGAGGCAGGGAGGGAGGGAGGACGACGGTAAGGTGGACGATATGCTGGTGCTATACAATTGTAAGATTTGTAAAACGCACAGCGCACACACACGTTAAGAAGAGACGAGAGTCTCACGGATGACTTACTACGCGCGCGCCCCGAGCATGGGCATGACAGACCAACTCAGGGACCGGGCTCCAGGCAACCGTGCTCACCACGTCCCAATCGTACGTCTCGTACTTCGAGTTGTTGCTGTTCCCATCCCGAAAGCCGTAAACTTCCTTGGCCCGCTGGCCTTGGATGGGCTGGCAGAGGGTGGTGTTCTCGCAAGGGCAGCTTGGGGTACTAGGAGCGGCGGCCGCGGCGGCGGTGACGAGAGTAGGAAAGGACAGCAGCGAAAGCAGGAGATGGAGAAGCAGCGAGCGGCAATGCTGCCACCTTGGACGGGGTGTGGCCATGTGTAGTGTGCCCCCCCCCTATGATGTATTGTAGTGATGGTTGAATGAGACAAGACATGGGGCGTCGAAGGAGGGAGAGAGGGCTTGGAGGGGCGGCGGCAAGGAAGCTTGGCAGCAGGGGAAGCCGAGCAGCAGCCGCACGACAGGGAGGCATAAAAAAAGGCTTGGCTTGTCCATTGTCCTATGCATTGTGAAGTGTACTCGTAGTGCGATGGTCAAAGGTCAAAAGAAGAGGAGGCAAAGGCATCATGTCATCAAAGATCGAGGCACGAGCATTCGCACGGCCGAGAACGTGTGTGAGGAGATATTGGAAGCTCCGTCTCCAACACCCAACAGATTTTCGTGTGGATCCTTTGACTTAGACTTACCACAACCACATGTATCACCACTGGCAGGACGAGGACATGGATCCCCCGCCCCCGCCCCAAGAGGACCCGCAGGCGCAGCAGCAGCAGCAACAACAAGAGCTGGAGCAGCAGCAACCCAAGCAGGATGCAGCAAAAGATCAGCAGCAGCAGCAGCAAGCCCCTTCTGTCTCCACATCCTCTAATACCAGCCGTCCGTCCATGCCGCCGCGTGTGATGCCCCTCAAGTTCCCACCGCACTTCCAGGCAGAGAAGCCAGCCCCAGCGCAAACAGGGGCCACCCCAACAATTGCGACTGGGAAAAGTCCGAGCAATCCCAGCACAAGCAGCAGCACGAGCATGACCGGGGCTGCGTCTAGCGCGGCGCTGCACGAGCGCTCGAAGGACGAGGAGGCGGTGGCGTCGTCAAAGATGGAGGAGGGGGCAGCTGAACAAGCACCACGCCCAAGCAAGCTCACAGGTCACTCAATGACAGTGGACACGACCGGCCTTGACGCTTCCTTGACTTCGTCCGCTTCTCTTATTGACTCCAGCCGGGCCACTCCCTCCACCACCACGACCTCCCTCGCTCTCTCCCTCTCCATCCCCTTACCCTCTCCGAGAGCACCGGAAGACCAAAAGCAGCAGCACCAGCACCAGCACCAGCACCAGCACCAGCACCAGCACCAGCAGCAAGGGCAACGGGAGGATGATGATCTGGACGAAGAGATTGACGACGACGCCTTGGAGGACGAGGACGACCGGACGGACGACGAGGAGGAAGAACGGCGTCAAAGCGAGCAAAACATGAGCACCTACCCCTCTCAGCAGCAGCAACACCACCACCAGCACCAGGGAGGAGAAGGAGGAGGAGGAGGCGGCGGCGGGAGTTCCGCCTCAATATTGATGTCGATGATGTCTTCCCCCGCTCCCTCCTTCTCCCAGCAGCACCAACAGCAGCAGCAGCAGCAGTCCCAAGGAGACCAACATTCCTCCTCCTCCGTCCGCCCCAAAGGCACGACCGGCGCCCCCATCAACCGCAACATCGGTGGAGGCAGCATGCGCCACAGCCGGGTGAGTATGTTTAAAGGCGTGTGTTACATCAAGGCCCGCGAAAAATGGGAGGTGCACATATACCAGCATGGGAAAAAGAAGCATATTGGGTACTATGATTTGGAGGAGGATGCGGCCAGGGCTTACGATGAGGCTGTCATCAAGAAGTGTGGGAAGAGGGCCGTGACGAATTTTGACCAGGTTACCGGGGAGTTCAACCCCGAGGCGAAGACGACGTTGCAGGCGGCGGCATTGGAGCCGGGGGGAGGAGGAGGAGGAGGAGGGGTGAAGAGTGAGACGTCCTCAGTGTCCGGAGGGGGGGGAGGAGGAGGGGGAGGAGGGTTGGCGGTGACTTCGTTTGACCACCACCAGCAGCAGTATCAGCAGCAGTTGCAGCAGCTTTACCAGCACCCGCAGCAGCACCAGCACCAGCAGGAGCAACAGCAGCAACATCGTCACACCACGCCCTCAACCTTCATGGAGATCGCCGGGACGAGGGGCTCTACGGGGGGAGGAGAGCTTTCTTCCTCCGCCTCCTCCTCCTCCCTTTCTTCCCATCCAGGCCTCCGTCCCTCCCCCTCTTCCGCCCTACCGTACCGCGTTGAGTCGCCATATCGTCCTTATCAGGCCCAGCAGGAGCAACAGCAGCAGCAGCAGCAACCTGCCGCCCTGCAGGAGGAACAGCAGCAGCAGCACCGGTCGGGTCATCACCACGACGTGGAGCTTAGCAGCGGAGGAGGAGGAGGAAGGGAGGGAGAAGAAGGAGGAAGAGGTCAGGAGCAGTATCCTCGCCCAATCTCCTCTTCCCTCCCTCCCTCAATCGCGGGAATGCGCAAGTCTTTGTCCCCTGGAGGAGGAAGAGGAGGTGGTGGTGGTGGAGGAGGAGGAGTGATGGAAGTGGAGCAGCCCTTTGCTTTTACTCAGCAGGAGCAGCAGCAGCAGCAGCAGCAGCAGGAGGTTGACCTTCAGCTCCCCTCCCCTTATTACGACCAGCGTCACGTGGATGAAAGAGAGAGAGGCGGAAGAGGAGCAGGAAACCGCGAAGGGGGGTCGCAGTCGTCGTTGTCACTGCACGCGCCTGTCTCGACCTCCCCCTCCTACTATCAAAACAGCACCAGCACCAGCAAGCGCCCTCGTCTCATGAACAGCGGCCAACCGACCACCCCGACACAGGGTCATTTGTCCTACATGCCACTGCAAGGAGGGAAAGGGAGGGAGGGAGAGGAGGAGGACACGGTCTCGACGTTGCTGTTGCAGATGACGTCATATTTGATGCAGGAGAGTCGCCGCCTTCAAGAAGGACGAGAACAGGGAAGGAGAAGAGGAGGAGCAGCAGCAGCAGCAGCAGCAGGGGGAGCAGAAGGCGAAGGCAAGAAGCAAGTAATGCGACAACAGAAGAGGAATTTGGCCGAGCAGGCAGCGAGTGAGGAGTCGCAGGAGGAGAAAGAGAAAGATAAAAGGCCAGAGAAAGACCCGGGGGCTGAGGGACGGGAAGCGGTTGGCGAAGAAGAGGCGAAGGAGGAAGGGGAGATGAATGAGCAGCACGAGAAAGAAGAAGGGGAGGCCCGGCAGCAGCAGCAGCAGGAGGAGGAGGAGGAGGAGGGGGAGGAGGAGGAGGAGGAGATGGAGGGAGAAGAGGAAACGGAGGAGGAAAGGAAGGACCGGCTGGCCCAGGCAAACCAGTACAACAAGGCATTATTCTACGTGGCCACGGGTGGGGAGACGGTGCGGCGGCTGTTGCGAAGTGCGACGCAAGGGTCGTTCACGGGGTGGGATTTGATGGGGAATGAGGAGGATATGCAGGCGGTGGTGCAGATATTGCTGAGTGGGATGGAGGCGGCGGAGGGCAGGGGGGGAGGAGGAGAAGGATGTGGCGTGGAAAGGCAGAAGTGAGTAGTAGAAGGGTCGCATTGTGAGTGATGAGGAGGGAAGAGCGAGGAGGGAGGAGAAAGGACAAGGAGGCGGTTATGAAAACAAAGTACTGTTGTGCATACACATGTCATGTGATTCATGTTAGCAACCTCCCGTCCAAAAAGTAAGGGAGGGAGATAATTAGGTTTTAGAATGCGTGACTCAAAGTTAGAAAGTGCGGGAGGATGGAAGAGGATAGAGAGGTATTTGGTACAAAAAAAAAGATTGTATATTCCTTACGTCCCGCAAATCGGAGAACAGCATCTTACCTTTTGCTTTCAGTTCCCCCTCTTTCCTTCCCTCCTTCTTTCGTCCCCCAGCCTCCCCGGCTTCCCGGACAGAGCTTCAAGCCTTAAGTCTTACGTGCACAATAAGCAATCCCTCCGGCGCCGTCACCGCAAATTCCCGACTGCTACTGCTATTGCTGCTGCTGCTGTCAGTCTCAGTACGCTTTCGACCGCTCCCACCGGCAACGACCCTCCTCCTCCGACACGCCTCCTGCACCTCGGACGCGCTCCAGACTCCCTTAACCTCCCATGCCATCCCGCCTTGGACTTCCACTCGCTTAAGGAAACAATGGCCCGCACATTGTTTTGGGTGAGGGCACGTAGATGTTGTGCCACTTACGCAGGCGTCTATCGTCAAAATGGCGACGGCAGCGGTTTTAGGGGAAGAGGGGGCAGCGGAAGAGCATGTTGCGCTAGTGCAAAAGTCAGGCAAGTTGGACAAGTGGCGTTTGCTTAAGCGGGACATCAGCCCCATCTATCCTGCCGAGGAAATGAAAACGGCAAGGAATGAAGAGGACGAGAGCAGCAGCAGTGGCAGCAGCAGCAGTAGCGGCAGCAGTGTTTCGAGCACTGTCGCCACCCCCACGTCCATGACCTTGCCCGCCCCTCTCCAGCTCCTGCAGCGCCTGCTCAGGGAGCACGCCTCAGCCAATGCCTTGCCGCGCAAGCAGCAAACAGTGCTGCAGGAGGGCCTACGCATCATTCAGGCGTGAAAAGCAGCCGTTGAGACGTTCATGCGGGAGCTGCTGTTGGTGCCGGGCGTGGACTTGGAAGGCAAGCCACGGCAGAAGACGCGACTGATTCAGTGGTTTTTACGACTCGTCGCTGATGACAGGATTCGCGATCGGCGCCCGAGGGCAAACGAGGGTTAAGCCGAAGGGCACGAGGAATGTGATTGCGCCAACAAAGCAGGCAGGGGAGGTGGGGAGGTCATGTCAATAATGTGAATACGCCGGGAAAGACTGGCGGTGAGGCACAAGTGGGTGTACATAGGTCCAAACGATAGTAGCAACGAGACAAAGTGTGAAGTTTTTGTGGTAATGCTTGCTTGTTGCGCTGTTGTTGCGTCGTTTGGCCTGGCCAAAGCGCCGCTTCGCTCTGACAAAACGTACCACCCCCGTTTTTCCGCTCTTTGGCGATCGTGTCCAGAGGAAGATGTTCTGTCCTAAAATGTTCTGTTCGTCTTTTTGCCGCCATAACATGCATTCACAGGCCCCTTTTTTTGGTCTTAAATACAGCGTACGTGCTCCACGTTGTTCTTGTGCAAGCCAAGGGCCGGGGCAAAGCCAAGCGAGTGCTCTTTTGCCTAGAAGACTAACCTCCCGGCTTGTGGTCCCTCTCGACTCCTCCGCCCAGCCCCCATTCTCTTGTGTGTTGCGACATAAATTCATGCTCTCCTCTTTCCCAACCAATTCCATCACACAGCCTTGCAAAAGACCTACTCCACGGCGCCCATCACCTTGCTTCATCGACGCCGCCATTCGGCACCAGCAGCATCATTCTGTCCTTGCTTTGCCTGGCCTCTTCTGCTGCCACTCGCGCTGCCGCTGCTGCCACCGCCCCGGCATTTCTGCCTACGAACAGCAACCGCGTCTTTCATCCTTCCACCACCGCCGCCTCCAGGCTACCAACCCAAAAAACCTTTGCCACCGTCCCTGACGTCTCTTTGCCGGACCTCGACAAAACCATGGATTACGCCCGTTCCATGAGCGAGACGCTGGAGTTGCTCCCCCTCCGCAACAACCGGGATCTGGACCCTCTGCTCGAGTCGATCGGTGACAAGCGTCTTGTCTTTCTGGGCGAGGCTTCCCATGGTACGCACGAATTCTACACCTGGCGAGCGCACATCACCAAGCGGCTTATCGAGGAGAAGGGCTTCAACTTTGTCGCCGTCGAAGGGGACTGGCCCGATTGCTTTGAACTCAATCGCTACATCAAGGGTTTCAAGGACGCAGCCAAGCACCCTTCTGATGTCATGAATACTTACTTCAAGAGGTGGCCTACGTGGATGTGGGGGAATTGGGAGGTCGCGGCGCTGGCTGGGTGGATGCGCCAATACAATTTAAAGAAGACGGGGAGCTTGCAGGAGCGCGTGGGGTTTTATGGCTTGGACGTGTATTCGCTCTTGGAGAGCTTGGAGGCGATCCTGACCTATATGCGGGACGTAGATGGGGAAGAGTCGATCAAGACGGCGGAGCGGGCCTTGGCGTGTTTCGAGCGGGTGGCGGTGATGGGAAAGGAAGATGTGGGGCAGGCCTACGGGATGGCTGCGACGCTCACTCCGTACTCTTGCCGCAAAGAGGTCGTGAGATTGTTGGTCAAGGTGCGACAGGAAGCCGCCAAGCTCGCCGAGACCAAGCCCCAGGACGACGAGGCGGCGGAGAACTCCTTAAGCGCCGAACTCAACACCAAGGTAGGTTGGGTGGGGAGGGTCAGGGATTTGGGGATGGTGTCGCGAGAAGGAGTGGGTGAGGCTTGTACAACAGTGATGGTGATAAGTGCCTGTGCAGAGTGCCAGTGGCATGTTTTTGTATAGCACCGCTTGAGGGCGGGTTTCTTTATGTCTCTTCAACTCTCCTGCCCTTCCTATCCGCTTGTTGCTCATGCGTGCTGTCCATTGCCTCTTTCTCTTATATATTTGGGCCTGGTCCCGTCTATCGTACTATTTTCTTCTTTGCAATCCGGCGTTTCCTCATTCACGCTACCCCTATTCTCTTCCTCTTCCTACTTCCCTCCTTCGCCCCCTAGGTGGTGCTTGACGCGGAGAAATACTTCCGTATCATGGTGGATGGCTCGAACGACTCTTGGAATGCCCGCGATAGCCACATGCACGACACCCTTCAACGCCTCACGCAGTTCTACGGGCCCAACAGCAAGGCGATCGTTTGGGCGCACAATACGCATAATGGGGACGCCCGCGCGACGGACATGGCGATGGCTGGGATGCACAACATCGGGCAGCTGGCGCGGGAGACGTGGGGGAAGGATCAGGTGCATTTGGTGGGCTTCGGGACGTATCAGGGTTCAGTTATGGCGGGCAAGCGGTGGGGTGCAGAGATGGAAAAGATGCTTTTGCCGCCTGGCCGCCCGGGGACGTGGGAGGATGTGTGCCATCGGGCAGGGAAAGGCCAGAACATGATTGTGTTGCCCAACGTGTTGCAGCAGCCCGTGTTTGAGAAGCGCATCGGGCATCGGGCGGTGGGGGTGGTGTACAACCCTCAACGTGACTCGGCTCAGTATGTGCCGTCCGTGCTGAAGAATCGCTACGACGCCTTCGTGTTTGTCGACACCACCCAGGCCGTCCACGCGCTCAAGATCAAGGCCGACCCTACCGAGGTGCCCGAGACATACCCTTGGGGGGTGTAAGGGTGGGTTGGGGGGAAGCTGGAAAGGGAGGGGTGTTGCGACGTGTATGTTTGTGGATGGGTAGGGCGCGAAGTGGGAGAGCATGAGACTGCCAAGGTGTGGGAGCAGGACTATATAGACAGAGAGACTGCGAAGTGGGAGTCGTGAGGGTGAGAGAGCGAGAGAGACACGAAGAGAGAAAAGGGTATCGTAGCTTGAGAAAGGCAGGTGATGTGCGCTGGTGAACACAATGACGACACCAAATAATGTAAAGGTTGTGTAGGAATGTGTATGAGAAGAGAAAGCGTCCGATAGCAGGAACCCATCACCGCGAGTCATTGCTACGAGGGAGAAAGGCCAGGGGCATACCCAATAAGCAAGGCAGACGAGGAAACAATATTGATAGAAAGCGAGCTGTCCAAGTCAGATTTAGGTTAAAACTACAAGCCTTCCCATGCGGTGCCTTGTATACAGACAGAGGGGGAAAAACCAAGCACCCACCACTCACGTTTAGAAGGCGAGACGGGGAGGTTGGTGGGGAAGAAAAGGCAGGGGCTATGGAAGAAAAGACAATGCACAAACAACAACAACAACAACAAAGTAAGAATAAAAACAAGGAGCTTTCCAAACCACACACACACACATACACACACACACACACACACACACACACACACACACACACACACACACACACACACACACACTCTGCTTGCGTCATCGTCGACCGATCACCAACCGGCACCGCGCTCTCGCTAGACAACCGACAAAACAGACAGACAGAAAGCATTACTGATAGATATGCCTGCTCAAAATGGCACGCTCCTCGTCTGCCATTCAAGGCATTCTACCAGGTTGGGGATTGGTGCAAGTTTCGTTTGGCCTCAGAGGCCCGGCGTCTTTCTTTTTGGCCTCCTCACATCTCTCTCGCTTGATCGTCACGGCGAGCGAGGGGAGGTGGGCCAAGAGCGGCAAAGAGAGGCCGACGCGTCCGCTTGGCTTAATTCTGACTACTGTGTGCATGAATGCGTTCTTACAGCGTGCAGGTAGATACCTCGTCGTTGTCTCAAGGGGCTTGGCACAGTTCGTGCCCTCTTCCTGCCTGTGGCAGGACACCAGGGCAGCCAACACGCAACACGCACTCGCCCTCCCACCATTGTTCCCACAGAGCAAATCCTCTGCAGAGTCGCGTCTTTACACATAGTAACGCGCCTCTTCTCCTTCCCCACACCCACGCACAATTCACACAGCTTCCCAAGCATGTGTCACAAAGCGGACATTGCTTTGTGCCCTCTTGGCCAGCCCCCTGGTCGTCCGTGTCTCTGGCAACAACACTGCCCTCCGAGGCGACCGGCGCATTCTGGTGGTAAGTGACCCTGGGGAAGAAAGGGGTGGGGATGAACGAGGAGGGCTTGTCGGGTTTCGGGGTGTGAAGGCGTCAGAACTATTGCCGTGCTGTGTTGGTCCAAAGGGCTGAAGGCCTGGCACCTACGGTTGGTGGAGGGGAAGTGCTTAGTGTGCACGGAAGGAGATCAAGGGCACTCGCAAAGAATGGGCAAGCAGACATGTAAAGCGGCGCCCGAAGCCAAAGCTGTAGCCGGTCGCTTACCTAGCCATCCATTTCCACACATCCCCACCTCCCACAGGAGGCAGACAAGCAGCCCGCACGAAGCGGTGGCGTCGGAGCTCCTGTCCAGAAATCACCTGCCCCTTTGCCACCGGCCACGCCGCTGGCGGGAATGCCTCCACCTGCTCCTCAAGCCAACCCGCCCGCTCCCTCTACGAATCTGCCGCTCCCGTCGCAAAGCACCACTCCTTCTGCAACCGGTGACATGCGTGCGCCGGATGGCACCCTCCCCTGTGCAGCTGGGCAGCAGCAGCAGCAAACGCGGCAACCAACCAACACTCCGGGTAGGCCACCGTCACTCGCTACGGGAGCTCCCGCAACGCCCACACCCACGGGCCCCCAGCAGCAGAAGCCCGTGCCGTCTTCGCCGACGACAACCGTGGCCCAGCAGCAGGTACAACAACCCCCGCCCACCTCCACCACCCCTACCTCTCCTCTCCCAAAAGCACAAGGCGCTCCGCCCCGTGCAAGCCAGAACGAGCCCACCGTCATCAAAAACGCGTACCCGAACCGTGTGCTGCCAGCTATCCTCGGGGGTGGGGGTGGCTGGCCCATCTCCACAGTGGCGCCCGCGGCGTCTCCTGCTTTGATTGAGGGCAGGTGCGACATGATGACCCCCCGGGTATCTCTGCTCGCCGAGCCTTCCTGCGGCCTCGCCCTTCCCGCCTTTGTGACCGCCACCACCGACGCCTACTGGGCTCTGGCAACCGAACCCCAGCGCGAGGCCGTCATGGATAGCATCTGCCAGACCGGCTGCGGGGAGACCTACACCGGCACCCTCCTTTCCCGCTGACGTGGCTGCAACACTCCCACCCCTCGGGGCCGTGGGACAGCCGTGCCGGGAGGGCCGCAATTCTATTCTCCTACCTTTCCTGGGTTGAGGTTGGCGTGTGTGATTGATCCTGAGGACGGGCAGTATTGCGCGATCAAGATGGCCTCGCCTGCGGATGGGGACTGCGAGTTCTACAAGTCGTGTTGTTGTAAGTCTGGGGGCGGAAGGAGAGGTAGGGGAGGGTGGCCTGGGCAGCAGCCTTGTCTTTCACGTTCTAATTATGTTTGAATTTGGTTTACTGTTTTATGTTTGAATTTGGTTTACTGTTGAGAATCAACGAAGTCATTGATTCCTCTTTCTCTTTCATTCAATGCTTATTTTCTCTTACTGATTCACTCACCCCTCCCCTTCTTCTCTTCTCCACCTCTCACCCTATCACAGACGGCGAGCTGGCCATGACCACCGACGGCAACTCGCCCGAGGTCTCCTTCTACGACATGATTGATAGACGTTGCCCCGGCAGCGCCGCCTACCGCGGCAAGCCCTGCCTTTACCACCAGAATGCCGTTGTAGCCCCAACACTAGCAGCGCCGGCAGTAGCAACACCAGCAGGAGCAACACCAGCAGGAGCAACACCAGCAGGAGCAGCACTAGCAGCACAAACCCAGGGCATGGCACAACAAGGAATGACACAGCAAGGAATGGTGACCCCGCCCCTCACCTACACACCAGCACCGCCACTACCAGCAGGACCAGCAGCACCAGTAGCAACACAGGGGGGGATGGCCCCGCCACTTACATACACACCAGCAGCGCAAGGAGCATTAGCCGCACCAGCCCAGCCTTTCCCCATGACAGCAGCACCACCACTGCAAGCAGCACCTCCTCTGCCTCTTGCACAACAAGCAGCCGCAGTACCACCAATGCAATTAGCCGCACCCATGCTACCACCAGCCTCGCCTCTGCCTCTCAATATACAAGCGCTCGCATTCCCAGCAATGGCGGGACCGGCATCGTTGCAACCAGCAGCCCCGCCTCTCTCACCAGCAGCAATCACAGTACCAGTAATGGCAGCACCGATGCAGACAGAAACGGCGACTGAACGAGAGGCAGCAGTGCCTGCTGTGCGAAATGGCGATTAAAAAGGAGAGCGAGAGTCGTGAGGTTTGATGAAGAATAGGATATGAAAAGATAGATTTTTGGGGAGAAGGGGTGATGCATGCGAATGCTTTACATTTTTTTGAATGCGGCGAGGCGGAAGGGAGGCCTTGTGCCTTGCTGCGCCAGCCAGCAAAAGTAGCAGGGAAGAGAAGAAACAAACAGGGGTGAGGAGGTCGACGACAAAGGGTACATTTTCAGCTTAGGTCATTCTATTGAGGCCATCGCCCTCCCCCGGCACCGAGTAGTGTAACAAATGCGACAAAAGAAGAAAGTGAAGAATAATTCAAATGGAATGCTGGTGTTGAGCTTTGGGGTTTTGCTCTCTTTACTGTTTTTATCAGCTCATGGGCCAGCTCGGTCGAAGCGATGTGATGCTTTGGCCAAAGCTTGCTTTTTTGCCTCTCTGAATGAAAACAATGTTACTTTTGTTTGGGTTCTGAATAAATTTTTGATTCCCTTACCATTACTGTGTGAATAGACACGACAGCCTTTCCAAAGCCAGTGTAGAAGTGCGAAAAGCTCGCTCCCGAGCCGTCGGCACGTCAACCACACTTCGTACGGCAAGCAAACCCCGAAAAAACGCAAGGAAGAGTCAAAGATATGGTCTTTTGTGTGCCTCCCGCCGCCCTTGTTTTACAACAACCACGAGGACTGCGTGTTTGACAAGGCAGCTACTGTTGTGCTCGAGTGCTCTCCTCTCTCCCTTGCAGGCTGGTCGTTGCGCGCAGGCTGCAGCAGCAGCAACGCTCGCCGCAAAAGGGAATGAGCGACGCCACTACCCCAAGGCCAGACCGAGGCACTCGGGTAGCAAGGTTTGCATGCGTGGAATGCTCTGGGACGCCAAGGAGGGCGTGGGGAGCTGGCATAGTGTGTAGGGAAGGAGACTGGGCGGCGGCGCGGCGTTTGGATGCCTGGGACAGGAATGCCTGGGCCACTACACTACTACCACCCTCATGATAGCATCATTCAACCTACACCACCACGCGACCAACCCACCAGAATCTTGCCCACACATCCTCCACTATCTACAACTAGACAGGCAAAAGCATCATGTTCGTCTTCAAGCGCACCCTGCTGCTTTGTGCCCTCCTGGCCTGCCCGCTGGTGTTGTCAAGCAACGCTGCCCTCCGTGGCGACCGTCGATTCTTGGTACGTAAGGCAAGGGTGGGGAGAGGGGAGGGTGGTTGCTTCCGTAAATTTGGGGCGAGACTTCGTGAAACCTAAGCACCATCTTACCATCCTACTTTTCCACCACCACAATAGGCTCCTACTCCCGCGGCTCCTCCAGCGCCAGAGGCCGCCCCAGCCCCGCCTGCACTTCGTCCCCCTCCTCCCCCCCCTCCCGCCGAGCAAAACAATGCGCCTCCTCCACTTTCTCCTCCTTCTCCCCCTTCCCCGCCGCAAAATGAACCCCTTCCCCCATTCCCTGGCCCCCTTTCGGTCGACACCAAGCCGCCCCCCGAGCAGGGAGGAGAGCAGACAAAGCCAACGCCAGGCAGCGGCGGCGGCAACGACCAAGGGCAAAATACCCCGATCGCCCCGCCACTGCCCGTGGGGCCGTCCACCAAGCCCACACCCCCTGGAGTTGGCTGAGGGGCAAGTCCCCACGCTGCCGGGGCCCGGGCCGACGACGGAGGGACAACAGCCGCCTCCTCCTCCGACGGGTCCTGTGGGTGTGACCACCCTACCTGGCACAGTCAGCCCCGAGCAAGGGTCTAACGCCGGCGGTGTCCCGGGCTGCACGCGCATGGTGGGTAATAACAAGTGTAAGCCAACCAGCGGAGGTGGGGTAGGAGGAGGAGGAACGACTGATAGGGATGCTGCTGGGCAAGGGCAAGGGCAGGGGCAAGATCAAAGCCAAAGCCAAAGCCAGACGACCATCATCAACAACAACGTCAACGGCGGGGGCGCCGGTTGGCCTGTCTCGGTGGCTGCGCCTGCGCCGCCTCCTGCTGTTGCCGACACGTAATGCGAGCTCATCACACCGAAGGTGGACCTGGAGAAGGAGACGACCTGTAAAGCGGCCTTCCCTGCTTTTGTAAAGTCCACCAGCGACATGGCCTGGGCCCACCAGACGCCCCTAGAACGCGAAACCTCCCTCGACTTCTTCTGCCAGACGGACTGCGGGCAAATCTACACGGAGACTCTTTTTGCCCGTCGCCGTGGCTGCATTCCTCCTACCATAAAGGGGCGTGAGGGTGCGCTGGTGCCCAATGAACCAGCCGCCTTCCCTTACACATATCCTGGTTTGCGTCTTGGCTGCATCATCGACCCGATGGATAGGCAGTACTGTGCGATGAAGAGGGCCTCGCCCGGTGATGGGGAATGCGAGTTTAATACGTCGTGTTGTTGTGAGTGTGGGGGAAAGGGAGGGTTCGAGGAGGGGATGGGGGGAAGAGGGGGGGAGAAGAGTAGGGGAGTACCCGGCGCAATATTTCATTCAGGGGAGGGATAGGCAGAAGCATCATTTACCTCATTCCTGTCACTTCTATTCCTCTTTTCTCCTCCTTATCCACAGCTTGCATAAGGCCTAAGCACGATCTACAAAATAATTTTGACAGAAACGTTCACTCAATCACTCAATCCTCTCTTCTCTTCTCCACCCAACGCACATACGACACAGACGGCGAGCTGGCAATTACTGCCGAAGGCAACACGCCCGAAAAGAGCTTCTATGCCATGATTGATAAGCGGTGCCCTGGCAGCGCCGTATACCGCAGCATGGCGTGCGTCAAAAGTTAGGATTGGTTGCAGTAACAGGCCGGAGGAGAAGCAAGAGCAGCAACAGCTGCAAATCAATTTTTGAGAAAAAGTGCAGACCGTGTTTCATTAGAGAAAGGGATCGATGATATGTGTTTATACAAATGCAGCAAGTAAAGTAGTAAAATTGGCGAGTGATGAGGTGGGGGGAAGGGGAGGTGGATTTGAGGAGGGAGGTGGAGAAGGGGGGGGGCGAGGCTTGGTGCTGTTTTGCTGGGTCGACCCGTCGACCTTGCCTTGATCAGGAGGGTATTTATAACAACAAAGAATAAACCGAATGTAAAGAGGAGCGCAACCACTACCAATTTGCAATATGATATAAAACTTTTTCTTTTATACGATTCACGCCCTTACCCTTCTGGCTTGCTACGCCAAGGAGCCGTCTCTTTTCGTCCCACGTGCAATATAAGAGCTATGTTTGTGTGCTCTGAAATGTTTAGTTTGCTGTCTGTGCTTTCGAGTCGAGCGCTCCCTCCCTCGCTGCTCTTAGACCCATTCCGCATTCACTCGTCTTCCTCTCCTCGCGTGTATATACATCATACTCATACCAAAGACTGCAGCTGCTCTCCCTTCGTTCTTTTTTAAATTATTTTTTTTCTTTCCTCTAGCTCAAACCGTTTTGTTCTTAGTACCTCCTCTTGAACTTACACCCTCCCAACCTTGACAATGGGCGACGTGGCCACAATCATCGGGTTCGACGCGGGCGAGGCCTTAAAGACATAAAACCCAGGCACAATACTGTTAGGCACGCGCCAGGAAAGCACTTCACTCGCACTGGACGGGGCAAACGACGCCACCTCGGCCGCGACCTTGCCCAGGTTGTCTTGCATGGTGACAACGGCGAGGGAGTCTGACGAGAACTTGCTCAATTTGATGCTCACGGTTTCGCCGGGGTAGATGGTGCTCACGGACCGAAGGGCCGTGTCCCCGTCTAGAACGGCCACGGCGGGGGTGATGGCGTTGGCGGTCGTGTCGCCCACCGTCGCGTCCGCGCTCGAGTCCAGCAAAGGCAGCGAGTAGTCGAAGGCGACAATGGCGGCAATTGCACACAAGGACTCAAAGCCAGGCACGGTGGCCAGAGCGGCCGCAAAAGCCTTGTTGGTCGATTCCTTGTTGAAGTCCCGCAAAGCCGCCTTGGCCTGGACAGCGAGATCGCTGTCTTCGGTCGTCAGGAACACGGAGAACTTCGTCAGAGCACCACACCCGCTGTCCAAATCCTCTTCTTCGGTATCCTCAAACATACCCAAATGACCAGCAATGGCGGGGGGGAGGCCCGTCTCGAGGCTGACGGCCAGCTTGACGCCCTTGCCCAGGTTGAGGTACTCTCCGAGAGTCTCTTTCAAGGCCTTGGTGTTGCGGCAGGCGGGGGCGGCGCCTTGGCACGTAAGCATGACATCCGCCCGCGTGATCTGCATCAATTTCCCAGTGGTGCCGTTCGCGTCTCCTAGGGTGCGAACGGCACGGTCACGCTTGGAGAAGAAGGAGGCGAAGGGAGAGGAGGAGGAGGCCGCGGACTTGACAACATCGAGCGGCACCGGGCAGCGGCCCGCACCAGTCCTACAGGTTTCGGCCTCCTGCGGCGCCAGGCCCAGGTACCCTTGCCCCGCTTCACAGCCCGTCAAAGTGGAGTTGAAAATGGAGCAGCTGTCCAAAGGTTCGTCCGAGCCGAAGAAGGGGAAGCTGCAGTCAATTGTGCCTTGGTCTCCTCCCGCCGCAGCAAAGATCGCCGTAAAATCCACATCCTCCCCCTTGCCGTTCCGCATAAACGCCGAGACCAACGCGTCGGGAGGGGGTAAAGAACCACCATTCATGTCCGACGACTCCACGTCCTCGAAACAGGCGTTGCTCGTGGCTGAGAAGCCCGCAATGCTGTCATTAAAGAGCGTATTCCTGACAGTGGCCACGACTGCCGTCTCTTCTCCCTCCTCCAGATGCCTCTTATTGGGCGCATGTGTAGAGGCCGGAGTGTAGGCCGGGAATCGATCCGGCTTGAGCACCGTCGAGACCTTCTTGACTTCATTATATCTCTTGCCTTGGCACCAGTACTTGCGTTGCTTCTGGCGATTCGAGAAGGTCGCAGCGTACCCGAGGAGGCCACGGAAGGCGTCACGGGTGTTGATGACCGTCAGATTCCCTGCGCCGACGTACGCCGCAATCCCTTGGCCGACCCGCCAATACACGGCCGCAAGCCTGATAGCGGGGGACCGGAGGATGAGCGTGTGACCGGCGGCCATGAAGTATTGGAGAGAGAGCATGGCCGTCGCCGAAGAGCCAACTACGACGGCCGAGGGACAGCCGATGATCTCCATGTCTCCCGCGTCCGTGCAGGCAGTGGCTCCCAAACCGTAGGCAGACAACGTCCCAAAGGTCCGCGCGAAGAGGCACCCCACACAGGACATGTGCCCCGCGCCCAGGAACAACATCCCGCCGCTCGTCGCGATGAAAGCAGCACCCGAGTTCAGGTTGAAGATACACCCATTGTTGTGGTTGATGCCCGCCCCGACCGCAATGAAAGGCCCCGCGCCACAGAAGATGTTGGCGCCAAAGTTCTTGTTCTGGATGACCCCCGTGTTGATCAGAACGCCGGCGCCCAAAAACTGCTTGACCGCAACGCCAAACATGGCGAAACCCCCTCCCTGCGTGTTAAAGATACACCCCGTGAAGATGCCCACTCCAGCTCCTACATGCGTCATCACCCCGGCCGCAGCCCCAAATTGAAGCCCAAGGTTTCGATTGAAAATGCACCCGGAGAAGATGCCCACGCCTCCCAGCACCGCCTGGAACAACCCCGCGACTCCCAACCCGGCGACGGCAACGGCTAATTGCGTGTGCGTGCAGCCGCTCGCCACCGTGACCCCGATCACAGTCAGCACGTCGCCGCCCACCGCCGTAGTCACGCGAATGGAGGTCGGCGAGAGGTTGAAAAAGTGGCAATCCGTGAGTGTCACCAGACCCCCCAGGTTCAGAATATGCCCTCCAAACAGCACTGCTCCCTTAATGTCCCGCGCGAACCAGGTCTCCCTGGGCGCAATGAAGATGACGCCCAAGAAGTTGCTGCCCGCGCCGAAATACACCAACGCCGTCCCGCCAATGGCCACGGCCAGGTTCGCGTCGAGGAAAGAGCGCGCGGTACCGCGATAGACACGCACATACTGCAGGTCCAGAAAGCCGCCGGCCACCACGTTGAAAATACGAGGGGTCTTGCGCCCGTCCAGCGTTGGGCGGTTCCAGATGTCTCCCACGATGGCCACAGGGTAGGTGATATTGAGCGAGGTGGCGGTGAGGACGTAGTTCGCGCCCGGCGTCAGGCGGATGTACATGCACTGTGCCTTGATAGCCTCGCGAAGGGCAGGGCCGTCCGCAGGCTTGCAGGCTCCCGTGCTGGCGCGGGTGACGATCTTGGAGAACTGCGTCTTGGCCTGCTCGAACTGCTCGCTTTGCCGGGCCTGCTCCGCCATGCTTTCGGCGAGACGGGTGAGCTTGCCGCTGTTCTGGGTGCTGGCCAATTCGAACATGTCGGGGAGGGCGGCGTCCATCAGCCCATTTCCTACCCCGTTCAGAAGGGGCGAGGAAAGCAAGGGTGCCTGCCCGGCCGCCGCCACATTGGTCGTCTTGTCGATCAAGTTCAGCATGCCCGAGCCCTGCTGTGGCCCATTGTTGTTGTTGGTGGGGGTGGTGGGGGTGACGACCGGGGGAACGACGACGGGTTCCTTCACCACTGGGGTAGGCACCACCGAGGAGGACGTGGTGTTAGTGGTGGGCGAGATGATGGGAGGCACCGGTACGTTGTCCTTGACCCCATCCAGGATCGGCATGGCCGACTTGTCGTCGCCGTCCCCCAAGCCGGTGCTGCTGCTGCTTTTTCCCCCACCGCCGGGCATGACGACCCCGAAGACCACGCCCACAGCTGCACCCACGACGAGGATGCCCGCGAAGAGGGCGATCCACTGTAAGAGTGTGTGTGTAGGGAAAAAAGGGGGGAGAAAAATGAGTGATGAGGTAGGTGCAGGGAGGAAGGGGAGGGAGGGAGAAAAAGTGGAGGGTGGGAGGGAGGGAGGGAGGGGGAATAAGCAGGCAAGGCCCTCGCGCATGTGTCGTGTGTGTGTAGAGGGTGAAGACTACAGACATGAAAGACGCAATGCTTCCGTCCATACATATCCCCGCCTGCTCTCCATCGATCACACCCTCACCAGGGCCTTGTCGTTCAAATATGCTCTCATTCTTCCCACACCCAAGAGTGGAAAACCAGCACCTACACTCACACATACAGAGCAAGTCACGCCAACACTCGAAGACACAACATCACACACAACCCCAGCACGGCATCTAGCCTTACACATACACACACACACATACCTGCTTCCGACGAGTCTGGCAGCGCTGCTCCTGGAGGGCGGCCAAGCTGCCAGGACTAGGCCCAGGGGCCCTGGTCTCATGGACGTCCATTGCGTCCTACCCTGTGTGTGGATGGGGTGGGTTGTGGGTGTGGGTGTGCGCGTGAGGGGTTTGTCTGTTGTGTGTCCTACGTCGTGCGCAAGCAAAGGCGCGGGCCATGCCATGTTCTGCACACGCGGCGGGGGATGATGGAAGTGCTAGCTAACGTCAACCCACCGCCCAGCACCGGCCCTGCCCGCAGCTGGTGCTAATGCTGGTGCGCGTGGGACTGAGGGCGGGCATTAATAGTGGCAGGAAGCGGACAAGCACACATCGCCAAGGGCGGTTCAAATGTTGCGGGGTGTCTTCGGCGGGGGGGCTTCCTCACTGTTGTGGCGTAGCAACACGATTTCGAGTTTGAAGATGGGAGCCTGGACGGCAGGCTTACGTAGGAAACCCATACGGGACACACCCCGCCCCAGCAACCACACCACACAAGGGCAGGTCAGTGCAATAGTGAGGAAGCGGACAAGCACACATCGCCAAGGGCAGTTCAAACGTTGAGGGTGTCTTCGGCGGGGGGGCTTCCTCATTGTTGTGGCGTAGCAACACGATTAAGATGGGAGCCTGGACGGGCAAAGCTAGGAAACCCATACGGGACATCCCCCCCCAGCAACCACACCACACAAGGGCAGGGCAGTGTTTGCATGCGACGTCGTGACGGGCCTGGGTCGTGGCGGCGGGCTTAGTGTGAATAAGGTGGCAAGCAAAAGAGACGTAGATTTTGGAACGGGCTAACGAGCTGCTAAAGGCCGCCTCGCTCCTCTCCGCCTTGGGCTTGGCTCCTTGCTTTGGACACTATGGGCGCTGGTTTTGCTGGTGCGCCTCTTCTGTTTGGCCCACGACCTCCTTTCCCGGCTCGTGCAGCCACTTCGTCTATCCCTTGGTGTAGGGTGGTGACGCTGACCAGGGCAGCATACACACGCGCACGTGCAATTATCGTTTGCGTCCATTCAAACCTCCGTACACGACTCTCACCCCCCCTTTCCCCCCCAATAACACCGAACACACACAGGCAGCCATGACCATGCCTGCAGCAGCCTCACGGCAGCCCCGCGGCCCCGTGCCCCTCTTCACCCTCTCTGTCTCGGTGGCCCTCGTCGCCGTCCTGGCTCTCGTGCAGCCTTTGCGCACGGCCGCCTCCAAGGAGAACAAGACGACCCCCCTCGCGCGCCTCAAGCGCTTGACTCAAAGCCAAGGCGGGAGCGACGCCACGGCCACGGAGGAGAAGGCGGCTGCTGTGGGCGAGGACGAAGCCCCGCTCTTCCCCTGGATGACACCCGCAGCGGCGGGCTTCATGGCCGGCGAGGAGGAAGGGGTGCTACCTGACCTGGACTCCTCCCTGGGCTCGCTCTTCGCGAGTGTGATGGGGGAGGAGGGCCAAGAGGACATGAAAGGGATTGGGTCGGAGAATGCCATGATCAGGTAGGGGTGGGTGTTCTTTGGGGAAAATGCATCTCTTTGGCTCTTTGCTTACCCTTTGTTCCTCCGTCCCTCGCTCGTTCCCTCCCTCCCTCCCACAAACAGGTCCTTGATGTCCGGGTCGATGAACCAGAACTTTTTCAAGCAGGGATTGAACGCCCTTGGAGAGTAAGTACCTTCTCGTTTGCTTCTGCTTCCTTGCCCCCTCCCTCCCTCCGGCCTTCACGACCTCACCTTCCCTCCCTTCGTTCCCTTCCTCCCTCCCTCCCTCCATTAGCTCCATGGCGCCTGTGGAAGCCGACATCGTTTTCGAGTACTTCCCCCCCGTGGTGCTGATGTCCTCCTGGCAGTCCTACCTCGCCCACACCGCAAACCTCAACGAAACCGTCTCGGTACCTCCCTTTCCTCCCTCCCTCCCTCCCTCCCTCCCTCCCCCCTTCCCTTCCCATCTTCCCTTCAATGGAAAGAGACACGAAATTCACCTCTCGCTCCCCTCCTTTCCTCTCTCCCTTCCTCCTTCTCAGGCGGCCGAAGCCAAGCAAGGCGCAGTGAAGGAGCTGGTCGGGAAGCTGACGAAGATGGCGCTGGTGGGGGCGAGCCCGGACAAGATCATGGAGATTGTCAAGGACTTCACCGTCACGGTAGGGAGGGAGGGAGGGAGGGAGAAAGGGGCGGAAGGATCTGTGGCCAAGAACCGGAAAGGGGGACTACGCGATTTGACCGCCCAGTAGAGGTTAATGTCGTTCTTTATACTCACACTCTGGTTTCCTCCCCTCCTTCCTTCGCTCCCTCCCCCTTTCCCTCCCAGGGCGCAACCGACGACCCGATCCTCGCCTCCCTCCTCCAGGACTTAAAACAGACAGGCGACGCCTTGGCGGTGGAGGAGATCCAGGAGAAGTTCTTGCAGCGGGTGCTGGGGGAGGAGGATGGGAAGGGAGGGGGGG
>Ga0209491_10004259_pt1 | contig 22258 bp, 15 predicted proteins | sample BON02_FD_187213 | JGI IMG/M metagenome (GOLD analysis project Ga0209491, IMG submission 187213) | Freshwater microbial communities from Lake Bonney liftoff mats and glacier meltwater in Antarctica - BON-02 (SPAdes) (version 2) | ecosystem: Environmental > Aquatic > Freshwater > Ice > Glacier... | reverse complement strand
CCTAAATAGGAAAATGCAGGTTCACCACAGAGGGCACAGAGAACACAGAGACAAGGATTTACAAAAAATAGATAGGTCAATGGGCAGTCACCTTCCAGATGACATCCCAGAACTCTTTCCGAATATTCATAAGCCATTTATCTTCTTCTGCTTCCACTCTGTGTCCTCTGTGCTCTCTGTGGTTCATTTCTGTTTTTAGGATTATAAAGCCAAGCGCGAACGAAAAACGTTCCGTTTTCCGCTACATAGACGGCGAGATAAGGCGGAATGTAGAGGCTGCAACGAGCAGCGAGGCCAGGCGTTCAACTCGGAACGAGTTTCGGCTTCCTTTCCCTACCCGTGGATTTGGGTTTTGCCTCGGCTCAGGGTTCGATAATGTGGTTGCGAATGGCATACCGGACCAACTCGCTGACGGAGTGAAATCCCAACTTTCGCATCACCGCCGCCCGATGCGTTTCGGCCGTCTTGACGCTGATTCCGAGGGTGGACGCCACCTCCTTATTGCTCTTCCCCTCCGCCAAGAGTTGGATGATCTCCCGTTCCCGGGTACTCGGCTTTTGCCGCCCATCCGCAGGCACGTGCGGCGCATCCCGGTTCATAAACCCTTCCATGATCACGCCGGACAACCGGGAACTAAAATAAGGCGACCCATTGGCCACCGTACGAATGGCCGTCACCAAGTGGCGGCCCGCATCGGACTTTAGAAGATACCCGTGGGCTCCTGCCTGAAAGACCTCATGTACAAGCTGCTCGGCGTCGTGCATGGTGAACATGAGGATTTTTATTTTGGGACAGGCCTTCAAAATCTGTCTGGTGGCTTCGATCCCATTAAGCCCCGGCATACTGATATCCAGCACGACAACGTCGGGTTCGAGTCGAACGACAAGATCGACGGCATCCCTCCCAATGGTGGCCTCCCCGCACACCTCCATGTCCGCCTCGTTTTCGATCAGGTTTTTCACCCCTTGGCGGACAATCTCGTGATCGTCGGCAATAACAATTTTAAGAGTCGGAGAGGGCATGGAGCGGATCGATAGTAAGACGGATAGTGAGGGTGACGCCTCTGGCGGAAGTTTCAATATCCAGTTTGCCTCCCAGATTAGCGAGACGTTCCCGCATGCTCGCCAGCCCCACCCCGGGAGCAATTTCCGAGAAGCCCTCGGGCCCTTCCCCATGCCCCGGTTTCTCGTTTTGAAATCCGGCGCCATCATCTTGGATTTGAAGGCTGAGGAAATTCCCTTCGCGCCGGAGAATCACTCTCGCCTTTCGGGCCCCGGAGTGGCGGTACACATTGGTCATGGCTTCCTGCACCACCCGAAAGAGCGGCATTTCGATATCCCGGTCGAGGCGCGGAAAACCCTCTTTAATCTCCACCTCCACCTCAATTCCGGTGCGCTTGGCGAAGCCATCGACAAACCAATTAATGGCAAAGACCAACCCGACCTCATCGATCAATGGCGGATGCAACAGGTACGAAATATTACGCAGTTCGCGGGAACATTCTCCGGCAATCTCCCTGGTCTCGGCCACCAACTTGGCCGCCCGGGCCGATCCTCCGGCCACGAGGGGCTCCAACAAACTCATATTCATCTCCAAGGCCGAGAGATTTTGTGCCGTCGAATCATGCAATTCCCTCGCGATGCGCCGACGTTCTTCATCCTGCAGGCGCAACAATTTGGCCGAAAGCTTGCGGAGTTCCAACTCGCCGTGCACCCGCTCGGTCACATTGCGAAAATTCAATTGGATAAATTTCCGTTCCGCCGCCCGGTATTCCGAGCACCTTAATTCCACAAAAAGAGCGGCCCGATCGCTCCGCTCCAGGCGACATTCATGACGAAAGGGGATCTGGTCATCGTCACTCCGAAAGGATCGCCGAAAATAATTCACCATGTCCAGACAGGGAGCAAACGCCGCCACCTCTCCAAGCTCTCGACCCAAAACCTCGGCTCCGACCAGCAGCAGCATCCTACATAGCCCAGGATTGATATCCAAAATCCGCAACGACTCGGCATCCACCACCAAGATCCCATCCGAGGCGGATTCAAAAAGACGACGGAAACGGCGTTCCGACTCCAGCATTTGTGCTTGGGCCTGTATTTGGGCGGTGACGTCCGCTGCCACCCATTGCCCGCCAAGGCATTCCCCGGCCACGGAATACTTTTTCCGCAACGTGCTCCGAAACCAGAGCGAATCCCCCGCCGGAAAAATGATCTCGTGAGTGTACACGGCCAGTGACATTTCCGGAGACAGGGATCGAAAGCGGTCCATCAAATCTGTCCCCGCCGCTTCCGGGAGAAGATCCCGGACCAGACTGTTCTCGGGGATCCCGTCCCCGGAGCAAAACATGCGGGCAAAAACCTGATTGGCAAAGGCGACCTGGCCCGTCGCATCAAAGCGAAAAATCATTTCCGTCTGGTCTTCAACCACCTCTTGGTAGCGGGATTGGGTACGCTCCAACAAGGTTGCCAAATCTTCAATACTGTGCGCCAAGACCCCCAACTCGTCATCGCCTCTGAAATTCAGTTTTACAGGAAGCCTCCCCGCGCGTTTTTCTTCCTCCAGCATCCGGGTCAGGCTGGTGATGCGAGTCAAAATAGTCCGATCTAAAAGCGCCCAAACAACGAGAACCAACAAACCACCGGCCAGACCAATTCCGGAAAGAAAGATCTGAATGGCCCGAAGCCCTTGCTGGCGAAGCGGACGTTGTTGAGAGATGCTGATATAGCCTAGGGGATGTCCCGCCATGCCTTGGATCAGGCGGTAGCCGCCAATTTGGTTAACGTCCCCGGCCTCGATGACAATTTCCTGCTCATTGAGCAAGCGCACCATATCCCGGCCTTCGCTTTCGTTGATGGCGGTCGCACTAAATATATGGAAGCGAATCGTGGCGGAAAAGAGCCCCTCCAAAAATCCCCAGGTCTTCTGGCTGACAATTTTCCCTCCCACCAAAATCCCTCCGGGAAAATCCTGCTCCGGCAATTTGATCGGGCAAATAACGACCGAACACAATTGTCCATTCAAAAGCACATAGCCCACCTGGGCTTCAATTGGTATTCCCCCGGCGGCCAATTGGGACAAAGATTCTCGAAGCGTCTTGTCGCTCTCCAAAACCACTTTCTTGGCCTCATCGGCGAAAATGATTTTCTGCACCCCACCGTCCCGGCTCTCCAAAAAAACAAAATCGACCTGCGATTCGCGCAAGACTTCCGGTCCGAGGGAACCGGTCGCATTCCCTAGAGGTAGTGGCTTCTTCCCCAAGATCGTCTTCTGCACAAATTCCGACCGCGCCCATTCCTCGGACGACACTTCTAGCGGCCACGACTCCCGACTCATCACAACCGAAAATCGCTGCAACATGGCCTGCATCTCGCGCTCCTCCGCTTGGTTAAACTCCCGGAAGATGATCAATTGGGTCAATGCGGCCACCGAGCCCAAGAGCAAGAGCGACGCGGCCAGGAAGATGGCCAGCGCCTTGGAATAGATCGTCCCGGTAAAAAATTTCACGGAGCCGCCCGCTGGGCGGTGGGAACCGCTCCGCCCGGCTTTTTCGGCAAAATCACCTTACTCAGGTTGAAGATCGGTCCGTAAATGGCATAGACAAGAAAGCCCACGATCGTGGCCAAAAAGACGATGACAAATGGCTCAAGAATTTTGTCGATCTGCCCGGCAATCAAGTCCAGGTCCTCCTCATAATCAAAAGCAATTTCGTCCAGCATCTCGTTGACGCCACCCGTCTCGCCCGCCATCTGCACCACCGACGCAATCGTTCGTCCATCGGGTCCGAGACGATGCGACTCCATCAAAAAACTCTCCGGCAGGGAGAGCCCATCGAGGATATGGTCCCGGACGGAGAGAAAAAAACCTTCAAACTCGACGTGGTTGGAACTCTTGGAAGAAATCTCCAACGCGGTGGTGATCCGCACGTTGGACTGAAGAAGCAAAGCGAGGGTCCGAAAACTTACCATGGCCGCAGATTTTCGAATGATGTTTCCCACCGTGGGCAAGCGGGTGAGAAAAATTTGCACCTTGGGAATCGCGTAGATGCGGGACCAATAGCGAAAAAGCATATAGAATCCGATAAATGGCACCGCCGCCAGATAGGGCTGGTGCAACATGATATTGGAAAACTTCATCATGACCAAGGTAGGAAGAGGCAGGGTGGCACCCATCGCCCCATACAGCTTCGAGATGGCCGGCACGAGCGTGAAGCTCATCACGATGGTAACTACCACCGCGAGGATCAAAACGATGGTCGGATAAATTAAGCCCGACTTCAGCTTTTTGAGCACGCGCTGGGATTTTCGCTGGGTATTGGCGAGTTGTCGAAAGACCTCATGGATCATGCCGGACTCTTCACCGGCGCGGATCAAAGCCACCACATCTTCGCGAAAAAGATCCGGGTGCATGGCGAAGCAATCGCTCAGCTTGTCGCCATTAAGAACGTGGTGGGAGATATCAGCCACCGCCCCCCGGTAGCGTGGCGTCTTCAGCCGACTGGCCAACAACTCCATGCTCTTGACCGTAGAAATATTGCGTTCCAAACATCGGGCCAATCCCCCAAAGAAAAAGGCAGATTCCTCCATGCTGGGCGCCCCCGTGGTGGCGCGATGCACGAACTCGTCAATCCCGTCAACATCTGACACCACCACCGTTTCATTGGGGGCCTTTCCCGCCCCGAGAATCGCGCGGGCATCGTCATCCGTGTCCACGATCACATCAAAGGACTTGGAGGTATTGATGTTGGTGAGAGTGACTTTTTTAAGCATGGGGTTGGCAGGGCAAGATTGAACCTAGAAAAAGCAGTTCGGTCCACAGATTACGCAGATTATCAGAGGGTTCATTAAGCAACCGGAGATACACTCCCGTGACCGAAAACCCATCCGGGAGGGCGAAGCTCCTGCTGAACCGACTTTTTCCCTTCGTTCAAAAAAATCCACGGCTCGGCGGGAACCTCGCCCTCCCTTCTTTGGAGAAGCCATTGGGAAAAATTTCCATCTATTTTCTTCTGCTTCCACTCTGTGTTCTCTGTGTTCTCTGTGGTTAATTTCGGATTAACGAAGCGTCGGGCGGAACAAGATCATCGTGTTGGTGCGACCGCCCCCATCGCAAACCAACACACATTCAATTGTCTCCATGGCCGCCACCCCGCCGACATTGGTGGTGGTCGCATTTTGAAAGGTCAGCGTCATTTCACTGGTGCGATAGGGAAGCAACTGCCCGGTGATGACGTCGGGCTCTAGACCCAACTGATAAAGACGGCCCGCCTGTTCCTGCATGTTAAATGCTTTCTCGATCCGGGCATTGGATTTCTCTTGGGTCACCATGGTCATGGCCAGTGAGCCAGCCGCGGCAATTCCCATCACGAGAATGCCGGCCGCCACGAGGACCTCAATGAGGGTGTAGGCCCATCGTTGATGTGAGATTGTCTTCATTGCCGATAAGCCTCCAGCCACGCCAAGCGATCCGCATGCCGACTGAGCAACCGGGGATCCGCCTCGCGGAAAACACTGACACTCCCTCCCGTCACTGCCAACGAGGCATCGGAACGCAACCCGCCGATGAGTTGCAGGTCGCCGGCCAAACTCCAAGTGATCGGGACGTTCTCGAAAACTCCCGCCAGCCGCCAGCGCGCGTTTGTGGTATTGGTCGTGAGGGTCAATCCGGACTGCGGATCGTTAGTTTTTTTCACCGCCAGATAGACCCGTCGATTGTTCTGACCTTGCAACTGAATCGAGGTCAAATTTCGCGTCGTCCCTCCATCCTGAACATAGACGATCAAGAGCCCGGCCCGGGGATCGACTTCGTCCTCCTCCGCTTTGTCGTCCGTCGCGCTGGCGGCGTAATCCGCCGAGCCCAAAAGTTGCCCCTGGAGGATCAGAGTGGAAACATCATTGGTGATGTAAATGAGCTGACTATTGTTCGCGGATAAATCAATCGTCACCGTGCCAGCCCCGTCGCTGGAAACACCAAGGTAGGGCGGAGCCGGCGCGGTACCGGTCATGACGAGATCCACATGAGGGTTCGGCAAAGTGCTTTCATCGCCATCACTGTAGACGGCAACGTGCGCGGGCGCGGGATCACTGGCCCCTGCGAGGGAGCGAGCCGGAGGCCATCCCGCCTTGTAGAGAAGCCCTCCCCCAGCGGGCTGAATCACCGAAAGAAACCCGCCATAGCCAGATCCGCCTCCTGCCGGACCGGACGTCACGGGAGGAAAAGCAAAATTCGACATCAAGACCGGTTGCCCCGCCCCATCGAGCGGTGGCGTCATCGTGGGCAGGCTGACCGTTGGGGCCTGATAAGTCTCGCTCGTGAAGTCAAAGTCATTGGGGGAATTTGGTACCCAGACCACGGTATTGCCAGTCGAGTACCATCCCGTGGACACCACGATCTGGGTGCCCACCAACAGGGTCGGTTTTTGTGAGGTGAAGAAGTCATGCCCAAAAATGGGACTGCTGGATCGGGTTTGAAAATCCCAAGCCATGCCACTTATCCCGTCGGAGAGGGTGGCGGAAATATTCAAACCATAGCCATCCGATCCCTCGGGTGAAAAAACGTTGAGGTGCTCGATCTGAGGCGCCCCGGGGGAATCCGGAGTGACATCCAATGGCGCCCCGGTCGTGGTGCCGGTGAGAGAAAACGCCGCCCAACCGTCGGCCGCCGCCAACGAAACCGGGCCGTCATAATTACCAGGGAGGACATTCTCCAAGAGATATTGACGGGCAAGCAATCGGCTATTTTCCAAGATCAGCCGCTGATTAATCCGATCCCCCAAATCGACCGTCGCGATCGCCCGGGTCGCCAGCAACTGAACCCAACCCGCCAGCACCAAGCTACCCACGGCCAAGACAATGAGCGAATAGATGAGCACAGAACCCGACTGACGGCAGCAAAGACCGGGCCTTTCAACCAACGGCCCGACTTTCAAAAGCGGCGACATGTCGCCGCACTCCAAAGTCTTCCAAGGACGCGGGGACGTCGAGAGCCGTGCTCTGGAGTGCGGTGGCATGACACCGCTTTTTTGAAAGCCTGGCCAGCGCTCCGCGTCCGTTGCAGCCCACAAGTTAGTACCGTTCATAAAGCGGGAAAAAGGGGCAACACCATAAAAAACGAAGTGCGACCGGTCATCGCTTCATAAGCCGAACGGGGTTCGGTGGAATCAAAAGTCATGGAGGATTCCACCTTTAAAGTGTCGGCCGCAGGATCCGGCCACCAGACCATCGAAAACGGACGATTGCCCGCCACCTTCAGTAGATCGTTGACGCCCTCGTTGGTGGCAAGACGAGCCGCCCGCTCAAAGCTCGCAACCACCGGCCGGAATTCCACCGTCCCTTCGGAAGTCGGATAAAATACGTCATAAAAGTCGCTACAGCCGCCCCCTTGATAACGACGAACGGTCGCATAAATCCCGGGCGGCTCCGTCGCGGCGACAAAATCCACTTCATAGATGGCTCGCACCGCCAGCGCGGTCACATCATGGGATGGTTCAAGGATGAAGATCGACAGGTTCTGAGCTGTGGCTGCGCCCCGATAGGCAGAAAAGATACTGGCCGTGGCGGGCACCGCCGTCTCCAGGTGGGTGAGAAAAGCATTGGGCGAGTCGAGCCTCCGGGCGTCGTAGGTGGGATTGATTGGGATGGAAGAGGGACGCTGAGAACTGGTCGTCTGTTCGGCCCGTGAGAGACAAAAAACTGCGGTGGCTCCGCTGACATCATCGTAAAGCTTGTCTCGGACCACATTGGCCATGGCGGCCCGTCCATAACTGGGCGCGTAATAGGCTCCCACTTCAGTTGCACCTGCCGCGAACTCGCCGTCCCCGTAAAACGCATTGAGAACCCCGGCGGTCAATTTCACCTTGTCGTATGACGCGGTGCGCCCCATCGACTTCGTAATGGTGCCGTAGGCGATGGCTGCCGCCGCAATCACCCCAGCCCCGATTGCCAGCGCCAGGAGGAACTCCACCAAGGTGAACGCCCTCCGCCGGCGCCAGCCATCAATCCGTGGGAATCTGAGTTCCATGATCCTTATAAACGCCTTCGAATGGAACGGCACCCTCCCCGGAAACCGCCGGAGCCGCATTGTGCAAACGGTACCGCACCACGGGTTTCAAATCGACTCCCAGAAGAATGATCCGCTCGCCAACTTCTCCGTTCTTCTCCACAAACCCGAGTTCGACCTTGTCATCACTCACCGCGATCACCTCGATCCGTTCGGTCTGGCGGGGAATCACATCCGGCAAAGTCTCACCGGCCGCCACCATATGCGGCCCAAGAAGAATCTTGGTGACCCCATATCCCCGCGTCATCCCCCCCAAGGCCATGCGATCAATCGCCCCCCGGATTCGGGTCTCCTCACTCTCTGCAACGACCACCGCCGTAGTCGGGCCCTGTTTGACGCGAATGCCGAACGGATTCGGTTCGGAGGCTTCCAAGACTTCAGGCGTCTTGTCTTGCGGCAAGAGACCAATATCGGACGGCGCCGCCACCAAAAGCGTTGCCGTCGTAAAAAAAACGGGAAAAAAGATGGCGCGAATCATGGGGCACTTAAAATGGGTTGTTCCAAGGTCATGCTAATCTTAATGTCATCGGGTCCCGTGCCCTGTTGGGCGTTGATGCTGTTGATGCGCATGGTGGGAAGTTCCGATTCCAAACGTCCCAACCAATTGAAGACGAGAGCATACTTATCTTCGAAGGTCACATCGGCTCGCATCAATTTCGGTAGCGACGAATTTTTCTGGCTGACGACGGAATATCGCTGAGACAAACTGATGAGATTGTCTTCCTTGATTTTCAAAGAAATCTTCAATTCGGCATTTTGCGGAGAATCGACCGCCTCAAAGTATGGCTCCCAAAGATGGAGGTAATCGATTAATTCCTTGGAATTCTTTTGCAGATCCGCGAGTTGCTTTTGTTCGAGCATCAATTGGGTCTGAGAACTGAGGGCGTCCCGCTCGGCCTTGGCGGCATTGGACTGGATCTTGATCATGCGGTTATTCATCCACATCGTCCCCTGCACCAGAGCGATGATGAGGATCAACACGATCACACAAGCCATGTGTTTCTTATTCATGATCCCGCTTCCTCCGTGGTGCCCGCATTGTCACGCGCCCTGGCATCCAGCCAAATCAACGTCGCCGAATACTCAAATTCTCCTTTTTCCGCCGTCTGCTGGGGGGAAAACGCCCGGAATCGCAAATCCGCGATCTTCGCGAGCGTCAGATCCAATTGCCGAGGCGTTTCGCTTGCGATCCGGATCGAAAAGCGAATCTGCGCCGGATTCTCGGCATCACGATCGAGCCGCAAGCTCAGAATGGAGGAACCCGGCTCAATGCTTCTGGCGATGGCCACCACGAGAGGCTGGAGTGGTCGTGCGGCATCCAACCAGGCCAGAATATCCGAGGCTTTTTTGGCTTCTTTCTCGAGTGCGGTCCGGCTGTCTTTTGCTTTTTTCAGCTCGTCCTGAGTACTTCGGTCCCGGGCCAACGCGACCTCCTGACTGCTTCCCGCCTGACTCAATCGAACGACAAAGATCGCATTCAAAAGAATGGATGCCAGAATGGTCAAATAGAGCAAAATGGGCAGAAGACGCAAATAGATCGGCAAGGGAGGACTCCCGCCCTTCCGGTCGGTCTTAAAATCGTCGATCAAATAAACGGGAATTTGCATTTAATTTTGGACCATCAGGTTGCTGAGGAGATCCGGAGTGGTCAGATCGGTAAGCTTATGGCTGGGGAACAGCCGACCCAGTCCCTCCACCATTTCCGGGAAGATGCTATCGCAAACCAGCACGATTTCTGCACCGGCCGGAACCTTTTGATTAAATGGGGCCAGCAACTCCAGGGCCGGTTCGATGGATTCATCATACACATCGGTCCGGGAGCGCACTTCCATCCAGCGATCCTCATCTTGCAAAAGGGCGCAGACCGAACCCTGAGAACAAATCACGTAGAAAAAACTTCCCGGCTTCTCTCCGCCTTTGGTCGTATTCGTTTGGGAAAGAGCATGGCGGAGCAGAATGTAGGCACCGCAGCAATACCGTCCGACCTTCAATCCCGCCTCGCGAAACATGGTTTCATGTTTGCGAATTTGTTCCTCATCGCAGGCCACTAGGATGCTCGAATTTGTTTCCGGGCTGTGGGTGACGGCGTAGCGCTTGCCCCGCTCATAGCGGGCTCCCAAGACACTCCGGGGATTCATTTTCAACAATTCTTCGCTCCCGGGACGACGGGATAGATTCGTTTCCAAGCTGATCACATATCGGGTGTTGAGCGACACGGCGCACCACCCATCATCGGTCGCATCCTTGACATGCTGCGCCACCTGACCAAGCAGCTCCTTGGGGTCTCCGCGCAGGAATTCGCCGTCGGCCGTTTGCCCGTTGCGGAGGATACCGCGCCAGGACAATGCCCCCCGCCCGATCGAAACAATAGCGGAGCGGTGCCGCGGAAACCGACGCCGCCAAACCGCGGTGGAATCATCTTCTTCCGGCCGAAAAGCCGAAAAATTGAGCACGGAAAGAATATCACGAACGTTCATCGGGCGACTTCCTCCTGGAGTTCTAGATAATCTTCAATTTCCTCCCAGGAATTGCCGGTCAGATGCGCCCCCGACGCTGCCTTGTAGCCCTCGGCCTCCCGCAATTCCACACTTTTGGAAAAATTATACATTCCGCGTTTCCAGCCAGTCTCCAATTCTTGATCGAGTTTCTTAAAATCCCCCCGGCGGATGATATTAACAACCCCATCGTATTGCAACAAGACTTCATGAATGGGGAAGCGCTTGCTCTTTTCCTGATCCAAAAGCAGGCGTTGGCACAAAACAAGCCGCAAGGTGTCGGCGAGGGTTTCCTGGGCACTTTCCAGCCGGTCGGAGGGAATTAATTTAAGAAACCGTTGAATGGTCTGTGAGGCCGAAGAGGTGTGCAGCGTGGCCACCACGGCGTGGCCGGTTTCTGCCGCCTGCAGGGCGATCTCCGCCGTCTCCCCGTCGCGAATCTCTCCCACGATGATCACATCCGGTGCCTGCCGCAGCGCAGAACGCAGAGCCTTGGCAAAATCCACCTCATCCGTTCCCATTTCCCGCTGTGAGATCAAGGACGGCAAGCCGTCTGGGTAAACAAACTCAATCGGATCCTCGAAGGAAATGATGTGTTCCCGACGCCGCTTGGCCCGATGTAAAACCATCGACGCAATGGTGGTCGACTTGCCGCTGCCGGTCGCCCCGCAAACCAGAAAGAGCCCGTACCGGGCTTCCAGGATCGCTTTCAAGGCCGGCGGTGGCACTTTGATTTCGTGCGGTTCGGGAATCTCATCGGGAAGCAAGCGCATGACCCAACGCAAACGCCCTTGGGTCACCATCTGGCTGACCCGGAAACGATGCCCCCCCATATCCATGGCACTGTCGTCGCAGCCCGGCTCAATGCGCTCGGGGACCTGCATTTCGAAAACCAATGGATCATAAATCAACTGCCCGTTGTATTTGTAGGAGAGGAAATCTCCAGGCGTGAGGTAAAAATCACTCACCCCCTCGGCGGTGGCAAGTTCGTGGATTCGCGTGGCGACGGGCGAATCTTCCGGGAGAATAAGGTGGCGCATGAAAGGATTCTACGGATGGCAACAAGGCGAGGCGAACGAAAACGGATCGAGGCGTGTCACTCGTGGATGGGCTCCAAGTTGAAGTTGACATTAACACCGGCGGATCCCGTCATTTGCAACTTGTAGGCCGTGACCGCCCCTTGAAAAATGGAGTTTTCCTGAATGGTCACCAGACCCTTGGGTGCGTTAATGCGGCCATAGAAGGCACCCGTGGAGGCAATAAGCACATGCTCGGCCCATTGAGAGGGATTGGCCGTCGTATAAACATTCAACTGCAAATACTCCGGATGGGCGCTATTGCCAAAAAAGCCATTATTGTCCACGCGCATGGTGGATCCGTATTTCATCGTGACCACCACCTTGCCAACAACTTCAATCCCCGCCCCGCCATTGACCCGAAGGCTTTCGAAGGAATAGTACTGAACATTATCGGGGTTCTGGGCATCCCCAAGAACAAGTCGGCCATTGTTGCTCGCGGAAACCGTCCCATAGTTCCCCGGTTGCAAATTCAGGGTCGCGTTGGTTGTCAGGGTGAAATTCGCGGTTTGGTTCGGATCGACCGTAGTTGAATAGTGGTTTGGATTATTCGGGTCGAGCGTCCAACTGTGATAGCTGGCCGAGTTGTTGTTAGTCTTTGTTCCAGGATTCGAAACGGTCGGCATGGCGGGGGCGGTTGCCCGGCGGTAGATTTTCCCGTCGATTTTCGCAGAGTCTTGAATGAGGAGATAATAGTCGCTGGGATTCGCGTCGCCACTCAGGTCCACCACGCGTGGGCTCGCTGGCTCCGTGGCGGGGATCACCTCATTTCCAAGTTCATCAAACTGGCGGCCTAGGATATAATTTGCGAAATTGCCGTCGGTCGCAGGCGACCAGAGCTGATTGTCCCATTGGGAGGAAGCGACGTGGTCCTTATAGACTTTCGGCGTCCCCGGAACATACAGATTCCCGGTGATTCGGGAGTTCCCAAAAAAGGTCATGTTTTGCTGGGGCGATTGGGCTGCGATGGTTATGTTGCCCCTGAACTGCACATTGTTTTGCAGATTGGCAAAAGACACCAGGGCTCCCGACGGCATCTGATTGCCGGCCTGCGGTGCGATCTCGTATACGGCGGTAAGCAGCGCGGCATCAAACCAGTTGCCATATCCAGGTGAGAAGGCCTTGGCATTGAGTTCCAAAACGCCGGACGCCGGGGGTATGATCGGCGAAGTGTAGGTTGTGCTCGCCGCAGTCGGTTCGGTGCCGTTTGTGGTGTATTTGATGGCATAGTCTGCGGGAAAATTCGCAAGATCCGAGGCGGCGAGCGTGATCGTCTCGGAGGCGTTGAGGGTGGTGCCGGAAGCTGGCGTGGCCGTCACCGTCAATGTCCCCTTCGTCGCCGTCAGCGTCTGGCTGCTGACACTCGAAGCATTAAAGAGCGCGGCATTCCCGGACTTCACCTTCGCGCTCACGATCAGTGAGGGGTTCTGACCGGCAAAACTCCAGCCACTGTTTGTGGTCAAGGTGGCCCCCACAGAGTCCTGAGCCGATCCCGAGGCATTGCCGGGATCGTTCGATCCCACAGCCATGACCAATTCCAGGTTGGCGTCGGTCCGGAAGACGGCCGGAATGCTTTCCCAATTCGAAAGCGTCGCGGTGACGGTGGCCGAGGATCCAGATCCACTGGCGCGGGGCACTCCAAGATTAAAGGGAGTCAGGTCTCCTGAGTTGGTGATGGCCACTGTCGGATCGAAGGGAGTGATTGCATAGGTTTGAATCGTGGGCGAACTGTCCGCCCACGCATCCGGGTCAATGGAAACGGCCCGGGAACTGAAGGTGGCCCCGCTCGCGCCTGGAGAAACCAGCGCCGAAGAGCCAGAATCCAAATAGGAGATCGTGGTCGAATTGGGATTGGAAATCGAGAGCGTAAAAGCTCCCTCCCCCGTCACTCCGGGCAAACCCGCCAATTGATCCAAGGTGAAGGATCCGCCACTGAGATCAAACGTCGGAGCGTCGAGGGTACCCGCTGCCGTCGGCGTTGCGCTCGGGCCGGCCGCCGCCACCCCCGATCCCGGCGGTGGGGCCGAAGTCGAAGTACTGGCCACATTTGGGGCATAATCCCAAACCCAAACCGGCTGACCCGAGGTGAGATCTGCGGCGGCCAAATTTACGGTTCGCGCCTCCGTCTCCGGCGCAGCGCCAGCCAGATCTTCGTTGAGCGTAAAGCTGCCGATCCCATCATTGCCCTCGGCGGCGATGACAAATCGCTGGATGTCGGCATTCCAAACCGCCCGCAAACGCGATCCCTCCCCTTCGGACTCCGACATGGGGACCGGCACCACCCGCCGATCAATAAAACTCCCGGTCATCCCCACCGTCGTCGCGGCCACTTCGCTCGTCGCCCGGGTTTTTAGCTTCGTGATGACCGCCGCCGCGTCCGCATCAGGCGGAATCACGCCTCCGCTTGCGAGGTAGGATTGCGTCGCTTTATTTAGGGAGCTGACATCGGCTTCCAATTTTTTCTCCCGCGCCGACTCGCGAATATTGGCGACGGAAACATAGCCCGCCGACGTGATCACCGACACCACCGCGATACCGATCAAGATCTCCACCAAGGTAAATCCGACCCCGAGCAGGTTACGCTTCAGACTCATGCAACAAAATTAAGATTATTCAAAAAAAAGTGAAGCAAAAAATTCATAATTAGTGGGTTGGAACAATTAATTCTGTGCAACAGGTCGCCATAATTCGACCTTTTTCGCGAACATTTCTCTGGTCACTTTGGAAATAATCTCTTACCTCTCTCAGCCTACCGTCCCTCACCAGCGGCGGCTGCCTTAACCGAAATGAACTGGAAAAAAATTCCTCCTGCCCTGAAGGAGCTGCGCCGAACTCTGCCATTGGATCGGAACGACTTCCGTCTGGCTGGAACCCCTTGGGTTGTGCTTCTGACCCTGACGGCCCTTTTGCTTCCGGCCCATGGCCAGCAGAACGTGCCCATTCCGCAGATGCCGGTAGCCACCAGCAACCTGCAGATTCCCGTTCCCTCGCAGCCAGCCTTTGACGTCTATCCCGACTACGCCGCCGGTAATGCCATCGCCAATAAGCTGCGCGATGCTCCGGTCAAGCTCTATGATTTTGATCGCGCCTCCCTCCGGGATGTCCTCCGCTTCATGGCCGACGATGCCGGAATCCCCTTTGTGGCTCTCCAGGAATCCTCTGCCGCAGAAAGCACCTTGGTCACATTCACTCTCCGAGCCAGTCCCTTCCGCGCCCTCGAGACCATCGCCGGAGCCAATGGCATCCATCTCTTCTTTGAAAATGGCATTTGGTTCATGCGACCCATCAACGAACAAGAACTGATCGGCCGCATCTATAAGCTGAAATTCAATCCCCAGCAAAATGTGACCTACGACGGCGACGGCAGTCAGTCCGGTGCCACAACTTCGGTCTCCGGCGGCGGATCCGGCTCGGGAATTCCCGATCTCAACATCAACCTGCAGGGTCCCACCAATGTCTTCAAAGTGGAAACCCCGGAAATCGTCGATCAACTCAAATCGCTCCTCGGCATTCCCACCAACGGCGTTTCCGCTCAGATGGCTGCGGAGGCCAGTGTGGACAACTTCGGCCAGTTGCAACCCTCGCGGGGATTTAATCCCGCCGGGAGCCGCTTCATTGGCGAATCCGCCTCCAAGGGCGACGGCGGAGCCCAAGCCATTTACAATGCGGACTCCAGCACCATCTACGTTGTGGCCACCCGCCAACAACACCAATGGGTCGAGGGGTTTCTCAGCTCGACCGACAGGCCACAGGCGCTCATTGGCATCGAGGTGAAATTTTTTGAAACCACCCGCGATCCGAAAAAAGATCTCGGCATCAATTGGGCCAATACCTTCGGTGGCGACGGCTATCGCGTCCAACTCTCCGGCGGCGCCGAAGCCACCGGCGGCCTGGATTCTGGCTCCCTTTCCACCGCACTCAATACGGTCAACAATCTCAGCGAGGCCGGCTCACAAATCGGGATCGATCAAAGTGGAGGTGGCCCCTATGATTTTTCCCGAGCGACAGGTTCAACCGACAACACCCGTTTGGACTCCAGCATCCGCGAAACCGGCTTCTCCGGCGGGTATTCAGCCGTCCTGGCCCCCGATGCCTTGGATTTTTCCATTCAAGCCTTCATGGATGATCGCGACACCAGCACCGTACAATATCCCCGCGTGCTCACGCTCAACAACCGCGAGGTCGTCATCCGCAGCGTTCTTAATCAACCCGTTCTCGCGGCCACGTCGTCGGTCACCCCCGGGGTGGGTGGCACCACCACCGCCAGCGTCTCCTACCTCCCCATCGGCACCATCATCAATGTTCTTCCAAAAACGATGCCCGATGACTCGGTCGTCCTCAATGTCGCTATCACCGTTTCTTCCATCGTCGGCTTCGAAGAAATTCAGGGCAACAGTTATCCCCGCGCCTCCTCCCGGGTGTATAATGCCGCTCTCCAAGTCGATTCCGGCTACACGCTGGCCGTTGGCGGAATTGAGGAAGCCTTCGACGAAAATCGAGATAATGGCATCCCCTACCTCAAGGATATTCCCGGTCTGGGAGAACTCTTCAAGAGCAAAGGACGGGCCCAGAAGAAACGCAATCTGATTATTTTCATTACCCCGACCGTCATTCATCAACGCACCCGCTCGTCCGGAATCTCTGAAACACCCACCAGCGTGCTTCCGGTGCGACCAGGCGAACCAAATCCTCCGGCCTTCACGCCGACCGGAGCCTTAGTCGGCGGTTCAGATTCGCTGACAGAATCCATTGCCTGGCTCCAACGTCAGGCGGATCTAATCAATCAGATCATCCTCGAAAGCCGCAATAACCAAGACACTAACATTCAAATTCAAAGTGTGATCAGCACGATTGATATGCTCATCGTGGAAATTCAGCGTCTCGAGGATGAATACCCCGAGCAGATCACCACCCTCATCCGCAAGGAAGAGTATGTCCTCGCTCTCCGGGATAAATTTGAGGAACTTCTCAAGAACGCGCAAAAGGATCTTAGAGCATTCTGAGCACTTCCTCCGCCACCCGCGCCATGAAAACCACCGCGGACTACATCGCCTCAGGCTTTGAGAAGATCGACACCGATCTGGCCGAACTTATGGACTGCCTCCGGGAAGTCCTCTGCGAATTGGGAGCCCAGGAGGCCGCCTCGCATCTGCCATGGCAGACCACCAGCGCCGGCCACAACATCTCCGCGCCTCCCGAGGGCATTGAGCAAGCCTATTCGATCGCTTTTCAGCTCCTCAACATGGTAGAGGAAAATGCCGCCGCCCGCACCCGCAGGCTGCGCGAAATCGAACACGGTCTCAAGGACGAACCGGGCCTCTGGGGCCGCCAACTGACCCGGCTGAAAGAGACCGGATTCTCCGGCCAAGAGATCGCCGATTTCCTCCCTCTGGTCCGCATCGAGCCAGTCTTCACCGCGCACCCGACCGAGGCCAAACGCCCGGCCGTGCTCGAACAACACCGCGCCATCTTTCGCCTTCTCAGTTCTCTAGAGAAGCCCGACATCACCCCCTCGGAACGAAATGCCGCCCGGAACGAAATTAAAGTCGTCCTCGAACGACTCTGGCGCACAGGCGAGATTTTCCTGGAAAAGCCGACCGTCGCCAGTGAACGCCGCGGGATGATTTTTTATCTTTGCGAAGTCCTTCCGACGGCGCTCGAACATCTCGACAACCGGCTTCGTCGGGCTTGGAGCGAATGTGGCTTCGACCCGGCGCTCCTGGCCGATCCCAAAGTCTGGCCCCGGGTCCGCTTTGGCAACTGGGTCGGCGGCGATCGCGACGGGCATCCCTTCGTCACCGCCGAAGTCACCCGCGACACCCTCGCCGATCTGCGCCGCCACGCGCTCGACGTTCACGCCCGGCAACTTTCCAACCTCGCCACCAAACTCCCCCTTTCAGGGAGTTTTCAGAAAACCCCCGCCGAACTAAAATCTGCGCTCAACACCCTGCGCGAGAATCACCCGGTCGCAGCGGAGTTGCTCGCCCACCAATATCCGGACGAACCCTGGCGTCAATACGTCCTCCTCCTCAAGGCCGGACTTCCCTTCGAAGACGCCCACGACGGTCCCACCTACCGGAGCCCCTCCGCCCTCGACGCAGACCTGGCCCTTCTCCACGAAGCACTCGAACAGACCGGAGCCCACCGACTGGCCGAAACCGCCGTGCGTCCGGTCCGTCGGACCCTCGATGCCTTTGGTTTTCACCTCGCCGCCCTCGACATCCGTCAGAACAGCGAGTTTCACGACAAGGCCCTCATACAAATTCTCGCGGCCCTCGGACAACCCGCCCCGGACTTCGGCTCCTGGGAAGAATCCCGCCGCCTCGCCTTCCTCAACAAGGAACTCCTTTCGCCCCGCCCATTTCTCTACAAAGACACAGGCGTCGGCGAACAGGCCGACGCGGTCCTTTCTTGCTACACCATCTTGCGGCGCCACATCCGCCACCATGGACGGGCCGGCATCGGCGCTCTCATCGTCAGCATGACCCGACGCAGTTCCGATCTGCTCGTGGTCTATTTGCTCGCCCGGGAGGCTGGTCTGATGAAATGGACCCCCGAAGGACTCTTTTGCCAGGTTCCCATCGTTCCCCTCTTCGAAACCTTAGACGATTTGGAGCGCAGCCCGGAAATCCTCGAGGCATTTCTTGCCCATCCCGTCACCCGACGCAGCCTCGTCTTCCATCAACACGACCGTGAGCTTCCGCTCTCCCCTTCCCAGCCCTCTCCCGTCCAACAAGTCATGGTCGGCTACAGCGACAGCAACAAAGATTGCGGCCTCATCGCCAGTCAATGGGGCCTTCATCAAGCCCAGTCGGCCCTGACCGCGGTCGGGCGCAGCCACGGGACCAAAATTCGCTTCTTCCACGGGCGGGGCGGCACCATCAGCCGCGGCGCAGGGCCAACCCACCGCTTCCTCGGAGCCCTTCCCCCCCACACGATCGACGGCGACCTTCGCCTCACGGAACAGGGTGAGACCATTGCCCAAAAATACGCCATCCTCGGCACCGCCACCTACAATCTGGAAATCCTTCTCGCCGGAGTCACCGGATTTTCCCTCACCAACAAATCCGCCCCCCCGCCATCCAAGACGCTGGAAAAAATCGGCGACATTCTCTCCACGGCGAGCCGCGACAAATACATGTCTCTGATTCGGGCCGACGGATTCATGGCTTTTTACTCGGAAGCGACCCCGATCGACGCTCTCGAGACCAGCAGCATCGGGTCACGCCCGGCCCGCCGCACCGGCCAACGCACCCTCGACGATCTCCGCGCCATTCCCTGGGTCTTCAGTTGGAATCAAAGCCGCTACTACCTCCCTGGTTGGTTTGGGGTCGGCACCGGCCTGGAGACCCTCCTCGCCAGTGAGATTCTGCCCCTGGACGAACTCGGCACCTTCCTCAAAGAATCGCCCCTTCTTTATTATGTTTTGACCAATGTGGAAACCAACCTCGCCAGTTGCGACACTGAGATCATGCGGCAATATGCCTCTCTCGTCGGCGACCCCACGGTTCGCGAGCGTCTCTTTGCCCTCATCCTGGAGGAATATGAAAAGACCCGGACCCTGCTGGCAAAAATCTTCGGCGGCAGCGTCGAATCCCGGCGACCCCGAATGGTCCGCACCCTTCGCCTCCGCGCCGATGCGCTCAAGATTCTTCATCACCAGCAAATCGAGCTTCTGCGAACCTGGCGATCCGCCCGCGCGAGCCAATCCCCCGACGCCGAAAAGTTACTTCCCCGGGTCCTCCTTTCCGTCAATGCCATCGCCAGCGGCCTGCGAACCACCGGATGATTCGCAGTCGGACCGGGACTCCTTAGCCCGCAGAGGCGATTTCGGCATAGATCCGGTCCGCACTGAAAGGCAGGCTGGTCAACCGGACCCCGGTGGCGTCGGCCACGGCGTTGCCAAGCGCCCCGGCGATTGGGATAATGGGGGCCTCGCCGACCGGCTTTGCGCCCATCGGCCCAAACGCGTCGTGAGTTTTCGCAAAGTATATTTCCGATGGGGGAATGTCCGCGAAAGCCGGAATGCGATAGTTCCGGAAGTTGGGGTTAGTCACGACTCCCTTTTCGTCGAAGACCATTCGCTCAAAGAGACAGATCCCGATCCCCTGAGCAATGCCGCCCTCCAGCTGGCCGCGAGCCTGCATCGGGTTGAGAACCGTGCCGGCATCATAAGCCTGCACGCTCTGAAGAATGCGAATTTCTCCCGTGACCCCGTGAACAGCGACGCGAAACCCATGAACGAGAAAGGCGGTGGAACGTGGAGTTCCGTAGGCCTTGCGGGCGACATGCAATTTTCCACGCGCCAAAGTCCCCGCAAAAAGATCGGACAGGAGGAGGGAATGATCACCACATTTGACCTGATCGGATTCCAGGATGCAGGCGGCGGCCGACACCCCCATCAAGTCCGCCGCCATATCCAGGAGGTTGTCCCGGAGCGCTTCCGCCGCGTTCTGGACCGCCCGGGTGGCCACGCTGGTCCCCGTGCTGGCAAACGTTCCGGTATCATAGGGCGTGCGATCGGTATCGGCAAAATCCATGGTCACCTGTCCCGCTCGCGTATTGAGAACGGCGGCGGCGACCTGGCGCTGGGCGTTGATGATCCCATTGCCAAACTCGGCGGAGCCAACGGCTAAATGATACGTCCCATCGGCCAGGAGGCCGATATGAGCCTCGGATCGATGTTCAGTCGGAGGAATACAATCCTGGGCATGGGCGGCAATGCCCCGGCCTTCCCGCCACTCCCCACCGACAGGGTTCAGTTCCCCCCGTCCGCTCGACAAGGCGTCTTCCACCAGGTCCAGACATTGGTCGAAACCGTAACTGCCAATGACCCCGTCGTGCGGATAGGGCCAGATGCTTTCGACGGAATCATGGGCCTGAATGATATTTTTTCGACGGATGGCAAATGGATCGATTTGCAATTGGCCGGCCAATTCGTCCAGAGCGGACTCGATGGCAAAGGACGACTGGGAAGCACCGTATCCCCGGAAGGCACCCGACGGCGGGGTGTTTGTGTAAACGGCAAATCCCTCACCTTTTTTGTTCGGGCATCGATAGGTGGACATCGACGAGCCCAGCGAGGCCGCCAGCACCTCGCCTCCGTGATTTCCATAAGCCCCCGTATCAGAAACCGTCCGGATCTCCATCGCGGTCAGAGTTCCATCCTTCCTCGCCCCAAGCTTGATGGTGACCTTCATCGGATGCCGGGAAACCGAAGCGGAAAACTCCTCGGCACGGGTGAATTCCCACTTCACCGGTCGGCAGGTCTGGATGGCGGCAAACAAGCAGAGGTCCTCGGTCAGAACCTCCTGTTTCGCACCGAAGCCGCCACCAACCCGCTCGCTGAACACATGAATCTGATGAGGAAAAAGCCCAAAAAGATAGGCCAGCTTGTTTTTGGTCAGATGAGGCGTCTGAGTGCTCGTACGCACATGATACCGCCCGTCGTCGCCCTGCCAGACGATCGATCCGTGAGTCTCAAGGTGCGCATGCTGGACTTTGGTCGAATAGTAAGTGCCCTCGGAAATGGCATCCGCTTCGGCAAACCCCTCGTCCACATTGCCAACTTCATTGGCAATCCGGAGGAAAACATTGTGTCCGGCGTCCTCGATGCGCGATTCAGCCCGCAACCCGGTGTGAATGACCGGGGCCCCGCCCTTCATGGCCTCCTCGGGATCAAAAACCGCCGGAAGAACCTCATAATCGATCTCCACCAACCGACAAGCCTCCTCGGCCGTGCCTTCCGATTCCGCGACCACGGCCACTACCCGTTGGCCGACAAAACGAACCACATTATCCAGCAGGTAGGTATCATCCGGATCCACATGGAAATCGTCATGGGTTGCCGTCGTGTACAACCGTCGGGGAACATCCTCCCAACTGTAAACGCCGCAGACTCCGGGGACCGCAAGAGCCTTGTCCTTGCGAATCATTTTTACCAAAGCATGCGCGTGCGGCGAACGCACGACCTTGAGGTGAAGAAGCCCCTCGACCGCGACGTCCATAGTGTACCTTGCCGTGCCTGTGACGATCGATTCCGCCAGTGGACTTTGCAAACTGGCACCGCAAACGGCACCCGCGCGGTCTTCTTCCACCGAAACCGTCCCCTTCAGGGCATCGTTGATGGCCCGATATCCGGTGCAACGACAAAGGTTGCCTTTGAGACGAAAAGCCAGATCCAGCTTGTCCTCGTTGTCGAAACTCGCCGAGGTCATGATCATTCCCGCAGTGCAAAACCCGCATTGGAACGCCTGCGCGTCTAAAAAGGCTTTTTGCATCGGATGGAGATCCCCGCCACACGAAAGCCCTTCCAGAGTGGTGACCTCGCGCCTTTCCGCGCGGAAAGCAGGAACGAGACAGCTATGAGCCGGCTTGCCGTCCAACCAGACCGTGCAGGCCCCGCAGTCGCCGCTATCGCATCCCTTCTTGACACCAAACCATCCAAGTTCGCGTACGAATGTGCGCAAGCACTGGCCGGGTCGTGGAGAATGATCGAATGTCTGTCCGTTGATGGTCGTCTTCATTGCCAAAGATCAGCTAGAAAGTTGCTCGCGGATTTGCTCGGAAAAATAATAGGTGAGATGCCGTCGATGTTCGGGTGATCCATGGGTATCTGCGAGGAATTGACCG
>Ga0209491_10004258_pt1 | contig 22259 bp, 24 predicted proteins | sample BON02_FD_187213 | JGI IMG/M metagenome (GOLD analysis project Ga0209491, IMG submission 187213) | Freshwater microbial communities from Lake Bonney liftoff mats and glacier meltwater in Antarctica - BON-02 (SPAdes) (version 2) | ecosystem: Environmental > Aquatic > Freshwater > Ice > Glacier... | reverse complement strand
GAGAGTTTGATTGGGCATCGGCAGCACGTGACGAAGCTGGAGCAGATCATTCGGTTGTTGGATAATGACTTGAGGGAGCCGGAGGTGATTGATGAGGTGAAGGAGGATGTGGAGTACTTTGTGGAGGGGAATCAGGATGAGAACTATCAGAGTAGCTTTGATAATGAAATGGAGATATATGACCCCTTGGACTTGGACGAGGCGCCGATTCAGATCAACGATCTATTGAATAACGCGGGCCCCAAGAAGAGCCCCAGGGATGGGGAGGAGGGTGAAGTGGGGGAGGGAGGAGGGTTGGGGGGAGGGGTGGGTGGAGGAGGAGCGGAGGAGGAGGATGTGGACAAGTCGGCGAGCAGCACCAAGACCGCGGGTTCCACCAGCGCGGGTGCGAAGGAGAAGAAGGGGGCAGTGGCTGCGGGGGGGGCAGGGACCGTGGCTGGAGCAGCTGGAGGAGGGGGAGGAGCGACGGAAGTCTTGAAGGGAATTGGACGACCAGGGAAGGCTCAACCCGTCAATCCCAGCCCAGCGCGGCCAACGAGTGCCTCAGCAGCAGCGACAAGAGGAGGAGCAGCAGGAGCAGCAGCAGCAACAGGAGCGAAGGGGACGCCAGAGAAGCCACCGGCGGCACCACGACCTATGGCTGCGGCGGTTGTTGCGGGGATGGCGGGCAAGCCGACGGCGGCCCAGGCTTTGAGGGGTAGTTTGGCAGCAGCTGTGATTGCTGGTGGTGCGGGAGGAGGAGGGGATGGAGGAGCGACGACGACGACGACGACGGCCGCCGACGTGGTGAGAGAAAAGCTCATGCAAGCCGCGGTGTTGGCGCAGGCACAAGCACAACAGCAGCAGCGGGCGACGGCCCAACGGCAGCAGCAACAACAGCAGGCACTGGCAGCGCAGCAGCAACAAGTGGTTCAGCAGCAAGCGGCGCAGCAGCAGTCGTTGCTGGAGAGGCAAAAGAATCTCCAGCAGCAGCAGCAGCAGCAGCAGCAGCAGCAGCAGCAGCCACCTGCCTCACCACCATCAGCCTTGCCGACCGCCACGACGACGGCGGCCCCGCCCAAGGGTCTTGCTGGTGTGACTCCTACCGCCCAGCAGCAACTCACCCCGCCTTCTCCTTCTCCTACTCCCCAGCAGCAGCAGCAGCAGCAACAGCAGCAGCAGCAGCAGCCGCCATTACCACCACAACAAGGGGCACCACCACTGGCGTCGATTGTCGGAGGTGGTGGACAGCAGCAGCAAGGTCCCGTGGGAGGGGAGCAGCAACAGCAGCTCCTGCAGCAGCAGCAACAGCAGCAGCAGCAGCAACAAGCACTCCTCCAGCAGCAGCAGCAGCAGCAGCAGCAGCAGCAGCAGCAGCAGCAACAACAACAACAACTCCTCCAACAGCAACAGCAGCAGCAACAGCAACAACAGGCCTTCAGTACCGGCGGTGGCATTGTGCCAGGGATGGATGGGAGCGCCGGCGCAGCCACCACAGCAGGAGCAGGAGGAGCAGAAGACGGAGGCATGGACCCTGCTACTGCTGCCGCCTTCGCCAGCAACACCCTCCGCACCGGCCCCGAGACCTTGCAAAGGCAGATGAACTACCTCAATCGCGCCATGCTATACATCCCCACCCAACACGATGCCGAACGGCCCAAGCAATACTTCCCCCGAAACCCCTACCCGGTCCACGCGGCCTTCCCCCTCGCCCCTGCCCCCATTTTCGAATCTCCTGCGATTTTTGAGAAGCTGGGCCCGGACACCCTCTTCTTCATTTTTTACTACCAGCAGGGGACGTACCAGCAGTACTTGGCGGCGAAAGAGTTGAAGAAGCAATCGTGGCGGTATCATAAGAAGTACATGACCTGGTTTCAGCGGCATGAGGAGCCGCAGGTGACGACGGAGGAGTATGAGCAAGGGACGTATGTCTACTTTGATTGTGAGTCGGGGTGGTGCACAAGGATCAAGCAGGCGTTCCGGTTTGATTATTCGGCGCTGGAGAACGATGAGCCGGGAGGGGATAGTTAGTCTTTGGACGGGAAGGGAAGGAGGAAGGGAGGACGGGAGGGAGGCAGGGACTGGAGGGAGGGAGGGGGGAGGGTTCAAATATCAAGAATTGGAGAGAAGAAGAAGGGTTAAGAGAAGAGAAAGGAGAGAATTATAAGAAAAGGTGATAAGAAGGAAGGGCGAGACAATTCAGTTTGCGAGATTTGTCTACTTTGATTTTACTCTTCATTTCTACTATTAATTTGGAGGAGGGTGGCCCATCCTGCTCTTGTCATCACGCAGCGCTTTTATGATGGCCGCGGCGGTCCTGTAAACGCGGTGCTCCCAAACTAATCTAGCAACAAACCATGCCAGCGTCTGTCTCATGCTGCTGCGCGCTGTGGTTGGGCACCTTTACAAAGGACATACAGGCACGTAAAGCGTCCTGATCGCGTCTGACTTCAACATTCCTCCCTCTTTCTAAACTTGCTTCACATCCCATGCGCGCTCTCTACAGCCTTTTCTTACTAAGCAAATCCTGTGTTCGCCTACCTAGATACGCACTTGAGCTATATCTGGGCCCGGCTTGGCTTTCGTGGCGTCTTTCGTGGCACTGGGGAGGGGTCCAAATCCGTGCAGTATCCAAGCAATAGGCACATCACTGCTTGCATCAGACGCCCTTGCCTTCCAACCCATCACACACGCGTTGTGTGGACAACAGCAGCACTTCCTCCAGCACCATCGCTCACAAGCTCTGAGGCTCTGCCGGGCGTGGCGCGGCTCACTAGGTGCCTTTTCAGCACCATTTTCAGGCCCCATCCCATTCTCCCTCTCCCTGACGCCCTATCCCCCATCCCACCCCCTCCCCCATCCCTTCACAGACGACATAAAATGTTGCGGCCACCACCCCCACGAGCACCAACCTCGCCTCATTACCAGTCTCCGTCACCCTCGGAGCAGTACTGGCGCGCTTTTGTCGACAAGCTCCACCAACACGCCGGCAGTCCAAGCACGGAAGAGACCTGCCTCTTGCTGCTGGATGTCGGCCTCGCCCTCGTCTTCTGCATTGGCGCCTGGGGCGTCCGGCAGTCCTTGTCTCCGCCGCTTTTCCCGAGAGGCAATGTCGCTCTTGTGCGAGGCACGTGCCGGGATGTGACGGCATATGTCTGGCTTTTGACGGGTGGATTGGGGCTTTACTTGCTCCAAAACATCTTGCATAGGCTGCAGCGTCGCTTGTTGATTGCCGTGTGGCAGCAGACATACCACCATGGTAGCAAGGAGAAGAAGCAGCAGCTGCAGGGTGAGGATGAGGATGAAGGACACCGGCAGCAACAACATCAAAGACAGTGGTGGCACAACGAAGAGCAGCATGACTCCCTCCTCCACTCCTCCCCCTCCCCCCAGCCCTCCTCCAGCAGCAGCAAAGTCCAAGCCGAAGACGTCGTAGCGCACGTCCGGGGCCTCCAACGATTGGAAGGGCTAAGGAACCACACCATGCCTGGGTTACCCATGCTTTTTTTATTCAGTTGGTTGTATGCGGGTGCGGTGGACTTGCAGAGTGGGTGCTTAGCTCGGTACCCTGCTTTAGGGGCGGCTTTTCATGTGTTTTCATGGATGGGGTACTTGTCGGTGGTGGTGTGTTTGATTCTGACAATTGTGCAGTGTGTGTGTCTGACGACTGAGGATGTATTTCCTCCTTCGTGGGGTTCATTTTCCTCGTCCTCGTCCTCGTCAGGAGGAGCAGCAGCAACAGCGAGCTCGGCTTTTCACGCCCTTGCCACCACACAGTGGTTCGTGCCTGTCCGAAGTGCTATCACCTTAGTGCTGGGCCCTTTGTCCTTGTTGTTGCCAACGGATGGCCTTTCTCCTCCATCTCTTCATGATGGTGATCTTCATGATGGTGACACCCTGACCACCACCACCACCCCTAGCTTCCTCTTCTCCCCCTTTTCCGTTTCCGAGGAGGGGCAGCGTGCGTTACTGCAGCAGGAGCAACAAGAGCAGCGAGAGTCATCAGAGGAAAGTATTTCGGAGTTTGAGACCCTTCCCCCACTCTCGACCAGCACCCGGTACCGCAACCTCAACACCAACACCAACAGCAGCAGCAGCAGCAGCAGCAGCAGCAGCAGCAGCAGCAGCAGCAGCAGCAGCAGCAGTAGCAGTAGTGAAGAAACGACGACCTGGTTACTCCCCCAGGAAATTCTTCAGACGGCCTTGGACTCCTCTCCCTTTGCCATTCGCCATCGTACCCCCCGCTCAGCCCGCTCCTCCCCCGCCTTCTCCTCCTCCTCCTCCTCCTCCACCACCACCACCACCAGCACGAATAACGACAGTAGCAGTAGCAGTAGTAGTAGTAGTAGTAGCAGCAGCAGCAGCAGCAGCAGCAGCAGCAACAGCAGCAGCACTTCTCTTCAGACCACCATTACCACCTCCTCTTCCCGCCCTTCCTCCACTACTCCCCTCATCCCCCGCCGTCCTTCCCCTTCCAAACGCTCCCTCCCTCCCTCCCTCCCCCACCTCCTCTGCTCCGCTATCTGGGCCTGTCTGCACGTGGCTATCCTTTGTTTGGTCACAACGAGCTTTTATTTACTGGGACGTACCTCGGCTTTACCTGCGGGAGAGATGGAAGTGTGTGGGGCGGCGAGGGGTTTTCTGTTTGCCCTTGGGATGGGGTTTGGGGGGTATTTGGTTTTGGCGGTGTGGTTGTGGGTGGAGAAGGAACGGTCGTTTAGAGAGGACCCGGAGGAGCATCTGTTGAAGGGACTGTGGTTGTTGAGAGGATTGGTGTGTTTGATGGTGATTAGCTTTGTGTGGGGGATGATGGTCTTGAGGGAGGGAGGGAGGGAGGGAGGGGCTGGGGGAGGAGGGTGTTGGGTGGGTCAGAGGCAGTTGCATGAGTGTGTGGTGGCGTTTGTGCTGTTGGGGTCGACGTTGTTATTTGTGGCGTTGTTTTTACATGGCATGGCGACGGGAACGTGGGCATTGGTGTCAATAGGGCAGGTTTTGAAGGGAGTGGGTGAGACAATGGGGTTGTGTCTGAGTTTGGTCTTTGGATTAGCCCCGCGTGAGAAGCTGTTGTTGAGATTGAGGGGACAGAAGCAACAGCAGCAGCAACAGCAGCAGCAGGGGAAGGGGGGGAAGTGGGGGAGGGAGGGGAGGAAGGAAAGGAGGCAAGGGGTGTTTTTGTCGTCGTCGGCATCGAATGTGATGATGGTTCAGGTGGCGGAGGAGTTGCCTTTGTTGCCCTTCTTTCATATACGGGTCATTGAGGGAGGAGGAGGAGGAAGAAGGGAAGGAGGGAATGGTAGGGAGGAGACACCACGGGGAGTTGAGAGTGAAAGGGAAGGAAGGAGTCAGTGGTCGGCCTTCTCTCGCTTCAGACATGGGGAAGGAAGCAAACATCAGCACCAGGGGGAGGAAACCACACCACAGCTCCCGCTGCGAGCTTCGCCCTACACCCCTCCTCTCACTCCCACCACACCCATTGGCCGCGTGCTCGGCCGTCGCGGGAGCAAGGAATCTGAAAAGCAGCACCAACACCAGCAGCAGCAAGAGCAGCGGCGGCCACGCAGCCGTTTCGGGTTTCGCTTGGATGATGATGACGAGGAGGAGGATGAAGGAAAAGGCACCGAGAGCGAGAATGAGGACGAGGACGAGGACGACGCAGAGCTGCCGGCGGCCGTACGGGTGTCATTGACGCCGGGGGAGGAGGAGGAAGAAGATGAAGATGGCTCGGACCACCACCGTTACCACATACCGCGGCCATTGGTGCTGGGGGCGACGTTGAATTCGATTTTTGATGTGACTCCTTTGTCGCTCAGTCCGCTTCGGCCTCGGTCTGCTCTTGCGGAGGGTGGGACGGAAGGATTGTACCTGAATGAAGAGGAGGGAGGGGGAGGAGGGAGGGGAGGAGGAAGAGGGCATGCTGTACAAGGAAACACGTGCTGCCCGCTCCCGCCGTTGCAGGTCTGAGACCGGCCGTTGGCGTGTGAGTAAGTACAGAAGTATGACCAAAGATTTGCTGTTGTTGATGGAGAAATGACGAGGAGCATGTCCTCGAGTCGAATGTGTGGGTGTAAGTAAAGCAAGAGAAACTAAAGGAGATGATCAAATCGAGGAGCTGTGAATGAATGAGAATATGCATATATACATAGACAAAAGAATGGGCAACACGCAAAAAACGAAATGTGTGCGTGGCGCCCGAGAGGAAACCAAAAGAAACCACATGAATGAGAGTGAGAGAGAACGCGTTTGTTGCTGCAGTAATTGTCAACTCAGCAAGCGATGCTTGTTCTTTGCCGTTTTTTTCCTTTCCTTCTTGAATATGCGTCGCGCACTGCTAAACGTCGCCTGCTTCTATTCTCTTCTTACCTCTCTCCCGCCCTCCCTCCAAGGCACCACCCACACAGCCTTCAATTTTAAAACACGCACACACACACACAAACCAAAAAGTCAGTCCTCAATCCCTCACTTTCCCTGCCCCCCCTCAACCAAAGGCAACTTCCGATGCACATACACCCCCCCCGCGCCCTCCGCAAAATCTGCCACCGTGTGACTCCCCGTCGATTGCAACAGCCACTTAGTAGTCAACAGCCCCTCCACCCCCACCGGCCCCCGGGCATGAATCCTTCCCGTGCTAATCCCCACCTCCGCCCCCAATCCAAACCTATACCCGTCCGCAAAACGCGTGCTGGCATTGTGAAACACACAAGCCGAATCTACGCTTTTAAGGAAATAATCAGCAGCTGCGTGGTCTTCAGTAACGATAGCCTCAGTATGCGAACTGCCATATTTGTTGATATGTGCCACTGCTGCTTGCACGTCCGGGACGACCTCCACCGTAATCGTCAGCTCGCCGTACTCTTGCCTCATGTCCTTCGCTGCATGCCCTGGGGAGACCAAGCCTTCCTTAACTGCCTCCGGCCCGCCCAACACAGTCACACCTGCTGACATCAACGCGCGTAAGAGCTGGCTTGCCCCTGTGGCGCCGTCGGCAACGAGGGACTGATGGAGCAAGAGCGTCTCAACAGCATTACACGCAGCGGGGTAATCGGTCTTGGCGTCCACCACGATACGACAGGCTTTTTTCAAGTCAGCTGCTTGGTCGACATAGACGTGGCAGACACCTTCAGCGTGGCCTAGCACGGGGATACGAGTCGCGGATTTGATGCTTCGGACGAGGGAGGAGGAGCCTCGGGGGATGACTAGATCGATGACATCGTCTAGTTCTAACAAAGCAGAGACTTCGGAACGGGAAGTGACCAGCCCGATGACCTCAGCTGGGACACGGCCATTAGAAGCGGTGGTGAGCGCTTGGGTGATGACGCGATGGAGGGCCTGATTGGAATGCAACGCTTCCTTCCCTCCCTTCAACAACAGCCCATTTCCACTCCGCAAGGCCAAGGCAGCAATTTGCGGCAAGGAGTCCGGGCGCGATTCAAACACAATCAAAAGCACGCCAATCGGCACCGTCAACTGCGTAAGCTCCAACCCAGCAGCTACTTCCATTCTCGACAAAATCCTCCCGACCGGCTCCTCCATCTCCGCCAAGGCCGTAATCCCATCCGCAAGCGTCTTCAGCTTCCCTTCACTCAACGCCAACCTACTTAACAACGGCCCCGCCAACTCCGACTCCCTCGCAGCCACCAAATCCTTCTCATTCGCCGCTAGAATCTCCTCCGTATTCTCAAGCAACTCCGCCGCCACAGCATGTAAAAGCGTTGACCTCTCCGCTCCCGTCAAGCTCGCCAACGCCCGCTGTGCCTCCCTCGCCGCCACCGCCTGTCCACGCACCCCCCCATCCGCCTCTGCTGCCAGCAGACCCTCCAACAGCCCAAGTCCATTAGTGCTCAATGCACGATTCATGCCATTGGGACCATTACTCTCCCCAACCCCGCTCCCATTCACCGAATGCAACGAATCCGTCGACGCCGACAGGTCCTCCTCCGGCGGAAACAACACAGCGCGACAAAACAACGTCCCCTTATTCTCCCCTGAGGCAATCTTGCCGATTACCCCCGGTTCATGCCCACTCGCAATAACCACATGCTCCACCCCTCCCTTGGCTGCTGTCATGGCTGCGTCAATTTTCGCTTGCATCCCTCCTCGGCCTTGCGCGGATTTAGCACCGATATCAGGGGCAGACTCGTGGCGGAAGATCCCTACGTGCTTGGCCTCGGGGTCGTTGGGTGGTTTGTCATAGACACCTGCAACGTCCGTAAGGAGGATGAGGAGCTCGGCATGGCATTCGCTGGCGACTAGGCCGGCGAGGGAGTCATTGTCGGAGAAGACGGTGGCTTCGGTATAGCCTTCATTGCCTGAGACCGCATCATTTTCGTTGATGATGGGGACGATGCCGAGCTTGAGGAGGGAGTTCACGCAGTATTGGATGTGTTCTCGACGGTTGTCGCAGGTGAAGTCGTAGCCGGTGACGAGGATTTGGGAGGAGGCGACTTGCCGTGTGGAGAAGAGGGTTTCATATAACGACATTAACCCCAATTGCCCTGCTGCGGCACAGGCGCTGTCGTACCCATTGTCGTTGGCGGCGGGTGGTTGGCCGCTGACGACGTCGCGGACGGACAGGGAGAGGCGTTGTTGCTTGGAGAGGAGTTGCCGGCCGATGCCGACGGCGCCGCTGGTGACGAGTAGGACTTCATGGCCTTCCTTGATGAGGAAGCAGATCTAGGTGGAGTGCGGGATGAGCGAAAGAGGTACGGATTAAAACTCAAGAAGGATGCGTGGCATGCGGGAAGCAAAGGTAAACGTGTGGCCTGTAGAAATAGATCGAGGCAGGGGAGGGCCTACATGACCCACATCCTCTTCCACTCATGCCATGCAACCTCTTCGACGGCCTAAATAAAATGTGCCTGCAGCACCGTCCCTGCCTCCCGTTTCATTCCTTTGAAATAAAGCGGGACCGAAGCATCCGTCCTTCATACACACACACTCAGCCCCGCCCGCAGTCCTCTTTCCAAAATCGTGTAGGCCTTACCTGCTCGACGATGTTGGCCAGCCGCACAAGGGAGGGATAGCCTTCGGGCGTGGAGACAACCGAGGTCCCGGCCTTAATAACAATGCGTTGTGCGCCCTTCAGCCGCACCCTGATCTCTTCCATTTGGAATGTAGGAGGAGGACGAGGACTGCTTGCGAAGAAGTAGTGCCTAAGTTGATGTGAGGGTGAGTTGTGATCGGTTATATATAGCTAAAGGTTGAGCGGGAGGAGAGCAAGTCAACGCACTATATAGTGGGCTAGCTACATAGCCTCGCTTTGTACCGTAAGTGCTCGTTGTGCCAAACAGGCTCATGTGCACACACAGGGTTTGGGAAAGCCGCTCTATCTTCTGTGTGTGGTTGCGCTGGCGGCTGGCGATGACGTGACCGCCGTTAGGCTTCCGCGGGAGGTTGATTGACAAAAGAGCGGTCACGCCCGCTACCGCCACTCGCAGAAGACAGTAATGAAGGCTATACCTTGTTAAAAGAGTTGGCTTCGTAGTACCTTGCTAAAAGAATTGGCTTCGTAGTGCTAGAAGGTTCTGGGTCTTTTTCGACAGGAAATTTGAATGCTTATTGGGCTAAAGACGAGTGTTGGGGTGGGGAGGTTGGGGAAGGCTTAGGGGTGGATGGCAGTTCTGGACATCATTAAGCCTCTTTCCCTTTGCCTCAGCCCGCATTTTGTTGCCGTGACGTTGACTATGCATCTGGGCCTTCAAGTTTTGCAGTGAAAGCACTTCTCATAACATTCGAACTAACTCAAAGCAATAAATAGCAAATTCTAGAAGTCCAAATCGAATGCGTCTTTTATTCTTTCTTTTTCTGTCGCTTTGAAATCGCGGTGGTGGGAAAAAGGGGACGGGTATCTATTTTTGGTGGATAGAAAGGGGAATAATATCGTTCCGCCATTCACTGCTTGCTGTTGGTCTGTCTCATTGTTGTAGCTGCTACGTACGTAGGCCCAAGGAAACTCTCTGCGGCTCGTCCATGATGACAAGACATGAAGGCCCCTGGTGCCCTTCTCAAGTGTTTTTTTCGTGATATTACTGCTGCTTCTGTCTGTCTTCTCCTTCTCTTGCTCTATTACTTCCTTCCCCTCGTTTCTCTCGTCAAGATGACCATGTTGTTTAGCTTTATAAATAGCAGGACCGCGATAAAAACCCTCCTTCTCTCTTTGTCCCTTCCCAAGTCTTATAACTGTCTGTTTCTTCTTCTGCTGCTGATTTTCGTTCTATTGCTCTCCCCTATCTCTTTCACTCTCTCTCTTTCTCCGTTGTGTCGTGACAAGATTGTTCGATCCTCAAAAAGCACGACGACAGGTGGTGAAAAAGATTTTACGTCGGGTGAATGAAGACAAAAATGGAAAGAAGGTCAGAGGCCGTGCCTATCCCTCTTTTGCGACTGTCGTTTGAATGTCTCTCCCCCTCACACCATTGCTCTCCCTTCTCCTCATTTAAGAGGTTTGCATCAAAGGAGGGCAGATGGGTAAGACAGAAAAAACTATCGGACGCCACACCAAATAGAAGGACAGTGCTGTGCTTTACCACACACTCCCTCTTACTTCCCGCTTTCTACATTCATTCCCTTTCCTCCCTTTCTCTCCACACTAACAACTAATATACCAGGCTTATCGTTTATTGCTTGCTGTTGTCGCGCTTGGGACACAAGAAGAAAAGGGCGACAGACCCCTCTTTTGCCTCCAGACACTCACACACGCACATGCAGACACATCATAGCACTTACTTAATAAATTTTTATAATCTTTCTCTCACACACACACACGCACGGACAAATAAAAAAAAGGGGTCTCTCGCCTCTTCTTCGCTGTTTCTAATTGTCTGATTTCTCATCCTTTTCTTTCTGTCTCGGTTTAGTTTTAATTAAATGAATGCCTCACTTTGCTGCTTTTCCTTCTTGTCATCATTCACTTCGTCTATTACTTTTGTTCCTCCCTCGAGCGCTGAAAGACGATGAAGAAGGCAGCAATAAGAGACGCACCGCAAAATACCTCCTTCTTGCCCCCACTTCCTATTTCTCCCACCCATTCCTCGCACATTCTATCTGTTTTTTTCCTCTCTTCTCTCTCTCTCACACACACACACACGCACACGTATACGCGCGCAACATCCAGAAGATAAATAATAATACCCCACTCATTTAGCGTGACACAATCCCTTTCCTTCTCGCGGTGTGCTCTGCCTAAGGCGCGTGCGAGCCCATGTCCCGTAATTTCTCCCCTTACACAGTACGTCTGTTGATTTTTGGTCCTTTCCATCTGCTCTACCTCTCTCGCTCTCTCCCCGGAACTTCGTCCGCGGCGGGAAACGACAGGGGAGAGGAATGGAGGGGTGGGTGTGTGAGGGCGGGAGGGAGGGCGGGGCATGGATGTGTAGCAAAAATGCACTGCCTTTTAAGGCCACAGGCCACTTTGGTTGTTGTGTCGGTGTCGTTTGTTGATGCTATTCTCGTCTCTCGCCCCTTGTTCTCTTCGCTGCCGTTGTTGTTGCCGTTGTTGCCGTCGTCGTCGTCGTCGTCGTCGTCGTTGTTGTTGCTGCTGCTGCTGTTGTGGTCATGAGTGGCCTCTCCGTCGTCTTTCGTCATCACTTGCTTGCTCATTGCTCTCACTCCCTCCCACAAACACACACACTATCTCTCTTCTTTCCAAATTTCTCTATTACTTCTTAATTCTCCTCTGCTGCTTCTCTCTTTCCTCTGCTGCTTCTCTCTTTCCTACTATCGTCTTTCTTACTTATTCCGTGGCCTGTCGACGTCACCCAAAGGCACGCCACAAGCTCCTCCCTCCCTCTCCCCCTCTCTCCCTCCATCGATCCCTCGCATTCACCCACTCGGCCGCCACGGAGACTGCGGAGCCTTGTCCTGGCGGACAGCCGCCGCCGCCGCTGCCATAGACGAGGAGGTAGACGAACCCACCCCCATCAACCCTCCTCCTCCCCCTCCTCCTCCTCCTCCACCTTGCCCATACTGCTGCTGCTGCTGCTGGTGGTGGTGGAGGTAGGCCTGCTGCTGATGGAAAGAATCACGCATCGAGCTGCTGGCCCCGGCTCCTCCTCCACCGTAGGAGTGCTGCTGCTGCTGCAACTGCTGCTGCTGCTGCTGCTGCTGCTGCTGCTGTTGAGGGTGGTGGTGGCCATATGATTGCTGGTGATGGTGGGTCTGCTGCGAGTGCGCATGCCCTCCTCCATGGTATCCCCCTTGCTGCTGCTGCTGCTGCTGCTGCTGCTGCTGCTGCTGCTGCTGCTGTTGGCCGTAGTGCTGCTGCGAGGAAAGATGGTGCCGAGAAGAAGAGGAGCTAGTCACGCCATGCAAAGCCGCGGCCATCATGTCCATGCTTCCGAACCCTCTCGCCCCTCCTCCTCCCCCGACTCCACCAGCAGCCGCCCCCGAGGCCTTGGGAGTAAAAGGCTTGAAAAAATCCGCCGAGAAAAGCGAGCTCCCCAACGGCCCCTCCAACCCTCCTCCTCCTCCTCCTCCTCCTCCAGCAGCCCCCGTCGGCGACGACGCCGAAGGCGACACCCACGTACTACTACTGCCCGTACTGCTACTACTGCTGCTCCCCGCTGGGCCCGCCACACCACTCCCTCCCCCGGCCCCTCCTGCTGGCGCGTCATTCATGAAATTCCATCCTCCCTCCAAAATGACATGATCGCTCACCACGCTGCTCTCCTCGTCCTCCGTCGTCGTGTTGCTCCGCGAGTCCAGCCCTCCTCCACCCACACCCATCTGATGATGCTGCTGCAACAAGAATTGCTGCTGCTGCTGCTGCTGCTGCTGCTGCTCCTCCAAATGGTCAAAGTCGGAGAAATGCTGCCAAGCCCACTCCTTGTCGACCGAGTACTTGCACCCAACGTGGCACGGGTGCGTGTAGTCCATCAAGTGATACCTGAGAAAGGGAAAGAGGGATGGTGGTGAGTAAAATTGCTTGTAAAAGAAAGAAGGAAATGGATGCTGTACCCTCCCTCCCTCCCTCCCTCCCTCCCTCCCCTACCTAAACACATACCTCTTCTTCTCCGACGGTTGCTTCCCAGCCAACAACGGGCACGTCGACCCCTTCGGGCACGGATGACGATACAACCGACTATGCTCCCTCGCGCTCGAATTCGACGCTCCTGCCCCCCGAGAAATGTAAGGGCAATTCCCCCCATCCGGACACCTGGCCTTCGTCCTCCTATACGGGTGATCGAAATGCGTACAATGCTCGATATCATTCCGTGGGCACACAGTCCCCTTCGGGCAAATATGGACAAAGGTCAACATATGATCTCGCCTATCGGAATCACTAACCCCCGGAACATTAACAGCGCCCGGCGTGCAGGTACTCAAAGCAATCAAACACGTCGGCCCCTTCGGACACGGATGCCGCAAAGCCCTCAAATGACCAGGCTCGTCCAGCTTATCACAAAAACGCCCTTGTGGGCAACGGTAAAGCTTCTGCTTCGGATTCAATCCTAAGCCCATCCCCATCCCGGCAAGGCCAAGCGCGCCCAGGGCAGAGGAAGGGGAGGGAGGGTGGGGGGGAAGGTGGGGGTTGCCTCCATCACCACCACCACCTAGCATCAACGACGACGAGGAGGAGCCACCGGAGAGAGAATGATGGGAGTGGAAGCCTCCGCCGGTCCCACCAGCAGCAGCGGCAGCAGCGGCTGCAGCGGCGGCGGGGGAGGCCATCATCCCTCCGCTCATGGCGTGTTGGCCGAGGTGGTGATGGTGGTGGGAGTGGAGGTGGCCCGCGTGCAGCTGCTGCTGATGGTGGTGGTGTTGCTGCTGCTGCTGATGCTGTTGGTGCTGCTGCTGCTGCTGCTTAAGAAGGGCAATGGATAATTCCGTGGCAGACAAGGCCCGGCTGGTGCTGCTGCTCCCAAAGGCGGGCCGCGCACTCGAAAACCCAGCACTGCTGCTACTGCTGCCACTGCTGCTGCTCCCACCATTCCCACCCCCCACCGCCGCCGCCGCCGGGCCTCCAAGCATAAGAGGTGTAACAGAAGCAGCAGCAGCCGCAGCTGAGGACCCTGCGCCTGTCGAAGGAGGGGGGGTGGTCGTCCCGCTCTCACTGCTGCTGCTCTCACCACTGGCGTTGTTATACGGCAAATGCGGCGCCAACACCCAAGAGCGTTCAATCAAATCGTCCAACCACACCGCTTGCCTTGATCCCTTCCGTACGTGCTGATGGAGTTTCTCACTTAACGTCTTGCGTCCACCACACACCACCACTAGGTAGCCTGATCGCTCCGCGCGCTCAAGCACAGCGTGTAAGTCCCCATCTCCCGTCACCACCACCAAAGCCGGCTGTGAGGAACAAATCGTGGTCGCGGCCGAGGCGAGGGAGGGGGACGAGGACGCGGGGGATAACGAGGCGGGCCCCCCTTCAAAGGGCTCGAGGATCTCCAAGGCTAATGCTAGGTCCACTCCCTTGTCGAGATAAATCTCTTGATTCTGCTTCAGCCCCCCACCTACGTCCATGGTCACCACACGGGCCTTGAGTGGCTGTAGCACCACCTTGACGTGTGCGCCGTCGGGATGAGAGATAGAGCGGTGGAATTGGTTGGGTTGCCCGTCGGGAGTCGCTTGGTAGAGGACCTTCTTCTCGAATGTCACGTCCAGCCGGTCCTCCAACAGAGACAACAACGCCAAGTGATCCACCCGTCCCTTTTGCCCTTCCCCCGCCACCTTGAGCGACGCCTCCAGGTATGCCCCATCCACGATGAGCTTAGCTCTATTGCGATGTATTGAGCGTGGGGCTGGGTCTTCAGCCATGGACGCCGCTGACGTGCCTGCCGGGAGGTTACTGCTGGTGGTGTTGCTACTGTTGCTGCCACCGCCCGCTGCTACGTCGTCGTCCCCTGCCGCTGCGCCGTCCTTGCTGCTGGTGCTGCCACTGCTGCCACTGCTGCTGCTGCTGCTGCTGCTGCTAGTGCTGCTATTGCTGCTACCGCTGCTGGTGATGCTGCTCCTGCTGCTGCTGCTTCCTCCTCTGTTCTCGTTCTCACTCAAGCCATCCGCGGGGCCCGAGGGCAAACCGAGCGGCTCGATGTCCTCCTCCCCGACACTACTCCCCTGTGGTGATGCGGCCGCAGGTGGTGCGAAAGGATGGTGGTTGTGATGGTGGAAAGACGGGGGCTTGTCGTCCCCCTCGCCTCCCTCTGACCCAGCAGGCTTAGCCATTTGCGAAGAGCACATCCTGCGATTACGTGGTGGGAATGTGGTTGGGGGGGGGAAACAGTGAGTCTCTATAAGCTGGGCAAAGCGTTATCATGCCCTGGTGCGTGGGTGCATATGCTTTTCTGATACATGCGTGCGTGGTGGTATGGCCGTGCCCTAGTCGTGCGGCCCCTCGAAATCATCCAGGATCAGTTCCGGAACATTTTCATTGGGGGGAGGGGCCAACTGGGAGCTGGCCAATGAGCCCCCCAGAACGCCCGGGAAGCCTTGCATCCTCTAGCAGACCATGGCAAAACAGTGCCCAGCGCCTGTAGCCAATAAACCGGGCGCAGGCTCCCATACTAATGACGCGCACGCCAGGCAAGATCTAATGCGTTGTGTTCTCAAGCAGAGGCAGGGGGGGGGGAGGCTGGCATGACCACGGTTTAAAAACCCAGCCCACGGCCCTGGCACGGCTCCACATTGCTTCAAAGTCACTGGACGTTACCGACAAGTGTGTGTGGGTGTATCCAGCGGGGTTAGGGTGAGAAAACAAGGCGCGCGAGGTCTTGTTGGAACAATGGGGTATGCTCGGTGTGGTTGGGGGGGGGAGGCGAGAGGGTCGCGCTCCTTTGGGTTCGTAGAGCACAATCCTGAGGCAGGTGGTGCACACGACAGGCCTAGACCTCAACCGCACGTGCACAACACATTATCGAAGGCTCGGAGACGTTGTTGCAGTAGGGTGGGTGGCTAAACGTGGTCACACAAATTGCGCAAAAGAGGGTGCTCGCCCAAAGGATACTACTATTCGCCTCGATCGCGCCCTTGTTTTGGCTTTGGGCCGAGTTTGCGCTCTAACCCCTCTACTTTCTAATGTGCAAAGACTTCGTTTTATGAGGGTTGGGCGAAACTGGGTTGTCGTGCGTTTTGGGGGTGGATTGGGTGGTGTTGGGGCCAAGCAAAAGGGACGGAGGTGCGTCGACGGCGTTGCTCGGGGAAGCTGAGTCATACCGAACGATGCGGCTTGCTTCTTTGGAACAGCATGGCTTTCAAAGCCGAGAGTCGTGGAGCAAAAAATGGATTGGAAAGAAGTAACTGTGCCAAGCAAGCTATTTGTGTTGACACTTTTCTCTTTCACTTGTGTCCTTGTTTTTTCCCTTTTATCATCATTTCTATGGGTTGTTTTTGTACACTCCGCCCTCGCCTATTCACACCTAGCCCCCCCCTTATCCCTCCACTTCTAATCCATCCGCCCTTGCAACCGCGTGCGTGCCACCCCCTGCTTCGTGACCAGGTAAGCCACCAAGCCGTACCCACTCGCACAATCACGCTCGAGGCCCGCCCGGAGGCAGCGGCAGGCAAGCTCCACCAACGCCTCCCCTTCCAGGTTAGGGCGATAGAGAGCCTGTGAATGGGAAAGGGAGGGAAGGGAGGGCAGGGTGGGAAGGAGGGTTAGATGGCAAATATAAAGCCAATTTTAAATTAATGAAGCAGAGAATTGAAAAGGTAGTTGGATGAGGGAGGGAGGGAGGGAGGGAGGGAGGCGAGGCTGGGGAGGTTGGGGAGGTTAAACGGGAAAATTGAAAACATGATTAGAACGAGCCTGAATGAAAGAGGAGAAAAGCATGGGTCCTCTTCACATACATCTCGTGGACAAGACGTACCTCGCATGCGCCTAGTAGGGACTTGGCTGAGGAGCCCAAGGCGACAAAATCGTCCTGGAAGGAATACGCGCCCAGGGAGTCTGTTTTGGGTGGAAAAGGGCGCAAGGAGGGGGGTACACGGGGAGGAGCGGAAGTGAGTTATATGTACGCAGCGTGGGCTTTCACTGCACACAATCGAAGTGCATCATTTTGAATCTGGGCTTCAACCCCTCACTCGTTCCTCCCAGCCCGCCCTCCCTCCCTCCCTCCCTCCTTCCTTCCTTCCCCTCACCCTGCGTGCACAACACCGGCGTCCCGTCCTGATCAAGCCCGGCAACAATCGGGGCAGTGCCACTACCCCGAAATTTGAAATAGAGAAGGTGGGAGACGACGAGGGAGAGTGCCTTGGGCGAAATAGCTGTCGAGGTCTCGCCTAGTGCCTGAGGGAGGGAAGGAAGGGGAGGGAGGGAGGGAGGGGAAAGTCAGCATAAAAGACCTGAGAAATAGAGACATCTGAAGCAGGAGAGACAAAAATAAAGCACGTACATGATGTTGCAGGCGCATGCTCCGCAAGTGCAGCTCGGCACGAAGCAGGTCGAAGAAGGCTCGGGCCATGGAATCGTAGCCCACCATGCCCAGCAGCACTCGGCCGTTCACCTACGAGAGAAGAGGAGGAAGAAGAGAAAATATGAGCGTGGGGATGTGTCTTTTTGAAAAGAATCGTGGAATGATTTAGGAAATTATTGAATCGAGTTCGCCTGTCCAACACTTCTTCTTTCGTTCCCCTCGGAAGTACATACCTTGAGCACGCGCTGGCTCCCGCTGATGCCGCCTTCCTCGTCGCCCTCGTCGCTGCCCCAATCCCCACCCAGCAAGAGTTGGCCACTATGTGTGTATGAGAAAGGAACGTCATGTCCTCGCTCGTCTCCTTTCCTAACAAAATAAGCCTGTACACAACTACTACGCCACACACAAAATCCCTCTTATTCCACCTCCACACCCCCACCACTTCCTCTCACCTCGTGCCCACGCGTTGATCCATGGCCAGCACCACGCAACCCTTCCCCGCCAAGGCCAAGGCACTCCCACCCTGCAGCTTCACGGCGTCTACGGTGCAAAGCAGCGGTAGGAGGCAGAAATAGACCACGTGCTTTAGGGCAAGGAAGGAACCCCTCGGGCTGGGGCGGCGGCTGGGACGGCGGCGGGTGATGATGCTGCGAGGCTGTCTTCTCCTTGTTGGTTGCTCCATGAGCAGGAGCTGTGGAGGAATGGAGCGGATTAAAATCTGCCCGCTGCCTGTGTGGTGTTGTGCGTTGTATGTGGATGAGCGTAGGCGTAAGTACAAGCCGTGGAGTGGGCATGAAGGCGGCGAACACACTGCCTACGCCATCATCGATGCGCTTCAGCACCACCAGCACGTTACAATAGGTCTCCTCCCTCCCTCCCTCACCTATTTTTGTCTTGCCACCTAAAGCTTACACCGCTCTCCCGAACCCACCCTTACAACCTTACGCACAGGAAGAAGGCATGGAGCGGCAGCTGGGCGCGACGCCACAAGGGACAACATTGGAAGCGGCCGAGGTACGTTTTACGCTGGCTGATGGGTGCTTTTTGATGATGGGCTCCCCTTGCTATAGCCACCTGTGTCTAACCAGCACCACACTACCCACCCCCTCTCCACAGGTCACCAACGGCCCCATCGCCGCCATGGGCTCCTAACCCAGCGCTGCCCCCGTCCTTCCCCAACACCTGTTCAGCAATGTCGGCCATCCACGTCCTCGCACGCGGCACCACGCCAGCCACCGCCCCCAGCGGCGACTCAATCGAACGCCGCTTCGGCACCCAACTCAAGCGGACCCTCCGCCTCCTCCACCACGACCCCTACCTGCACCAGCAGCAGCAGCGCCACCCCTCCTCCATTGATGTCCTCACGGAATTGCCCAAAGCATGGGCTTTGCTAACCGGGGCCCGCCAAGCGCTCGCGGCTGAGTATGTTGCACAACTTACGCGCCACACCTCCTCCTCCAACACTATCCCCTCCCCTCCTAAGGGGCTGGGCAATCGGCTTTGGCTCCTGTTTTACAAAGAGATCGAACCCCTCCAAACTAAGCTGCGGACGCCTCCGTCGAGAGAGATGGGCGCAGCAGCCACAGAGCAACACGCGCGGGAACGTGCCTTGTGGAAAGGAAGGTTGGAAACAATCATGTTTGAGGGAGCGAGGCTATTGACAGGGGCATTGGGAGAAATCGAAGCAGCAGGATCAGAGGAAGAAGGGAGGGAGGGAGGGAGGAAGAATGAGGAGGAATCAGTGGCATTGATGGTTGCACTGGGCGACCTGGCTCGATATGCGGGGCGAATGATGGACGCTGTTAAGGACGATGAGAGCACCTTGAAGTGTCTGGAGCAGGCGGAGGGGTGGTATATGCAAGCAGCGCAGACTCGGCCAGGGTACGGGCGTGCGTACAACCAACTTGCTATCATGGCAACGTTGAAAACGAAACATGTCGGCGAAAAAGAGGTGTTATGTGCCGCATTCAATTATACACGTGCTTCTCTAGCGGGTGGGGAGCCTTTTGCAGCGAAAGATAATCTTATTGCACTGCTGGATCGGTGGAGGAGGGCGCATGAGGCAGCGGTCAGTGCAGCGACCAAGGCTAAAAGTCTTGAGTGGCTACGGCAGGCACAAATGAAAGGCAACGGGAAAGGAGAGAAGGGAGGAGTAAAGGGAGGGGATAAGAAGTCGATTGGTAGTGGTGGTGCTACTGCTGCTGCTGCTGCTGCTGCTGTTGCTGTTGCGTCTGTGACAAGCCAGAAGGAGGAGAAGCAGACTGCCTTCCTCCAAGCTCTTCTGAAGGCTTTGCACATGACTTATACCCGCGTGGACCTTGATGCCCTCCCCTCCCACGCTCACCTTTTCGGGCAGCATCTCTCTGCATTAGCGCAGTCTTATCACGCCCTCTCTCGCAAGAGCAAGAAGAAGGAGCGGAAGATGAATGGTCATGGTCGTCGTCCGATGGGTAAGGAGGAGGAGGAGGAGGAGGAGGAGGGTGGAGGAGCAGCAGCAGTACCAACGGGAGAGTTACGCGAGCTTCATTCTGTGTGTATGCAGACTGTGGTGGTAGTGACAGGGGCGCTTTGGGCAAGGGCAGAAGCCGCAGGCCTGCTCTCCTCCTCTTCCTCCTCCTCCCCTTCCTCCTCCTCGCAGCAGCAGCAGCAGCAGCAGCAGCAGCAGCAGCAGCAGCAGCAGAAGAAGAAGCTCCCCGCCGACGTCAAAGGAGCATTAGCTCTAGTCATGGAGCTAGGCCTTGCTCTCGCCAACAACAGCGAAGGGACCAAAGGAGGGTGGGATGGAGGGAGGGGTCCCGCGCTGCTGCTACTGCTGCAGTGGCTGCAGGTGAATCGAGGATGGTTGTCCGAGTTGTTAGAGGGGGGAAATAGAACGGAGGAAGTGGTAAAGGCGGCCTGGAAGAGGGGGGGGCGAGGGTGGAAGGGACTAGGGGGGGGAGGGAGGGAATGTCGGAGTGGACGGGAGGGAGGGTTAGTTGAGGTGGAGGAGGAGGAGGAACAAGAGGAGGAGGAGGGGTGGGTGTCGGAGGAAGAAAGGGCGGTGTTGGGTTTGAGAGGCTTTTGGGGGTCGAAGAAGGAGGAGGAAGAGGCGATGGTCCTGGCGCAGCAGCAACTTATGGTGGAGGGAGAGGAAGGAGGAGAGGAGGGAGGGAAGCGAGCGCAGGTGAAGTGTCGTCGTTTGCTTTTGTCCTTGGAGGGTAGGAGGGAGCGCGCTAAAGGCGTTGTTTTGGACGAGGAGGAAGGGAAGCAAGGAGAGGCGGTGGGGAATGGTCATGGTCCTTCAGAAGTTCCTTCGGCAGAAGCAACAACGTTCTGGCTCTCCTCAAACCCTTCCTCCTCCTCCTCCTCCTCCTCCTCTTCCTCCTTCTCTTCCTCCCTCCCTTCCTCGGACTTAGCCACATCCATGGCCTCTCTCGCACTCTCCTCCTCCCAACCCCAACCACCCAGCGGCACCCACCCCATCCACTCCTCCTCCCTCTCATTCTCCTCCTCCTCCTCCTCCTCTTCTTCCTCCCTCTTCTCCTCCTTCTCCCTCTTCTCCTCCCCGCTCATCGCCCCCCTTCCTCCCTCCACCCCTCCTCCTCCCCCTCCTCCTGCCTCGGACACCATCTGCCCTTCTTGCTCCAAATTGATCGAAGCCGAGGTCATCCGTCACTCCAACGCCTGCTGCGAGTACTGCGGCTATGCCTTCAACCAACAGTACCATCAGCAGCAACAGCAGCAGCAGTATCAGCAGTATCAGCAGCAAGGGCAGCAGCAGTGGGATCCATCTGCTGCTGTCGCTGCGGCGGCGGCGGCGGCGGCTGCTGCTGCTGCTACTGCTGCTGGGTTTGCCCCGGCGAGCAGCAGCAGCAGCAGCAGCAGCAGCAGTGGTTTGTCGAAAGGTGTTGTGGATTACTCGGGGTCAACCTTTTGGTCTTGCTTGGCGTCCTCCTCCTCCTCGTCTTTTCCTCCTTCTCTTTCTCCTACCAAAGGAGGAGGAGGGCTTGCTCGGCCTCCTGGGCTGTAACAAGCTCAAGAAATGCAGCAGCAGTAGTAGTGTTGTCGTTACAGCAGCAGCAGCATCAAGAGCAGCAGGTTCAAGCAACAGCTACAGCAGCAGCAGGACCTCTTACCTCTTGACACGGCGGAGATAAGTCCTATGAACGCAGGCCAACAAGGCCATGCGTGACGGCAGCAGCAGCAGCAGTAGCAGCATTAGCGACAACAACGACAGCACCTGCAGAGCACCAGCACCAGCCGCATCGGTTTGTTCTGCCGTATGTCCTAGGAAACGTGTGTTGTCCTTGGCGTTAAAGGAGCGGAGAATCAGAAGTGTTTGTTTTTACTTACTTTTTTTGGGTTCAGTATCTAGGAGGAGGGAAGGGAGGGAGGGAGGGAGGGTAGGGGCAGATGGTAACGAAAGGTCTTTTAATTTTCAGTTTGTGGACAAAGAACAATGTGGTTGGAATAAATTCAAGGCGTGAGGGAGGAAGGGAGGGAGGAAGGGAGGGATGAGGACAAGGAAGAGGAGCAATGTCAAAGCGAATCACAAAGTTTGAAGATTGGAAGAAGATAAAGAATGAGAGACAGGCAGCAAGGCTTAGAAGTTTCCAGAATCATCGTCATCCAAAGAAGGAAAAGAGAGAGAAAAGGAGCAACGAAAAAAAGGAAGGAGCAGAGCGCGCGCGTCAGAGGAGACTACTTGAAGGTTATGAAATGTTGGCCTGTGTTTTGGTATTTCTGTTCTGGTTTTCCTTGTTCTTGTTCCTGCTGCTGTTGATTGTTGTTGTTTTGCGCTGCCACTGCCGCAGCTGCTGTTGCTGCGAAATTGGTCTCTTCGTCTCCATCTCTCTCTCCCTCCTAATCGCTTATTTCTCTTCTCTTCCTCTTCCTCTCCTCCCTCACACAAACACACACACACACACCCAAACATAAACTCTTCCCCTCCCCCCT